>Ga0114946_10001447_pt1 | contig 16385 bp, 7 predicted proteins | sample WalLakDeSediment_FD_88676 | JGI IMG/M metagenome (GOLD analysis project Ga0114946, IMG submission 88676) | Lake sediment microbial communities from Walker lake, Nevada to study Microbial Dark Matter (Phase II) - Walker Lake 11/02/13 Deep Sediment | ecosystem: Environmental > Aquatic > Freshwater... | reverse complement strand
AGCGGGTGGCAGCCTTCGGTCACGGAGGTGAAGGCGGCATCTACCACTGGGTAAACGGTAATGATGCGCTCAAGGGTGTCGGTGCACCCAAACGCACTTTCAACAATAAGCTGCAGTACATGGTTAACCGGTTGGTTAGTTGTGTTTACATATGTGTAAGTAATTTCTGCATTGCCATCAAACGAGCCATTGCCGTCGCCGAAATCCCATGCAAACAAGCTGGCGCCTCTTGAGAAGTTCTGTATGTTCACTTCAAAAGGGCTGCATCCTTTTACAGTGTCCACGGTAAAGAGTGCTTCCACATTGGGGTAAAGGTCTATCTCCAGTTCGTATGTGTCGCTGCAAAGGAAAGCCGACTCCACATACAAGCTCACGTTGTAGGTCTGTATGCCAGAGTAGTTAAGGTTTTGGAATGTGTGCTCGGGGCTGTGCTGCGCCGATGAGCCGCCATCGCCAAATTCCCAGAGAAAAACATGACCATTAACCGACTGGTTAAGGAAGCTGACATCCATTGGCTGGCATCCTATGGTCTGGCTGGAGGTGAACAGGGCGGTAACTTCCGGATAAACGGTGATTGGCAATTCGCGGGTGCTGACACAGCCTTGCTGGTTGCCTACTTCAAGCGAAAGGATGTAGTTGATTGGGTCGGGACCTGGGTTCTGGAAAATATGGTCGAAAACGGGGCCGTTACCCATGGGGGTGTTTATGCCGCCTTCTGTCAGGTACCAGTTGTAGCTGTTCACATTACCAGTGGCAGTATTGGTGATACTAACCGGGTTGGGTGCGCAGAATTCTGCTGGCATGAGGTCGAAATTGGCTTTCACTTCGGGGTGCACCGTGATATTGCGCCATGTGGTGTCGCTGCAGAAGTTGTTGTTTGCTGTTACCTGCATCACCTGGAAAACGATGGTTGCATCGGTATTGTTTTCGAAGGTGTGCACCGGGTCTTTCTGGTCAGAGGTGCCGCCATCATCAAAGTCCCAGAAGAAGTTGTATGCGGCACCGGCCGATTCATCTGTAAAGCTTACGGTGAGGGGTGCACAGCCTTCAATGGTGCTTGCCCTGAAGCCCGATTGCTGCCATGGGTACACGGTGAGATCAACCTGCATGGTGTCGGCGCAACCTTGTGGGTTGGTCACGATCTGGGTGATGGAGAAGGTTTGCGGATCGGCGGTGAAGTTGTTATAAGTATGTAACAATACCGGATCGCCCGAGATGAAAGTGGTACCATCGCCCAGGTTCCAGCTTTGGGTTATGTTGAGACCCAGGGCATTGTTGAATATCTCGGCATCGTATGGGCTGCAAGATGTGACGGGAGCCAGTCCGAATCCTGCCTCCAGGAAAGGTCTTACGGTGATTTGAATGGTGTCGCGGCTCACACACATGAAGTTGCCCGACATGGCCATAAGCACTACGGTATAGGTGATGTTCTGGTCGGTGTGGTTGTGAAACACATGTAGGGGGTCGCGCTGTGTTGAGAAGCTGCCGTCGCCGAAGTCCCAGAGGTAAAATGCCACAGGCCCGGTGGTTTGGTTATTGAATTTCACGGGGTAGGGGGCGCAGCCAATAAGGTCATGGTCAACGTTGAAGCGAGCCACGGTGGGAGGTATCACCTCCACTATTCGTGTGCGGCTGGCCACACAGCCATTGGTGGTGTTGGTGGCGGTAAGGGTTACCGGCACCAGGCGGGTCACTTCGGGAATGGCGAAGTTGTAGCTCAGCGGATCGGGCGGATTTACGAGGTTGGCTTCGGTGCCGATCTGCCACACGTAATGGTTGGTGTTCTCAGAAAGGTTAAGGAAAGTCACCTCATGGGTGGCGCAGAAGTCTTGCTGGGCATAGAATTTTGCTTTGGGCTCGGGGTATACCTGCAGGTACTGTGCCTGAATGCTTCGGCAGTTGCCTTCCACCACGGTATAGCTGATGGTGTGGTATCCTTCGCCCAGTTCAAGGGGGTTAACACTGGTGATATTGTGAATTCCATAAGTGGGCAGTGAGAAATAACCGCCAGGAGGCCATGCCCCGGTAAGGGGGTAAAAGGTCTCATTGCCGCAAACCGGGTCAAAAGGCTGCAGGGTAACCACCGGCAGCGGAGTAACGTTTACGGTAATTTCTTGCGCTACAACCCTTCCGTTTGGGTTTGCCGCATCGCGAACTTCCACCCGGTAGATAGTGGTTACATCGGGCGAATGCCAGAAGCTTGCTTCGGTTGACAGCAGGGTGCCTGGCGGGATATTGTAATCGAACCATCGATAGAGGTAGTTGCCCGAACCGCCTGTGGGCAGCACAAAAAGATTTACGGAGTCTTGCTGGCAGATTTGTGTTGAACTTGCCTGAATGAGCACTATGCCCAAGGTGCCACCACTCACATATATGGCCGTTTGGTCGGTGTTCTGGCAGCCTGTAGCAGGGTTTGTTACTGTAAGGGTAAAAAGTTGCGACTGGGTCAGGGGCACGGTGTTGGTGGTTGGCTGGGTGGGATTCACTACCTGGGCGGCCGGACTCCAATTGTAGTTATAAAGCCCAGGGTTGGCGCCTTCGGCGCTGAGCAGCGCACTGCTTCCACTGGCAATAATTTGGTCAAGGCCGGCACTTACCGGGGGCAGTGGGTTAACATAAACCATGCCCTCTGCTTCAGCCGAACAGCCTTCGGGTGTGGTATAACGATAACTGACCGAAAATGAGCCGGCCCCGCTTAAGTCAGTGTCGAACAAACCATTGCTGATATAGGTGCCGTAATATTCGCCTCCGGCAGGCGATCCGCCCGTCATGGGCACTAAACCGGATTCAGCACAGAAAGCCTGGTTGGGAAGTGTAACGGTGGGTGTTTCATTTATAGTAAGGGTCTGCGAAGCGGCAGATGCACAGGTTGATCCGGGTCCGCTGTACACGTAGGTGATGTTGTAATTGCCAGGCCCGGCCGTGGAGGGGTCGAGGTAGAAAGTTTGCACTCCGTTAACAAAATAGCTTCCACCAAAAGGACTGCCTCCCACCATATAAATCAGCGAACCGCCTGTACAGGCAGCGTCAAAGGGTTCCAGGGTCACGTTTGGGGTATAATTCTGCGAACTGATGGTTCCACTGAATGTGGGCGTGGTTGTTCCGGTGCGGCAGAAGGTAATGGTATGCGGGCCGGGTCCATCAAGGCAAATCGTAACGGGCTGGTTCTCGTATACCAAACCGTAGTTCAGGCAGTCAACATAATACATCATTTGCCCCCAGGTGCCGCCCTGGCGCGTGAGATTGATCACCACGGCGTTAGCAGAAGGGTGCAGAGTTACCACATAACTGAAACACTGACTGCCTGATGGAGCTCCGCAGCATTGCCCCGAAGGGGAGAAGAAGTCTGGATTAGTCCAAGTGGCTGTGGGGCTTGACGAAAGGTTTGCTGTAAAGCTGGTGCAGGCCTGCGCTCGGGCTTCAGCAGAAAAAAGCAGCCACCCGGCCAGGAAAGCCAATATAACCAATGGCTTCCTGACCATGAAGGGGAGGGGGCGGCTTAATTTCAAACGATATGTTGTTAACTGCAAATGCATTGTTTTGTTAACCTAAATAATTATCAACAGTTTTTATTGGTTGCCGGTAATGATCAGTTTCCTGATAATAACGCCCTGGTCATTGCTAAGCCTCAGGTAATACACGCCGGCTTTCAAACTGCTTACGTTGATTTTTTCTTCCATTATAGCGGCCGGCTCCAACTCGCGCCTTACTACCAGGCTTCCCGTTTGGCTGAGCATTTCAAGGCGTAATCCCTGTGTTTTTTCCTGTTCAACCCTTATGGTGAGTTCATCGCGGGCTGGGTTGGGAAACACCCTTATTTCTGCACCCGGTATACCATTGATCGGAAGGCCTGTGCTTTGTCCAATATAAAGGGTGTCGCCATTATGGCATCCAAAATGGTCGGTAACCATTACATAGTGCCAGCCATAATCGCTCACGTTGTAGGTTTGATTGGTGTTGCCATCGTGCCAGGTGTAGGCCGCAAAACCTGGCCCTGCATCAAGCACTATCGTGTCGGGTCTCAGGGTATAGATGTCGGGGCCAAGTTCAACATACGGCAGGCCTGGCACGTCGATTATTTCAATTAAGCTGTTGTTTTGCAGGTCTACATCGGGCTCGCTGATAAACACTTCGAAGTTAAATGGTCCGTTACCTTGCATATTTGCGCCCTGCGAGAAAGCAAAGGTACGGAACTGGCCGGGTCCGAGGCTCGATGTCAGGCTGAAATTCTGGAAGGTTGGCTGGCCTTCGTTTACACGATATCCAATGCGGAACTGTCGTCCAGGCTGGAACGTGTCGGGGCCATTGTTTCGCATCACCAAAACCACCTGTTCGCTGGTGCTGAGGGTACAATTGCTGAGGGGCGAGAGCAGGTCATAAACCTCAAGGTCCCAGGCCACAACCATCACTGAGTCAGAGTTGGCGCAACCATTGCCGTCGGTCACGGTTACATGGTACCATTGCGAATAAGGTGATGTGATCACGAACTCGGCCCCGGCAGAGCCATCGTTCCAGAGATATGTTTGGTAGGTTTCTGTTAGTTGCAACACCGTTCCCACGGGTGTGGCGTTGAATATGGTGTCGCCAAGCTGTGGTTGCGGAAGGGCAAATACATCCACTATCACTTGCAGGGCGTCATTGTCAGGGTTCTCGTCGGCCTGGTGCTCAAGCCACAGGTCGAACTGCACCTGGCTGGTTTTTGTAAGGGTAAAGGTCTGGTTAAAGGTAAATTCATGGGTGTCGCCGGGCAGCAATGGCTGGCTTGTAACCACCGTTTCGGCCGCCTGCGGTATGCTGTTGGCGCTGAAGTTGATGGTGAGTTGCTCGCCCTGTGGCACTGCCACGTTGCCGGCATTGATGATGCGCACCACTACGGGGGCATCAACAAAGTCGTTCTCGCAGCCTTCGCCCGGCGATACCAGGGCATGCATGCCGAGGTCCATAAATTCGGGGCTTACCAATATTTCGCCTGTGGTCTCACAGCCAAAGCTATTGGTTACGGTAACGGTATAGGTTCCCCAGGTGCTGATGGCCAGGGTCTGGCCGGTGTGGCCGTTGTTCCACAGGTAGCTGCTGTGGCCCGGGCCGGCATCGAGGGTTACGGTGTCGGGCTCGTTGGTTACCACCATATTTGGGATGTCGAGCACGGGGAAGCCATGCACGGTAATTTCCAATTCTATGTCATCATTGCCGGGGTTGGCATCGCGGGTGGTGATTTCTGCCGAAAGGCTGTAAGTGCCCAACTGCTCTAAATTCAGGGTTTGGCTAAAGGTGTATTGTATGGTTTGTCCGGGGTTCCAGCTTGATGTTAGTGTAAGCTCTTCCTGCGCTTCGAGCAACCCATCGAGATACAGCTTGAGTCCAAATGATTTTCCGGCGGCAAATGGGTCAGCCCCGAAGTTTTGCATAGCCACGGTCACGGGTTCGTTCTCATCGAGGGCACAAGCGTCGGCCGGCGAAACGATATGTGTTATTCCGGCATCGAAAGTAGCCACCACCACGCTAGCCGTGGCGTTGCAACCCTGGTTGTCGAAAACGGTTACTGAGTAGGTTTGCGTATTTGGGCTGGTAACCTGAAAGGTTTGGCTGGTCGACCCGTTATGCCACAGATAACTTGCGTAGCCCGGGCCAGGATCGAGCAAAAGGGTGTCGGGCATGGTAGTGTAGATGCTATCGCCAAGGCTCACAATGGGGTAACCCAGAGAACTTATGATGGCGTGAATGCTGTCGTTGGCCGGGTTTGCATCAGGCACCATGTGTACCACATCCACCTGGTAGTCACCATCTCCCGAAAGGTTAACAATGCTTTGGAAAGTTGCTACCGTGCTCTGTCCGGGGTTCAGGTTCTGGCTGAGCTGCCAGGTGTAATCTTCCTTCCATTCATTCTGGAAATAGAGCCGCAGCGGTATTTCAAAACCCGTATTGAATGTGTCAGGGCCCTGGTTTGTGATCTCCACCTTAACCTGCTCGCCCTGTGCGGCCTGACAGCCGTTTATTGGTGCCACTATGGCCGTTAGCCCAAGGTCGTAAACCACCACCCTGATAGTATCGGTAGCATGGCAGTTGTTGGCATCGCCAACCCTTACCCAATAATATTGTGTATTGGGGCTGGTTACCTGGAAAGTTTGCCCGGTAGATCCATTCTGCCACAGGTAGCTCGAATGGCCAGGGCCGGCATCAAGCAATACATTCAGGGGCTGGGTGGTATAAATGTCGTCGCCAAGGTTTACATAGGGTACGCCAAGCACACTCACGGAAACAGAAAGGGTGTCGTTGAAAATTCCCGGGCTGAAAAAGTCATTATCGCCCTCGAGCAGGGTATAAGCCGTGAAGTGGTAGCTGCCCGGTAATGACAAGTCAAAGCTTTGCGCGAAGGTGTGGTTTACGCTGTTTCCCGGAAGCAGGTTTTGGGTAAGCACCACTTCTTCGAGCAGGCTTATGTTGCCGTTATGGTAATCCAGGCCCACAGGAATATGAGTTCCTGCAGCAATGGTGTTGATACCAAGGTTTCCAATGGAAACAGTTACGTTTTGCTCTTCGCTGAGGCTGCAACTGCTTACCGGTTCAACAAATGCGGTAACTCCAACGTCATGATTTGCCTGGTAAAGGCTTACCAAGTCGAATCCAACACCCTCGAAGTCAAGGGCAACATCCTGTGCGGCGAAGATGAGGCGGAAGCGCACCGCGGGTTGGTTTGCCACAGCTTCGGGCAGCACGATGCGGGGGTTGATCCAGCCATTGGTGATGCCGGTCCAGCCGCGCCCGTTGCCGGTTTTTTCGGCCAGGGCAGTAATATTGTTGTTATTGTACCAGAACCATGCAAGGCTCGGGTTGCGGGGCTCCATGCGTGTCCAGCTGAGTCCTCCATCGAGCGAATATTCCATACCAGCACCTGCCAGCCCGTTTGGCGTGTGCAGGTTCAGGTAAAAGTCAAGCACGGGGTTGTCGGTGCTGCTCAAATCAAAGCAGGGGCTTTCTACCCACGACAACTCGCCGGCGTTATAGTTGCCGAAAGGATTGGTAACCCATGCAAAACTTCCCGATGCGGCCTCATCGATTTCTGCTCCAGTGGGATTAGCCAGCAAAAATGAGCTGTTCTGGCCGTAGGCTGCCCAGTTTGACTGCCCGCCCTGGAAGTTTTCAGCGTAGGGCACCTCAAGCACGGGCACAGAAAATACGCTGGTTTGGAGCATGTCGTTGCTGGCATCCTGGTCGCCGGGCAGCTCGGTGCGTATCAGCACGGCTTCGTAGAGGCCCGGTGTGGAAAAATCGGCTTTTGGGCCAAAGGTGAAGTTGCGGCTCTCACCCACGGGGATGCTCACCCTGAGGGTGTCGCGTTGCCAGGTCTGACCGTTGTTAATGGAGTAGGCAAGGGGTATTACCGCAGGGCTGGGGGCTGCGCCGAAGTTTGTCACCACCACGGTGACCACTTCCTGGCTGGTGAGGCTGCAGGTGTTGCGCGGGGCTAACAACTCGCTGATGCCCACATCGGTAGCCACATAGTTGCCGGTAATCACCAGGTTGTCGATGTTCCAGCCGCTTTGCAGGTTGGTGCCGCCGGTTTCACCCAGGGTGAAGCGGAAGCGCACCGATGCCTTGCGGTTGGCCTGTGGCACCAGGTATGAGATCTGGTTCCATGTGGAGGTGTTCTGCACCTGCTGGTTTTCCCAGATGGTGGTCCATGTGGTGCCGTTATTGGTGCTGATGTCGATGCTGGCGCGGTCGAAAAGGTGCACATTGAGCCAGCGCTGGAAGCTCAGCCTTATTTCATTATAATAGCTGGTGCTGATCTCGGGGGTGGTGGCCACGTATGCCAGTGGTGGCAGCATGGGCTCATAGTTGCCGGGATAGCTCCCCAGGCCGGTAAGGTCGGTGCCTATCACGCGGGTGCCGCTCACGGCGTGGTTGGCGCCGGCAGGACCTGATGTGTTCGACTGCCCCTGTATCTGGCCGCCAAGGCCGGTGGGCACGCCACGCTGCCATTCACCGGTAAGTACCCAGCCCCTTTCTTGTTCAAAATCATCATAAAAAATGGTTTCATAAATGCGGCGGTTGCCGGCGGGGCTCTGCTCGGCGGCGGGGAAGGTGGCACCATTTACGGTGATGCCCCCGGCCGGGAGCTTCGCATCAATATAGTTGCCGGGAGTGGCATCTTCGGCAATATCATAAGTAACCCAAAAATACGAATACCCTGTGGGAAGGGAATGATTCAGGTTGCTGAATTGCACCTGTCCGCCTGAAAAACTTTGCGCGGTGCCAAGTTGAACAGGGTTGGTAAAGTTTTCGCCGGTGGTGCGCCATAGCTTAACGCCATGTGTCGGTATGTCGGCATCGTTGGTGTTGAGCGAGGCCACGCGGAAGCTTTCAAGGTTTAGGGTGCCGGTATTGCCAATAACGCGCAGTTCGGTTTTCAGCACGGTGTTGTTTTGCGAGCCGGTATGCACCAGGAAGGTAGTAGGCTGATAGCTGTTTACCGCCGAAAGCTCACGGGGCAGGGTGCCCGTTTCAACAATCTTTACCTCATCTACACACACGCTGCCTCCAAGGCCCTGGCCGGAGTGTCCTTCAAAGGCAATATACAGAGGGTTGGTGCTGCCCGGTAATTGAAGCACTCGCTCAGTCCATTCATTTACCGGGTTCTGGTAACTGGCAATCATTGTCCAGGGTCCGGTAATGCTGTTGGCAATGTATACGCCTAGCTTGGCATTGGTTCCGTCGCGGGGTACCTGGGCATGCCAGAAGGTTAGTTCGGGGTTTATTGCAAACTCCAGGTTAATGGGCGGGGTGACCAAGCGGCTCACGAAAGGGTTGAAGGAAGGAACACGAAAAAAGGCATTTTTCGCTCCTACGGCAGCGGTGTCAGGAAGCCCTACCTGCCCAACAGGGAATGGGCCGGCCCCTACACCAATCTTCCAGGTTTCGTTGCCGATAACCATCACATTTACCCAGCCCGGGGGTAGGTTGTTGCCATTGTCTTCGAAACCCTCGTAAAAAAAAGTGGTACTTTGTGAGTTGGAGCTGAAAGGCATGAATCCTACCAATGCCAATAAAATGATGCTCCTCATTAGAAATCGTAAAACTCGCCCCATTGTTAAAAAGTTTTGGTTGTATCAACCGGCTCATTTGACCGAAAAAGCCGGGCGATACCAATTTTTTGTAAAATTATTTTATGTAATAGCCCGATTAATCAGCGTTTTGTGTATTTTCAGAATGATAAAAACAGGGGATTATAACCGGTAGAAAACCACGGGTATTTTGCCCCGGAAATGAGGGCTCAAAAAGGCAAGCAAAAAATGGTTAAACTTGCATTTTTTTCGGGCAAGAAGCTTTCAGGGTTAAACCCCCCGAGATGTGTGTACTGACAAGGTATTCAGAACTTTTTGACAATGGAACATAAGGAAAAACCGGTGATACAGGATCATAATCCGCTGTTGCGGGAATTTGCAACCGTTTTTGGCACACCGCCTTTCGGCGCGATACGTCATGAGCATTACCTTCCGGCCTTCAGGCATGGCATTGCTGATGGGCTTGCCGGGGTGCATGCCATTGCAACATCAAATGATCCTGCCACCTTTGAAAACACCATTGCTGCGCTTTCGCGCAGCGGTGCTGTGCTCAGCCGGGTGAGCAATGTGTTTTATCCCCTTAACGATGCCGAGACCGATGCGCAGATGCAGGAAATCGCACGCGAAGCAGCGCCCCTGCTTGCCGACTACCACAACGACATTCTTTTCAATGAGGCCTTGTTTGCAAGGGTAAAGGATGTTTTCGAACAGCGTGAGCAGCTTTCGCTTACGTGTGAGAGGCGCACCCTTCTCGAAAAGACCTATAAAATGTTTGCGCGCAATGGTGCGGGGCTTGATGCGGTTTCGAAAGTGCGCCTTCGTGAAATATCGCGCGAGCTCAGTGAGCTTTCGCTGAAGTTTGACGACAACCTTTTGGCCGAGACCAACGATTGGTTTTTGCACCTGAGCAGCGAAGATGAGCTTTCGGGCTTGCCCGAGTCGCAGGTGGAAGCCGCTGCTGAACAGGCGCGCAATCGCCAGCTTGAGGGCTGGGTCATTACCCTGAAGGCGCCCAGCATGTGGCCCTTTTTACAGTATGCCGACCGGCGCGCGCTGCGCGAGAAGGTATTCAGGGCGGCCAACAGCAGGTGCTTCCGCGGCAATCAGTGCGACAATCGCGAGATTATCAGGCGCATTGCCAACCTGCGCATGGAGCGAGCCAGGTTGCTGGGCTATGCCACCCATGCACACTTTGTGCTCGAAGAACGCATGGCCTTGTCGCCGCAAAAGGTCATGGGCTTCCTGAAGGAGCTGCTGGAGGCGGCCAGGCCAAAGGCTCTGAAAGACCTGGAAGAGGTTGAGCAGCTCGCGCGGGAAGCCGGTGCAGACCACCCCATCGAATACTGGGACTGGTACTATTACGCCGAGAAAATGCGTAAGGCACGCTTCGATTTCGATCAGGAGCTTTTACGGCCCTTCTTTGAGCTGAACAACACGGTGAATGGCGTTTTTGAGCTGGCTCGGCGCCTGTGGGGGCTGCGCTTTGTGCCAAACAATGATATTCCGGTATACCACCCTGAGGTCACCGCCTATGAGATATATGACGATCAGCACACCTTCCTGGCCATCCTTTTCCTCGACTTTTTTCCACGGGAGGGGAAAAGCCCCGGCGCCTGGATGACGGGCTTTCGCGAGCAAGAACGCATCAACGGGCAGGATGTTCGCCCACAGGTGTCGCTGGTGTGCAACTTCACCAGGCCCACGGCCACCAAGCCCTCGTTGCTAACCCATGGCGAGTTCAACACCTTTCTGCATGAGTTCGGGCATGCCCTGCATGGCATATTCTCGCAAGTGACCTATGCTGACCTTTCGGGCACCAACGTGTACCGCGACTTTGTGGAGCTGCCTTCGCAGATCATGGAGAACTGGGCCGTTGAGCGCGAATACCTCGACCTGTTTGCCCGGCACTATCAGACCGGCGAAAAAATTCCTGCCGAAATGGTGGAGAAGATCGTGGCTACACAAAATTTCCACGCCGCCTTTGCCGCCATGCGTCAGCTGGGCTTCGGGCTCAACGATATGGCCTGGCACAGCATTACCCAACCGGTGGATGTGGCGGCCCATAAGTTTGAAGCGGCTGCCATGGAGCCGGCAAGGCTGTTTCGTCCGGTTGACGACACGCTGGTAAGCGGCTCCTTTGCGCATATTTTTGCCGGCGGGTATGCGGCGGGCTATTACAGCTACAAATGGGCCGAGGTGCTCGATGCTGATGCCTTTAAACTGTTTAAGGAACGTGGTATTTTCGATAGGGACACCGCTGCGGCTTTCCGCGAGCATATCTTGTCGAAGGGCGGCACAGAGCATCCAATGGTGCTGTATAAGCGTTTCCGCGGAAGCGAACCCGGCATTGTGGCGCTGCTGGAGCGCGAAGGGCTCAGGTAGATTTTTTATTGTAATTTTGAAGCATTCCCCGAAAGGGGCCAAATCCAAAACGGTTTACCCATGATACAGATCCTTATCCTTGGTTCGGGCGGGCGTGAGCATGCCCTGGCCTGGAAAATTGCGCAGAGCCCGCATTGCAGCCGCCTGTTTATTGCCCCGGGCAATGCCGGAACCGTCCTGGCCGGAGAGAACGTGGCGCTCGACGTGAACAATTTCGACGCCCTTGCCGAATTTGTATTGAAGCACCAGGTCGACCTGATTTTAGTGGGCCCTGAAGAACCTTTGGTGCGCGGCATTGGCGACTATTTTGCCAGCAGGCCCGAGCTTAAGGGGGTGATGCTTGTTGGCCCTCGCCAGGCAGGGGCCATGCTTGAGGGCAGCAAGGCCTTCGCCAAGGCGTTCATGCAGCGGCATGGTATCCCCACTGCTGCCTACGGTTCGTTTACCCGCGAAAGCGTGGAGGAGGGCAAAGCTTTCCTGGCTTCGATGGCAGCGCCTTACGTGCTTAAGGCCGATGGGCTTGCCGCCGGCAAAGGGGTGATCATATGCTCCACCCTTGAAGAGGCAACCCAAACCCTTGAGGAGATGCTGCTTCAGGACATGTTCGGACAGGCCTCGGCTACCGTGGTGGTGGAAGAATTTCTGAGGGGCATTGAGCTATCGGCCTTTGCCATTACCGACGGCTACAGCTACCGCATGCTGCCCTCAGCCAAGGATTACAAGCGGGTGGGCGAGCATGACACGGGCCCAAACACCGGCGGCATGGGTGCCGTTTCGCCGGTGCCTTTTGCCAGCAAAGAATTTATTGACAAGGTGGAGCAGCGCATTGTGAAACCCACCATTGCGGGCCTGCAGCAGGAGGGGATACCCTATTGCGGATTTCTGTTTTTTGGCCTCATGAACGTGAATGGCGATCCATACGTAATAGAATACAACGTGAGGCTTGGCGATCCTGAAACCGAAGCCATTGTCCCACTCATCGAATCAGACCTGGTAAGCCTTCTGGTGGCCGCTGCCAAAGGGACGCTTCATAACCAGGGAATTGACATTTCGCCATTGCACGCCGCTACAGTGGTGCTGGTATCGGGTGGTTACCCGGGAGCGTTTCAGAAGGGTTTTGCTGTTAGCGGGCTGGGGCAGGCTAAGGGCAGCTTGTTGTTTTATGCCGGCCTGAAGGGCGAAGGCAGCCAGCCGCTAACCAGCGGTGGCCGCGTGCTGGCCATCACATCGCTGGCCCACAGCCTTGAAGATGCCCTGGCAAGCACATACAAAAATGCCGGTGTGGTTGATTATATGGGTAAATATTATCGTCGTGATATTGGTAAAGACCTTATCTAAACCATTGTCCTGAAAAATGCTCATCAGAACTTTTAAGAAAAACACCCCTGCAACGCCGGTTCTGCTATTCGTGGCAGGGCTGTTGCTGTGGCTTGATGGCTTTTTGTTTTTCAGGAGTTTAACACCCGAAGTTAATCACTCAGAACCTCTTTTTCGGTTGCTGTTCAGCCTGGTGGATGGCAATCCCTTGCTGAATATTTCGCTTGCATTTCTTTTGCTGCTGGTACAGGCATTTATCGTAAACTACATAGTGCAGGCCAACAACCTATTGGCGAAAACTTCATGGCTGCCAGGCTTTATATACATGGTGCTGATGAGCAGCGACCCTGCCATGCTGAGTCTGAACCCTGTGCTTGCCGCCAACCTGTTTCTTTTGTTTGCCCTGGCGCGCGCCATGTCGGCCTACGGCGAGGGTGAAGTGATGCGCGAAGTCTTTAATGTGGGGTTTCTGATCGCCCTTGCCGGACTGTTCTATTATCCAGCCCTGGCCTTTTTTCTCTGGCTTATTATTGTGCTGGCGGTGTACTTCCTTCTCAGCCTGAGGGGGCTCATTGCCGCGCTCCTGGGTTTTTTTACCCCTTTCTTCTTTCTTTTTACCTGGTATTACCTTACCGACCAGCACCTTGAAAGGATTCAGGACCTTTCGAAGCTCGGAACGCCACTTGAAATCACGGCCCAATCGTATTCGCTTTTCTCCATCATCATGATGATGTTCCTGGCCTTGCTTTCCTTCATTGCACTCACGCGGCTTATGGTGCTTTATATCAGCGACAAGCCTGTCAGGATCAGAAAAAGATTTCGGGTGCTGATGCTTTTCTTTGTGTTTTCGCTGGCATCCACTTTCGTGGGAAACGTGCACTTCGATGTGCACCACTCACTGATGATGATACCACTGAGCGTGGCATTCGCGGTGCTTTTTTTTGAGATCAGAAGGAAATGGGTTTCAGAGCTGGTGTTTTATCTTTTGCTTGCTCTGGTCATAGCCGGAAAAGTGATTGAATTGGTCTGATGCGCTGAAGTACTCATGTCAAAAGTCTTTTCTCATTTTCTGATCTTCTCATTTTCTTTTCTTTTAATAACTTTGCCACATTAAAATAGAGCCTTATGAAATTCGGAGTAGTGGTATTTCCCGGGTCGAACTGCGACCATGACATGATCTATGTATTGAAAAAGCTGCTGAAGCAGGATGTGGTTGCGCTCTGGCACAAAGATACCGACCTGCAGGGCTGCGACTTCATCATTCTGCCCGGGGGCTTCTCCTACGGCGACTATCTTCGCTCAGGTGCCATTGCCCGCTTTTCGCCCATCATGGAACAGGTGATCGACTTCGCCAATAAGGGCGGCCATGTTTTGGGCATCTGCAACGGCTTCCAGATATTGTGCGAGGCCCACCTGTTGCCCGGTGCCCTGCTGCACAACACCAGCCATCAGTTCATCTGCCGCAATGCATACATACGCGCTGAAACCACCAGCACGCTCATCACCGCCCAGGCCAGTCCGGGGCAGGTGCTGAAAATACCCATTGCCCACGGCGAGGGCCGGTTTTTTGCAACGGAAGAGACCCTTAAACAGCTCAACGACAACGACCAGGTGCTTTTCCGCTACTGCAATGAGCATGGCAAGGTTAGCGAAGAGTCCAATCCCAACGGCTCGCTTCAAAACATTGCGGGCATCTGTAACGCAGGCCGCAACGTATTCGGCATGATGCCGCATCCCGAAAGGGCATCGGATGAAGAGCTGGGCAATACCGATGGCCGCATCCTTTTCGATGCCATTTTGAACACCCTCGCCAAAGTCTGATCCGGCCCTGCAGCCTTTAAAAGCAAACCAGTATGGCTGAAAAAAAGATACTGTTTCTGGTGGCTCACCGCCCCGGGCGATCGCCGGGTCAGCGCTTCCGCTTTGAACAGTACCTTGACCACCTGAAAGCCAACGGGTATCAGTGCGATATCTCATTCCTGATCACAGAAGCTGATGATGCAGCCTTTTATGCTCCCGGGAAATACCTGGCCAAGGCCCGCATCGTAATGAAAAGCATCAGGCAAAGGCTGAACGACCTTAAAGTAGCCGGAAGCTACGACTTGGTATTCATTTACCGTGAGGCCCATATGCTATGGTTTTCCTGGTTTGAGCGGCGTCTGTATCGCATGGGGGTTAAAATGATTCTCGACTTTGACGATAGCATCTGGCTTAACGACACATCCGATGGCAACCGGCAACTGGCATGGCTCAAACGCCCATCGAAAACCGCCGATATCCTGCGCATGAGCTCCATGGCGCTGGTGGGCAACGAATACCTTGCTTCTTATGCCCGGCGCTTCAACCCCAATGTGCATGTGGTTCCTACCACCATCGACACCGCTTATTACACTCCAAACAGCAAGGCTGCCAATGATACAGTTTGTATTGGCTGGACGGGCTCTTCCACCACGCTGAAGCATCTGCATGAAGCATTGCCTGTGCTCAGGGCCATCCGCCAAAGGTACGGCGATAAGGTGAGCTTCAGGGTTATTTCGAACAAACCGCTTGAAGCAGACTTGCCCGGGCTTGAGAACATCACCTGGCAGCGCAACACTGAGGTGAGTGATCTTTATCCCATTGACATAGGCATCATGCCATTGCCCAATGACGATTGGGCGCGCGGCAAATGCGGCTTCAAGGGGCTGCAATACATGGCCCTGGAAATACCCACCGTTATGTCGCCTGTTGGAGTGAACACTGAGATTATAGAGGATGGTGTGAACGGCTTCCTTGCCGGATACCATCAGGAGTGGATTGAAAAGCTTTCACTGCTGATAGAGTCGCCTGCTTTGCGCGAGAAGCTTGGCAAGGCCGGCCGGCAAACCGTTGTTGAGCGTTACTCGTTCGAATCGCAAAAGGACCGTTACCTCTGCTTATTCAACAGCCTATGCGAAAGCTGAGCCGCCAGCCCCTGATCAGGAAATTCAGCGGGGCCCTCCTGGAGGCTGGCTGCGATGAGGCCGGGCGCGGCTGCTTGGCAGGCCCGGTGTTTGCTGCCGCTGTCATCCTGCCCGAAGATCCTTCCGAAGAACTTACCAGCCTGCTCGACGACTCGAAAAAAACCGGCATTGCCTTGCGAAACCTGCTGAGGAGGCTTATTGAAAATGAAGCCCTGGCCTTTGCCGTGGCCATGGTGGAGCCTGCCGAGATTGACAAGGTCAACATATTGAATGCCAGCATCATTGCCATGCACCGTGCGCTGGAAAGGCTGACCCTGAAGCCCGGCTTCATCGTGGTGGATGGCAATCGCTTCAAGCCTTTCGGCGAAGTACCTAACCAGTGCGTTGTTGGCGGCGATGGCAAATACCTTTCTGTGGCGGCGGCATCCATTCTGGCCAAGACCTGGCGCGATGAGCATATGCAACGGCTTCATGCCGAATTTCCGGTTTACGGCTGGGACAAGAACAAAGGCTACCCCACGGCCACCCACCTGAAGGCGTTGCAAACACAGGGCCCCTGCAAATACCACCGGCTTTCGTATGCCCCGGTTAGGCAGCTGCGGCTGTCGTTTTAAAAGGGGAAATGATTATCTTTACCACCCTTGTGTTTTTCCCAATTTTTTCCCTGGAATAACACCTT
>Ga0114946_10001446_pt1 | contig 16386 bp, 17 predicted proteins | sample WalLakDeSediment_FD_88676 | JGI IMG/M metagenome (GOLD analysis project Ga0114946, IMG submission 88676) | Lake sediment microbial communities from Walker lake, Nevada to study Microbial Dark Matter (Phase II) - Walker Lake 11/02/13 Deep Sediment | ecosystem: Environmental > Aquatic >... | reverse complement strand
GTGAATTCCGCGCGCCTTGTAAGAAATCCTCGTCGGACATCGACTACTGTGTTTTGGATTGACCCGGCGGCGAACCCGAATGCATGCCTTGTGGCCGAAAGTAGAAAGCATGGCGCCGCAGCTCTGGCGTGCGGTGAGCGGCTATGAACTCAATCCGTCGCTACGCGAGGAGCTGTTCCAGGAAGTGTTGCTCGCCGTCTGGGAAGCATTGCCGCGGCTCAGGGATGCGGAGAAGCTGCTGCCCTTCGCGCTGCGCATCGCCCACAACCTCGGCGCCAGCCACGTGCGCGCGGCGACCCGCCATCCGTCGCCGCTGGCCTTCGACGAAGCGGCCCATGCGGCCACCGGCAGGGACGAGTCCGGCACGACGCAGTCACAGTGGCTGTTCGAGGCCCTGGCGACGCTGCCGGTGAAGCTCCGCCAGCCGCTGATGCTGCAGCTCGAAGGATTTGACTACCAGGAAATCGCCGAGCTGCTCGGGATCACGGCCGACAACGTGGGCGTGCGCGTGCATCGCGCCCGCGCACGATTGAAAGCCCTGTCGCGTGAGGAGGAAAACCATGAACATTGACGAGCGTCTGCAGGAAGCATGGCGCGAAGCGGTACCGGCCGGGATGGACCTCGCAGATCTGGGTCGCCGCGTGACTCGGCAGCGGCGCCGGCGCTGGCTGCTGCGGGCGCAGGAGTTAGTGCTGACGCTGGTGGCGCTCGGGGTGTTCGGCCATGCGCTGCTCTTCGGCGCGATGGGCCCGGCGCACTGGCTGCTGCTGCCGTTCTTCGCCGTGTTCCTGCCGACAGCATGGCTCATCGCGCTGCGCGTCCCTCGCGCTCATACCGCCGACTTGACCGCCCCCATGGGGAGGTACGTTGAGTTGCGACTGAAGCAACTTCGCACCGGGTTGCGGGATCTGTGGCTGGCCCGGCGCGCGGCGGTCGCGCTCATCGCCTACGCTGCCGCAGCCTTCGCGGGTGCCTGGCTGTTTGGCGACATTCGCTGGCGGGAGGCGGCCGTGGTGCTGCTCGCTTATGCGTTGCTCTGGCTGCTGGGCACGATGTGGGTGAGCCGCCGCCTGCGCGGGCAATGGCTCAGCGAGTATCGGGCGATTCGACGGCTGGCCTGATATGGCGTCACTTGGGCGAGTGAGGAAGCGTCCTCCCATCGGCGACAGCGGATTGTTGCAGTGTCAGTCACCTAGCACCGTGCTCGGTCTGGGCGCTTCACGCCCCCCTTGGATGCGTTCATCCAGATCTTCGGCGACGAGATACGCCTTCTTGTTTCCCCTCCAGGTTTCCACCAGGTAGCCAAGCTCGTTGAGCTGGGCCAGGTCGGCGCGTGCTGTAGCGTAGGCGACCCGATGGCTGCGTTTGTGTGACTGGATGGAGTACTCCGCCCGCGGATGACGAATGGCATGGCTGAGGAGGGCAAGCTGCCTGTAATTCAGACCGGATCGAACCCTTAGCCGGGATTCAAGTTTCCGAATCTGTTCGATCTTTCTCTGCAGGTAGTCTTCCAGCTCTCGAATGGCCTTGAGGATGGCCTGCAGGTGAAAAATGATGAAATAGGTCGCATCGTTCTCGTCGGATTCGGAGAACTGATAGGCCCTGGCGTACTGCGCAAACGACCGCTTGATGATCGTGGAAATCGACACGTACTCGAACATCCAGTATCCGCTAGACAGCATCGACCAGTAGAACAGCGCACGAGCCGTCCTGCCGTTGCCGTCGACAAAAGGGTGATCGTGGGCAAGCCAGAAATGCAGAAGAATCGCTCGTATGGCCGGGTGGATGAACAGGTCCTTGTCATGTGCTCCGTTGGCGAAATTGCACATCAGGCTGAGGCGGTCTGACAGTTGAGACGCTGGAGGTGGAGTAAACAAGGTCCGGTTCGTGCGATTGTCCACCACTTCCACGCGCGTCTCGTCCGGTGTCTGTAGTCGGCCTGCGGCGCCTTCGTCATCCAGCGTGTCGCGAGTCAGCGTCTCGTGGAGCCTGAGCACCTGGGACGGTTCCAACGGTCGACCAACCATGGCCCTGACCTGCTCGATGGCCATATAGTTGTTCAGAATCATTTTTTCGCTTCGATCGATCGGCTTTCTTCCGGATCGAATCATGTCGGCAGCCACTGCACGGGTGGTCGATGCGCCTTCCATCTGGCTGGAGGTTATGGCTTCCTCGATGAGCGAGTTGACAATGTATCTGTCCCTTGAATCCGCGTTGGTTGCCTCCTCCGGCAGTTCAATGCGGCCCGCGCCCATCCGGTCGATCTTGTGCAGCATCTCGTGAATCGGGTCGATCAGGACGTATCCGAAACGCCTTCCCGCGGCATCCTTCAACGGCAGATTCCGGCGCGACTGGGCACGCGCCAGTTTGATGCAGGCCCACCAGGTATCGAGAATCAGGCCCTTGGGTGGTTGACGATGTTTCAGTTCCTCATAGGGCAGATATTTGCCGCCAGGCGCGGGACCAATGCGGTGACCGAGTGCCTCTCGCAGGCGGTCGTGCGGGATACTCGCCAGCAGTTGTTCAGTGTCCGGCAATCGAGGCAGTGCCTTCATCGTTACTATCAATTCTGTTTAAGTTGATAGATTCTAACACCCCCATACGAGAACTATCAATATTTTAATAACTGATAGAAATTGATGGATGGCTATCAGGTTCCGACACCACGGGCTTTCCCAAGACTATCGCCAAGGTGCTGACTTTTCAGAACGAAATTCTGCCGGAGTTTCGGGAAGGATCTTGCTAACTGATTGAAATCGTGAGCTTCTATCTCTGGCTACGAACCAGAAGGTCGGGAGAGGTTCGAACTCCCGACAGACAAGCGCAGTTCGAGCCGAGGCCGACGCAGTCGGCCGAGACAACGGTGCCGCGCAGCGGCGCCGGTAATCTCTCCGGGCGCGCCAGTCACTGCCGGCGGATCAGGTCCCCGCAGCTAATCGCAGCCGATCAATCTCGGAGCGCTCCTTGCCTTCGTTGCTTGCCCACTTGTAGACCGCGCTCCAATCGACCGCCTGGTTCCTGGCGACCATGACGGCTTGGTCCCAACACTGAGAATCCTTGTGGTACCAATAGGCGGCGAGACGATCGAGGATGCACAAGGTGGGTGTAATGATCCTGATCGGTCCATAGGCCGTCTGAAGCACGGGGATGCTTCTTGCATCAATGACCAGTTCGCCAAATCCCAGTGGCGACGGCGGAAACTCGATGAGCCAGTGGGTGCCGGGATGTTCGAATTGGCGAGGATTTCTGCTCGCGGCAAAGCCGAGGGGTTCGATGACGGAGCGCAGTTCCTTGTGCGACGCTGCAGTGACGAAATCAAGATCCTCGCTCTCGTATTCATTGCGCGTGTAGATAGATACTGCGCCGCCGCCCGACAACGTGGCGGTGATGCCTTTCGCGTGCAGCGCCTGGCTGACGATCGCCGCGAGTTCTTCCACTGTAGTGTCTGTGGTGATTCGAGGCATGGCCTACAGTGGCTTACCGCTGCGACGCGGCCGCTGACGTTGACGGAAATACTTGCGCACATCGTCATCCGGCAGCAGATCAAGCTCGCCGGCCAGGAACTGCTGCAGGTTGCGCACGGTCGGATTGCGCTCATTGAAGCTGAATACCCGGGCCTTGCCCACCATCCGGCTGATCAGCACTCCATTGGCTTCCAGTCTCAGAAGCTGGCGCTGAACCATGCTAACGCTCAGCTCAAATGTCTTGGCGACTCGCAATGCATGGCCTTCGCCATAGTTCGCAATAAACAGCAGGGTCCAGGCGGCTGTTCGATTACCGAGGGTCGCTTCGAGTACCGGGTTCATGATTCGTGTTCCATCAATGCGTTGCCACGAGCCAAATATGCCTTAATATAGGGTAATAATACCTCGTTACAAGGTATATGCAACTGCCGGCTGGAAGACCCGGGGACAGAAGTCCACACGCGGTTCACCAGTGTAAGCCAGCGTTCATGTTAGTTCCCAAAAATATCACCAAGGTGCTGACTTCTCAGGGCGAAATTCACACGTGGTTTTGGGAAGAGTATCTCTAGGTAATTGAAAGATATAACTTCTATCTCTGGCTACGAACCAGAAGGTCGGCAGTTCGAAATAATCCAGGCGCGCCAAGACGACCACCATGCTGTTCACGAGAATGGTCAGGCAGCAATGAAGCCTGGCCAGAGTCGCTTCGCTCATCTGCCGTTCAGGTTCGCCTCCATAGACTCTGTTCCCGAGAGCAATGCCCGGGCATTGCGGAGGAACGGACATGCCTGCACACCTGAAAATCGGCACCTTGCTGCTTGCGCTGCTTGCGCTGCTGGCGCTGGCGGGCTGCCGCAGCGAGACCACCGTGGTCGAGGTCCACTGCGCCGGACCGGATCTCGGTCTCGACGGCCACTGGTTCGGCGCCATGGAGGATGACACCGGCACGCTGTTCACGCTGGAATGGGAGGTCTGCGGCGACCGCATCACGCGCGAAATCGTCGGCGGCTTCAGTTCCGCCGTAACCGGCCGGTTTTGGCAGACCGGCCCGGGCACCTGGCGCGGCACGCTCAGCGACGGCACGGAATTCCGCATGCTCACCGGCGCGTCCCGGCGCCACCTCATGATGGTCAACGATTTCTTCGAGTTCGCGGTGCTCGAGCGCGAGGCCCGCAGCCTGCCGGGCTGGTTCTTCGACGACCTGGACGGCCACTGGAGCGGGCGCCATGCGCGCCTGACCTGGCGCTCCGTCGACGTGCAAGAGGCCTGGGCGCTGTGCGGCGCGGGCCGCTGCGACACCACCGAGGCCGGCGGCGTCTCGGCGACCCTGTGGTTCGATGTGCTGGACGAGGACTTCGGGATGTATCGCGGCGAGTACGTCGATTCCTGGGGTGACGAGGGAATCGCCGGCGCGCTGATGAGCCCCGACCTGCTGTTCCTCGGCACCTACACCTGCCCGATCGACTACCTCGGGCCAAAGGACTGCACCTTCGGGGCGCTGCATTACGACTGAAGCAGAAATGCTGTCGCCCACGCGCTGCCATTGTCACCCGTTGGGCCGTCAGTTCACTGTCGAGCGACTGTGCGTTGCCCCTTCCAGGCCAGGCGCAGCACCCAGTACGCCAGGATCAGCAGGACGAAGATCACGGGCACCGCCAGCACGCTGAGTTTGCGGAGCGGCTCCGGAAACACCTGCGCCTGGCCGAGGAAGAACGACGCCGTTGCGATGAAAAAGGCGAGGCCCATGCGCCATACGTGCCGTAGCAGCCGGTGCGTGCCCTGGATGCGCCCGGTCCGCAACAGGCGGGCATCCAGCAGTCCACCGACGACGCCGACGACACCGAACATGAACAATGGCGGAGCGGGGATCCCGTTCACCGTGCCATCAGGACTGTTCATGGCCTCCAGGCCGAGGCCGAATGCGAACGCTCCCAACAGGAGCGCGGCCAGCATCAGGGCCTTCAGCACATCGCGCTCCTGCTCGAAGGGCGGCCGCACCGTGAGCACCGCCGTGCACACGAGGTAGAAGGTCAGGAGTCCGGCGACCACGTTGACCCCATCCGGCTCCACGAACACAGCCATCAGCGCGCCGCTGCCGGACATGACCAGCATGGCAACCACGAACGAAAGGCCACTCTTGCGATGCAGCCGCGAACCTTTCACGGCGTAGAGTGCAACCGCGCCCGCGGACAGCGCCAGTACGCCGGCAATGATATGGATCAGCACCATGGGGAATCGAAGATCTGCACCACGTCGGCCACGCCGGATGTGTTGAAACTCAGGCAGCTCGCGAGGCGGGACGCTCGCAGGCTCCAGCCGCGTACTTTACCCTGATCCCGCTCACGTTTGCCTGAAACCCCATCGGCCGTTCGCTCAGCCGGTCGAAGTGCGCGCGGCCACACGCCGTATCTGGCCCGGGCCTACGCCACGCAGTCGTTTGAATGCCCGCCGGAATGCGGCCTCGGTAGAGTACCCGAGCTGTTCGGCGATCTGCGCCACCGACAGGCGGCGGTCGCGCAGCATGCCATCCGCCTGCTGCATGCGCCAGCCTGCAAGGTAGTTCATGGGAGTATCGCCCATGATCGCCGCAAATCGCTGTGCAAAGGCGGTGCGTGCCATGCCGGCGCGCTCCGCCAATCCGGTCAAGGTCCATGCCGCTCCGGGCTCCGCGTGGATGGCCGCCAGGGCACGTGACAAGCGCGGGTCTGCAAGGGCGGCAAGCAGGCCGCTGCGAACCAGGCCGCGCTGCATCGTGTGGCGCAGCACCATCACCAGCAGCACGTCCGCGAGACGGTCGAGCACGACCTGGCGGCCGCTGTCCTCGGCGCGCGCTTCGGCTGCCATGAGCCGGGCGAGCGTCTCGAGGCGCGTGTCCGTTTCGCCGTCGCCGGTGCGCAGCAGGACCAGCTGCGGCAGGGAGTTCAGCAGCGCCTCGGCCATGGAATCCGGAAAGGAGATGCTGCCGCAGATCAGGTCCGTACGCGGTCCGTCGCCGTCCTCGGGCAGCAGCATGTCTTCCCCATCGAGTTCCACTTCGGGGCTGAGTACATGCCACTGGTCGCCGGGGATCACCATGAGGTCTCCGGCCCGCAGCGGCTCGGGCGCGGCGAAGCCACGCATGTGCAGCCAGCACGTCCCGCGCGCCACGAGGTGAAAACCGAGGCGGTGCATTCCGGTGGTGTTGATGCGCCAGGCGCCGCAGATGCTTGGGCTCGCGAACACGCTGGCGCGCACGCGCGACTGAACCAGAAATTCAGACAACAAGTCGTTTATCGAACGATCAGGCATAAATTAGCGACTTCCGAGTGTATATCGTCCCCGGCAGGGGCAGCAGAATGCATTTCTATGGCCGCCGGGTCAACCGTCCGCCCCCCTGGTACGAGGTCGGCGTCAGCCGCTGAGCACTGCCATCCCCCCGAGGAGACTGACGATGAGCGATTTCACCATCCACACCGTGGCGACCGCGCCCGAGGCCGCACGGCCGTTATTGCAGGGCGCCCGCAGCAAGCTGGGCTTCGTGCCTAATCTCTATGCATCCCTGGCCGAGGCGCCGGCGGCCTTGCAGGGCTACCTGATGCTTTCCGACCTGCTCGGCGAGACCTCGCTGACGCCGATTGAACAACAGGTCCTGGCGCTCGCAGTCAGTGCGGAGAACGGTTGCGGCTACTGCGTTGCGGCGCACTCCACGATCGCGCGCCACATGGTGCAGGTGCCCGGCGACATCATCGACGCGTTGCGCGCCGGCCAGGCCATTCCCGATGATCGTCTCGAGGCGCTGCGTCGCTATGCCGAAGCAACCGTGCGCCACCGCGGCGAAGTGCGCGGCAAGGTACTGGGTGCGTTCCTGGCGGCGGGGTTCACTCGCCGGCAGGCTATCGAGGTCGTTCTCGGTGTCGCAATGAAGACCCTGAGCAACTATGCCAACCACCTGTTCGACACGCCCGTCGATACAGCGTTCCAGGCGGAGAGCTGGCCGCCGGCGCGGGCCGCTTGACCAAAGTCGAAAAGCACGGCCGCCGGGGGACTCATCCTCCCCCGGCGGCGATTCATTCAATTGTGGAGGCGATCTAGATGGTTCATTTTGTGCAATCCATTGGCATGCAGTGGCGCCAGTCCACAGCCCGCCTCGAGGGTCTTGGTGCCTGGCTGGCGCCACTCGGGCTGCGGCTGATCATGGCCTGGGAGTTCGGCGAGGCAGGCTTCGAGAAGCTTCGCGGCAGCAACTGGTTCGGCCACGTCCAGGACAACTTCCCGTTCCCCTTCAGCGTGGTCAGCGTCGATCTGAGCTGGTTCATGGCCACGTGGTTCGAGATCATCGGCGCGTTCGCGCTGGTGCTCGGCCTGTGCACGCGATTCTTCGCCTTCTCCCTGCTGATCCTGACCATCGTCGCGACCGCGGCCGTGCATTGGCCGGATAGCTGGTCGACCCTCGGCGAACTCTGGCAGGGCTACGCAATCAGCGACAAGGGCGCCGGGAACTTCAAGCTGCCATTGTTGTTTGCCCTGATGCTGTTGCCGCTGGTGCTGCAGGGTGCCGGCAAGCTCAGCCTGGATCATCTGCTCGGACGGTGGCTGCTGCCCGTGCCGGCCGCACCTCTTGCCGACGGTCTTGCATGGTCACTGGCCGGCGTTGCGTTCGGCCTGCCGCTGGCGGCATTGTTCCCTGCATTCGGCCTGTCAGTGGCCGCCGCGGGCATTGCCGGGATTGCCTGGAACTGGCTGCGCACACAACGTGGCAGCTGATCGAAGCACACCGGCGCTGGAGAGGGAGCCCGGCGGCATGTCGCTAAGAATGGAGCATCGGTAAACTGTCGCCTCACCCGGCTATCCTGCGTCCAAGGAGAACAGCTATGCGACTGCCCATGATCTCGCTACTGGCGCTCGCCGCCGTCACTGCATGGTCGCCTGGGTCGCGGGCGCACGACGGCGCCGGGCCCCTGAGTTACGAAGGCAAGACTGCCCTGGTCACCGGTTCGACCGACGGCCTGGGGCGCGAGTTGGCCCTGGCCCTGGCCGCCGACGGCGCCCGCGTAATCGTGCACGGCCGCAACGCCGAACGTGGGCAGGCGGTAGTGGACGAGATCACGGCCGCCGGCAAGGGCTCGGCGCGCTTCTATGCCGCCGATTTCGCATCGATGCAGGCCGTGCGCGACTTCGCCGACGCCATCGCCAGGGACTATCCCAGGCTCGACTTGCTGGTGAGCAACGCGGGCATCGCCTACACCGGCGAGCAGCCGCGCCGCACCAGCGCCGACGGCTACGAACTGCAGTTTGCCGTGAACTACCTCGCGGGCTGGGTACTGGTGAACACGTTGCGTCCCAACCTGGCCGCGGCGGCGCCGTCGCGCGTGATCAATGTCGCTTCTGGCAGCGCGCACGCGATCGACTTCGACGACGTCATGCTGGAGCAACCCGGCGCCCATGCCCGCGGCTACGGCCAGAGCAAGCTGGCGCAAGTGAGCATGACCGTCGAGCTGGCGCCGGCGTTCGCCGAGGAGGGCATCACCATGATTTCCCTGCACCCGGCCACGCTGATGAACACCACGATGGTCGAGAGCCTCGGCATCCCGCCCCGCGCTACCGTGGCCGAGGGCCGAGACCACGTGATGGGCCTGATCACCAGTCCCAGCCTCGAGCCCGGCGCGTTCTATGTCGAGGGCAAGCCGGTGGCGCCGAGAGATCCCCAGCCCGGTGATGCCGGCGCGCGCGCCCGGCTGGTCGCATTGAGCGAGGCATTGACCGGAGTGCCGGCTGGGCAACCTCGTCACCTCAGCCACTAAGCCGTCCATTTCTTTCGTTCGAACACATCAGGCTCCTTCGCTTGACGTTGCGTCCATGGGCCTTATACTTCGTCTGATCGCGAATTGACGAAGTCGGAGCACGTGCGGATGCGGCAGTTGATGTCCATTGTGAAGGCCCTCGATAACGAGAACCGCCTGCGCATCCTGCTCAGCTTGCGCAGCGGTGAAGTGTGCCTTTGCCAGCTCATCGAAGTGCTGGAACTGGCTCCGTCGACCGTATCCAGGCACGTCGACCTGCTTCGCCAGGCCGGTCTGGTGGACATGCGCAAGGACGGTCGCTGGCACTATTACCGTCTCGCCGGGCGAGGGGCATCGCCGGCGGTGCGGGAAGCGATTCGCTGGGTGTCGCGCTCGCTGGACAACGAATCAGTCATCACTGCGGACGCGGCCAGGCTGGCACAGGTTTGCAAGACGGCGCCCGAGGAGTGGACGGCATGCTACACGCGAAGCTGAATGTCCTGTTCCTCTGCACGGGCAACTCCTGCCGCAGCCAGATGGCCGAGGGATGGGCACGTCATCTCAGGGGCGACCGGATCGAGCCTTACTCGGCGGGGATCGAGAAGCACGGGCTGAATCCCCATGCGGTGAAAGTCATGGCCGAAGCGGGCGTCGACATCAGCAGCCACTTCAGCAAGACGCTCGACGACCTGGCTGACGTGAAGTTCGACTATGTGGTGACCGTGTGCGGCCACGCCCATGAGACCTGCCCTGTTTTTCCGGGCGGCGCGAAGGTCGTCCATGTCGGCTTCGATGATCCGCCGCGCCTTGCGCGCGACGAGACCGATCCCGAGAAAGCCCTGGGACACTATCGACGCGTCCGCGACGAAATCCGCGCCTTTGTCGACACGTTGCCCGCGTCCGACTGGCGCGGGACTGAATCCCCCGATACGCACTGAGCAACGACCGAGGAATCCCGGATCATGGAACAGAGCATCGCCCGGAAAATGTCACTGCTGGACCGTTACCTGACGGTCTGGATCTTCGCCGCGATGGGCCTGGGCGTGCTGTTCGGCTACCTCTTTCCAGTGGGCATCCATCGCTTCAACGACGCACTGACGGTCGGCGAGCACACCAACCTGCTGATCGCCTTCGGCCTGATCCTGATGATGTACCCGCCGCTGGCGAAGGTGAAGTACGAGCTGCTGCCGAAGGTCTTCTCGGACGTGAGGATCGTCGGCCTGTCGCTGCTGCAGAACTGGGTCGTCGGCCCGATCCTGATGTTCGTGCTGGCGGTAGTGTTCTTTGGCTTCATCGCCCCGGCGTTGTTTGGCCCGGATGATCGCTGGGGCCTGTACATGGTCGGACTGATCATGGTGGGCATCGCCCGGTGCATCGCCATGGTGCTGGTCTGGAACCTGCTGGCGAAGGGCAATACCGAGTACGCGGCGGGCCTGGTTGCGCTCAACAGCATCTTCCAGATCGTCACTTTCGGGTTCTACGCCTGGGTGTTCATCACCGTCCTGCCGCCGTTGTTCGGGCTGGAAGGCATGGTCGTCGAGGTGAGCATCGGCGAGATCTTCAAGAGCGTGATGATCTTCCTCGGGATTCCCTTCGCCGCCGGCATCCTCAGCCGGGTGATCCTGGTGCCGATGAAGGGCCACGACTGGTACGACAACGTATTCATCCCGCGGATCTCGCCCATCACCCTGACGGCGCTGCTGTTCACGATCGTGGTGATGTTTTCCATGCAAGGAGAGCGAATCATCAACCAGCCGCTGGACGTACTGTGGATCGCGATTCCGCTCGCCGCATACTTTGCGGTGATGTTCCTGGTGAGCTTTTTCATGGCCTGGAAGGTCGGTGCGGACTACTCGCGCTCGGCGACCCTGGCGTTCACCGCTTCCGGCAACAACTTCGAGCTGGCGATTGCCGTGGCGATCGGCGTCTTCGGTATCACTTCACCGATCGCGTTTGCCACTGTGGTCGGACCTCTTGTTGAAGTCCCGGTGCTGATCGGGCTGGTCCACGTCAGCCTTTACTTCCGGCGCAGGTTCTTCGGGCACGAGGTGGCGGTGGGAGCGTGAAACCGCGGAAACCGGTGATGCGGATCTTCTTTGCCAAGCGAGGAAGGTTGACTTTCGTTCTGTCCGCGGAGCATTTCGTTGGCATGTGAACTACGCATCAGCGACTTCCGCAATGCACCGGGCGGCGACCGAGAATCGCCTGCCGCTGGACTATGACGGCACGACCTTCGCCGGTTCGGCCTGGCAGCTGATACTGAGCGAGGGAAGTCGGGCGCAGTTCTTCGCAACAACTTCTGCAATGCGGTCGACTGGTCCCATCAGCCGGCGCCGGCCAACGACGGGTATGCCAAGGACCTCGAGCCCATCGTCAGCCAAGTGTGAACAGGCCCTAGTCGTCCACCCCGGGGTCGCCGCGCTTCTGCTTGGTCTCGGCACGATGACGCTTGGCCTCCAGGCGCTTCTTCTTCGCGGCCCGCGTGGGGCGCGTGGCGATGCGCTTGCGCGGCTCCCGGTGCGCCCGTTCGATCAGCGCGGCCAGCCGCTCGCGGGCATCCTCCCGGTTGCGGTGCTGGCTGCGATGGCTCCTGGCTTCGATGGTGATCACGCCCGCCTGGTCGGCGCGCCTCCCGGCGAGCTTCAGCAGGCGCGCCTTCACCGCCTCCGCGAGGAACGAGGAAGCGGAGACATCGAAACGCAGCTGCACCCCGGTTTCGGTGCGGTTGACGTGTTGCCCGCCCGGCCCGCCGGTCAGGATGAATTTCTCGGACAGCTCGTTTTCCGGCGGCCGGAAGCGCGCTCGGCCCTTCTGTTCGTCGATCAGCGGTTTCTCCGTCATGCCTTCAGCTTGTGTCCGACTCCTCGTGGGTCTGGCCCGCTCCATTCCCTGCCGAGGCGGGGACTCGCGCACCGGGCCGGGGCGGCCTGCTCGAATCACCGGCTGTATCGCGCGAACGCATGGAACGGACGATCCACCCTATGGCCAGTGCTGTCAGGGCGATATTCACGACGATGCCGATCGTCCAGAAGGGCCCAAGCCTGGTGATAAATTCCACGGCGTCCTCCCTTGGGTGACCGTCGTTGTCAGGGGCGCCTGGTCCCTGTGCGGCCGATATTGTTCCACACGTTGTACTTGCCGGCCGGCCTGCGCATCGGCAGGCGCTTGATTTCCCCGAGCGTCTCGGCGTCATACACGATGACGGCGCCGTCCAATTCCTGCAAGCTGGCCAGTGCATAGCGGCCGTCGCGGGTGAACTCGACGTGTGCGAGCGTCTGCCCGGGCGGGGCCTCGAGTTCCCCGACGATCTCCAGCGTCACCTTGTCGATCACCTGCAAGCGGTTCCGGTACCTTGCGCTCAACATCGAATCGACGAAGGCATAACGGCTGTCCTCGTGGCTGTCCAGGAAGACGCCGGGTCCCCGTGTCGGAATACGCTCGACTACGCTGAAGTCCTCGAGGTCGATGACGGTCACTTCGCCAGCCCGCAGGTTGGCAGTTGCCGCGACCTGCCGCCCCCGCCACTCGAAAGAGATGCTCGAACCCGGTCTCCAGCCGCCGTCGTGAGGCAGCCCGGCGATGGGCATGCGTGCATCCAGGCTCACCACCTGGCCTTCGCCGCCGCGAGACACGCCGATCAGCAGCGAATGGTCCGGCGTGAAGAGAAAGTTGTCGAGCGGCTGGCGGAGCAGCGTCCGGCGCGGATGCAGGTAACCGGAGATGAATTCGCCCTCGCGCAGCCTGTGGTCGTGTATGAAGCCGAGCGGAATATCGGCGGCGTTCGGGTCGAAGCTGATCTCCCACACCTCGGGCAGGTCCTCGAGGACCGCGACGAAAGAACTCCGTGCGCCGGCCGCGTAGACGCCCGACACGCGCGAACTGTCGCGGCCGTCACGGCTAACCACATCGATCGACTTGAGCAGGTTGAGGTCGCCGTCGAACAGCGTCAGTGTGTGTGGCAGGAAATTCGCGACTGCGACGTATTCACCGTCGGGCGATACCGCCACGTTGCGGGTATCGATGCCGGCCCGGACTTCGGCCACGACGGCGAGGTTCCACAAGTCGAACTTCGTGACCCAGCCGTCGGCTGAAGCGAAGTACACATGGCGACCCCCGGCGGCGAAGCCCGGATCGCCGCGCACCGCGGCGCGGCTCTGGACGCGTTGGATCACCTCCAGTCGGTCGCCGTCGAGGACGGAAACGTGCTGGTCGCCGGTCTCGATGACGAGGACCAGGTTGAGCGGATCTGCCTCGAAAACCGGTTCGTCCGCAAGGCCTGCCGGATCGACGTGCTGGATGCGCGAGGCGCGGATATCTCCCTCTGTCCATTCCGGGGAGGGCGCTGCCGCACCGGGAAGCATTGGCGCCGATGCGATCAGCGCGAGCGTGACGAGCCTGGCAGGAATCATGATGCGTCGCTTTCGGAGATGGAGCCGCCATGTCACCATGACCTGGCGAATGACTGCGAGTGTACGACTGAAAGCCCGTGAACGAAGACAGTAACCGCTGGTCCGGTGCATGGCGCAGTCTGCGGCTGGCCCTGGGCCGTCCCGACATTGACAGCGAGCAGCTGCAGCAGGCGCTGCACGAGGCCGCCGTGCGCCAGTCCGTGCCGGTGTTGTGGCTGCTGGGGACGGCGCAGTCTGGCAAGACGTCCATTGTGCGGGCGCTGACCGGCAGCACGCGGGCCGAGATCGGCAACGGTTTCCAACCCTGCACGCGCACCGCCAGCGTCTACGATTTTCCGGCCGACGCGCCGGTGGTGAGCTTCCTCGATACCCGCGGCCTGGGCGAAGTCGACTATGCCCCGGACGACGACATCGCCGTGTGCGAGTCGCGCGCGCACCTGGTGATCGCCGTCGCCAGCGTCGATGATCCCCGTCCCGCTGTCCTGCTGGAGGTGCTGCGCGCCGTCCGCCGGCGGCATCCGGACTGGCCGGTCGTGGTCGTCCAGACCTGCCTGCACAAGGTGTATCCCGAGGCGGCGGAACACGTGCTGCCGTATCCCTTCGAGCGGCCGGGCTGGGAAGGGCGGGTGCCGGAGGACCTGCGCCGCCTGCTGCTGGCCCAGCGCGAGCAGGTCGGCACGCTGCCGGGGCATGGCGCCGTGTGCTGGGTGCCGATCGACTTCACGCCGCCCGGCGACGGTTTCGAGCCGGTGGATTACGGCATCGACGCGCTCTGGTCGGCGATCGAGCATGCCTCATCGCTCGGACTCAGGGCCCGCCTGTGTGCCGATCCGTCGGTGAACGACATCTACAGTCGCGCGGCGCATCCGCATATCGTCGGTTTCAGCATGGCCGCCGGTGCGGTCGGTGCCTTGCCGGTGATCGATCTCGCCCTCGTGCCGGTCCTGCAGGCCAGGCTGCTGCACCTCCTGGCGGGGTTGTACCGGCTGCCGTGGACCACGCGTAACAGCTCGGAGTTCCTGGGCCTGCTTGGCGGCGGGCTCGCGACGGCCTACGGCCTGCGGCTCGGCGGGCGCAGCCTGCTCAAGTTGATCCCCGGCTGGGGCCAGACGGTCGGCGCGGTATGGGGCGCGAGCGCGAGCGGCGCGACGACGTATGCCCTGGGCAAGGCGGCGTGCGTGTACCTGGCGCGGCGACGCGAGGGCCACAGCGTTGACGCCGAGGCCTTGCGCGAGGCTTATCGCGAGGCGCTGGCGAAGGGCAGGGCATTGGTCGGTCGGCAGCAACAGGAGTCATCGGCGCGGGAGCCGAAGCAATGAACAGCGTGCTCGCCCAGTTCGGCTGGCTGCGGGTGGTGGCCGTCGCGGTCGCCGCGCTGCCGCTGCTGGCGTTGCCGCTGCTGGGCACGCTGTGGCTGTGGCAGTCGTCGATGATCCTGTGGTGGCTGCTGGCCGTGCTGCTGGCGACGGTTGCTGGGCTGGCCCTCAACCGGCTGGCGGTTGCTCGCGAGCTGCGCGCCTTGCCGGACTTGACCACGCAGCCGGACGCCCATTGGCCGGCCGCCGCGGGGCAATGCTGGGAGAAGGTCGAGCAGCTGGCCCAGGACGCCACCATTGCGGACTGGCCGCTCGGCGACGGCGCGGGACTGATGCGACTCGCCCGGCAGATCCTCGTGATGGTGGCCGGGCACTTCCATCCCCGCAGCGACCAGCCGCTGCTGGAGATGACTTTGCCGCACACGCTGGCGATCATCGAGCGCGCTGCCCGCGAGTTGCGCGAGGAGGTGGTACGGAATATCCCGTTCAGTCACCGCTTGAGCCTGGGCGCGATGGCCCGAGCCAAGAGCCTGCGCGACCTCGCCAAGCGCCATGAAGGCTGGTTCCGTGCCGGCCGCGCCCTGCTCGCGCCGCAGTCCGCAGTGGTCGCCGAATTGCGTCGCGCGGTCTTCGATGAGTTGGCGGCGCACGGTTCCGAGCGGGTGCAGAGCTGGCTGCTGCGTGAATACATTCGCAAGCTCGGCTACCACGCCATCGATCTCTACGGCGGGCTGGTGCGCCTCGATGAAGGGGTGCCGCTGGACCGGCCGGTGCCTGGCCTCACCCGGGACAGCGCGGCCGCGGCGGCGCAGGAGGAGGTTCGCGCCGAGCCGCTGCGCATACTGCTGCTGGGCCGCTCGAACGCGGGCAAATCGAGCCTCGTCAACGCCCTGTTCGGCGAAGTGACGGCGGCCACGGACCTGTTGCCCGATACCACGACTGGGCTCACGCCGTATCGGCTGGACCGTGACGGCGCCTTGCAGGCGCTGATCTTCGATACCCCCGGATTCGACGGCCCGCTATTTGCCAGCCGCGCGCTGGAGCGCACGGCGCGCGGCGCCGACCTGATCCTGTGGGTGACCGCCGCGGATCGGGCGGACCGCGGCAAGGAGCGCGAGCGGCTGGACGCGTTGCGCGCCATGTTGTCCTCCGATTTGTCTGCACGTGTGCCGCCACTGCTGGTGGTCATGAGCCATATCGATCGCCTGCGTCCGCCACGCGAATGGCAACCGCCCTACGTGCTGAACCCGCCGCAGGGGAACAAGGCCGAACAGATCGTCGCGGCGCTTGGCGCCGTTGCCGAGGACCTCGCCGTCGAGCTGGCGCGTGTCATTCCCGTTTGTCTCGCCGAGGAGCGCCGCTACAACGTGGATGACACGCTCTGGGCCGCCATTCTCCACGATCAGCCGGAGGCGAATCGCGTACGCTTGCTGCGCTG
>Ga0114946_10001445_pt1 | contig 16390 bp, 10 predicted proteins | sample WalLakDeSediment_FD_88676 | JGI IMG/M metagenome (GOLD analysis project Ga0114946, IMG submission 88676) | Lake sediment microbial communities from Walker lake, Nevada to study Microbial Dark Matter (Phase II) - Walker Lake 11/02/13 Deep Sediment | ecosystem: Environmental > Aquatic >... | reverse complement strand
GCGAAGCATATCGTTACTATGAGCAGGTTCAGAAAGTGAATGAAATGACCGGCATTCTAACCCGTTTGCCTTACGACATTGTTATTGATTAAATGGCTAATGTAAAATAAAACAGAAGGGGGGTACGTGTGCCCCCCTTCTGTTTTATTAGGGTGAGATTTTTTTAAACCTGCGGATATTTTTTCATAATATCGAATGGCTTCATGAGCAGGTCCACATATTGTGCACGCTGATAAGCATAAGGATCGGCTAAGTTTTCCTTTGAAAGCTTTCCGCGGAAGGCATCCAGCGAGTCATGTCCCTTATCTTTCATCCAGGCATTAAGGTCGCTGAGCATTTGGGTAACATGTACCGCCTTGTTTTTATACACGGTGCTAACCACCTGCACCGCATCGGCGCCAGCCAGCAGCATGCGCACCACGTCCTGTCCGGTAAAGATGCCCGAGTTGCTGCAAACGCTGCCATTAACTTTTTTATGCAGCAGACCTGCATAACGCAGTGGCAGGCGGTAATCGCCAACCTGGCTCAGGTTGAAGGGGAAGCTCATCTCCTGTTTTTCCACATTGATCTCGGGCTGATACAGCCTGTTGAAAAGCACGAAGCCATTAGCACCTGCCTTATCCATGCGCTTGATCAGCTGCAAGGGATTGGTGTAAAACGGGCTGAGCTTAACGCTGACCGGTATTTTAACCTTTGCCTTAACCGCTTCAAGAATCTTAACCTGGTCGTCTTCTTCTTTCTGTCCATTGCTTTCGAAGTTGCCAGGGGCTGTATAAAAATTAAGCTCAATGGCATCAACTCCGGTCTTTTCCATTTCAACAGCATACTCAACCCAGGTACTTTCGTTCACACAGTTAAGACTTCCGATTACCGGAATGCTTAGCGCTTTTTTCAGCTGACTGAGTTTTTCGAGGTGCTCTGCAGGCCCTGCATGCCTCAGGCTGGGGAAAAGGTTGACCATTTCGGCATTGCGCTCGTCATATTCGTGCAAATCCTCCTCCATTTGGATGCTTTCGAGGTTGATCTGCTCTTCAAACAGCGACTTGAACACAACGGCCGCAATACCTGCTTTTTCAAGGTTGCGGGCCGTGTCAAGATCGAAAGTCAGGTTACAAGCACCTAGAATAATCGGGTTTTTCAGTTCCAAACCCATATAAGTCGTTTTCAAATTTGCCATATTAATCCTCCATGATTGTTTTTTTGTTTGTTAAATTTATTAATATAATCTCAAGTATGCAAAAAAATCATTTTTTTATATTCAATTTTAAGGAAATTTAATAATATGGCCGTTTCCAGCGGGATCAACCTAAAGCAGAAAGGTATGCCTTGTGGTATTTTAAAAATTTATTATCTTTATGTCGGTTGAGTGTTGAATTTCAATCATTTAAACTCAATATTTAAAAAATGGAAAAGAAAAGCAGGCGACGGTTTTTACGGACGGCAATTACACTGCCTGGTATTACACTGGTTCCGGCTTTTCTGCTCAGAGGGCTTCAAAATCAGGTCAAAGGAATGAACATAAGTGATTATGAGCCGGGGTTTATAAAACTGCATAAAAACGGCGAGTTGAAGGCCCGCGGAGAGATTCTGTGGGAGATGATGCGGCGCTGCACCATTTGTCCGCGTCAATGTGAAACCAACAGGCTGCGCGGACGCCGGGGTGATTGCAAATCTAATTCGACCCTGGAAATTTCGTCGGCCTATCCGCACTTTGGCGAAGAGAACGAGCTGGTTGGCACCCATGGCTCCGGCACCATATTTTTTACCAACTGCTCATTGTTGTGCGTTTTCTGTATTAATTACGAGATCAGCCACCTTGGGCAGGGACGCACCTATACTATACGCGAACTGGCCAATATGATGCTGCTGTTGCAACGTCAGGGCTGCCATAACCTGAACCTGGTTACACCAACACATTACGCACCGCATATTTTACTTGCGCTCGACAATGCCGCGGCACGCGGCTTTCGCTTGCCGGTGGTTTACAATACCTGCGGCTGGGAAAAACTTGAAATACTTCAGATGCTAGATGGGGTGGTGGATGTTTACCTTGCCGACTTCAAATATGCTGATTCTGAATCAGCAAACAAATATTCTCCGGGTGCAAAAAGTTACCCTAAGGTCACCCAGCAAGCCCTGCTCGAGATGCACCGGCAGGTTGGGTTGGCCATTGCCGACACCCAAACGGGCCTGTTGCACAGGGGATTGATGATTCGACATCTGGTTATGCCCAGCAACGTTTCGCACAGTGACAGGGTAATGCATTGGATCGCAGCCAACCTGCCCAAAAACACCTACGTAAACATCATGTCGCAATATACGCCCATGTTTCGTGCAGGTGAGTTTCCCGAGATTGCCAGACGGATAACCCTTGCTGAATATCAGCATGCAGTAAACGCAGCCAGACGCGCCGGGCTTACAAACCTGCGACTGCAGATGCAATAGCCTTTGCTCCTGTTTCTGAATGAATAAATGATCTGGAAAAACAAAAACCCACTTGAACTTTCGGGCCAGTTGAGTTATATAAAAAAGCAAGAGGTGGAACGGTAATCCACCTCCTGCTCTTTTTAACCACCAAAACAAAACAACATTAACCAATAAAACAACTAAAACCTTGCAAAACTTTTTGAAGCTGGTTCTGCTTTAAACAGCATACTAATTTAAACAAACTTTTAAAGAAAACCAAGACATTTTTTGTCTTTTTGTTTCTTTTTCAAAGTTAATCTTCTTCAATAATCAAAACAACCGTATTTACGCGTGTTTTAGCGGGAGATAACGCCTAAAGGTATCACTGATTATTCCTGATTTTTACCAAAATTCTGGGCTCGAGCATGTCGAGCATGGCATATTTAACCCCTTCCCTGCCGAGCCCGCTGTCTTTCACCCCTCCGTATGGCATATGGTCGGTGCGAAATATTGGAGTATCATTATGAATAACCCCTCCAACCTCGAGCTCATTAAAGGCCAGACCAAGTTCATCAACTTCATTGGTAAAAACGCCGGCCTGCAATCCAAAGCGGCTGTTGTTCACCATTTCTATGGCCTCGCCGAAGTCAACGAAGGCATTTAGGGTGACAACGGGCCCAAATACTTCCTCATCAAAAACCTTCATGCCGGTCCCTGCACCGGCGATTATGGTTGGTTCCACATAATTTCCGTTTCGGCCGCCACCGCATAGCACCCTAGCTCCTGCCTCAGCAGCCTCAGCAATCCAAGCCTCTACCCTTCTGGCATTACCTTCGTCGATCATTGCTGTAATGTCGGTTTCGGGCGAGAGCGGGTCACCATATTTTAGCTTTCGCGCACCTTCAACCAGTTTTTCAGCAAAGACATCGAAGAGGCTTTGATGCACAAAAATACGCTGGGCGTGTATGCACACCTGTCCCTGGTAAGCAAAACCGCCCAGCAGGCAACGTTTAACGGCATGATCCAGGTTTGCAGAAGCTGCCACTATAGTACCTGCATTGCCGCCCAGCTCTAGCACCACTTTTTTCTTGCCGGCGTTTTGTTTCATCTTCCAGCCCACCTCGGGCGAACCCGTAAACGACAATAGTCTGAAACGTTCATCAGTAACCAAGCGGTTTCCGGTTTTTCGATCCATTGGCAAGATGGAAACCGCTCCTTTTGGCAAGGCGGTTTCGTCAATTATTTTTGCCAGCTCCAGGGTTGAAAGCGGGGTTGAAGAAGCCGGCTTTAGCACGATGGGGCAGCCCGCGGCAATGGCAGGAGCAATTTTATGCACGGCCAGGTTGAGCGGAAAGTTGAATGGGCTGATTCCGGCCACCGGACCCACCGGAAAATATTTTACCAAGCCCTCGCGCCCAGCCGCTTCGGGGGTCCAGTCGAGCATAAGATACTCATTAGGCTGGCGCCGGGTTTCTTCAGAGGCAACGAAAAAAGTCTGTGCAGCCCGCCTTACCTCGGCAAGGGCGTAACGCCAGGGTTTGGCCGCTTCCCGGGCAAGGATTCCGGCAAAAACTTCTTCCCGGGCTGTGATCTTCTCAGATATTTCAAGTAATATGCGACTGCGTTCGAAAGCAGGCATTTTCTTCATTGCTCCGGTCGCACCAAGGGCAGCAGCAACCGATTTCTCAAACTCTTCGTTTCCGGCCAGCCAAGTTCGGGCAAAGGGTTTGCCATCGAAAGGACCGGATACGATATGTTCACGGGAGGTCCTTACAAAAGAACCTCCTGAATAAACAAGGAAAGACTCCATAACTCAGAAGATTAGTTTACCAAGTGGTATTGCGGTGAAAAGGCGATGGGGCAAAGAGCCCATGATTAAACCCGCCATGCTGGTTGAAGGGGTTGAAGGGGTTATACCCTTGCGAAACATTGAGCTGGGCGCCAAAGCGGAAATTCTCGGTTACGCGGTAGTCGAAGCCTACCACCATCCCACGCGGGCTCATATTAAAGGCCTGTGGGTTCATTTGGGGCTGAGCCAACTGCAGATTGTTGCGCTCAAACCAGGTGCCTCCGGTAAGGGTAAGCCGCTCATTGAGCTGGTAGGCTCCCATGGCATAGATGCTTCCGCTGAAAAGACGCTGGGGCATCATACCTGCATCGGCCACCGAAACCATGCCAAAAGGCAATAAACTGCCCACACCCGAAAACTGCCCGGTGGAAAAAACGCTGCCAACCACCAAGGTGAAACGCTTAGCAGGATTCCACTGAAAATGAGGGGCAAGAGACTGTGAAAACAAGGAACCTCCGCCAAAAGCAGTGGTAAACGAAGAACCTAACTGAAGGCCAAAATCTATTTTGGGTATCTCTAGAATGGGTTCGCCAGCCGATCGAAGCCCGTAAGTATGCTGAGCCGACAAAGTGGTAACAGCAAAAAACAGGAACAAAGAGAAGGGAAAAAACCGTAAGAAGAATGTTTTCATAACCTCAGGTTTTTAAGTTCATTAAATAAAACGCGATAAAACGTCGTATGTTTTCAAAACCATACGCAAATCTACTAAAATCTAAAGCATTTATCAAGTCTGGAATACTTTACCTGTGCCAATAATTCACAAAACAAATACGTCCGTAATCTGTTATTCAAAAAAACCATTCCCATATTAAAAAAATCAAACTGACATGAAAACCAACATGGGTAACATCGACAAGGTAATTCGTATTGTTGCAGCTATATTGGTTGCATATCTTGTTTATACCGACTTCCTAGTCGGCATTCCGGCCATTATTCTTTCGGTGCTGGCTATTGTTTTTGTTCTAACTAGCATGGTGGGTGTTTGCCCCCTTTACCTTTCGCTTGGAATTAATACCAAAAGAAACAAGAAATAGACAAATTTCTTGTTTCTTGTTTTTTTATGTGTTTCTGACCTTTATTTTTTGGACTTTTGTAAGAGATAATCCAAAAACATAAGGATCATGGGAGACACGAGCAAAAAAAAGTACAAAACAGGGCTGGTCCTAAGCGGTGGTGGTACTCGTGGGTTTGCTCACCTGGGAGCCCTTAAAGCCTTGGAAGAGCATGGCATAAAACCAGATATTATTGCCGGCGTAAGTGCCGGAAGCATTGTTGGGGCGCTTTATGCCGATGGCGAAAACGCCGAAGAGGCCCTCAAGGCTCTTACAAGCCAAAGGCTCTTTGGGTTTCTTGAATTTATTATGCCTCGTAATAGTCTGGTAAAAATGACCGGATTTGAAAAGACCCTGCGCAACAAACTTAAGGCTAGAAAATTTGAAGATCTGGAAATTCCACTGGTCATTTTTGCTGTAAACATTAATTCTGCGGAACTGATACAATTTGACAAGGGCGACTTGGTTAGTGCCATTATGGCATCCTCGTCTATTCCTGTGGTATTTCCTCCGGTAAAAATTGGAGGACAATACTATCTTGATGGCGGCATAATCAATAATTTTCCGGTCGATATGATCCGCGAAGACTGTGAAACCGTTATTGGTATAAATGTAAACCCCATCGGCGAGTTTAAAAAAATCGGCAGCCTTAAAGCCATTGCCGAAAGATCCTTTCACATTACCTTACGCAATCAGGCCAATAGCAAAAAGGACCTTTGCGACATATATATTGAGCCGGAAGGACTCGACCAATATGGGCTGCTTGACGTTTCGCGCGCACAGGAAATTTTCGACTTGGGATATAAGGAAGCAAAACAGGTTTTAAAGGACAAAGGCAATTAGATGGTATTAATGCTAACTTTGTGTCTTTGAAACTTCTTGATCATGCAACATCCTCTTATAGTTTATAATTCGCTTTCGCGGAAAAAAGAACCTTTCGAGCCGTTAAGCCCTCCTTTTGTGGGCATGTATGTTTGCGGTCCAACCGTTTATGGCGACGCCCACCTGGGTCATGCCCGCCCGGCCATTGCCTTCGATCTTGTTTTCCGTTACCTTCAGCATTTGGGTTACAAGGTGCGCTATGTGCGCAACATTACCGATGTGGGCCATCTTGAAAACGATGCCGATGAAGGGGAAGATAAGATTGGCAAAAAAGCCCGTCTGGAGCAACTCGAACCCATGGAGATCGTACAGTATTTCTCTGACAGATACCACGAAGACATGGATCTGCTAGACGTAAAAAAACCAAGCATTGAACCCCGTGCATCAGGCCACATTATTGAACAAATTGAAATGGTAAAGGCCATCCTTGAGGCAGGTTTTGCCTATGAAGTAAATGGTTCGGTTTATTTCGATGTGGAGAAGTATCACAAAACCCACCAATACGGAAAACTTAGCGGGCGTGTGCTTGAGGACATGATGGCCGGCTACCGCGACCTGGAGGGCCAGGACGAAAAACGCAACAGTGTTGACTTTGCCTTATGGAAGCAAGCCAGTGCAGAGCATATTATGCGCTGGCCATCGCCCTGGAGTGAGGGCTTTCCGGGTTGGCACCTCGAATGTTCGGCTATGAGCACCAAGTATCTTGGTGAGGTGTTCGACATACACGGAGGCGGCATGGATCTCCTCTTCCCTCACCACGAATGCGAAATTGCCCAGAGCAATGCCGCCAACGGCAAAGACTCCGTCAGATACTGGCTGCACAATAATATGATAACCATCAATGGCCAGAAAATGGGCAAGTCGCTGGGCAACTTCATTACCCTGCGCCAATTTTTCAATGGAGAGCATGCAGCACTCGAAAGAGCCTACAGCCCCATGACCATTCGTTTCTTTATACTCCAGGCCCACTACCGCAGCACCCTCGACTTCAGCAACGAAGCCCTCGAAGCGGCAGAAAAGGGGCTGAAGCGCCTTCTGCAAGGCCATGAAACCCTGCACAAGATCAAACCGTCTGAAGATTCATCAGTCGAAATTACGGGCATCCGGCAAAAATGCTACGAGGCTATGAACGACGACTTCAACAGCCCCCTGGCTATTGCTCAACTGTTTGATGCCGTAAGAATCATCAACTCAGTACATGACAAGAATGACACTCTTTCGAAGACCGATCTGAACGATCTAAAAGATACCTTCGACACTTTTCTGATCGAGATTTTCGGGCTGAAAGATGAGGCAGGCTCCAACAGCCAGCAAATGCATGAACTGGTTGACGGCCTCATGCAAATGATTCTCGACTTCAGACAAACAGCCCGTCAGCAAAAGGATTGGACCGCATCGGACAAGATCCGCGACCACCTTGCCAACCTGAAAATCACCGTAAAAGACGGCAAAGAGGGGGCTAGTTGGGAGTTAAATCAGTAAAAAAAAGGGGGCGAACAGCCCCCTGAATTTTTTATCCAATCCTGCGTTTCTACAAATACGAAAGAATCCTGCCCGATATCTGCAGCAGCGATATTTCTGCCAGTTTGGTCTGGTATTGAATGGAAAGCAGGCGCTCCTCGGCATCCAGCAAGCTTTTCTGCACCTCGCGTAGTTCCAGGCCGGCCAGCGCACCGAGCTTGTACCTCTCGAGGGCAATATCAAGGTTTTCGCGGGCTATCTCAAGGTTCTGCAACTCCAGGTTCAGCAGCCTCAGGTTGTTGGTGTATGCATTGTAAATGGTAAGCAAGTCGGCCCTGGTTTCTTGCTCAATTTGCTGAAACATCAATTCACGATTATAAATTTCAATGCTGGCGTTGCCCAGGGCCCTGCGCTGGTTGAAGCCGTCGAAAATAGTCAGGCCAAGTGTTAGTCCATAATTGGCGCTCAGGTTGCGCTGGTTGTTGAGCGAACCGCTACCGTAAGTATTATAAGACATTCCGTAGCCCGAAGACAAGTTTAGGTAGGGATAGGTGCGCGAAGCAATGATTTTCCTGTCGTATTCAGAAATGGTCTGATTCTTTGCGGCAATTAATAAGGCCGTGTTTGCATCAAGGGTTGCCTGCAGCAAGTTATCGTAAACAAGGTTTGGATTCACTTCAATAATGGTGTCTCTCACATATACCATTTCAGTAATGTCGTCCAGGGCAATCAGTTCGTTGAGCCTAATGCGCGAAGTCCTCACCGTTTCATGCTGCCGTCCCAGCCGGGAGCTGTCGGCATTGAGGTAAACCTGCGACTGCAGAAGCTGAAGTTTTGATCCCGAACCCAACAAATACCTTTCCTCATCGATACGCGCCCTTTCCTTTGAAAGTTCAACCGCATACTGAAGATTGCTCAAAAGCCTTTCCTGCTGAATAAGGTTATAATATTCGGAAATAATCCTTCCCAACATGTTTTCAATGGTCAGGCGCGTTTGCAGTTCCCCGATGGAATTGATTTCCTGGAGCCGCTGGTAAGTGGTCTGCACCCTGAACCCGTCGAATATTGTTTGATTAAGACTCAGTCCGGCATTGCTAGTTGTGTTATGAATCCCCCTTGTTGAGTTGGTTCCGCCATCTGCCAGGTTCTGGTCAACGTTATTAATAACTCCTGACTGCTGTGCGTTAAGGCTCAGCCGTGGCAAATACCCGGCATTGCCAAGGGTGACATTGTTGGAAGTTACCTCTTCATAGTTTCTTGCCAAGCGAATGGAGAAATTCTTCTCCAAGCCCTGGTTGATGCATTCCTGCAAGGTCAGTGTTGTCTGTGCTGCCACAAAAAAAGGCAGCATCAGTAATAGAGCGACACTAAGAAACAGCTGTTTCGCTTTCATTTTCGAGGTCTTTGTTTTCGGATGAAACATAAGAATAAACGGCCGGCACAACAAAAAGGGTAAGGAAGGTTGATAGAATCAAGCCTCCGACCACGGCCAAACCCATGGCAACACGGCTTTGGGCTCCCTCGCCAAATCCAAGGGCCAGCGGAAGCACACCCAGGATGGTAGAAAGGCTGGTCATAAGAATTGGCCTGAAACGGGCTGCCGCAGCAAACTTAATGGCATCAAGCTTTTTCATGCCGGCGCGTTTGCGCTGATTGGCAAATTCCACCATGAGAATACCGTTCTTCGACACCAGGCCAATGAGCATAATGATACCGATCTGGCTGAAAATATTCATTGTGATGTCAAAATACCACATAAACACCAGCGCACCGGTAATGGCCAGGGGCACGGTCATCATCACAATAAACGGATCCTTAAAGCTTTCAAACTGTGCGGAAAGAACGAGGAAGATCAGCACCAAAGCCAGCAAGAAAGCAAACATAAGGCTGGAAGAACTTTCCTGGAAATCCTTGGAGTCGCCTGCAAGGGCTGTTCGGAACGTCTCATCGAGCACTTCATCGGCAATGCGGTCCATTTCTGCAATGCCTTCGCCAATGGTTTTTCCGGGTGCAAGGCCTGCCGAAACAGTTGCAGCCACAAAACGGTTATAGCGGTAAAGCTGGGGTGGGGCGGTCTGCTCCTGCAGGGTTACCAGGTTATCGAGCTGCACCATATCGCCTGAGTTGTTTCGCACATACAGCGATTTAAGGTCTAAGGGTTTGTTTCGGTTTTCGCGTTCCATCTCGCCCAGAATCTGGTATTGCTTGCCATGCATAAAGAAATAGCCGAATCGCTGTCCGCTAAGCGCCAGCTGAAGGGTTTGCCCCACGTTTTGGGCCGTCACCCCAAGTGAGTTTGCTTTTTCGCGGTTTATGGTAATCTGTATTTCAGGCTTGGTGAACTTCAGGTTCACGTCGGACATTTGCAGCACCTCGCTGTCGTTAACCTTGTCCATGAACTCGGGCAGCACTTCGCGCAACTTCTCGATACTCTGAGCCTGCAGCACATAGCGCACCGGCATGCCCCCGCGGCGGCCACCAAAAGTCGATTGCTGCTGTACAAATGCCCGGGCTTGGGTCATGGGGCGCAATGCACTCGTGAGGCGGTTGGCAATATCATTTTGAGAGGCCTCTCTCTGATCGGGGGGTGGCAGCATTATACGAACGTTGGTCCAGCCTCCGCTAACCATTGATATCATACCTTCTCGTTCGGGAACGATCTGCTCAACCAGGTCAGACACATTGTCGACGTAGTCGCGCATAAACTCAAAGGTTGCCCCTTCGGGACCGCTGGCGTTAATGGTGATTTGTGAACGGTCTTCCATGGGGGCCATTTCGGCGGGAATCGATGAGAACAAAATAATAACCAGTCCAACGGCACCTACCAGGATTACAATGGCAAACCAGCGCCTTTTCAGAAATTTATCCAGGGCATTCTTGTAGGCATTATTCAAGGAGCGAAAAAAGCCTTCAGTATTCTCATAAAACCTGCCACGCTTGGTGCGTTGCTTCAGGATCTTAGTCGAGAGCATCGGCGTGAAGGTGAGGGCCACAAAGGAAGAAATGGCTACCGCGCCAGCGATCACAATACTAAATTCACGGAAAAGACGCCCGGTCATCCCCTCCAGAAAAACAATGGGGAAGAATACGGCAATAAGCGTAATGGTAGTGGAAATGATGGCAAAGAAGATTTCCTTTGATCCGGCAAGACCAGCCTGAACGGGGGTCATCCCCTGCTCAATCTTCACATAAATATTCTCCATCATCACAATGGCATCATCCACAACAAGTCCAATAGCCAGCACCACGGCAAGCAGTGTAAGCACGTTTATAGAGAAGCCGGCCATATACATAATAAAGAAAGACCCCACCAATGACACCGGAATAACGAGGATAGGAATGAGCGTGGTTCGCCAGTCGCGCAGGAACAGGAAGATAATAACCACCACCAGCAAAAAGGCAATATAAATGGTGTTTTGAACCTCTTTAATGGAAGACCGGATAAAACGGGTATTGTCGAATCCGATACCAATGCTCACATCATCGGGCAGGTCACGTTTAACATATTCAATCCTTCGGTAAACTTCATCTGCAATTTCAATATGGTTTGAACCAGGTTGCGGCACAATGGCATTGCCCACCATTGGCACTCTGTTTCGGCGCACAATGCTGCGTTCGTCTTCCGGGCCCAGTTCGGCTCGGCCCACGTCCATGAAGCGAACGATCTGACCACCCTCTTCTTTAATGATCAGATTATTGAATTCTGCTGGTGTAGTCATAAGGCCCAGGGTGCGGATGGTCAGCTCAGTGGTAGTCCCTTCAATGCGTCCCGCTGGTAGTTCAATATTTTCACGATTGATGGCGTTTCTAACATCCAGGGGCGTCAGGCCATATCCAGCCAACTTCACGGGGTCGAGCCACAAGCGCATAGAATAACGTTTCTGCCCCCAAATGTGAATGCCGCTCACCCCTGAAATGGTCTGCAGCCTTTCCTTTAACGTCAGTTCAGCAATTTCAGAAAGTTCGAGCAATGAACGACGGTCGCTCTCCAGGGTAATAAACATAATGGGAGTGGCATCGGCATCGGCCTTGGAAACAATGGGCGGGTCCACGTCGCGGGGCAACTGCCGCTGGGCTTGCGAAACCTTGTCGCGAACATCGTTGGCAGCCGTTTCCATGTCAACGGAAAGTTCAAACTCAACGGAAATTCTGGAGCCCCCCTGGCGGCTAACACTGGTGAGGGTCCGAATGCCGGGGATACCATTTATGCTTTGCTCCAGCGGCTCGGTGATCTGCGTTTCAATAACATCGGAGTTGGCGCCAGGATAAGAAACGCTCACCGAAATAATCGGAGGGTCAACACTTGGAAACTCCCTGATGCCCAGATAGGTCATCCCGATAAGGCCAAAAAGCAGAATCAGAATGGTGAATACCGTGGCAAGAACGGGTCGTTGTATACTAATGGACGAAAGGCTCATTTTTGATTGGATTTCAGATTAAGACTATTCTGCACTTACAACCTGGTCGAGAGTTACCTGGATACCATGTCTAAGCTGCATAACACCGGTGGTAAGAAGGGTGTCGCCAAACGAAAGGCCCTCTACAATCTGAATGCGATCTGCCGTCCTAAGACCAGTTCGTACCGTACGTTGATGTGCCTGTCCGCTGCGGTAAACATAAACTTTATCGCCATCCATTTCTGGAATCAGGGCTTCGGTGGGAATGGCAATGGCATCGGTGATTTCATCAAGTTGCATGCTGATGGCGGCAAAACGGCCTGGCTTAAGTCCTTCCCTCTGATTTGGGAAAAGCGCCCTGACCACAATGGTACGGGTGCGAATATCGACCATGGGATCAATGGCATAAACAGAAGCATTGAAGGGCTGGTTGATGCCATCGATGCTGAAAGTGATCGGGAAGCCTGGCCCCACGCTGCCTGAGTAACGTTCAGGAACTGAAAATTCAATTTTAAGAGGGCTTATCTTTACCAGCCTGGCGATCCTGGCGTTAGGGTTGGCATAGGCTCCTTCGCTTAAATACCGTAATCCGATAATGCCATCGAAAGGCGCGCGCAACTCGGTCTCGGCAATGCGGGCTTCGAGCAGCATAACGTCGGCCTCAAGGGCTTGTAATTCAGTAACAGCCTGGTCGTAGCTTTCCTGGCTAATGGCATCGCGCGAAAGCAGGTTGCGCTGCCTGAACTCACGCTCCTCGGCAAGCTTTAGCTGGGCCTTAAGTTTAAGAATTTGGGCTTGCAAATGGCGGTCGTTGATTTTGGCAAGCAGATCGCCACGTTTTACCCTGGCACCTTCGGTAAAATTAACGCTTACAATCTTTCCAGAGGTTTCAAAAGACAAGTCAACCTCTTCATCGGGCAACAAAGTACCCGTGCTGTTGATCATCTCGCGCAACACTGAAGGTCCTACGACCAAAGCATTGGCATTGAGTGCCCTGGGCTGAAATCCCTGCATGCCGGGACCGCCCCCCCCGGGACCACCGGCAGGCTTACTAAACATAGGCGCAATTTTTGGATAAAGAATTATCCCAAGAATGACTACAATGGCCAAGGTAGTCAAGATCAGGCGAGGCTGCTTTTTCATATAATTTGGGTAATAAAGTATTGTTTTTATGAAGAATTTTCAACTATGGGATAATATTTGACACTAAAAAAAAGCGATGGTTTAAAAGTCGGGAAAAATTAAAAAAAATTAACTTTTTTTGCTAATTTATAGCGATTTATAAAACGATTTTTCTCTGAATTTGTTTGATTTTTTCCCAAATTTGCGAAGTCAAAAATTGCGGAAGCCTTTCCGGGAAATTTATATTTTTTTCAGCATTAGGTGCCGCAAAGAAAAAGCAAACTTTAATTCAATTTTCTTCAATCAAAAATTTTTAATGATGGCAAAAAAAATCATGATGCGTTTTGGTGCCCTTCTGGCCTTGCTGTTTATTATGCAGGGTTTTGCCATGGGGCAAAAAACCTACACTTACGAGAGTTTTCCGAACGACCCGTTGAATGTCCGGATCTACACCCTTGACAATGGGCTGAAGGTTTATCTTTCGGTTTATGAAGAGGAACCCCGCATTCAGACCTTTGTAGCCGTTCGCGTGGGAAGCAAAAATGACCCGGCCGAAACCACCGGTCTGGCGCACTATTTTGAGCACCTCATGTTTAAGGGTACCAGCACCTTTGGCACCCTCGACTGGGAAAAGGAAAAGCCCTTGCTCGACCAAATTGAAGCCCTTTTTGAAGTGTACCGCAAGGAAACCGACCCGGCGGTAAGGGCATCCCTTTACCGGCAGATCGACAGCATTTCATATATCGCTTCTACCCTTGCCATCCCCAACGAGTACGACCGCCTGATGACCGCTATTGGCTCTACCGGCACAAACGCGGGAACTTCCAACGATTACACCATTTACATGGAAAATATTCCTGCCAATCAGTTGTACAACTGGGCCCAGATACAGGCCGAACGTTTCAACGATCCGATACTGCGTCTTTTCCACACCGAACTCGAAACGGTTTATGAAGAGAAGAACATGTCGCTCACCAACGATGGCCGTCAGGCATCCGAGGCTCTTTACAACGGACTTTTTCCCAACCACCCCTATGGCCTGCAAACCACCCTGGGCGAAGCAGAGCATCTGAAGAATCCCTCACTGATCAACATTAAAAACTTCTTCAAGCAATATTATGTGCCCAACAATATGGCCGTGGTCATGGCAGGCGATTTCGATCCGGATGAAGCCATTATAATAATTGATCAACACTTTGGCCAGTTGAAGTCATCGCCAGTGCCCGAACCAAGTTTTGGACCCCAGCCAGAAATTACGCAACCTGTCATCAAGGAAGTGATTGGCCTTCAGGCCGAAAATGTTCAGATCGGGTGGCGTTTCGAAGGTATTAACTCCGACCAGCGCCCTTACCTGAACATGATCAGCATGATTCTGAGTAATGGCCGTGCAGGCCTGATTGATCAAAACCTCAACAAGAAGCAAGCCACCCTTGGTGCCGGGGCATTTACCCGAAATATGACCGACTACTCGGCATTCACCATGTCGGGACGCAACAAACGGGGTCAAACTTTGGATGAGGTAAAAGACCTGCTTTTTGAACAACTCGAGTTGCTGAAAAAAGGTGAATTCCCCGACTGGCTCATGGAAGCGGCCATTAATAACCTGAAGCTCCAGGAAATGCGCCGGGTGGAAAGCAACAGGGGCAGGGCCGCAATAATGTATTCTACCTTCCTCAACAACACCCCCTACGAACAAACCATCAATTACCTTGACCGTCTGAGCCAGATTACCAAGGAAGAGGTGGTGGCTTTCGCCAATCAGCACCTGCACGACAACAATTACGTGGTAGTGTATAAGCGCCAGGGCCAGCCTGCCAACCTCGAACAGGTTGAAAAACCGGCCATTACCCCTATTCACATTAACCGCGATGCCGAATCTCCCCTGCTTCAGCAGGTAAAAGCTACACAGGTTGAAGCCATTGAACCGGTGTTCCTCGATTACCAGAGAGACATCACCCGCGTACAAACCCGCAACAATCTGGAGGTGCTTTATGCAAAAAATGAGGCCAACCCCACCTTTACCCTTACCTACCATTGGGAAAAAGGTAGCTACCACGACAAGTACCTTCCCTATGCCGGAAACTTCATCAACTTTCTTGGCACCGATAAACTTTCTGCTGAAGACATTGGCAACGAGTTTTTCAAGCTGGCCTGCACCTTTAATGTAATGGTGAGCAACGAAGAAACCCGCATTACCATTAGCGGGCTGAGCGAAAATATGGAAGCCGCCATAAAACTTTTCGAAGAGCTGATCTTCAACGCCCGCGCCGACGAAGGCGCCCTGGCACGCTACATTGAAAACGCTAAGAAAAGCCGTCAGGACAGTAAAGCCAACCAGGGCTCTAATTTCTCCGCACTGGTTAATTACGCCATTTATGGCCCAGAAAACCCCAGCACTTACACCCTCACTGATGCCGAACTGGATGCCATGACCTCGGCCCAGATGATTAAAACCCTGCAAGACATCTGGTCGCTGCAGCACCGCGTGGTTTTCTTCGGCCCCCAAAGCCTCAATGAAGTTACTGCGCTTGTGCAGGAACATCACAAAACCCCCGCAAGGCTGCAGGCCATACCAACTGCCACCCGTTTTGAGCCCAGGGAAACCACCCAAAACAAGGTGTACTTTGCGCATTATGATGCCAACCAGAGCTATCTGCAAACCATTTCCAAAGGCATTGGCTACAATGCCGAAATGGTGCCCCGGATCAGCATGTACAACGGCTACTTTGGCGGTGGCATGAACGCTATCGTATTCCAGGAATTACGCGAGAAACGCGGCCTGGCCTACACTGCCCGATCAAACTATTCGGCACCCTCGTGGCCCAACGAAAGCTACATTAACAACAGCTTCATTGCCACCCAGAACGACAAGGTAATTGATGCCTTCAGTGCCTTCAACGAACTGTTCAACGAAATGCCGGCCTCTGAAAGCTCTTTCCGCCTTGCCCAGGAGCAGCTCATTTCCAACATCCGTACCCAGCGCATCCGCGATGCAGGCGTGATTTGGAACTATCTGAATGCCCAGCGCATGGGACACACGCAGGATCCACGCATGCTTCTGTATAACGAGCTTCCCAAACTCACCCTCGAGGATGTGAAGGCCTTTAATCAGAAACACGTAAAAGACCAGCCCAAAACTTATGTAATCCTTGGCGACGAAAACAACGTTGACTTTGCTGAGGTAGAGCGCCTGTTTGGTCCGGTTACAAAACTTACCAAAG
>Ga0114946_10001444_pt1 | contig 16419 bp, 13 predicted proteins | sample WalLakDeSediment_FD_88676 | JGI IMG/M metagenome (GOLD analysis project Ga0114946, IMG submission 88676) | Lake sediment microbial communities from Walker lake, Nevada to study Microbial Dark Matter (Phase II) - Walker Lake 11/02/13 Deep Sediment | ecosystem: Environmental > Aquatic >... | reverse complement strand
GGTCACCTGCACCGGCTGGGTCACGACGGTATTGCCCGTATTGCGCAGGCCCACGCTCAATTCCGCGCGGTTCTCGTTGGTGGTCACGGTTGCGGCCGCGCCGGCTTTCAGGTTGACGCTGACCGCGCGCGCGGCGATGGCGTTGCGGTACGCCTCGCCAACGGCCGTGAGCGCGCCGGGATCGCCTGGCGGATAGCTCGCATAGTCCTGCTTGAGCAAATCGCTGGCGTGGCCGGACCAGCCTGGTTCAGTAACCGTGCTGTACCACATCCACTGCTGCACCAGCCGGTATTCATCCGCCGGATAGCCGATGGCCGGATCTTTTTCGGTTTCCAGAAATTCAAGCGTTGCCTGCATGTAGCGGATAATGCGCTCCGGCGGCCAGTTGTTGCCGAATTCATCAAGATCCCACGGTTGGAAGAGCAGCGAATACTCGGTAATGATCAGCGGCTTGTTCTGCTGGCCATGATTTTTCATCCAGGCGCGCAAATCACGCAGTTGGGCGGCGAAGATTTCGATGCTGTCGTGCTCGGCGCGGCAGTAGACCTCCTCTTTGGGGCATTCAACGCTGGCGGGGCCGTTGGGCGCTTTTTTGGCGATGGCGGGATCGGTGCCCAGCGCGACCTTGCCGTCGCCCTGGAAATTGCCGAAATGTTTGGACTCGTTCAAAATGTAAAGGTGGATGTTCCACACGTCGACCGGCATGGGCACGCCGTAGGTTTGCAGGTAGGTGTCCCAGGCGATGTCCAGGTATTGCAGGCGGCCGGGCGTGGCCATCGACATGGCCCCGACGCCGACCTGCGCGGAGGGGTCCCGCTCCTTGATGTAATGGTACGCCTGGTGGTAGACGCGGGCGTAATCCCAGGGGTAGGTGCCGTCGCCGGTGCTGGGGTTATCAACCTCAATCTCGTTGCCCACCAGCCAGGTTTCGCCCGGATTTTGCGCCAGGATGGAGTCGATGCTGCTCAAGGGCGGCTCGAACTGGCCGTCCTTCATGCGCAGCGTGTGCACGAAGCGGGCGTGGTTGGCCGGCGGGACGCCGGCCGGGTTAATGCCCGGGTTGACGTACCAGCCGGCCCCAAATGTCGGCAGCCAGGGCGCTGTCTTGTTGGTGAATAGCGCGTAGACGCCGTAGCGGCAGTTGTGGCCGCCGCTGCTGTCGGCCTGCGCGGGGGCGTCGGCGGACGTGCTGGCCGTGGCGGCCAATGCCGTGCGCCATACGTTTTGCGTCAGCACGGTGAGCAGGATGAGCAAACTAACGCTGAGGCTGGCGATGATTTGTTTGGTTGGTCTCTTTGAAGAAGTCATGCTTACTGTTATTCCCTCGTACGCTTGCGAATTTGCTTAAGGCTGGCAGGCTATTGCCGGGCGTAAATCGTAAAACCGTTGCGCTCGATGGCGCGCGTGTAGCGGCGCTCCAGGAAGTCCCGCAATTCGGGGAATTCCTGGGACGCGCCGGGCCCCTTGACGCTGTCCTTGACGCTGTTTTCGACGATAAAGCGCGGCCTCTCGGCCTCCAGCGCCGCCATGAAGCGCCGGCGCATCGTCTGAATGGTGGGCTCTGTGACGTGATGGTAAAAGTAATAGTCGTAGATGTAGGGCGTGGCCAGGCGCGCCTCGCTGATGAGCAGGGCGTGCACCGCGCCGCCGGTCCAGTCGAGCGGCTGGATGCTGTCGCCGGGCGCCGCGCCCAGCGTCCGCAGGGCGTCCACCATGTCGTCCACCAGGCCGTCTTTGGGCGGCGCGGGAGCGCCGCCGCGCAGCTGAATGAGGAAGTCGGGCGCCGGCTTTAAGAGAAAGAGCATGGGCGCGCACCAGACCAGGATGGGCAGCAGCCGCCGGGGCGCGTCAAAATGCTGGGGCAGGGGCGTCAGGACCAGCGCGGCCGTCACAATCAGAAAATAGTGTAGCGGAATCCAGTGGTAGGAGAAGAACTGGCCTGCAAGGGCGGGGTAGAGGCTGTAGGCGGCGATCAGGCTGACCAGCAGCAGGGCCAGCGGCGACTGGCGCCGGTGGGCAGGGGCCTCAAAGAGCGCCAGGTAAAGACCCAGGGCGACGGGGCCCAGCCAGACGCCCAGCCCGCCAAAGGTGCGGTAGGCGTCAATGAGATAGCGCAGCCGCGCGGTTCCGGTGCGAATGCTGTGGCTGCGGTCAAGCTGGAGGTACAAAGGCAGGTAATTACTGAAGAGCTCCTGGAAGGCCGGCCAGGCGCCGATTTGCCAGACCCACACAAAGGCGGTCGTTACCGGCAGCGCATATCCTCCGGCCGCGAGCAGCGTGTCCAGCGCAAGCCGCCGCAGGCGCGCTGCGCGCGGTTGCTCCGGCGTGAGCCGCCAGCGATAGGCGCTGGTGGTTGCCAGGACAAACGGCAGGCCGATGGAAAGGTGGGGCTTAATGGTGGCGGTGAGCCCAAAGAGCAGGCCGATGAAGAATGCCGTGAGGCGCGCCTGTCGCCAGCGGGGGTGCGTGCTCAGCCAGACGGCCGTCATAATCGGCAGCAGCCCCAGGTAATCCCGCTGCAGGGTCAGGGTCGGGCCGAGCTGCAGGTAGGTCAGGCCAAAGAGCACGGCGCCGCCCCAGGCGACGCGCCGGCCAAACGGCCGTAACGCGGCCCACGTCACGCCCAGCAGCGCCAGCAGCCAGGCGGCGTCCACCAGGCGCAGGGCCCGGTCGCCGTAGCCGAACAGCTTGCCAATGGCGAGGTGAAAGAGATAGCTGCCCGGCAGGTTGGTTTCGAAAATATCCCGGTATGGGACGTAGTCGAAGCGGTCAATCAGGAAGGCGACGTAATGCAGGTTAGGGGCGTCGTGGACCATGCGCCATTCGAGCGCCATGAAAAGCTCGGCGGCAAACAGGAGCGTAAACAGACTCAACAGCGCCCCCAGCACAAGCCGGTCCACTTGTGGGCGGCTGCGCAGGCGCCAGGCCAGGCGTGAGGGACGAGACCGTTGGTCGTGCTGCTCAATCATAGGTGGGTCAGTCGCTTATTCTAATGGCGTAAGCTCCAGCAGGTACCAGCCGCCGCGGCTGGTTGCAAACGGTCGTTCCGCCGCCGCGCGCACGGCCAGCCTGTGGCGCTGCTCCCACAGCCGCTGCGGCCCAATTGTACTCCAGGTCGGCGCGCCCGGCGCTTCGTCGCGCGCCAGAATTTGCTCCGGCGCGTCGTACAGGGCGATTGCCAGGTAACGGACGTTGTGGTCGCGCAGGTAGTCCAGCTCGCGCCCCGGCTGTACGTATCTTTCAAAGTAAGCCTGGGAGCCGATGATGCCGTCGAGCGGGATTACCTGGCGGTTGCTGAAATGGGCCAGCGCGCCGGGCCAGAAGGCGGCCACGCGCTCGTCAGGGGACGCGATCCGCTGCATGTCGTGCGCCAGGTTGACGCGCTGCACCCAGTAATCCAATGGTTGGGGCTTGAACTGGATCCAGGCGAAGGCGGCGACGAGGACGCAGGCGGCCGCGATGAGGGCAGGCAGGGCGCGCTCCACCCGTGCGCGCCGGCTGAGGGCGCCTGTGGCCCTGGGTGCGCGCTGCTGGCCCATGCGCGTTGCCAGCGTCAGCCCCAGCCACAGCGCTTCAGGGGCGAAGTAGTAGTTGGTATACGGCCGTAGTTCCCGGTACACAAGCTGCATAAACAGAACGTGGCCGAGGATGACGGCCGTTAACAGCGTCAGCCCCGGCCGCGCCGCCCGTTCCCGCCAGATGAGCCAGCTTCCCAGGCCGATGAGCGGGTAGGTCAGCAAATAGATGAGCCAGTCGGGTGAGGGGATGACCTCGGCGAAGGCGCTAAACAGACCGCGCCACTCTTCGGACGCCAGGTAGGCGGCCGGCGTGGGGTAAAAGCTCTGCATGTAAAACAGCTTGACGCGCCCGCTGATAGGCATCATCCCCCCCTGCGTCAGGGCGTTCAGCGCGACGTAGGGCAGCACGAGCAAAGCGGCCGCCGCGCCAAAGGTAACGATCTCTTTCCAGGAGCGGCGCGGTCGCAGCAGCAGCCAGCCGCCGATCAGGAGCGCCGCCCAGAACAGATCGGTGCGCGCCAGGAAGCAGAGCGCCGCCAGCGCGCCCAGGCCGGCTGCTTGCCACAGGGGGCGCGCCGGCCCGAACCGGGAGCGCCTGGCATACTGTTCAAAGGCCTGGAGGGTCAAGATGAGCAGGCACAGCGCCAGCGGTACTTCCAGCCCTTTGACGACCATTTGCTGGAAGCGCGCGTTGAGCAGCAGCAGCCCGCCGATTGCCAGCGTGGCCAGCAGCATGGCGCGCGGGCCGCCGCGCGCGACGTACCAGACCGTCAGCAGCGCAAACAGAACGTACAGCAGCCAGGAGGCGCGCGCTACCAGCAGCAGGCCGTCTGTTTGCGGAAAGAGGCCGGCCAGGAGAATCTGGATCCCCATCCATAGCGGCTGTACGCCGTTGGTCGGGATCACGCCGTCCAGCGTGAGGAAGCCGAAGCGGTGAAAGTTGCGCGCCAGGACGGTATAGAAAAAGGCGTCGTCGATGACCAGCCCGTGCGTGGTAAGCTGTTCTGGCGACCAGGTGAGGAACTGCTTAAGTTGATAACCGGCAATGAGGGCGACGCTTAGCGCCAGCAAAAGGCGCAGCAGGGTGTGGGGGATGGCCAGGGCCTGCACGCCGCGCGCCAAGCCGCGTTGCAGCTCGCCCCTCCAGACCGGGCGGTCAAATGTTCTGTTTGCCATAACTGTGTTACCGCTACAACGCTTACCTTACGTGTCAGGTCTCTGGGCTGGTCGTTATGCTAATCAATACGGCGCGTCCCTCATACCACGAGGGACGCCATCATCGAGCTTAGCCGGGTAAGATTACGATCCGGCTAAAGGTAGGGCCGGCGTGGGCGGGGAGAGGCGGCAAAGCAACAGGAGGCGCAGCGCGCCTCCTCCAAAAATACTCAGCCGGATGGCGGCAAGGAATGCGCGTCAGGCGCCGCGCGTGCTGAAGTAGCGCCACAGCGCCACAATGAGGGCCAGCGCCGCTACGGCGCCCAGCACAAAGAGCAGCGCGTTGGGTTGGGCGGCTTCCGCCTCTGGGGCCGCGGGGCCGCGGGCCGGCGCCGGACCAGCTTCAGCGCCGGCGGGCTGATCGGCCGTTTCCGGGGGGACCGGCAGCTCATCCACCGGCGTGTCTTTCCACTTCTCCCCCTCTTCAATCAGCATGACGGGGATGCCGTCCTTGATTGGGTATTTGTAGCCGGTGTCCTTGGAGATCAGCCAGCAGTTGTGGGCCAGTTCTAGCCGGCCAGGGTCGGGGCCATATTTGGTGGGTTCCTGCACCGCTTTGGGATCGCGCAGAATCTCCAGCAGATCGGCGCTAATGGGTAATGGGGGGGTTGTTTCGCTCATGGTTGCTATTTCTCCTAAACTGTTTCATTCAAATTGGGTGCTGCGGCCCAGGACCTGGCGCGTGATCGATTGGGCTTCGGCTTCTTGCTGCGCGCGCAACGGCCGTTCCTGCATTGCGTCCAGTACGTAGTCGCGCACCGCCTCGGGCGAGTCTGTGACGACCATCAACTCCAGGTCGGCCGCCGCGATTTTACCCTCCGCTTCCATCGTCCGGCGCAGCCAGTCGAGCAGCCCTTGCCAATAGTCGGAGCCGTAGAGGATGATCGGGAAGTTGCGAATTTTGCCGGTCTGGATCAGCGTTAGCGCCTCAAACAGCTCATCCATTGTGCCGAAGCCGCCCGGAAAAATCACGAAGGCCTGCGCATATTTTACCAGCATCGTCTTGCGCACAAAAAAGTAGCGGTAATCAAGCGCCAGGTCTACGTACGGATTCAGATGCTGCTCAAAGGGCAGCTCAATATTGAGGCCGATCGAGAGCGCATCGGCTGCGCGGGCGCCTTTATTGCCGGCCTCCATGATGCCCGGCCCGCCGCCGGTGATGATGGCGAAGCCGGCCTCTCCCAACAGGCGCGCTACGTCTACGGCCGCTTCGTACTGCGGCTGGCCGGGCTTTGCGCGCGCAGAGCCAAAAATGGTCACCGCCTGACCCACGTCTGCCAGCGCGTCGAAACCCTGCACAAACTCGCTCATAATGCGCATCACGCGCCACGGATCGGTCTCGGTAAATTTAACCTTGGGACCGGGTGGCGTCAGGAGGATTTCGTCTTCGGTAGGCATTCCTGCGCGGGCGGCCTGGTCTAAGATGGGATGTTTACGGTTCATTCGTGTTGATTGCCTTCTATCTATGTTGGTGAGCGGCTGCGGAGGCTGCTCATGCTTGTTACTATCACTTTTCTACGGGTACCTCTCTGGAGTGGCTCGGTCAGGTGACTGGCCACGGCCCTGGGCTACTTTTCTGAGTGTCGTTTTAGCACAACCAGGGTGATGTCGTCAAACTGCGGCGTCTCGCCCGTGTGGTCACGAATATTGTCGGTGATTGACTGGATGATGGCGGCCGCGTTATGCGTTTGCCCGGCGCGCGCTGCCAGCAGCAGGCGCTCCATGCCGAATTCGTCGAAATCCTCGTTCATGGCCTCGGTCACGCCGTCGGTGTAGAGAATCAGCGTGTCGCCGGGATGCAGGCGCACCGTATGTTCCTTAATCTGAATATCCGGCAGTACGCCTAAGGCCATGCCGTGCTCCTTTAGCAGGCGCGGCTGGCCGTTTTTCTTCAGCAGGATAGGCGGATTGTGGCCGGCGTTGGCGTAAGTCAGCATTTCGTTCTGAGGGTTCCAGATAGCGTAAAAAACGGTAACGAAGAGGTCTGACTGGGCCTCCAGGTCGATGATTTGGTTGACGCGCATCAGCACGTCGGCCGGATCGTGGCGGTTGAAGGCCACGGTGCGCAGGATGGTGCGGCTGACGGCCATGAAGAGGGCGGCCGGCACCCCTTTATCGGCCACGTCGGCAATCACGATGCCCCAGGTGCCGTCGCTGCGCTGCAGGAAGTCGTAAAAGTCGCCGCTGACCTGGCGCGCGGCCTGCCATAGGCTGGCGACGCTGCAGCCGGGTATGTCCGGATTGCCGTTGGGCAGAAAGCTGGCCTGAATTTCGTGCGCGACGTTGAGTTCCTGCTGCAAGCGGGCGCGTTCGGCCGATTCCTGATAAAGCTGGTTGTTGACGACGGCCGTCGCCGCCTGCTGCGCGATGCCGTTGAGAATATTGAGGCGGCGCAGCGAGAGGGAACGGGGATGAACCGAGGCGCTGGCGCCCACCAGCAGGGCGCCCACCAGCCGCGCGCGCGCGTTGAGCGGAAAGGTATAGGCCGATTTAGTGCCCAGGACCTTCTCCAGCCAGTGGGGCAGGCGCAGCGCGAAGTAGGTCGCTGAGCTGGCGCGCGCATCGGCCGTTTGGGAAGTGATCGAAAAGAATTCCTCCCGGTCGAATTCCAGCGTTTCCAACAGCCCGCGCCCCATTTCGCTGATGCCGTAACTGGGGCCGGCCATGAACAGCTTACGGCTTTCATCCCAAATCAGGATGATGATCGATTCAACGCCGACGAGCAGCGGCACCAGGCGGGCGATGGTGTCGAGAATTTCGTTCAGGTCGATGAGGCTGTTCACCGCCTCGGCCACCTGTAGCAGAGCCGTGTTGACCCACGCTTCTTCTTGCTGGGCGATGCGTAGACGCGTGCTTTCGATGGCCTGGCCGGCCTGGCGCGCAATGTTGTGCAGCAACTCCGCGCGCCGCGCGCCGGGCTGCCCGGCGCGCGCCGCATCGCGCTCCTCGTTGAGCGACGTGACGATCATCACCCCCTGCATTTGATCTTGCCCGGCGCTGAGCAGCGGCAATAGCTCCGCCTGGTCAAGTTGGGCGTCGGTTTTAGCGGCGTCGCGCTGCAGCCAGGGCGGAATCTGGCGCGTTGTGAGCGCTTGCCGGCCAACGTGCACGGCGTCGAGCGCGTTCCAGTCGCCGATGTGGAAATGACGCTGCGCGAAACGTTCGGCCGTGGCGGCGTCGGCGCCGTAAAGCGCCGCGCCGCCGTAACATTCCTGCTCCGCGTCCCACAACAGCAGCCCGCAAAACGACACGCCGACCAGCATGGGGGTGAGCCGGGTAACGGCCGTGGCAATCTCGTCCAGGTCGCTGCTGCGGCTTAAAGCTTCGGCCACCTGCAACTGCGCCGTCGTCGTCCAGGCCTGGCTTTGCTGCAGCGCAAGCTGCTGCGCTTTGTAAATGGCGTTGGCGACTTCCGCGGCCAGCGTCTCCAGCACCATCTGCTCAGTGGGTGTAAAGACGCCTACCTGGGGGCTCTGCACGTCCAGCACGCCTACCACGGTGTGGTTTACCAGCAGCGGAATGGCGATTTCGGCCCTGGTTTCGGCCGCAAACAGGCGCTGGCTGCCGTCCAGGTAAGGCTGAAAGCGGCTGTCCTCGGCGGTGTTGTTGCACACAATTGTTTCGTGGGTCTCGGCGGCGGCGCCCACGATGCCGCGCCGGGCGGCGATGCGCGCGGCGTGCAGGGGGGCGTCCGGCACGCTGCTGGCCTGTAAAACGGCCTCGCCCGTAGCAGCGTCGATGCCGAAAATGGAGACGGGGTGAAAGTCGAAGGTCTGCCGCGTGAGCGTTACGACCTGGTCGAAGATTTCGTCCAGGTCTTCGACGGCGTTGACCTGGCGCGCGATCTTGCCCACGAGTTCCAGGTGCGCCGCGCGCATGCGTTCCTGTTCGTACAGGCGCGCGTTGGCGATGGCCGCCGCGGCCTGGTTGGCGAGGATCATCAGCCGGCGCAGATCTTCTTCGTTGAAGCGGTTGGGCTCTGACCCCTGGGCCGCCAGGATGCCGATGCTTTGCTCGCCGCTGACCAGCGGGATGAAGATGGCGGAGCGGGGCGGCGTGTCGCTGATATAGCGCGGTTTGGCGGGCAGGCTGTCCAGCTCGCGATGAAAGTCGTGGACGAGCAGGGGTTTCTGCGTGGCGCGAATCCAGCCGACGAGGCCGCTTTCGTCGCGCAGGTCGAAGGTTTGGGGCGTGGGTTGGAGACGGCCGTCGACCGTCCAATACATGATTTTGTAAAATTCGTTTTCGAAGAGGCCGACCTGGAAGGTGCGGTTGTTGATGACCTTGCCTGCTTCCTGCGCAATCAGCTCGCATAAAGCTACGATATCCAGCTCCGCCGCCACAATTGCGCGCCCGGCCGCGCTCAGCGCTTCCAGTTCGGCCACGCGCGCCATCAGCGAGCGGCGCGAACGGTAGCGCCGCCACAAAATGATGGTAACCATAACCAGGACGGTTACCAGGATAGCAAAAGAGACGGACGGTTGGGAAAGACCATCCAGCGGTAAGATTTGGGCCTGCAACGCGGAAAACAAAAACATCACTGCGTCAAAGCCAGGGAGAGCCGGACTCAGGTTTCCACTTTTTTGAGCGCTGCGTTGCGGGTAGGATAGATCTGGAAGACCTTGTCGAAGCCGACCATCGAGAAAATTTCTTGTAAGCGTTGGTTTAAGCCGCAGAGCGCCAGGTTGCCGCCCTGCTGGCGGGCCTGCCGCCAGGCGCTCACCAGGCAGCGCAGGCCGCCGCTGTTGATATAAGTCGCCTCGCTCAGATCGACGACGAGGCGTGTGTGCCCCGCCGTGAGCAGCTCGGTGAGCGTCTGTTCCAACTGGGAATTGAGGCTTTGATCGAGCCTGCCGCGCGCGCCGACCAGGTGAATATTTTCAGCGAGCATTTCTTGCCAGATAGTCATGGCTGCGCCTCTGAGGAAATGTATTTGACCATGGTCAGCGTGTTCCCATGCTGCTTACTGAAGTCGAAGTGGACTTCGTCCATCAGGCTGCGGATAAAGTGAACGCCTAGCCCGCCGATTTGCAGGTTGTCGAAGAACAGTTCGGACGGCTCTGGAGGAGCTAACCCATCGATGCTATCAGGCAATGGCGGCGGCGGCGGCACCTCTTCCGGGTTAAAAGTACGGCCGTTATCGTGCAGCGTGATGGTAAACCTTTCCTCGCTGGCCTGGTAGCTGATCGTGATTTGGCCTACATTTTCCGCGCCGTAAGCGTGTTCGATGATATTCGTCGAGGCTTCGTCGCAGCACAACTCCACGTGGAACACGGCGTCCTCGTTCAGACCGGCTTGCCGGGCGCCTTCGGCGACAAACTCGCAGATTTTTTTGACTTTATCGTAACGTCCCGCTACCGTGAGGACTTGCTTTTTACCCATAAATAGTTAAGACGATGGTGTGAGGCTGATGGGCCATTGGGTTTAGAAGCTGCCCACAGCCGCGGTTGTGTCCTCGTAAATCTCGAACAGCGGCATCAGGCCGGCTAGATCCAGCACTTCCGTAACGCGCTCGGACGGCGCGGCCAGGCGCAGGTCGCCAAAGCGTTTTTTGCACTCGCGCAGCGTAGAGACAATGGCGCGCAGCCCGGCGCTGCTCATGTAAGTGAGTTGGCTGAGCTCCAGGATGATGTTGAAGCGGCCGCTTCCAATAATACCGCTCAACGTTTTCTCCAGCTCGCCGGCGTTGCTGCTGTCGATGCGTCCCGCAACGGTCACCAGGTCAACGCGCTTCATGCTCTCCAATTCAATTTGCAGCATATTCTTTTCCTCACTCATTGCACATGCCTCCTGTTTGCATTTTTGCTGTAATCACCAAGACGCCAGCCATTTTCTCCAGATTCCATAAACCAAAATTGGTTTGAATGCCTGCTATCTTGACTGGCAGCAAATTATACCACAAAGCGCCGCAGGTGAAGTGAAAATGGTATAATCGTATAATCGTTACGCTTATGAACGTTGACCAATTGACCCACCAATTACGCCACAAGGCGCGCGAACTCGGCTTTAACCTGGTCGGCGTGACGCCGGCCCGCCCCGCCGCGCGCCTGGCGGCTTACCTGCGCTGGATTGCGGCGGGCATGCACGGCGAGATGGGCTACATGGCCCGCCCGGACCGCGTGGCGCGCCGCCTTGACCCCGGCCAGATTTTATCCGGCGTGCGGTCGCTGGTCTGCGTGGGGCTGGATTATGCCCCGGCCTGGCGGCCGCCGGACGAGCTGTTGCACGATCCCGGCCGCGGGCGCATCGCCAACTACGCCTGGGGCGCCGATTACCATGCCGTGATGACGCCGCGGCTGGAGGCGCTGGCGGAATGGCTGCGCGCGCAGGCGCCGGCGGATTCGGTGCGCAGCCGCGTTTACGTAGATACCGGCGCCATTCTGGAGCGCGACCACGCCGAGACGGCCGGGCTGGGCTTCACCGGTAAAAATACGCTGCTCATCCATCCGCGCCGCGGATCCTGGTTGTTTCTGGGCGAACTGCTGACGACGCTGCCGCTGGCCTACGACGCGCCGCGCGCGCCGCTGCCCACCTGCGGAAGCTGCCGCCGCTGCCTGGACGCCTGCCCGACCAATGCTTTTCCCCAGCCGTACGTGCTGGACGCGCGGCGCTGCATTTCCTACTTGACGATTGAGCTCAAGGGGTGGATTCCGCGTGATTTACGGCCGTTGCTGGGCAACTGGGTCTACGGCTGCGACGTTTGTCAGGAAGTTTGTCCCTTCAACCGCTTCGCGCAGGCCACGCCGGAAACCGCTTTCCATCCGCCCGTCGCCGACGCCATCGCGCCGCCGCTGCTGGATCTGCTCGCGCTGGACGAGGCGGCCTTCCAGACCCGTTTTGCCCGCAGCCCCATCCGGCGCATCAAGCGCGCGCGGCTGGTGCGCAACGCCTGCGTGGCGGCGGGCAACTGGGGCAGCCCGACGGCCGTTCCCATCCTCACCCACCTGCTGGCCGATCCCGAACCGCTCGTGCGTGGGCACGCCGCCTGGGCGCTGCGCCGGATTGGGGGGACTGTCGCGGAAACGGCCGTGGCCGCAGCGCTATCCCATGAAATAGACCCCCGCGTGCGTGAGGAGATGTTGTCATGACGCCCAAAGATCTACGCTTAGCAAATCTGAAAAGGTCATATACTGTAGTCCATTCTGACTTGAGGTGTTCATTCCTTTGAAAGCACGCAACTTCTTGCTTCTATTCTTGCTGGCGGCGCTCTGGGGACCGTCGTTTTTGTTCATCAAGGTGGCCGTGGAAGAGATTCCGCCGTTTACGCTGGTGCTGGGACGCGTGAGTATCGGCGCGCTGCTGCTCTTAATGGTCCTGCGCTGGCGCGGAGGCGGGTTGCCGCCGCCGGGTCCCGTCTGGCGCCACCTGGCTTTTTTGGGCCTGATGCATAACGCATTGCCGTTTGTTCTCTTTAGCTGGGGTGAGCAGTACGTGGAAAGCGCCCTGGCCTCGATTTTGAACGGAACGACGCCCATCTTTACGATTTTGCTGGCCCACGCGCTGGTGTCGGACGATCGCCTGACGCCGGCTAAATTGGTGGGGGTGGCCATTGGCTTTGGCGGCCTGCTGCTGCTGATTGGTCCGGCGCTGCTGGGTGGTTTTGTAGCGTCAACGTGGGGTATGCTGGCGCTTACGGCCGCGGCCGTCTGCTACGGGGTGGCGCTCGTCTACGCACGCCTCCACATGCGCGGCCTGCCGCCGCTGGTGGCGCCCGCCGGCCAGATGCTGGTGGCGACGTTGATTATGCTGCCCCTGGCGCTGCTGTTCGAACGGCCGTTGACCCTTCCATTCCCCGCGCTGCCGGCCCTGGCGTCGCTGCTGGCGCTGGGTATCTTCGGCACCGGCCTGGCCTTCATCGTCTACTACCGCCTGGTGGAAACGGCCGACGCCAGCTACGTCTCGCTCGTCACCTATCTGATCCCCATCTTTGGCGTCATCCTGGGGGTGCTCGTGCTGGGTGAGCAGCTAAGCTGGAATGCTTACGCCGGCTTTGCGCTGGTGCTGCTGGGCGTCATGGTCGTCAACGACTTCCTGCGCCTGGCGCGCAAAGTCCGCCCGCGCCCCTCAATAGAACACAGATAAACACAGATGTCGCGGATATGGCGCAGCCCTGGGGCTGCGCCGCTATCTGTGTTTATCCGTGAAAATCTGTGTTCAATTCCTCCGGTCTGCCCCAGCCGCCGCCGCCCGGCGTGGCGATTTGTAGTACGTCCCCCGGCTGTAATTCCAGGCTGACTTTGCCTGGCAGCGGAATTTCTACGCCGCCGCGCAGCAGGCTGTTGCGGCCGGGTTGGCCATCTGCGCCCCCCTGTAGGCCGTAGGGTGCGCGTCGGCGCCGCTCGCTGGTGAGCGTAGCCGTCACGGGCGCCAGAAATTCCAGGCTGCGCACCAGCCCCTCCCCACCGCGCCGCCGGCCCGCGCCGCCGGAGCCGCGCCGCAGATGGTAGGCGCGCACGCGCAGCGGGAAGCTGTACTCCAGCGCTTCGATGGGTGTATTGAGCGTGTTGCTCATGTGCACGTGGATTCCGTCGGCGCCATCCCCCTGCGGGCCGGCGCCTGCCCCGCCGCCGATTGTCTCGTAGTAAGCGAAGGGCGGCGCTCCCTCGCCCACGCTGCCGCCGAACGCCAGGTTGTTCATTGTACCCTGGCTGGCGGCCGGGATCAGGTCGGGCAGCGCCTGTGCCAGCGCGCCGAAGACGACGTCCACCACGCGCTGCGAGGTTTCTACGTTGCCGGCCGCCACGGCGTGCGGCGGGTGCGGGTTAAGCAGCGAGCCGGGCGGTAAGCGCACCGTAAGCGGCGCGAAGGCGCCCTGGTTCATCGGCAGGTCGCTGCCCAGCAGGGCCAGCGCGACGCAGCGCACGCAGTAGGCCACGGCCGACTCAACGATGGCGGGCACGGCGTTGAGGTTGCCGCGCACGGCCGCAGCGGTCCCGGCAAAGTCGACCGTCAGCGCGTCCCCGTCGATAAGCAGCGTGGCCTGGATGGGCAGGGGCGCGTCGCTTTGGCCGTCGTCGTCCAGGGCGTCGCGGAAGGTGAAACGGCCGTTGGGCATGCGCTCAATCGCGGCGCGCGTCAGCTTTTCCGCGTAGGCGATCAGCGCCTTAGCCTGGGCGATGGTTTCCGCCAGGCCATAGCGCGCGACGATACGCGTGAGCCGCTGCGCGCCGGTGGTGTGCGCGGCCAGTTGGGCGGCCAGGTCGCCCTCCCGCTCTGCCGGCGTGCGCACGTTGCGTAAAATCAGCGCCCACACGGCATCGTTGCGCTGCCCGGACGCCACGAGCTTGATGGGCGGAATGATCAGCCCTTCCTGGTACAGCTCGGTGGAGAGCGGCATTGAGCCGGGCGACATGCCCCCGACGTCGGCGTGGTGGGCGCGGCTGGCGACGTAGAAGCTGGGGTGACCGGGGGGCGCGGCTTCCTCGTGAGGGATGAAGACGGGGGAGACGAGGGTGATGTCGGGGAGGTGGTTGCCGCCGCGGTAGGGATCGTTCAGGATGACGACGTCGCCGGGCTGGAAGGGGGCGCACGCGGCTACGGCCGTGTGAACCGAGGCCGGCATCGCCCCCAAATGGACGGGAATGTGCGCCGCCTGGGCCAGCATCTGCGTCCCGTCCGGCCCGGCCAGGAAGAGGGCGCAGCTAAAGTCGAGCCGCTCCTTGATGTTGGGGCTGTAGGCCGTGCGCCCCAGCGTCACGCCCATCTCTTCGGCTACGGAGGCGAAAAGGTGCTGGAAAATGGCCAGCGTGGCGGCGTTTGGGGTCGTGGCGCGCATACGGGAGAGACGATGTACTGACTATGAGGTGAAAACCGGTAAGTTACCCAGCGCAATAACGTGGGACCAGTCGCCGCTGCCTTCGGTGAAAACGGCCGCTACCTGGCTCACTGTCCCCTCGGCGCGCGTGATCACCTGCTCCATCCCGATTAGCGTGCTGCCGGTGCTGATCACGTCGTCGACCAGGATGGCGCGCTTGCCGGCAATCTGGGCGCGGTCTTTTTCGTCCAGATACATCGTTTGGGGCCTGCCGGTGGTGATGGACATCGTTTCGGCGCTGACGGCGTCGCCCATGTGGCTCTTGTAGCTCTTGCGCAGCACCACGTAGGGTAGCCCCATCAGGGCGCTCATCTCATAAATGAGCGGGATGCTCTTGGTTTCGGCCGTGACCAGCACGTCGGCGGGCGTCTCTTTGAGCCGTTCCGCCAGCGCCGCCGCCGCGGCTTTCACCACGTAGGTGTCGCCCAGCATATTGAAGACGGGGATGCGTACGCCGGGTACGACCTCAAACAGCGGGAAATGGCGCGTCAATCCGGCCACTTCGACGGTATACGTTTCACGTTTGATCATTGATAACCCCCTTAAGAATGCGGGATGCGGATTGCGAGCGGCAATCCGGGTCATCCGCGCAATCTACTGATTCCTTTTTGCAGGTATCTGTAGGGCGCACGGCCTGGTGCGCCTGCGCTGCATGGCCATGCGCTGCATGGCCCAGCGCTACATGGCCCTGCCCTGCATGGCATTAAGTTTACCTTCTGAACCATAAAACGTAAAATGATATACTCTTGCTTAACACAAACAGGTATCAATGAGCATTGGCATGTTTAACCCTACAACCCTACAACCCTACAACCCTGCAAACTTGCAAACCTGCAAACCTGCAAACTTGCAAACCTGCAAAACCTGTAAACGCAAAAAGGAGAACAACCTATGCAAGCAATTGTCGTCAAGGGCGCGCCGGCGGAGCCGCTGCTGGTGTGGGAAGAGGCGGCGGATATCGGCTATGGCTCGGAGGAGGCGCTGGTAGCGGTGCAGGCCACGGCCGTTAACCGCGCCGACCTCTCCCAGGCGCGCGGCCACTATCCGCCCCCGCCGGGCGCCAGCAAGATTTTAGGGCTGGAAATGGCGGGCGTGATTGTCGCGCTGGGCGACGCTGTGGTCGATTGGCGGATTGGCGACCGCGTCTGCGCCCTGCTGCCGGGCGGCGGCTACGCTGAGTACGCCGCCGCGCCGCAGGGGATGCTGCTGCGGCTGCCGGAGGCGTGGAGCTTTGCCATGGGCGCGGCCGTACCCGAAGTCTGGTACACAGCTTTTGTCAACCTCTTCCTGGAGGGTAATCTCCAGCCGGGCGAGACGGTCTTGATTCATGCCGGCGCCAGCGGCGTGGGCACGGCCGCTATCCAGCTGGCGCGCGCCGCCGGAGCCACGGTCTTCGTCACCGCCGGCGCCGAGGAGAAGCTGGCGCGCTGCCGCACGCTGGGCGCGGCGCTGGCGGTGAACTACAAGAAACAAGATTTCCTGGAGGCGGTGCTGGCGGCCACGGACGGGGCCGGCGTGGATTTGATTTTGGACCCGGTGGGCGGGGCGTATCTGGATCGCAACGTGCGCGCTTTACGGCCGTTTGGCCGGCTCGTCAACATCGGCCTGCTCGGCGGCGGTCCTGGCGAGATGAACGTGGCCCTGCTCTTGCGCAAACGGCTGCGCATTGTCGGCTCCACGCTGCGGAATCGGCCGTTGGCCGAAAAGATCGCCATCACGCGGCAGTTTCGCGAACGCTTCTGGCCCTTGCTGGTCGCCGGGGAATTGCAGCCCGTCATCGACCGCGTTTTTCCCATTATAGAAGCTCAGGCGGCGCACGCATACGTGTTGCAGAATCGCAACGTAGGCAAGGTCATTTTGGCTGTGGCGTAG
>Ga0114946_10001443_pt1 | contig 16420 bp, 13 predicted proteins | sample WalLakDeSediment_FD_88676 | JGI IMG/M metagenome (GOLD analysis project Ga0114946, IMG submission 88676) | Lake sediment microbial communities from Walker lake, Nevada to study Microbial Dark Matter (Phase II) - Walker Lake 11/02/13 Deep Sediment | ecosystem: Environmental > Aquatic >... | reverse complement strand
TTTTTCGAATGAACATGATCGAATAGTAAGCGTGCAGCACCCGAAACGCAACCCGGAATCACACTAATTCGTTGGAAACAAACACCTCGGCACATAGGGTCAGATACGAGCGACGAAGTCAGGTTCACATGAACGAATAGCATCCTGAAAATATCTTTGCTTCCTAGCGTTGATATTGTTGCGTGGCGCTCCGGGCGATTCGCGCTTTCCTTGAATGCCTTCTTCTGAATGGTAGCAGGCAAGTGCGTAGAACTTCACCGTCCCTTCCGGAGCATGAAGTCTTCAATCCGAATTTTTTCCAACATCACATTTCAGCTATCAGCTCGTTACGAGCCAATCTTGACCTCGTCACCCGACCGGCTTGTTGGGCGAAGCACCGGAGGAGAATCAGGTATTGGTCTCCGGTGCTCGCAGCGTCACGAAGCATCATCCCCGGATGCGTTCCAGAAAATCCTCGAGAAATTGCTTGATCTTGATCAGATCGTCACGGAGTTTCCCCTCGGGTTCGAAAACGAGAGCGGTTTGCGCCGGGTCGGTTGGCGTCTGTTCCGAATCGCGCATGTAATCGATTTCCGAGGTCGGAGCATACGTTTTCAGCACCTGTTTGGCACCTTCGATAGTGTATCGCTCGTCGCGCAGTAATTTTTTGATGAAGAGAATGAGTTGAATATCCTTGTTCGTGTAAATACGATTGCCGGCGCGGTTTTTCGCGGGCTTCAACTCGTCGAATTCCGATTCCCAATACCTGAGCACATACTGCTCGAGATTGGTGATCTTGCTTACTTCGCTGATCGAATAATACAGCTTCTTAATGGAAAAATCTTTCATGCTCGCACCGGAAGTCGTTGGCCGATGGGTGAATGTAACTAACGAAAACTGAACATGCAACTGCATGTCGTGTGCGACAGGACGTGAACTCCATCCCGTAAGCCCTCCGTTTCGTTATCGATGCGACGTTTACGGTGATGTGTCACTCGAATTCAACGCCTCCACCTACGCAACCTTCGTAGCAGTATGAGTGCATCAGGCAAAGACTTTGCGAAAAACAGCATGGCTGCTACTACTGCGGCCGACTTCATGGACAACTGCTGATTTCTTGAAGCTTCCAGTGCCGCGAAGCTCATGAATTCAACGACATGAGGAAGCAGACGAAATACGAAATCCCTGACGCTGCGAATTCCTGCGGATGAATAGGCCTCTCGCACGATTCACAGTACGGACCGAGACGACTAAGCGGCCGCATTGATGTCGAACTGCAACACCGGCTTTGTACAAGAACGAACGCCGATGTTTCACGCGGCATTCTACGGAGCATTGGCGAATGCGTAGTTGCTTCTCCGTCGTGTCGAATTTCTTCGCGCGCGAAAATTCAGCCGGTGCTCCCGGAACAACATCGCGCGAAGCGGTACACAGCCATCTCGGAACATCCGTTTTTCTCTACTCATCCTATTCCGCTCTGATAATCGATTGAGAAGGGAACACATGCACGTACAACGCCAGCGATGCCGTCACCACCATTACCCATGTTGCAACACGACACCCTGCTCCGCGAGGCTGACGAGCGTTTCCTCCGAGTAGTGCTGATTATTCGCCTTGCGCTGCAAGCACAGGCATGCTAATTTCATGTACTATGAAGCATGTTCGAACATACCCGCTTCCCTCAAGTGCACCGCGCTGCATCTTCGCGACGGTGCTGGTTTTTTTCATGCTTGCTCCAACAGTCGCGGATTCGCAGTCCGCTCTGCGACAGGGAAGCAAGTTCGTCATCGCCCGCGTGAAATACGGCGGCGGTGGTGATTGGTACAACGATCCTTCGTCCGAACTGAACATGCTTCGATTTCTCCAGAAGCACACGAACATCGACGTGGAAGTCAAGACCGAGGAATTTGTCGAAGTCGGTAGCGAGCGTTTATTCTCCTATCCATTCGCGTTTCTGACCGGGCACGGAAATATTCACTTCAGCGACCGCGAAGCCGCGAATCTGCGCAACTACCTCGAAAACGGCGGCTTCCTGTATGTTGACGACGATTACGGCCTTGACAAAGCGTTTCGGCGCGAAATAAAGAAAGTGTTTCCGGACCGCGACTTGGTGGAACTGCCCTTCGATCACGAAATCTACCATGCGCATTTCTCCTTTCCCGGCGGACTGCCGAAAATTCATGAACACGATAACAAACCGCCGCAGGGATTCGGTATCTTCCACGAAGGGCGCCTCGTGTTATTCTATACGTACGAGAGCAATCTCGCCGATGGTTGGGCCGACGCCGAGGTCCACAACAATCCCGAGGACGTGCGGGAAAAAGCTCTGCAAATGGGCCTGAACATTATCGTGTACGCATTGACGCAATAGAAAGAAGCATTGAAATGGCTGAACTATCCTCCCTGACTCAATACAGACGAATCATAGATGAATTGCGCGGCGTCCGTGCTCGCGAGGAACGCATCTCACTGCATCGAGCCGTGTTGCTGGCGCTTTCAATCACCTTGTTGACCGGACTTCTGGCAAGTGCTCTTGAAGCATTGTTCTACTTCACCATCGAAGGCAGAACGCTGCTTTTCTCTCTGTCCGTTATCGCAGTATTGCTCGCAGTAACCTTGTATGTTTGGACACCGATTCGAACACGCTTCTCGCCCCGTTTCAGAAAATCGGAGGATGTGGTCGCACTGAACGTGGGCTCGCATTTCCCCGAGGTCAAAGACAGATTGCTCGACGCCCTGCAAGTGTATCGCGACATGCAGCAACGTGAAACGCCACTGTACTCGCCCGCACTCGTCGACGCGGGATTTCGGGATGTAGCTGATCGCTTTCAAACATTGGATCTTTCGTCCGTCGTGGACGAAAATCCTCGACGCTCCGCACTGCGCATCGCAGGCCTCACCTTGTTGCTGTGCGTGCTGTTCGCGACCTTGCTGCCGACAACGCTTTTCACGGCGGCGGGCCGCATATTGCAATTCGGAACGGACTTCGCGCCCCCCGCCCCGTTTGTCTTCACAGTCACGCCAGGCGATCTGGAAGCCGTGAAGGGCGACCGACTTGAACTCGCCGCTACCACGTCCTCGAGCATACGTCAGGATATTCTCTTTCACCTTCGCGAAGTGGGTCAATCGCAATTCGACGCCGTCTCCACACAACTCGACAGTGCGGGACGCTCGGTACATGTTATCGACGGCATACGCTCATCCATAGTGTACTACGCCGAAGCCGCAGGTTACCGCAGCAAACAGTATCGCATCGATGTCGTCGACAGACCGTTTGTACGCGGATTGCGCGTGAAACTCAGCTATCCCGGGTATACGCGTATTCCTCCTGTATATCTCGAAGAAAATGTAGGTGATATTGCGGCATTACCCGGTACTCGGGTATCCCTCGAAATGAATTTCAACAAGGCAGTGCGTCGCGCTGCGCTGGTCTTCGCCGATGGCACGGAAGTACAGGCGACTGCAGCGGACAACAAAGCGAAGGCCGAGTTTACTCTGCGCAAGGACGACTCCTACCACATCGCCCTTCTTGACGAAAGCGACATTCCGAACGTAAATCCTATCGAATACTCGATCAAAACCATGACAGACCTCGCTCCAATAGTGGAAATTCTGGAGCCGGGAATGAACGTCAATATAGATGAGCGCATGCGACTCCCCATGCTGATGCGAATAAGTGACGACTATGGATTTTCCAAATTGCAGCTCAAGTATCGTCTCGCCGCATCGCGCTACGAAGCCCCCAGCGAGGAGTGGACCAGCATTCTCCTGCCCATGCCGTCATCGCGCGAACTGGAAATGCAGGTGCCGTACATCTGGAATCTCGCGTCGATAAACCTCGTTCCGGAGGATGTTGTAAGCTATTTCGTGGAAGTGTATGACAACGACATCGTTAATGGCCCCAAAGTGGGGCGCAGCCAGATTTTCTTACTCCGCTTGCCCTCGCTCGATGAGGTCTTCGCACGTGCCGACTCCGATCAGAACAGAGCCGTGGAGAACTTGCAGGAGACGATGAAAGCTGCGGAAGAGATTCAGCGCGAGATGGAAAAATTGCAGCAGGAACTGCGCCAGAAGGACGGCCAGAAACTCGACTGGCAACAGCAGAAGAAGGTCGAGGACCTGATGAAACGTCAGGAGCAGATGCTTAAAGACGTCAAACGCGTTAATGAGCAACTCAACGACTTGAAACGGGAAATGGAACAGCACAATATTTTGTCGGAGGAAACATTACGCAAGTACGAGGAACTCGACAGGCTTATGCGCGAGATAGACTCGCCGGAACTGCGGGAGAACATGCAACGCATGAGCGAGCTTATGCAGCAGATGAGTCCCGAGCAGATGAAGGAGGCGATGGAACAATTCACCTTCAACGAAGAGAACTTCCGGAAAAGCATCGAGCGCACCATCGATTTGCTTAAACGAATTCAGATAGAACAGAAAGTGGACGAGCTGGTCAAACGTGCCGAAGAAATGGCGAAGCAGCAGGAAAGCCTTGCCGAACGCACCGAACAAGCCGATCCTTCGAATCAGGAGGAACTGGACCGCCTTGCCGAAGAGCAGCGCGAAATGAAGAAGCAGATGGAAGCTATGCAGCGCGAGATGTCGGAGTTGCAAAACATGATGCAGGAGTTCCCTCAAGAAATGCCCTTGGATGAAATGAGCGAAGCGCAATCCGAAATGAATCTCGCCCAGATGCAACAACAGATGGATCAGTCCGCGAACATGTGTCAGGGTGGCAATTGCCAAGGGGCCGCGAAGCAGCAGAAGCAATCCGCGAAGCAAATGCGCAACATTCAGCAAAAAATGGAACAGGTGAAGAAGAAACTCAACGAGGATATGCAACGCATGGTGCAGCAGGCGTTTCGGAAGGCACTGAAAGAGACCCTGGAACTTTCAAAAAAACAGGAAGACCTGAAAAACAGGGTCGCGAAGCTCCCCGAACATTCCCAGCAGTATCGTGACGCGTTGCGTGAACAGATGCGCCTGATGGAACAACTGAATCAAACCGGCAACGAGTTGATGGAATTAGCGAAGAAAACCTTCGCCGTCAACAAACAGATGGCCGAGCACCTTGGCAAAGCAATGAAGCAAATGCAGCAGTCCTTGCAAAGCTTGCAAAATCGCGACAAGCGCTCGGGCGGCAATCAGCAGGGTGGAGCAATGGCAGAGTTGAACGAGGCCGCGCGACAAATCTCGCAGGGTATGCAAAAGTCGTCGCAACAGGGCAGTTCCCAAGGCGGCTCCCTGATGCAGCAGCTTCGTCAAATGGCCCAGCAACAGATGAACATCAACCAATCCATGCCGACGCCGCAAATCGGCGGCATGTCGCAAAAACAACTGCATGAAATGCAACGAATGATGGTTCAACAGCAGGCCGTACAGAAAAGTCTGGAGGAGTTGAACAAGGAAGCCAAAAATAGCGAGGAAGGAAAACGCCTTTTGGGTGACCTCGAGCGTGTTGCGCTGGATATGCAGGAAGTGGTCAGCGACATGCAGCAGAACAATGTCAACCCCAATACGCTCCAGAAGCAGGAACGCATTCTCTCGCGTCTGCTCGACGCGTCCCGTTCCCTGCGCGAACGCGATTGGGAAAAACAACGACGCTCCCGCACGGGTCAGGACGTCGCAAGGCGCGGACCGGATGCTCTCGATCCGTCCGCTCTCGATCCCCAGCATGGATTGCAACGCGACCTGCGACGGGCTGTAAGCGAAGGCTACTCTCGCGATTACGAGCAGCTTATCCGTAAGTATTTCGAGGCTCTCGCCCCGATCGTAGGAGAATAGCGTCGCTCAACCCGCAAACGCTCGGCGTGTGCCGGATGAAATGAATGACCGCATCGATGAAGCCGAGGCTGTACCTGCCGCAGGTCGTTCACATCGAGAACGTTGCGACTTGGTTGAACGGGGTAGCCCGCATCATGAAGCACGCATCTTAGCTTACATCATAAGGATGGAGGTTTTTCCATGCACGTTATTGCCGATCTGACCATTGTTCCCATCGGTGTGGGCCTGTCCGTGTCATCGTACATCGCCGCATGCGAGAAAGTTTTTCGCGAAGCCGGACTGAAAGCCCACCTTCACGCCTACGGAACGAATCTGGAGGGTGAATGGGATGATGTATTCGCCGCGATAAAGCGATGCCAGGAAGTAGTCCACGAAATGGGCGCTCCACGCATACACTGCGTGCTGAAGTTCGGAACTCGTACCGACAAGTTGCAGAGTATGGACGATAAAGTGCGCTCGGTCCACGAGAAGCTCTCGGGTGTGAACATCGACAACACGACGGAATAGCAGCACCCCGAGCGTTGCGCCATCATTTGGGGTGAGTATGCCGCGATTCGACTGTGGTACCCGAGCTGGCACAAAAAAACAAGAGGACCCTCGAATGTGAATCCTCTTGCGCCTGTGGAGGTGTTCCGGTGTTATTTCACCAGCAACATGCGTCGCGTGGATGAGTATGTTCCCGCCGACAGGCGATAGTATAATACGTTCCGGAATTCACGAGTAAACCTGCATCGTTGCGGCCGTTCCAGCGAGCGCTATGAATGCCGGATTGAACGTCTTGGTAGAACGACATGGCACCCGCTCGCCCGTCATTGAATATTAGAACACCAACAGACGAGTAATATTGAATCCGATATGCCAATCGCCGTCGTTGAACGAGTTTGAGGCACCCGCGAGAAATTGCGAGGGATTCACTAGATCGCTGTTGGTGAGAATGATTTTGAAAAAATGACCGCCGGTTTCGAGTTCTATCCCGAAAGACACCGGATTATGCGCCGTGCGCCAACCGCTGATGGTTGGATTCCATTCCAGCAAAACGTTGAACACACGCGTTATGTAGTATTGCGCGTTCAGTCCTAATGTGAAAGAGTACTGGGTCTCGGGATGCAAAATGTATGCATTCCAGAGGTATGAGGGGGTCAGACCGATCGCGAAGCGCTTGCCGTACATGGCGTTGACAATACACTGTGCGTACCACTGGGCATTATCTCCGTCCCACGTATCTCTACCGTGAACTTCCGTGTTCATCGCCGCACCTGCCCGTACGGCAAGTAGCAGCGGGATGACGTCGTTACGGAATGCGAACAAGCGGTGTTTGATATTGAAATCGATATTATCCTGCACATTGCTGCGTCCCAATGTCACAATACCGGCATCACTGAAGGCGTACCCGAGAGCGAGTCGTATGTTCACCGGTCCGTCGAAGCCCCAGAGACTGCCGCTGCCGTCTTTTATGGTCGGGATGAAGCGATGCGAAATTTCGAACTCGAAATTCTTCCGTTGCAGCGTTGTCGCTGTGGGTAGATTCACCGCCTGCGTTGAATGAAACAATTCAAGTGGCGGCAGTTCAACAGCATCGCTGCGCCTCCAACTCGACACGTCGTCCTGAGCGCTGACTGAAGCGTACAGCACGCAAACAGCGATAGTAACAACACAGACACGGATACTTGGCGCAACACTCATCCCTTCACCTTTATCAAATAGTAGTCGAGTTCGAGTTTCATGGTTTCGTCTATTTTAAGAAACATGAAGCGCGGTATCTCTATGTCGTGATCGCCGAGCTTGACCTCGAAAGAGCTTCTCAAGCGAAGTCTCGATCCGGACGGCGCAAGCGAGCCAGTGATTTCCATGGGCTTCTTCACTCCATGAATATCCATCACTCCGCGCACGGTAACATTATGTCCAACACCAGCTTCGGAAGCCGAGACGATTCTCCCCGTGAATTTCGCCATCGGAAACTTGTCCGTGTGCAGGTAGTCATCGCGCATTTGCCTGTTGCGCAGTCCTATTCCGGTGTCGAGCGTGCGGAGATCCACCTCGAAGTACAGCGAGCTTGTTGCAGTAACATCATTGCTCCGATGAATAAGGTAACCATCGATGTTGCTCGTAACGCCTTCGAAGTTTTCTATCGGCGCATCGGAGATGAATTTCACAACATTGCTCGCGCTCTTATCAACGTGATATTCCACGGTTTGGGAGAATGCCACAAACGTAGCGAGGAAAAAAAGCAGCAGAATCTTCATGCATCTCTCCTTTCGAAGCACGAGTATGTCCTCAGTTCATTTCGGCACCACTATCTATCCAAACAGCGATGGAATCGACTATGGCGCTTGAAAGTGGCCCAGTCGGTGGCATAACGGGCTGAAGTTGCCTTCGGAGCACCTGAAGCAGCACGCTTGCCTCGGCATCTCCCGGTTGCACACGCGACTGATTCGGGTAGAACAAACTCGGAACATTGACAATACTGCTGTATGCCTTGCCGGCCGACAGGTCCATCCCGGCTTGTGGCGTCGGACCAACGTGACACCCCGAAAGCGCACAACTTACTGCGAAGACGCGTTGCTCGATTTCGGAGAATCGCGCTGCTACGGGTTGCGTGTCGTCGGGAATGTCACTGACTATGGAATCCGAACACGCAGCGATGACAACGAGCACTGAAGCAATGACGACAGCGACGGAAAGTGGATATCGTTTATTGTATCGTTGATCTTCCATAATGATACCTTCTTGATTCAAGTTTTCGGCTCCGTTGCAATACTGCCGGCGATGCCGTGACCGGCTCGGGAAACGTTGTATGTGGTAGTAGGAGACCACGTATCTATTTTAACCTTAAAGCATCAAGAATGAAAGGGAATAATTTCTACCCTATGCACGGCACTCCGTTGACTGCAAACATTACGTGTGAACAACGTATCGTCTCCATGCGGTTGTTGCTGTCGCGACGTACTGCCATCTACTGCTACATCTTGTTTCAGCCCTTGCAGTAACGACGAAGCGTGTCAGGCAGGCGCCACGCAGCATGACATCGCATCGGATCGCCATAGCGAGACAGTTAACAACGTGCAGCATCGTGAGTACAACACGGACGGGAACTCCAACTCGCGGCCCAACGAGAGAAGAGTGGGTACTACAGAAACATTGGACCAATCAACACCAATGTCGTCACAAGTAGAAAAGCAACAGGAATATCGCATAAAACAGCGCAGTGACTATCGACGACACAAACAGATTCTTCAATACTTGCATGATAGGATGATGGGCTATGGCGAATCCGTAGCGTGCGGCAACGCCGCCAGTGAATAGCGCGATTCCGCAATAGCCAATGCTGGCCGCGGTCAAAGCCGAAGCACCGGAGATAATTGCCAATACGGGACCGGTAAAAAACGTTACCGCACCGACCAGCGCGACAACATCGTACAAACGATGACCTCGTGCCGCTCCATCATCCTTTCTTGCATACGCATTCACATCATTTCATCCATGAGTGCATTCCCGGTATCCACTGGCAGCACATGCTGCTCCTGCATCAATCTGTCGTATTCCTGGTAATCCAGTTCCGAGCCCATCATGCTGTGAGGAATAAGATATACGAGCAAGGTTATGAACGAGGCGGCAAGCACGTACAGACGCCTCGAGGGATGAGCGACATACGCCTTGGCATTCCATACGGCAGCGACGGCGACCAACCAGGCAATGAAGGCAATCAACGTTTTGTTGTCCGTCAAGTCCGTTCCGAAGGGAAAGCCGGTCCAATACTCACCGAACGCGTACTTTTGTACGATTGGTCCGAATATCAACCCTCCGGCAATCAGGAATCCGATAGTCCAGAACACCAGTCTTCTCGGTCGCCCATTCCTGCGTAGCGCTTCCAACCCGACACGCATGGAAAACAACATGGCAAGAAACATGAGTATGACATGCGGTACCAGCGCCGCAGCGGGCACGTCGCCCTTGAAGCGAGTGATGATGGGATCCCGGCTCGGTAAGCGAAGCTCTTCCCCTTCCGCGAACAATTCGACAACATACTCGAGTTTGCCGGCTGGTGGCTGGTTGGGCAACATGGCAACAAGCGAATCATTACGTCGAATCATACGAAGACGCACCCATTCGTCCTCGGTTTTATAACGTTTGAAAAGCACGTCACCCTCGATGTCGGAATTCGGAGCATGAACAGCTACCGGCTGGTCGCTCTCTCCCCCGTGCGATCTGGCGAAGGAAAACGACAGTGCGACGCCCGCGAACTCTGTTTGCCCTCTCACGGGATATGTCGGTCCCGTACTACGCTGATAATATGCCGAAGCGAGAGTGAGCAAGAGTGCGAGCAACCAGTAGATAAAGGATTGTTTCATATTGTTTATCCAAATTGACAGGACCGAAAAAGTAATATGGGAGGAATTCCAAAGTAAGACAATGCTGTGATCGTGTTTTTACCCGTAATGCTGCGTATCTTTCACTACGCTGCGTCTGCGTTTTTTCGGCAGAGCAGGAGAGCAAAGCGTTATCCGCTTGCAAGCAGCATTCCTTCGTACCCGAATATCGAAAAACGACAAGTGGCAATCATGACGGAAACTGGCGGGAAGCGTATGGAGCTATTCACCGATACTCGGAAGCGACTCGAGATCATCACTTTCATCACGCACATGCGTGGGTACAGCTCGTGATACTGCATTACCCGTATTGCGAGAATGCTCAGGAGGTGGAATCCCGATGCTTGCAAGAGGCACGGGCATGCATGGCATTCACTACAGCACGCGGCTATCGAATTTCTCAACCCACCGCGGCGCAACATGGTACTGCTCGCAAGGCAGTTGTTGATTCAACATTGTAGAATTACTCACGTTGACTACCCTCGGATTTGCTCATAGAAAAGGAGGACAGCGCACATGTCCATTCAACACAGTTATCAGTACTCCGTGCTGCTCGTTATCATCGTACTCTTTTGCAGCGCGTGCGGATCACCGCCGACGGAGCGCGTCTCTGACACAACCCAGTTCATCGAGGAGCAGACAGTGACGCATACTATCGAATCACTCGTCGCCACCCACGGGGAAGAGCAACGAATGCGTATTGAACGGGGCGTCTCGCAAGCTGCACAACGCTGGCACGAGCAAGACGGGAGCCAGGAAGAATTCACCGAATTCTGTTTGAATCACTTCATCTCGGACAGCGAGCATCTGGACAGGACATTCGAGCGCTTCGAACAGAATCTGATGCTGATAGGCGGCTACCTTATGGAAATGCGCCGCGATCTCATGCTGCCGCTGCATCTCGACACCGGTCCGATTCTCCCCGTGGATCATCTGTTCGGGCAATTCTCTCCCGCTGTTCACAGTGCCGACGACATGTTCAAAACCAAGCTCGCTTTCGTCGCTCTGCTGAATTTTCCCTTGACGACCTTGCAGGAGCGTTTGGAGCAGGGAGCGACCTGGACGCGCAGGCAGTGGGCGGAAACACGACTGGCGCAACGTTTCGACTCGCGAGTCCCCGCACATGCACGACAAGCTGCCACCACCGCGTACACAACGTCGGATTCCTACATCAACGATTACAACATTCACATGCATCGCGTACTCGACAAGGAAGGACGACGGCTGTTCCCGGAAAATTTAATCCTGATATCTCATTGGGGATTGCGCGACGAGTTGAAGGCGCAGTATGATTTGACCGAAGGTCTCGACCGGCAGCGTTTGATTTACACAATCATGAATCGAATCATTTTTCAGGAAATCCCCAAAGACGTCATCGACAATCCGGAAATCGACTGGTATGTAGAGGACAACCTCATCGTGCGTGCGGACGGTCTCCGCGACGAGGCTGCCGAAGGCAAACGGGAAGCTGATACTCGATATGAGATGTGGTTGCGCGTATTCAATGGCGAACGGGCCATTGATCCGTACAAACCTGACAATCCGACGCACATAGCGCGCCGCTTCAACGAGAATCGCGAGATGCCCGAGGAAGAAGTGGAACAGTTGCTGCTTTCCGTGCTCTCCTCTCCTCTCGTCAAGGAAACCGCTGAATTGATCAGGCAGAATCTCGGCCGGGAGCTCGAACCGTTCGACATCTGGTACACCGGCTTCAAACCCAAACCGCCCCTGACAGAACGTCAGCTCGACGACATCGTCCGGCGCAAATACCCGAGTACCCGTGATTTCGAACGCGATCTGCCGAATATTTTGCGCAAGCTCGGTTTTGATGCCGATTTGGCGAAATTCTTGGCGGATCATATCGTCGTGGATGCATCGCGCGGCGCGGGTCACGCTATGGGCGCAGGCCGGCTGACCGACAAAGCACGCCTCCGCACACGGGTTCCACGAGATGGAATGAACTACAAGGGCTACAACATCGCCATGCATGAACTCGGTCACAATGTCGAACAAATTCTCTCCTTCCAGAAAATCGACCACACTCTGTTGCGTGGAGTACCGAACACGGCATTCACGGAAGGCTTCGCCTTCGTGTTTCAAGCACGCGACCTCGAATTGCTGGGGCTTGGGAGTTCGGACCCACTCGCCGAAGCCATGAAGACGCTGGATGTTCTGTGGTCAACGTACGAAATCGGCGGTGTCGCTCTGGTGGACATGCGTGCCTGGCGCTGGTTGTACGAACATCCCGACGCGGAAGCGAGTCAGTTTCGCGAAGCGGTGATCGAAATCGCGAATGACGTATGGAACACATATTTCGCGCCTGTATTGGGTATGGAAAATGTGCCGCTGCTCTCGATTTATTCTCACATGATCGACGCAGGCTTGTACACACCCGACTACCCATTGGGGCACATCATAGCATTTCAGGTGGAACAGCATCTCAAGCACGGGAGTCTCGCGCGTGAAATGCAACGCATGTGCGCGATCGGCAACGTGACACCAGATCACTGGATGAAAACCGCAGTCGGCACACCAGTCAGCACGCAGCCACTTCTGGACGCGGCTGCCGAAGCGTTGCGCGTGTTGAAGCAATAACTCAAGCGGAAATCCAATCCCGAAGGCAGGAAGGACATGCACTTCCTGCCTTTGTTCTTTGTATCGCAGATGTGCACTTGGGCATTTATTTCTCTATGGGACTCATTCGAAGATTTTCACTGTTTGGGAAAAGAGCATATTCGCGAATTGAAATGGTTAATAAGAAACACATCGACATTGTCGTCTTGGGAGCCGGGTACGGAGGAATCAGTTGCGTCACGCGCTTGTCAAGGAAGTTCCGCAAGCGACAGGATATTCGTATACATCTCGTGGATCGGAATACCTACCATTTGCTGGAAACCCGCTTGCATGAGCGAGCAGTGCGTCAGGAGGAAATCACGCTTCCGCTCTCGTCCTTTTTATCGCGCAGGCCGAACGTCGTGTTTCACCTCGGCGAAGTGACTCTCATCGATCTGGAACATCGTCGCGTCGAACTGGATTTCGGCATTTCGCGCACGACGGAAGGCGCTGCCAGACAAATCCGTTACGATTATCTTGTGATCGCACTCGGCAGCAAGACGAATTTCTATCAGATTCCGGGCTTGGAAACTCATGCATTTCAACTCAAGGAATTAGAGGATTCGGAACGTATCCGTGAGCACACCGAAAGAATGTTCGCCATTGCCGCTTCGGAAACGAACCGGAACAAGCGAAAGGAGTACTTGCGTTTCGTCATTGGCGGTGGCGGACTCACCGGTGTCGAACTCGCTGCGGAAATGGTCGCGCGTTTCGATGACCTCAGTGCTCGTTACCACATCGATGCATCCGAAGCAGAGATGCTGTTGATCGAACTATCCGACCGCATCCTTCCTTCACTCGATGGAAAACAAGTGCTGCGTTCCGTAGAAGCAATGCAGGCCATGGGAATACAGATACTGACGAAGACGCGTGTTACCGGGATGGAGGAAAGCGATGGCAAATTACTCGTGTTGCGCCAACCCGGTGATCCCATTCCCACACGCACGATGATATGGACGGGTGGCATTCGTATTTCCGATCTGATACGCAAGAGTGGCGCGAAAACAGGCGCCCAGGGACGAGTGCAGGTGGACAGGTTTTTGCGCGTCATCAATTACGAGGAAGTATTCGCTATCGGGGACAACGCCTTGGCGATCAATCCCTCAACCGGCAACGTCGTACCTACCGCTGCGCAGTTCGCGTTGCAGCAGGGTTTTCTGACCGCCGACAATCTGTATCGTACAATACAAGGCAAGGATGCTAAACCGTACCATCCGAGAGTGCTGGGCGAAATCGTATCGCTCGGCAAGCACCTCGCCGTCGGCTGGACAGTTTTACCCCTGGGCAAACGCTTTCGCTTTCTGAGTTTCATTGGCAGCTTGCTCAAGCGAGCAATCAGCGAGAGACATGTCCTGTTGCTCTGGCGAGAGCGACAAAACTGGACGGGACATTGGTGATAGCTCACTGAATCAGGACTTCCGCGCCTCCATACCTTCGGCCCGGAGAGCCGACGAGGCTCGAAGCGCTTGCACCCCTCATACTCGCACATCAGCCCACTCTGCCCGGAGACGGTGGTGGAGGAGTGGCGAGCGCACACGTTGAACAACTCTCCTACCAGGGAACATCGTTGTTCAAGTCAGAAAAAATCGAGTATGGTATGTTCTCATGGTGAGGCGGATGCATATGTGTGTCGATAAATTCCAGAATCAACTTCTTCGAGGGGTTTCCGGATGTTATAGCCACCAGTTCTCCCATGCTTTGGATGCCATCCAGCAATTCGTCACGGAATTCTTCGATGTTCTTCAAGGCCTCATGATGTGGATTACGCGAAAAATCGGAGATCACCTGGTAGCGTGGTTCCATGTAGAGGTAGTACCGGATCTGCGTCAGTTGCGTCACCTGCTCCTTGAGCGCCGTAATATACAGTTTCAGTGTATCGTCGGGAATGCCGTCGAGGGCTTTTTCCCTGGAAGCGACCCATTCCATTTCAAGTGCGAGAAGCGTCGGTAAGTCATTCTCCTTGTAGGCGACGGTAGCCTTTTTCATCATTTCTTCGCGTTCTTCGTGATCCTCCAAGTGACTCGCGGCATCCGGATGCAGTGCTTTGGCGAGCATGAGGTATATCTCGCGCACACTTCTCCGTTTCAATTCTTCCTCGTGCTTCAGTCGCTCTTCCTTTTCGAGTTGCTTTTGGGTTTTTCTGCGCGGAGGGGCTGTCGAAGCCATCTCGCGTTCCATCTCATCGATTCTCGCTCGCACTTGTGCGGAAATTCTCGCGTATGCTTCGGGGCTGTCGTCAAAATCATCGGGATCGAGATCAAGGTCGAACAATATTTTCGCTTGCTGGGCGAAGATCCGCTTGTAATGTTCTTCCTGCATCATGAGTTCTTCCTCGTAACTCACGTCGGACCAGGAATTGTAGAGTGCGATCATTTCTTCGTCAGGTTCGATAATCTGGAACGCGTTGTCGCAGAGAAAAAGTATAACGTCGCGCAGCGTGTCGTGTTGTCTGTTGCTGAAACGCCACTTCCCCGCAGCATTGGCGAGGTTTCTCGCGAGTTGCAATTGATATTCGGAAAAGGAGATGTTTAATTTCGGAATAGAATCGTTGTATGCCTTCAACAGCGTTTCAAGTTTTTCCCGTTCCTGATCGATAGATTGTCGAAGATTGTCGATGCGTTTTATCAGGCGGTTGAAATACTTCTGTTCCTTCGACAATTCTTTCCCAATGCCTTTGCGAATTATCAGATCGCCACGCTTTTTTTCCATAGCCTTGAGTTCCGATTCGTCGAATAGCGAGTATGTTAGATCATCCATGGTGGTGTCGGACCGGGGTCAATGTGGAAGATATATGGATAGAACGTGCTCACATGCGTAACAGCGCCGAATTACTCTTGCGCATTCGTGTCCGTCTACGCAATCGTCCGTGTACTGTCTTGTGGCGACGTACAAAGTGCAATCTGCATACAGGGGAAGAAACATGCAAAAAACATGCAACCATGGTAAAAAACATTCTCTACAACGCCTCGGAACGCTTCGAAGCCGCATGGGTTTGATGATTGATGTTCATGTCCGATAGTAGTGTCTACTCGGGTGCGATGAATGCTTTTTCCTCTTGTTGTTCCGACGAATCGATGGTACACGAGGTTCTGCCGGACACGAAGTGCGACGGACGGCGCAAGCTTCCGGAGAAGTACGTCGCGGTTTTCATTATCGGGGGCATGTACGGACCGAATCTCGACTCGCGTATGCAATACGCTGTTCCGCGAACCGATGTATTCTTCTAGTAAGCCACGGAAGCTTCCGGCGTGCGAAACCAGGCACCCGCCGCGCCGTTGTTCTGTGCGCATGCGCGGACCTGTCGCCTCAACAATACATCGTGTCTAGCTGTTGAGGAAGCTTCGGTACGATATATTTTTGAGGCAACAGGAGCGTCAGCAGCGAGTCGTTGCGAGTTGACATTCTAACACAGCTCGGGTTTTTGCTCGCGCTCACTCGGCAGAAAAAGAGTACATCAGCTTTCTTGCAGGTATTTCGATCTGTCATTTCCGGAATCTCAACCCGGATGTTGTATTATTTCCCCGATTTCACGCAACGTCGATTGATGACGAATATATTGGCTCTTCCGTAATTCTTGTGGGATAAAAATGGCTTACTGTTAGCATTTCTGTAGCCTCATATCGAGCTTTCCGCAATGAAATAGTATGGCGTACCGATAGTTTGTAAAGTTTCGAAAT
>Ga0114946_10001441_pt1 | contig 16433 bp, 16 predicted proteins | sample WalLakDeSediment_FD_88676 | JGI IMG/M metagenome (GOLD analysis project Ga0114946, IMG submission 88676) | Lake sediment microbial communities from Walker lake, Nevada to study Microbial Dark Matter (Phase II) - Walker Lake 11/02/13 Deep Sediment | ecosystem: Environmental > Aquatic >... | reverse complement strand
CTTTTCTATTCTGAATGCAGACCAGAATCTCGCAGGTCATCACGAATGGCTTGTTTCATAGGTATACCAGCTCGGTAAGCGGCTGAACCTAATGCATGCGAAGCAGCTGGCCCACCAATAATAAGCAATATGATCAAAACAAGTCCCTTGCTGATTATTGCGGGTGTCAGGAATACTTCTGCAATTAGAAGAAAGACTACTCCAAATAACCCCACTTTTCCAGTAGCGTGTAAACGGGTATATACGTCTGGCAATCTGATTAATCCCAAAACTCCTGATATTGAGAACACTGTACCAATTATGATGGCAAGTAATGCAAGTAATTGAAAGAAAAATTGGATCATTTCCAGATTCATGATTCCTGATAAAAAACTAGAAGTATTCAAAACATCTTGTGATCAGCGATATATCTTGCTAATGCGACAATACTGATAAAACCTAAAGCAGCCAGTCCCAAGGTGACATCCAAATATACCGGGTTCATAGTGATTAAAGCGATTAAGACCAAAATAGCCATAATTAGTGTAGCATTCATATCAAGACCGATAATTCGGTCAATCAGGTTTTCACCTCGCCAGACTCGCCAAACGCAAACTGCAATTAAGACCAGATGAATGGCTAACGAAATATTTAAAGCAATCGATAAAATTTGTTCCATGCACATTTCCTGTCTGTTAATCAAGCAAACCCAGCTTGATTATTATGGGAATATTTTCTGCAGTAAATTCATCCGTAACTTTTGAGCATCTTCGGCTTTCTTTTCACTCTCTGTAGCGATCAAGCAGTGGGTGTACATGTTACCCTCATTGTCAATTTCGATTACGATTTCACCAGGAGTAACTGTAATCGCATGAGCGCTAAGCGCTTCACTTAGCTCAGTTTTACTGAGAGATGGAATGGCAATAATACCGGGTTTTATAGGCAGCCTGGGATTAAAAACAATGCTGGCAACCTGGACACCGCTAAGAAACATATCGATTAACAAAATACCTGTATACTTCAAAGACGCAAAGAAAGCAGTCGGAAGACGTTTTATTTCAAATTTCCTGCGTTTAGGCGACATGAGTCCAACTACTCCAACAGCAACAATTCCTCCCATGACAATATTTCTTAATTCAAAGTTCATGGTCAATCCTAAATAGATCATCCATAAAATCAATGTTGCTCCAATGTGGCTCATGAACGTTAATCTCCTAAAACTGCCAGGATATATTCTGTAGGAATACTCATTGATGAAACAGTTGCCTCAGCAAGTTGTAACAGAGGTTCACACCAGATCCCCAGAACAATGCTTAATCCAATCAATATTGCTGGAGCCAGGAACATATCTCCGTAGGGTTTAGGTTTAACGGATTTTGGCAACGGTATCCACCAGATCTTTTGGTATGCGCGTATCACATAAACGAGAGTGATGATACTCCCCAGCAATAGTAGTGCCAGTGGAAGGTATTCACCAGCCTCAACACCACTTTTGACCAGGAAAAATTTGCTGATAAAGCCATTCATTGGTGGGATACCTGCTAATCCCATTCCTCCTAATAGAAAAAGTATTCCTGATATTGGAACTACTTTACCCAATCCTGTAATTTCGCTAAAAGCCGCAGTTTTGGCAGGAGACCGACTTGACACAGTCCCAGCCAGCATCAACATTGAAGCCTTTAGAAGGCTGTGGTTAAACGAATACACAATAACAGCAACCAATGCCAGACTGCTTCCCCATCCAATTCCTACTAAAATAAACCCTAATTGACCCAGAGTTGAATAGGCTAACATACGTTTCGCATCGTAAGTTGCAGTGGCACCTAATCCTCCAAAGAAAATCCCTACAATCCCTAGAAATATCAACACAATCTTGGCAACATCCATCTGATCGATGAATAGAAGGGTTGACATTCTTAAGAATCCATAGATTCCCAACTTGACTACAACCGACGATAGTACTGCATGAACCGGTGTAGGAGCAGCGGTGTGGAAATCGGGTTGCCAGAAATGAAATGGCACAACCGCGCTCTTCACCATAAAAAAAGCTAACAAGAAAACAATTGCCATTGGTAACAATGGTAAGTCTGGGTTAATCTGAATCCGGTTGGCAAGATCAGCTATGTTAAGCGAACCATAGGACGCATAGAGTGCACCTACACTTAATAAAAGGAAAACTCCTGCAATCAGGCTAATATAGAAATATTTATACGCAGCCTCCACTCCTTTTTTATCATCCGAGATTGCAGTCAAAATAGTGGCTGAAATAACCATCAACTCAGCGAAAACGAACAGGTTAAATAAATCACCAGTCAATAATCCACCAGTTAAGCCGAGCGCAAGTAACAAAAAAAGGGGATAAAATGTTGGATATTCAGTAACAATATCCTTACATCCCAAAGCGTACAATATTCCCGCGCTGATAACCAATAGAGACATCATCACCATTGTGGTAGATAATAAATCAGCCACTATGGATATACCAAACGGCGCACTCCAACCACCGATATGGTAAACAAAAGGTTGACCTCCTCGCCACACCTGACTAAGCAGGATCAGACTACTGATAAAGGCCATCACAATAACAGCAAATGACCAGCCTTCCTGCAATCTGCGATGTTGTCTTATCAATAGACCAATGATCGCGCCTGTCAGTAGGATCACTATGGGCAAGATAGCCAGGTAATTTCCAGTAATCTGCATATTATTAAATCAGGTTAGCCCGCAAATCTTCTATCATTTTCAGCCATTAATGCTTTAATTTATCAATATCATCTAAATCACTTGACTTGTATCGCATAGATAGGATATAGAGCATTTCCAAAACCATTGCAAAGCCACCAATACTGATAACGATAGCCGTCAAAATTAATGCCTGTGGTAATGCATCACTTGATTGACCAACCAAACCGAAGTAAGGAGGAACTTCGCCTATGTATGCCCCTGCAGTTAGAAGTATCAGATTAATGGCATAAGAGATAATGACTAGCCCTAAAGCTGATCGAATCACATTTCTTCGTAATAATTGAAATACGCCAATGCCAAAGAATGTTCCAATCGCTAAAGCAATGAATATATCCATAATCAATCCACCTCAGAATGAAACGGAATCTCTTCTCTGGTAACCTGACCAAGTTTTTCCATCTCCAAAATTTCTTCCACTTTACGCATGCTTTCAGGATCAATGTCTTTAGGCCGTCCAAGTGTATCGATCACTAATGAAGCACCACCTAGAACTGTTAATGCAATCGCTATTTCGAATAATAACCCTGTGTTAAAGTGAAAATCTTTAGGAAAGCCAATGCCCAGCATCTCACCGAAATCGACTGGGGCAAATAAGACTCCCGTGATCGCGGCTGAGATTCCACCGGTGATTATTATCAAGAGAATACCAACACTGATTAATTCCACAGATTTCAGCCAGGGCAACAATCGTTTTGTGTCTCGATAACCAAATACAACATACCAAAGACCTATTGCCAGGCTAACAATAACGCCAGCTGTAAAGCCATCCCCAGGTTGATCATGACCATAGGCTAAATGGATAAAGCCAATAATCAATGACAATGGCAAGATAACGTATGCTAATACACGCACAAAAGGTGAAGAATGTAGTCCACCAATTCCCATTGTCTTCGGTTTTCTAATCTCTTCCTCCACAATACTCTCAATATCTCCAGCTTCTTTGGATGCATAACGCAGAAGTGTATAAACTCCCAAAGCAGCAACCCCGAATACCGTAACCTCGAACAGTGTATCCAAGGCGCGAAAATCCAATATGATAGCCCCCACGATATCTTTTGCGCCAGTTAGAGGCTTAGCAAATTCTTCAAAAAAAGGTGTGACGATGCTCTCTCGAGGCCTTGATGTCAGCATAACAAACACGACGCTGCTTACAACCAGCGCTGAACCGGCTGCGATCAATCCGTCACGGATCAATGATGGGCGACTTTGAAGAAAAGTGAATTCTGATGCTTTTTCGCGCTGGAGTCTAGGAAGTCGTGTTAATAACAAGATTAAAATTATTGTCATCAAGATATCAACAACGACTTGTACTAATGCAATATCAGGCGCGGGTTCGAGCATCATAAAAACCGCTACGCTAAGCCCGGATGCACCTACCGCAATGATTGCAGGCAGGTCTCGTTCAAGAATCACACTGGCAAATGCAGTCGCAACGATAAAGATCAATGCGATCAACCGAAGGAAGCTAAGTCCATCACTAAATTTCTCTAACTTGAATTGTGCTGTGATAAGATCATTCATAGGTGGTATTGCGTTATAAATCATAATTAACCCCCCCATAGCCATAAATATGATCACCAAATAAGTTCGTAGCTTGCCACTTTGTACTCGCGCAACCTGGTATGCAGCCGCATCGATTAGGTTTAATGACTTTATATAGATGTTATTGAATGTCAGGTTTGGTAATGTCCGCCACATAATGTTCCTAAAATATTGACGCCTGACAATCAGAACTATTCCCACCAGGATTGCTATTAAACTCAGGAACAGAGGCACGCTTAATCCCGCCCAAAGAGCAAGTACGACTTCTACTTCAGCTCCATAAACAGATTGAGCGGCATTCGATAAGAATGTGGCGATAAGAAGAGGTTCAGGTAAAATACCAAGCGCTAAGGACAGGAATGCAGGAATTGCTGGCGCTAAAAGCATACCTATCGGCGCATCATGCGGGTGAATAGAATTGTCTCGCCGTTTACCAAAAAAAGTGTCAAATGTGAACAATCCTGCCTGTGCTATCAATAACGCTCCAGATAAAACAGCCGCAGCAGGAAATACGATATCTATTATTCGGGTGAGACCGGGTTGAGTTACAGTGGCAAGCATCGTTTCTTTGGCAATAAAACCAAAGAGTGGCGGTAGTCCTGCCATTGAAAGAGCAGCAAATCCAGCAACGATAAATGAAGCCGGCATCAACCTCCAGATACCCCCAAGTCGTCGTAAATCACGGGTTCCAGTCTCATGATCCACAATCCCTGCGATCAAAAACAGAGCACATTTATATAAAGCATGAGCAAGTATCCCAATAACCAATGCTTTATAGGCAATTGCGGTTCCTTGTCCAATCAACATCATGAGCATACCCAGTTGGCTGATTGTTGAATATGCTAATAGAGCTTTCAGATCATTCTGCTTAAATCCAAGATACGCGCCGGTCAGCATTGTAACCAGGCCAAACAAACTTAGAATCCAAAACCAGGTATCGGTAGATCCTAACACTGGGTTCAATCTAGCCATCAAGTAAATTCCAGCTTTAACCATTGTTGCTGAATGAAGGTAGGCACTGACTGGAGTTGGTGCGTTCATCGCATCTGGAAGCCAAACGTGAGCTGGTATTTGAGCACTCTTTGTGAAAGCCCCAATTGCTATCAAACCAAGCACCACCGGGTAAAGAGGACTCAAACGGAAAAGGTCTCCGCTTCCGAGGATAGTTGCCAGATCAAAACCACCCGCAATCGTCCCAAGGAATATTAGACCAGCCAGCAGTCCCAGACCACCTATACCAGTTATATATAATGACTTAAACGCCCCTCGCCTTGCTTCTTCATCTCCCGTTCGAAATCCAATTAAGAGGAAAGAGGTGATGCTTGTGCCTTCCCAAAAGACAATCAATGAGATCAAATCTCCAGCTATCACGATTCCCAGCATGGAAGTCATAAACAACAGCAAGAAAACCATGAAGCGCCAGATATCTGGATTGCCTTTAAAATAATAACCAGCATAAATTACCACCAAAGCACCGATACCAGTCACTATTAAGGCAAAGAGAGCGCTTAGTCCATCAAAAAATAGCGAAAAATTTAAATCAATTGTTGGAATCCACCTGATCTGCCAGACAACCGCATTGCCATTGCTGATCAAATCCAGGTGGCTGAAGAGGATCAAGAAACTTGATAATGGTGCAATGGCAATAATCCATCCCAGGAATGGACCAGAAACACGCCGCTTGAAATTTGCCAATCCAAACAGACCAACAATTAGCGCGGTACTCATACAGATTGCCAGAGGGTATATGAGCCAGTTATCTGTCATAATCTTAAATATCGGTTAATAATTATGAATTGCTGTGTGGGAAAAATACTCCTCCAAGCAACCTTCTTCCCCTAAACCGAATTACTAATCCGATGGTTATGAAATCAAAATTCCGAATCCAAAATTCTTCAAATTGAATCCAAAAAAAGTATATCCTTACTCGATTTGCTTGTCCAGTCAGAAGAACCATCAGAAGAACCCTCACCACCAAAATTAGAACTCTAATAATATTCTGGTATCAGGATGACCTTTTCTAAAGCAAGTATCCTTCAATCAGCTATGAAGACAGGGCTTAGTGTTGCTTTTATTACAAAATTTGAAAAACAGCGAGCTCAAGTGGGTAAGATATGTTTACTAAATTCTATAGAAATACCGCTACACTATTCAAACCTTTGAAGAAATCCAGAAAATCATATGTGTTAAAATTGCTCAATGAACCAAAATAGTGTTCAGACTTAATCCGTCTCAATAGCACATCAAATTTCGTTATCGACCGGAACAATGTGAGCAAACAAACAATTACGGGATGGATATTCTCCATTCTACCTCTCAGCCTCTTTTTCTTTTTCCTAAATCAGATTCCCGTTATTTCCAGCGGTGAACCATACACGATCTCATTTATGTGGGTACCAAGTCTTAATATTGTGCTTTCATTCCACCTCGATGGTCTTAGCCTATTATTTTCTCTGTTAGTAACCGGAATCGGTACCCTGATCATTATTTATGGAAGTGGATATTTAAAGAATCATAAGAATTTAGTTCAATTTTATATTTATACGATCCTCTTCATGGTCTCTATGCTGGGGGTAGTCTTATCAGACAACATTTTTTGTTTATTTGTCTTCTGGGAATTAACCAGTTTGAGCTCATTCCTGCTTATCGGATTTGAAAATGAAAAAGAGAAGGCCCGATCAGCAGCACTCCAGGCACTTTTAGTCACCAGCTTAGGAGGATTGGCACTTCTGGCAGGTTTTATCTTACTGAGTCAGGTTGGTGGAAGTTCTGAATTATCCGTATTAACATCTTATGCCAATTCTATCCAGTCTGACCGCCTATACCTGCCAATACTATTATTAATCCTCGCTGGCGCATTCACAAAATCGGCACAGATCCCATTTCATTTTTGGCTACCAAATGCGATGGAAGCGCCAACCCCGGTGAGCGCATATCTACACTCAGCCACGATGGTAAAAGCAGGTGTGTACCTCTTAGCCCGGTTACATTTGTCTTTAGGAGGGACACAAGCCTGGTTCATCATACTGACCATTATAGGTGCACTAACCATGTTAGTTGGGGCTTACCTGGCACTTTCCCATACCGAGATTAAGCGCGTTCTGGCTTATTCAACAATCAGCTCCTTAGGCATTATGGTGTTGTTAATTGGTCTGGGTACTTATGGGACAGTAAAAGCAGCGATTGTTTTCCTTTTGGCTCATGCATTGTACAAATGCGCCCTATTTATGGTTTCGGGGGCTATCTTCAAGCAAACAGGCACCCTGAACCTGGAGCAACTTGGTGGGTTATGGCGTTTGATGCCAGTTACAATGCTAATTACTGGCACGGCTGCCCTTTCGTTATCCGGCCTCGGGCCAGTTTTAAGTTTCATTGCTAAAGAGCTGCTAATTGAATCAGTATTGACAATTCCTCAATTAGGGTTCTCCCTTACCTTAGCCGTAATCATAACCGCAAGTATTTCAGTAGCAGTTGCTCTCCTTTTATTCATTCGACCGTTCTTCAGAAACCAAACCTTCGCTAACACTTTCGCAAAGGAGGCTTCGTTTTCTCTCTTATTTGGTCCAGGGTTATTAGCTTCACTTGGTGTGATACTCGGACTTTTTCCTGGCACGATTTCGGAAAGAATCATTGAGCCAGCCATCTACTCAACATTAGGAGAACATTATTCAGTTCAACTTTCGTTATGGCATGGTTTTACCCCAGCTTTAGCAATGAGTTCTTTAGCTTTTGTGTTTGGAGTAATCCTTTACCAGAAATGGGTTGATTTTCGCAACTTCACAACAAATATGGGACCTTATCTCAGAACAGGCCCAACTTGGTTATATGATAAATCAATCGAAAGTCTTCATTCTCTGGCTAATTCCCAAACGAACTTCCTTCAAAGTGAACATCTATCAAGATATTTATTGACTGTCATTGCTATTACTGTGCTTTTAGTTGGGTTTCCTTTGGTATTTAAAGCATCATTCTATCCGACGCCTGTTTTAGGTGAGATTCGGTTTTACGAAGTGGGTTTAACCCTGTTGATTATTAGCGCTACAGTTACTGCAATTACTGTTCGATCCCGCTTGGCTGCAGTGGCAGCATTAGGTGTTGTTGGCTATGGAGTAGCGCTAGTTTTCACCTTTTTTGGTGCACCTGATCTGGCTATGACCCAGGTTATGATAGAAACACTAACCGTTATACTCTTGGTGCTTGTCCTTTACCATCTGCCAGGATTTGCTATCTTATCATCTCACAAAGAACGACTCCGTGATGCCATTTTAGCTGGGGCTACCGGAGCTTTAATGACGATATTTATCATTTTGGGCAGCTTGATTCAATCCTTCCCATCTATCTCACATTATTACATCGAAAACAGTGTGACACTGGCTCACGGTAGAAACATTGTCAATATCATCCTGGTTGAATACCGTGTACTTGATACACTGGGAGAAATTACTGTTCTATCTTTAGCTGGTGTAGGGGTATTTGCTCTTCTCAAACTACGTCTTGGCAGGAAAGAAAAAGACAAACCATGATATCTCTAGTACTAAGAACTGCCACTCGATATTTATTGTCATTAATGCTTCTTTTTTCCATCTTCTTGCTTGTTAGGGGTGAAAATGAACCAGGTGGAGGGTTTGACGCAGGATTAATTGCTGCAGCTGCATTTAGTCTCTATGCGCTGGCAACCGATGTCAGCGCGGCTCGTTCTGCGCTCCATGTCGATCCACGAACCCTGGTTGGCGCTGGTTTGCTGACTGCTATTGCCAGCGGCGCGATATCACTCGCTCTCAATGAACCCTTCCTTACCGGACATTGGACAGGAGTTTATTTACCGGTCGTCGGAAGTTTTGAGATTGGTACTCCCTTAATCTTCGATATCGGGGTTTATCTTGTTGTGTGGGGAGTGACCCTCATGATCATCTTTCCGTTAGCTGAGGAATAACATGGAAATTATCCTGGCAATTTTGGTTGGAATTTTGTATGCAGCTGGTCTCTATATGGTCATGAGACGAAGCATTATTAAACTTATCATCGGTTTGGTTCTTTTAGGTCATGCTGCAAATTTATTGATTTTCCTTTCTGGAGGCTTAATCCGGGCGATACCACCAATCGTTCCAGAAGGTGAAATAGTTCCACCAATCCCAGTTGCAGATCCTCTACCACAGGCAATGATCCTGACAGCAATTGTCATCGGATTTGGAGTAGTCGCGTTCACTGTTGTTTTAATTCACCGGACATATCAAACGATAGGTTCTGATGATATTGACCTGGTAGGTGAAACTGAGCAATGACGAACCTGTTGATCTTTCCGCTAATCATCCCGTTGATCACAGCGGCTCTTATGCTGGTTTTCTGGCGCTGGAGATTTGCCCAACACTTACTCAGCATTATTGGTGCTTTAGGTATTTTGGCATCTGCAATAATTCTATTGTTTACGGTCTATCACCATGGAATTCAGGTTCTTCAAATCGGCACCTGGCCCGCGCCCTTTGGGCTCACTATGGTAGCTGATCTATTTAGCTCCATCATGTTAGTAATGACTGGCTTGATGGGATTAGCAGTAATCATCTATTCTCTTGCCAGTATCGATCCTCAGCGCCGGAAATACGGATATTATCCTCTGATAAATATCCTTTTAATGGGGGTTTCAGGTGCATTCCTGACAGGTGACATCTTCAATCTCTATGTCTGGTTTGAAGTCATGCTGATCGCTTCATTCGTCCTTTTAGCTTTAGGCGGAGAACAGAAGCAGATCTTGGGAGCCATAAAATATGTCACTCTTAATCTTTTGTCTTCGGCCCTATTCCTTGCAGGCGTTGGTTTACTTTATGCTACCATTGGAACACTGAATATGGCTGACCTGGCTGTCAAAATTCAGATGGTCGAGCAAATTCATTTCATAAACGCTTTATCCATGCTTTTCCTGGTTGCATTTGGAATAAAAGCAGCCATGTTTCCATTATTTTTCTGGTTACCCGCTTCTTATCACACACCTCCTGTGCCAGTATCAGCCATATTTGCAGCTTTACTGACTAAGGTTGGTGTCTACGCACTTATCCGTGTTTTTACACTTATTTTTATCCAGGAGACCACCTTTACCCATACCATTATCTTAATCCTGGCTGGATTCACAATGGTCACTGGTGTATTAGGTGCGGTCGCGCAAATTGATTTCCGCCGTTTGCTTTCATTTCATATTATTTCACAGATTGGCTATTTATTAATGGGCTTAGGATTAATGACAGTACAAGGATTAGCAGGTTCGGTAATCTTCATGATTCATGTAATCCTGTCAAAATCTGCACTCTTTCTCATCAGCGGTATATCAAATCGTTTGTATGGGACATTTGACTTGAAGAAACTAGGAGGGCTTTACCAGAGTTTCCCAATCCTGGCTTTACTCTTCATGGTACCAGCGCTATCACTGGCTGGAATCCCGCCATTATCTGGATTCTTTGCTAAGTTCGCTCTAATCACAGCCGGTCTTGCTTTAGAGCAATATTATATTGTTGGAACAGCATTAACTGTCAGCATACTCACGCTCTATTCTATGATGAAAATATGGAATGAAGCCTTTTGGAAACCTTTGCCCAAACCCACCATTCAACTCAATCAAGATGAAGGGCTTTCAATTTTACGTAGGAATAGCTTACTCATAGCTCCGATAGCAATTCTTGCCCTTCTTATAGTTATTCTTGGGATATTCGCAGAACCAATCTACACACTTGCACTCGAAGCTGCCAAACAATTATTTGACACGTCTGGTTACATCCAGGCGGTCTTAGGAGACTCATCATAAACGCCTTTGTTTGGAATCTCATCCTGGCTTTAATCTGGGTTGCTGCAACCGGGAATTTTTCCTATGTTAACTTTGTAATCGGTTTCTTCATTGGTTTCCTGGTATTAGTATTCACCCGTCGAATTGTTGGCTCTCCAGAATACATCATAAAAATTCGCCATGTGCTGGGATTAGGCTTATTTTTTGTCTGGGAACTGATACTGGCAAACCTGCGGGTGGCTCACGATGTTATTACTCCTCGTCATTACATGCGTCCAGGTATTCTGGCAGTTCCACTAGACGCTCAAACCGATTTGGAAATAACGATGTTATCCAACCTGATTACGTTAACCCCTGGCACTTTGAGCCTGGACATCTCAATTGACCGACGCGTCCTTTATATCCATGCAATGTACATAGATGATGTCGACGAAGTCCGCCAAAAGATAAAAGAGGGCTACGAACGTAGAATTTTGGAGGTATTACGATGACTTTGGGTGATTTTGGTCATCTCACTCCAATTATCGCTATCGTATTTTCTTTGTTAGGAGCTGGTTTCTTGTTGGCTTTTATTCGACTTGTTATTGGTCCTAGCCTTCCAGACCGGGTAGTTGCTCTTGACTTAATTGCTACTCTTTCTGTTGCAACAATAGGAACATATGCTATCGCTACAGATCAACAAGTCTTTGTTGATGTCGCAATCGTGCTTGCATTAATTGCCTTTCTTGGAACCATTGCCTTTGCCCAGTATATTGAGAGGAGAGCTCATGATGAATGATCTGATCGCCAGTTTCTTATTATGTATAGGTGCAATTTTCTTGCTTTTAGCTGGCGTAGGGATAATTCGCATGCCTGACCTGTATTCAAGAATCCAAGCATCTACAAAAGCCGCTACTCTGGGTGTTGGATGTGTTGTCCTCGCGATGGCATTTCATTTTATAGACCTAGGGGTGACTGTTCGTTCTCTTCTTGTTATCGCTTTCCTATTTACCACAGCTCCGGTTGCCGCTCATGTCATTGGTCGAGCAGCATATTTTGTTGGGGTTCCTCTTTGGGAAATGACAATTGTTGATGAATTACGTGGCCGGTATGATGTAGAAACCCATGCGTTGCGCAGCCCAAAACGCCCCCTCGGTGAATTCTCCCCAAAGAATGACACTGAATTCGATCAATAGCTATACTGCCAATCAACTGGTTATAACTCTCTTTGAAATACGCCTTAAAGGTTCCTGGTAAGCCAGATATCCATTTTCAAATAGGTCTGCATACATTTTATGCCGGTCATCATGTGGTGAAATAACATATTCCCCAAAACCATCAGCATGCTTAACCACCTCTGCCACTTCTACCTCATCGTTGAAAGTTCCTGAACCTATTCCTGCCAGCAGTGCTGCTCCCAAAAGTGTAGCATTCTTAACATCAGGGATTCTCAAAGGACATCCAAACACATCAGCTTTTACTTGCAACCACTTAAGGTTCTTAGTCCCTCCACCTACAGCAGCAATCTTATCTACACCTATTCTTAAATCGCTCTTGGCTCTTCTACGGATGAACTCCATCTCGTATGCAGTTCCTTCTAGAACAGCCTTGATCATATCTGCCTGCTTATGTGCGCTGTTCAAACCAATGAATGCCGCTCGCACATTTACATTGCTATGAGGTGAACCACTTCCCGATAGATATGGAAAGTACAAGATCCTTGTTGGCTCTTCTCCCGCCTCAATGATTAATCTATCCATTTCTTCATAGGTTAATTGGGGATTCCCCAACAACCGGCGTATCCACTCAACCGATCCGCCCGAAGCTGACAGACCTCCCATCCAATATAAGCGACCAGGGACAACATCACAACCAAAAGCAAATCCAGAGTCAAACTCTTGTTCTCTTAATTTTCGCTCATTGATCGAGCCCATCAATGCTTCAGCAGTTCCCATGGAATCAATTAAGAACTCAGACAATATATCACCAATTACCACTCGAACACCAAATGCAGCACAGACATGATCGTGCCCTGAAATCGATACGGGGATACCAGCCCTGAGATTAAGCTCAAGTGCGCTTTCTTTATGAAGGTGTCCAGCTACATCTCCGCTAGGGACAACAGGTGGAAAGGTTGATACATCCAGGTCATGTGTTTCCAGAATCGCTTGATCCCACATTTTCCGGTCGATTCTAAAAACACAGGTACGTCCAGCCAGGGAATAATCGGTTTTAATTGAACCCGTCATCCGATAAGCAATGTAATCCGCCACATTCATCCAAATTGCGTCATCTAGGATTTTTGCTTCCTGATTCTTTAACCACAACATTTTCGACAATGCGCACTTATACGAAGGGCGAATACCTGTCTTTGTGAACTGTTCCAATGGTTGAGTTGAAGCGTAAATCTTATCTAGTTCAGATGAAGCTCTGGTGTCGAACCAGGGAATAAAAGGATATTTTGGTAAACAGGTTTTTTTATCCACGATTAAGCCGGTTTCTGCCATACTGGCAATTCCTATGGCTTTCACCTGGTTTGAGTCTATATTTAGGTTGAGTTCAGAAACAGCAGAGCACACAGTCTGGTAGATTTCGTTAGGGTTGTAATAAAGCCCACCATCGCTACCGCGATAGGTTATATTTTGTCTGCTGGTCAAAGAATGACAAACACCCTCTTTAGTGAATAGTCCTGCCTTTATGTTAGTCGTGCCAATATCAATTCCTAATAACATCATAGAGTCAGAATTATATTCTATGCAGGCAAAAAAACTCAACCCATCGATCAACACCTATGTCTGTTTAGACATGGAAAATTGCTTATTTTCCATACTAATTCACAAAATTCTGGTATCATATTAGAAATGATCAAATCAATAACAAAACCCCTCCGCCTGCTTCTATATTATTCCATCATAGTGGTAGGTTTAATACTTCTGACCGTCAACCCAGCTCTTGCACAGCCTGCTCCTGGCTCTATTCATATACTCGAAATTCGGGGTGTTATCAACCCCCCTTTACAGAATTATGTTAAACGTGCCATTACGAATGCTGAACTACAGAATGCCAGCCTGATCATCATAAAGATGGATACTCCCGGCGGTTTAGACACCTCCATGCGTGAAATATCCCAGTTAATTCTTTCTTCTCCAGTTCCAGTAGCCGTATATATTTATCCACCCGGATCACGAGCTGCTTCAGCTGGATTATTCCTCCTTACAGCCGCTCACTTCGCCGCCATGGCTCCTGGAACAAATACTGGCGCTGCGAGTCCAGTAGCTTTGGGTGGTGAGGCTGAGGATGCTTCAATGACCAAAGCTGTTGAGGACGCAGCCGCATTTATACGCTCGATGGCGATCCAACGTGGTCGTAACGCTGATTGGGTTGAACGAGCTGTACGCGAAGCTGTCTCCATAACCGAAAGAGAAGCACTGGAGTTAAATGTCATTGATATCATCGCCGATAACATCGATGATCTAATCAATCAATTAGATGGAAAAACTATTAGAACAGTAACCGGTGAAATCACATTGGATGTGGTGAATGCGCCTCGCCACGAGGAATCGATGAATTTTGCGGAAAACTTTCTACATGTCATTAGTGACCCAAATATTGCCTTCATTCTTTTGAGTGTTGGCAGTATCGGTATCATTGCAGAACTATATAATCCAGGCGCTTTATTTCCTGGCATCTTTGGTGCTATATCATTAATTTTAGCATTTTTCTCTCTCGGAAACCTACCAACCAACTGGGCTGGAGTTGCCCTGTTGGCTTTAGGCATAGGTCTCTTTATCGCTGAATTATATATTGAAGGCTTTGGACCTTTAGGAGTAGGGGCTCTTGCCGCATTCTTCTTAGGTGGATTAATGTTGTTCCAACCTTTCCGTCCAGCACCACCAGCCTGGCCAGATCTAAGTGTTAATCCTTGGTTGGTGGGCAGTGCGACCGCAATCATGGGTTCTTTCATGTTCTTAGTCATGGCACAGCTTATTCGCTCTCGAAAAGCGCCAATTATGACAGGGTACGAACACTACATTGGACAAATTGTCACTGTGCTACGTGACTTGGACCCAGAGGGAAGAGTGTGGTTCCAAGGTCAAAACTGGTATGCAAGGGTGCAGCCACTAGATGTAGTCGTCAGAGCTGGTCAGAAAGTCCGCATTATTGGGATTGAATCATTGACACTGATCACAGAACCACTTGAGGAGAATCTACATACTCAGGAAAAATAACCTTGGGATGGATGGAAAATATTCTGCACTAAATTATTCCCCCTCATAATCAAGAATGGGATTTTCAAGGTTCAAATCAAAATCACTTGACGAAAAAAAACTTGAGCCTGAGATAATAATAATCAAAACACACTAAATATTGAAAGGAAAAAAACCATGAATCCTGGAACTTTTGTTGCATTAGTTGCTTTAATCATATTCCTATTTATATTAGCAGGAATGGCCTTGCGCATTGTGCCTGAGTACCAAAGGTTGGTCGTCTTCAGATTGGGCCGGGCATTGGGTGCGCGAGGACCTGGTTTAATAATCCTAATCCCATTTATTGATCGCGGGGTGCGGGTCGACTTGCGTGAAGTCTTCTTTGATGTTGAACCTCAGACCACAATTACCAAAGATAACGCAGGTCTCTCGATCGACTTTCTGGTTTATATGAAGGTTGTCGATTCTCTTCCTAGTGTTATCGAAGTAGAAGACTTTAGGGGAGCAGCTCGTGGAATCGCGATCACAACTCTTCGTGCATTGGTCGGCGACATGGTCCTCGATGATGTACTTTCAAAGCGAGACCAGTTGAACGAGACTCTTCAAGAAAAGCTCGATTTAGTCACCAACCGCTGGGGAATTAAGGTGACTGCGGTCGAGATTCGTGAGATCATACCTCCAAGAGACATCCAAGAAGCAATGAGCAGACAGATGACTGCTGAGCGTGTCCGCCGGGCTGTGGTTACTGAAGCTGAAGGTCGTCGTGAAGCGGCAATCACGATCGCTGATGGTGAAAGGCAAGCCCGTGTTTTGAACGCTGAGGGCGAAAAACAAGCCCGTATCCTGCAGGCCGAAGGTCAAAGAGAAGCCGAAATCAAAGAAGCTGAAGGTCAGAGACAGGCTGCAATTTTGCGAGCCGAAGGATTTGCCCAGGCATTACATAACATCCACGAAATTGCTCGCGGAGTTGAGAGCAACACCATGAGCCTGCAGTATCTGGAGACCTTGAGCAAATTAGGCACCAGCGATGCAACCAAGTACGTCATCCCGATGGAATTCACCAACTTGCTGCGCCCACTGCTGCAACATACCCAAGAATCTGGTACAAACACTGCACCGAAAGAGTGAACTGATCATTTTCTGAAAGCCACTCAAGGAATTAGAAAGAGACGATGAACACAGCAAAATCGATTGCTGTGTTTATCGTCTCT
>Ga0114946_10001439_pt1 | contig 16445 bp, 13 predicted proteins | sample WalLakDeSediment_FD_88676 | JGI IMG/M metagenome (GOLD analysis project Ga0114946, IMG submission 88676) | Lake sediment microbial communities from Walker lake, Nevada to study Microbial Dark Matter (Phase II) - Walker Lake 11/02/13 Deep Sediment | ecosystem: Environmental > Aquatic >... | reverse complement strand
GCTCCTCAACAACCGCTACACGATCGTTCGGGCCCTGTGGGCGACCCCCGAGGGCTGGACCCCGCGGCCGCTGATCGCCCGCTTGCATGTCCAGCAAAGCGACGGGAGCGAGTCGGTGTTCATGGATTACCGCACGAGCCAGGGCACGCCGACGGTGGTCGATTCGAGCTCGACCGAGGGCGACTTGTTGTCGAGCTTCTTTTGGCGCCTCGACCCCGAGCACGTGGTCCCCGGCATGCGCTACCAGGTCTCGGTCTGGGAGGCCGAGGACGCAGGGTCGATCCCCGAGTCGAGCGCCAGCAACGAGCACCCGGCCAGCGGGTTCGCGGCGATCGCGATCGAGCCCGAGCCCGCCGAGATTCGCGTGGCCCTGATCGGCGTGAACTACAACGTCGAGGGTTGCGTATCGAACACCTCGGAGCTGCCCGAGCATGAGTTCGAGGCCCTGCGCGCGGGCTTCGAGGCGTGGAACGGGGTCCAGACCAACGCCGTGGTGATCTCCACGGGGATCAACGTCCACATCGATTACCCGGTTGCGAGCGTCACGAACCTGCTTGGGATCGTCGGGCAGGTCCGCGGGCAATATGCCGAGTCGTTCCCCGACGCGTTCTTTTACCTCCTGTGGGACGATTGCAGCGCGTTCCCCCAGGGCATCTTGGGCATCGCCCCGCTCAACAATGACCCACCGGAGATCGACGACGCCGCCACGCGCTACGCCGCCGGGCTCTGGAACCCCCAGCACATCCGCGAATCGGTCAACACGGCGGTCCACGAGATTGGCCACAATCAAGGGGCCCCGCACGCGCCCTGCGGCGTCGGTTCGAGCGACCCCAATTACCCCCACGTCGGGGCCTCGATCGGTCTTTGGGGCCTCGACCCGCTCGACGGCAAGAGCTATTCACCGAGTGAGCACACGGACTTCATGAGCTATTGCCGGCCCTATTGGGTGTCCGACTACCGGTGGAAGAAGAGCTTCAACCATCAAAAGATCATGACCTCGTGGTCCGCCGGTAACGCGAGCGCCCTCGGCTCGGACGCGCCGGTCATGCAAGGCTACTCCGGCGCGGTATTGGTGGGGTTGATCCACGGCGACGCGCCGGCCGAGTGGTGGATCAACACGCGGCCGACCCCACCCAAGGTCGAGCTCGGCGGTGAGCTGCAAGTCGAGCTCGAGCTCGGCGGGGCCCCGATCGCGGTCGCGAGCCGGGTCAAGGACCTGCCTGATCTGCCGGGCGCCAAGATCGTCGAGATCCCGCTCGTGCATGGGGTCGATGCCGACACGATCACCGGGATCCGCGTGCGCGGGCCGGCGGTCGAGCGCGTGCAGGCGAGCCCGGCGATCCACGACTATCGTGCCTTGAAGATCACCGGCCAGCCGACCTTCACCAAGCACACGGGGGGCTGACACCCGCTCCCGCGGGCGGCGGATCGGATCGGAGCGTGAGCCCGGCGCCGGGCGAAGGTCGCTCAGGCGAACCGATACAAAAACGCCAAATCACACACGTTGGTGCCGGTCGGCCCCGTGCGGATCAGATCATCGAGGCGATCGAACACCGCGTGGCTGCGATGCCCCGCGAGCGCCCCAGCGAGATCGAGCCCGAGGCCCTGGGCGCGGGCGAAGCTCTCGCCGGTGACCAGGGCTCCGGCCGCGTCGGTCGGGCCGTCTTCGCCGTCGCTGGCCAAGCTCAAGAGCGCGACGTTGGGGACCCCGGCGAGGGCTTCGATCGCCGCGAGCGCGAGCTCTTGATTGCGGCCGCCGTGGCCTGGATCGGCGCCGAGGGTGACGATGGTCTCGCCGCCGGTGACGAGGCACGCGGGGCCCGAGACCGGGAGATCGGCGGGCATCTCGGCGAGCAGGCGGGCGAGGCGTCGGCCCTCGTCGGCGGCGAGGCCCCCGAGCGCGGGCAGCAGCACGATGCTGTCGAGGCCCTCGTCTCGGGCGCGGCGGCACGCGGCCTCGCGGGCGTCGCCGTTGCGGGCGAGCAGGACCTGGTGGACCCCCTGCGGGCGATCCTGATCATGAGGGTGGCTCGGCAAGGCCGGGGGTTCGGCGAGGGCCTGATGCAGGCGCGGCCCGAGCTCCTGGAGGCGATCGTCGAGCTCGGCGAGGACCTCGAGATAGTCCGCGGGCTCGTTGGCGCTGGCGTAGACCGTCGGCCCCGAGCCGACGAGCGCGAGCTCGTCACCGACGACGTCCGAGACGATCAAGCCGACGACCGTAGCCGGCGCGAGCAGCCGCGCGAGGCCGCCGGCCTTGAGCGCGTCGAACCGCCGGCGGATCTTGTTGATCGCTTGGATCGAGACGTCGCGAGTGAGCAGCAGCTCATGCACGGCGACCCAGTCGGCGGGCGCGAGGGTCGGCTCGCTGAGCAGCGCCGAGCCGCCTCCGGAGATCGGGCACAAGACCAGGTCGCGTGGTTTGACCTGGCGGGCGCGGGCGCGCAGGTGGGCGGCGGCGGCGGCCGTGCGCGGGCCGGGGATCGGGTGATCGCCGAGCATGATCTCGACGGGCCCGATCCGGCCGAGCACGCCGGGCGGGGCGTCGGGCGGGGCCGGTTCGAGCGAGGCCGGCGGGTGCTTGACGATCACCACGCCCCCGGCCACGCGCGCGCCGAACCGCTCGACGATCGCGGCCGCCATCGCGCCGCTGGCCTTGCCGGCCCCAAACACGTGGATGCGGCCGTGCTCGTTTGGTCCCGGCGCGCGGGGATCATCGGCGAGGTCGAACACGAACTCGCCGACGACCGCGGCCTCGCCCTTGGGCTTGCGCAGCAAGTGGGTCGAGCGAAGCACGGCCGCGCGGGGATCGACGGCGGCGAGGGCCTCGCCGGCGACCCGGGCGATCAGGCCGCCGCGTGGGTGTCGAGCGAGGCACGGGCTGCGCTCGAGCAGCGCGTGAGTCCAGCGGTCCATGGCGATCAATCAAACCTCGTCGGCGCAGGTCGAGAACAGCTCGCAGGTCTCGACGGCCGTGCAAGCTTCGAAGGTGTCGCGGGCCGCGTCGCCGCCGGTTTCGAGATCGTGGGCGCACTGCACGGCGCACTCGACGTAGGTGCTGGTCATGGTTTGCTTGAGCTGCTCGAGCTCGTGCGGCTCGAGCTCGAGCTGCTCGTCGGCGGCCCCACACACGATCGCGCGGGTGCAAAAGCTATCGCAGGTCGGGCTGATCCCCGGGGTCGGGCCGCTGGGCTGCTCGTAGCTGGTCGCGGCCCAGCCGTCGAGGCAGCCGAGCAGGCCGTCGCATGACCCGTGATCGATGCAGCCGATCAGCTCGAAGCGTGCGCGGCTGTCTTGCGCGAGGGTCTGGCATTGCAGGACGCAGCGCTCATCGAGGGCGCTGCGCAGGAGCTCGTCGCGGGCGCAGTCGCCGTCGACCGCCTCGTTCGCCGAACCCGACTCATGCTCGTCACGGTCTGGATCACCGCTAGGCCTGCTCGCCTTACCCGGCCGCGGCTTGCGAGCGCCCGCTTCGGCCTCGCAGACCTTGGCGACGGCGCAGGCGCTGGCCTGGCTGCACAGGTTTTGGCAGGTCCGCTCGCCGACCGGCGCGACCGCAGCCAACCATGGCCGGGCCGGCGCCGCGCCGACGCAGGCCCAAAACGCGGTGCACGAGCTCAAGCTCAGGCAGTCGCGGACGGCGAGGGCCGAGCGGGCGTTGGTGAAGCTCCCGCACGCCGGCCGGCACTCGCCAGCGAGCCGCTCCGCGACCGCTGCGGGATCGCCATCGATGTCGCCAGCGAGCTCCGGCACGCAACGCTCGAGCCGCTCGCAGCCGGCGGTGCAGACGGCGGCCGCGTCGACCTGCTCGCCGGCGTCGATCCGCGGGGCTTCGTTGGGCGCCTCGGCGGCGGTCGGGGGGGTGCAGGCTCCGCCGACTACGCCGATCAGCAGCGCCAGCGTGAGCACCGCGAGGCCTCGCAGCGGCATGGCGGCAGTGTAGTCGGCGACCCGCCGTTCGTCGACGGCAGCGGATGATATCCTCGACCGGCAGCGCATGTCTGACCCGGCCCTGTGGATCTTCGGCTACGGCTCGCTCGTGTGGCGCCCGGCCTTCGCTCACGCCGAGCGCCGCCACGGGTTCGTGCGAGGCTACCAGCGCCGCTTTTGGCAAGGCTCGACGGATCACCGAGGGATCCCAGGCGCGCCGGGTCGGGTGGTCACGCTGCTGCCGGCGGCGGCCCACGAGCGCTGCTGGGGGACCGTCTATCGGGTCGAGCCGGGACGCGAGGACGAGGTCCTCGCCGGCCTCGATGTCCGCGAGCAGGGCGGCTACGAGCGGCGGCAGGTCGAGGTCGTGGATACCCAAGGACCGATCGCGGACGCCCTGGTCTACCTCGCAACCCCAACCAACCCCGACTGGCTAGGCGAGGCCCCCCTCGAAGCGATCGCCCAGCAAGTCCTGCGCAGCACGGGCCCCAGCGGCCCCAACCTCGAGTACGTCCTGCGCCTAGCCGAAGCGCTCGCAGCAATGGGCGCCCAGGACCCCCACGTCGAGCACCTAACCCACCTACTCACTAAATCGCAGCTGCCGCCCCCCACAACGCGAGAGAGGAGCGGGTGAAGTCGAGCGGAGCGAGCGCCGCGAAGTCACTCCCTCGCTCACCGATCACGCCCCTCTAACAGCCCGCTGGCGAACTCGATTGCGCCTTCGACAGCAGCCCGACGCGGATCGCTGGAAGCCTCGGCCACGCGCTGATGTGTGATCGTCCATCGCACCGGCCCGGCCTCGGCGTCAGCGGGGATCGACAGCTCGACGACCACGCCACCGGGACCGACGCGGGTGTCCTCGATCTCGCCTCGCACGGTGATCCCGTTGCGCTGCTGGATCGGTCCGAACCGGCGCCTCAGCCAGCGGCGGCCGAGCTCGCGGGGTTGTCCGTCGGGGCCGATCGCGTCGAGCCTGAGCTCGAGCCGGCGGAGCAGATCGCCGGTCGGGACGGCGTGGCCGACCTCGCCGGGATCGAGGCGCAAGACGGCGCGCTCGTGGCCGTCGACGCGCTCGCGCGTGGCCGTGATGATCAGCGAGCGCGCGAGCATCTCGCGGCTGTAGGCGCCGAGGAATTCATGGCTGCGGTGGCGAGCCTCGCCGTGGCCGCGGGCCGGCATGTGACAGTCGGCGCAGCTTTGATCGGCGGCGGCCGAGGCCGCGTGCTCGCGGATCGTCGACTGCATCAACAGCGGTCGGTCGCGCACGCGAGCGTCGGGGAACTCGAACTCGTGGCAGCCGGCGCACGCCTGTGGCCCCGCGAACGCCGGCTTGCGGACGACCGGGTGGGCCGGGCCGCCTGCGCTGGCGCTCCAGATCTGCCCGGTGTCCGGCTCGACGTGGCAGCTGACGCAGCCGACCCCGATCTGCGCGGCCCAGTCCGGGACCGTCGCGCGGCCCGGGACCTCGGGCGCGTGGCAGCGCTGGCAAAACGGCAGGGGCTCCCGGGCGAAGGCGGCTTGAAACGCGGGGCTCGACCAGGAGCTCGCGTGCTGCGAGCCCGCCCACTCCCGGGCGATCTCGGCGTGGCAGCTGCGGCACTCGGCCTCGACCGCGCTGCGATCCTCGGGCGCACGGCCGCGCGCGTAGGGGCCGGGCAGCCAATGATCGACGACCAGCCCGAGCCACGCGGGCGCCGGCTTGGACGCCGGGGTCAGGCTCGGCGCGCGAGCGTCGTCAGCGGGTCGTCCACAGGCGATCGCAACCGAGCCCAGCGCGACGAGCATCCACCGGTTGCCGACCCGCATCGCTGATTCACAAGGTTGCGACGACCCGGACCAGCTTGCGCGGGCGGCAGTCGAGCACCGGCCGGCGGCCGAGCACCTGCGCGAACCCGTCGGCCAGCGCGACGGCGGATGGGGGGTTCCAGCTGCTGGCCTCGGCGACGAGCTGCGGCTGGCCATCGAGGGTGCCGACATAGATGATGCTCGCGCTCGCCCAGCCATCGGCGCGCTCGATCGCCGCGACCTTGGCGAGCGACGCGAGCCGCGGGAGGATCTGGTTGTAGGCGTCGCGGCCGGCCCCGTCTGGATCATCGACGATCAGCATGGAAAAATTTCGACAGTCGTCGGAGCCCGGCACGAAGTTGGCCTTGGCGACGCGCTGATCGACGCGCTCATCGACCAGCTCATGGCTAGCGATCAGCTCACCGGGGGCGCTGACCGGCGCGCTCGAGTACAGGATCGTGCGCTGATGATCGAAGCCGTAGTCGTCCGAGGTCGGGTAGCTCGGACCGAGCTCGGCGGTGACCCACAGCGCCCCGCTGGCCCACAGCAGCTCGAGCGCCGCGGGGTACAGGCGAGGCGTCGCGCCGCCCGGGACCTCGATCCACTCTTGCTGGGAGCGCACGTGAACCCAGCGGGGGCCGGCGTCATCGAACAGGGCCACGGGCGCGAGCTCGACGAGCTCCCAGGGCCCGTCGGTGGGCTTGCGCCACAGGCAAGGGCAGGGCTTGGGCGTCGCGTAATTCCACGCGCCGACGACCGCCCATAGCTCGCCGCTCGGGGTCCGGGTCGCCGAGGCCACGCGCTCGTTGAGCACGCCCGGCAGCGCCATGGGGATCTCGGCCCAGCTGCCGTCCGGTTCGCGCACGGCGAGGTAGGGCGGGTCGTCGGCGTCGGGGATGTCCCGGAGGCCGCCGACGAGCACGGTGTCGTCGGCCGCCCAGATCGCCAGACCGTGGATCGAGGGGTCGTGCAGCCCCGGGAGCTCGGTGACGGTGGCCTCGCTCGCGCCAGCGGCCCAAGTCAGGACCCGCGCGGGTCCGATGTCAGCGTCGGTGCGCGTGCGCGTGTGGTGGCCGAGCGCGACGATCTCGCCAGCGCTGGTCACGACCGCCGCGGTCGCGTCCATGCCCTTGGGCAAGGCCGGGATGATCTGGGTCGCGCCAGCGAGCACCGTGAACCCGCGCGGGGCCTTGGCCAGCTCCCGATCGAGCTCGCGCAGCTGCTTCTCGAGGTCCCCGTCGTCCTGGTCGAAGTCCCAAAGCTCGTTGAAGATCGTGTAGCGGCGCAGCCCGAGCAGCGCGCCGCCGACCTCGACGAACGCGCTGTAGTGGGCCTGGATGGCGATCGCGCCGCCGCGCTTGGGCAGCTCGACGCGCGCCCAACCATGGGCCGCACGGGTGTAGGTGAAGTGCTCGGAGCCCGCGCGATCGAAGTGCTGGGCGAGGGACAAGTGGGCCGTCGGGGCGTCGCCGGTGAGCGTGCCCCCGAACGCGACGAGCTCGTGGCGGCTCCCGTGTGCGGTCGGGTCCGAGGCGAGCCCGACCCCGAGGGTTGGGTCGCGGACCAGCCCGCGACCGGCGGTCAGGGGGATCGGCTCGCCGTCGATGAACGCGAAGCCTTGGTCGGCCCAGCGGGCGAGGGCGATCGGGCCTTCGCGAAACGCGACCGGGCTCAGCGCGGCGATGACCGCGGGCTCGCGCTCGGGCTCGGGGGCGACGGGGCCAGCGGGAGCAGCTGGATCGGTCACGCTCGCGCTCGGCTCCGCGGGCGCGAGCGATCCGCTCGGCTCCGGCGTGCACCCCACTAAAACGGCTGCCAACCAGAGCTTGCTTCGCATCGCGTTCCTGAGTTTTAGAAGTCGCCGAACAGCTCGGAGATGCGGACGTCGAGGGCGTTGGCGATCTTGAACAACGACGAGACCGACGCCGAGGACTCGGCCCGCTCGATCTGGCTCAGCAGCGAGACCGATAGGCCCGCGCGCTTGTGCATCTGCTTGAGGGTGAGCTGCTTCTTGCGCCGCTCTTCGCGGATCCGCTGGCCGATCGTGATGTGCAGTTCGTCTTCGCGGCGGACGACGATGCCCTTTTTACGGGCGACCCGCGCGATGGTCTCGCGCATGTCCTCGCCGGAAAACGGCTTTTGCATGTACGCCGAGACGTCGAGGTTGATGGCGTCGGTCGCCGACTCGAGGCTCGGGTAGGCGGTCAAGATGATCGCCGCGATGTCCTTGTCGACCTTGCGGATCTTCTCGAGCAGCTCGAGCCCGGTGATGCCCGGCATCTTCAGGTCGAGGATCAAGATGTGGAAGGTCTCTTGGGCCTTGAGCTTCTCGAGGCCTGCGCTGGGATCGTTGATCGCAACGACTTCGCAGCCGTCGGGCGTCAAGAGCTCCTGCAGGTACTCGCAAACCTTGACGTCGTCGTCGATGATCAGGACGCGAAGACGGGACACGCGGCGAGCATGCCAGCTTCGCGAGCGCCTGTCGCCGGTTGAATTTGGCCTGTCCCGGGCCCCGCCGAGCCGCCCGGCCGCCGGGCCGCTTCGTGCTCACAGGCGACTACCGTCAACCACCCGTTCAACCCACCCGATCAACCAAAAGAAAAGGGACTCGAGGCGAGTCCCTTTTTGTTTCGGGGCGAGAGGATTCGAACCTCCGACCTTTCGGTCCCGAACCGAACGCGCTACCAGGCTGCGCTACGCCCCGGAACGGAGCGCGGTAGGTAGCAGAGCCCCATGGGCTTGTCAAAGGGTTCGTACGAGACCCCGGTCGACGCCGTCAAACGCGATCCCAAGGCGGTAGGCGCCCACGCAAAACTCGTCGTCTGGGGCGAGCTCGACGGGCTTGTGGACCGGTCGGTCGTTGACCTGGACCGTGCCGTCCCCGGTGATCGGGCGCAGCTGCGGCCGGTTGGGGATCCCGCTCCACTCGAGCACGGCGTGCACGCGCAGCACGCTGTCGTGGCGGAGCTTGATGTCGCAGCGCTCGCCGCTGCCGATCCGGTAGGAGCCGGGGAGGAACACCCGATCTTCGGGATCGGGCTCGCCGGGGTGGAGGATCCGCAGGTTGCCGGCGACGCAGATGCCCATGTCGCGGTGGAGCACGTGGCCGAGGATGTTCGCGAGGGCGCCGGCGTCGGGCGGGCGGCTGCCGGGCTTTTTGGCGAGGCTGCGCTCGAGCCCGCGGACCAAGGCCGGGGGTAGGTCCGCGCAGCCCGGCTGCTCGACGATCGGCACGATCGGCGAGTCCGCGTGGCACTTGAGCCACAGCAGCGGCTGCTTGCGAAACTCGTCTTTGATCTGCTGGACCGAGCGGCCCCGGTGAAACGGGGAGCAGCCGCTGAGCAGCTCGTAGAGGACCATACCGAGGCTGTAGACGTCGCTCGCCGGCCTGAGCTCGCGGGTCTCGAGCTGCTCGGGCTGGCTGTAGTGCGGGGTCCCAACGACCATGTGGACCTTGGTCGCGTTGACGCCCACGACCGGCGAGCCGTCCCACGAGCGCGCGAGCCCAAAGTCGAGGATGCGGATGTGGCCCGAGCGCTCGACGAAGATGTTCTCGGGCTTGACGTCGCGGTGGACGATGCCCTTGGCGTGGGCTTCGGCGAGGCCGAGGCAGACCTGGTGGACGATGGTCACGGCCTGCGCGGGCTCGAGCGGGCCCGCGAAGTCGTGCCATTGGTCGAGGGCGGCCCCGTCGAGGAAGTCCATCAACAGGTAGATGTGACCGTCGGGGCGCAGGCCGCAGTCGAAGGTCTTGACCACGTGCGGGTTGCTCAGCGAGCGCAAGATCGTGATCTCGCGCAGCGCTCGCTGGGCCTGGTCGCCGGCCGTGACCGGCTCTTTGGTCAGCTTGAGCGCGAGCGGCCCGGTATAGCCCGGGAGCTCGACCTTGTAGACGCAGGCGAACGCGCCCTTACCGAGGACGTCGAGGATCTGAATGTTGCCGGCGTAGATGTCGCCAGGCTGCAGCTCGAGCGGCATCGTGGTACCAGCTCCCGGACGGTATCACGAGTCGCATGGCAAGCCTACGAGATCCGAGCCCGCTGGCCGAGCTCCCGCGCGAGCGGCTGGCGACGATCGGCGTCATCGCAACCGACGTCGACGGAACCTTGACCCGGGCGGGCAAGCTCGGCGCCGAGCTGTTGACCGTGTTCACCGAGCTGCGCGCCGCGGGCATCGTGCTCATCCCGATCAGCGGGCGCCCAGCCGGCGAGGTCCTGGGCTTGTGTCGCTATCTCCCTGGCGTCGAGTTTGGCGTGGCCGAGAACGGCCTGTTCGAGATCGTCCCGGATCTGCCTCCAGCTTGGCTCGGTGAGCCGACCAACACCGAGCGGCTGCGCGAAGTGGGTGAACACCTAAACCGGGAGCACGGCGCCGGGCTGCACCTCGCCGGCGACCTGTTTTGCAGGCTCGGCGACGTCGCCTACGAGCGCGACGGACGCGAGGAGCGCGAGCTCCTGCGCTTGCGCGCCGCGGCCGAGGCCGAGGGCGTCCACCTGATCTGGTCGAGCGTCCACGTGCACCTCGCCGAGCGGCAGCCGGACAAGGGCGCCGGGCTCTTGCGCCTGCTCGCGCGCCGCGGCATCGATCCCAGCTCAGTCGTGACCGTCGGCGACGCGCCCAACGACGCGGGCCTGTTCACGGCCGGGCGCTTCGGCCTGACCGTGGGCACGGCCGACGTGCTCGCGCAGCGCCAGTGGTTTCCGCAGCTCCCGGACTCCGTCACCGCCGCCCGCGAGGTCGATGGGTTCTTGGAGCTCGCGGGCCTGCTGCTCGCGCGCTAGATCCTAGGCAAGAGCGATCGCACTGCCTCCTGGTCGCCGCTGGGCCTATAGTCGGCGGCGATGAACCGAAGGTCTAAGAACGACCGGCCCGAAGGGTCGCACGCGAAGTGGGCCCGCACGCGAAGCGGGCGGAGGGCGTTATGAAAATCGGCGTCCCCAAGGAGATCAAAAACCATGAGTACCGGGTCGGCATGCAACCAGCAGGTGTGCGCGCCCTGGTCGATGCGGGTCACGAGGTCGTCGTGGAGAAGACCGCCGGTGATGGCAGTGGCTTCTCTGACGAGGCCTTCGAGGGGGCCGGCGCGCGCATGGTCGACTCGGCCAAGGCAGCCTGGGACGCCGACATGGTCGTCAAGGTCAAAGAGCCGCTCGCGGAGGAGTACCCGTTCTTCCGGCCGGGCCTGATCCTCTACACCTACCTTCACCTCGCCGCGGTCCCGACCTTGACCCGCGAGCTGATGGCCAAGCAGGTCCGCGGCGTCGCCTACGAGACCGTGACCGACGATTTCGGCGGCTTGCCCTTGCTGCGGCCGATGAGCGAGATCGCCGGGCGCATGGCCCCGCAGGTCGGCGCGTGGTCCTTGGAGAAGGCCAACGGCGGCCGCGGGATGTTGCTGGGCGGCGTCCCGGGCACCCGTCGCGGTCGGGTCACGGTGCTCGGCGGCGGCATCGTCGGGACCGCGGCGACTCGCATCGCGATCGGGCTCGGCGCTCACGTGACCGTGCTCGACGTCAGCGCCGCGCGCATGGGCTACCTCGAGGACGTGTTCGGCAGCAAGGTCGAGACCCTCTACTCGAACCCCGAGAACGTCGAGAAGAAGGTTGCGACCGCGGACTTGGTCATCGGGGCGGTGCTGGTCCCGGGCGCCGCCGCGCCCAAGCTCGTCAGCGAGGAGCTGGTCCAAGCGATGAAGGCCGGCGCCGTGATCGTCGACGTCGCCGTCGACCAGGGCGGCTGCATCGCGACCTGCCGCGCGACCACCCATCAAGAGCCGATCTACATCGTCCACGACGTGGTCCACTACTGCGTCGCGAACATGCCCGGCGCGGTCCCGCGGACCAGCACCTACGCCCTGACCAACGCGACCTTGGGCTACGCCCTGCAGATCGCCAACAAGGGGATCGAGCGGGCGGTGCTCGAGTCGCGGCACCTCGCCGCGGGGGTCAACACCTGGGACGGCGCTTGCACCGTCGAGGGCGTGGCCACGGCGGTCGGGGTCGACTACACGACCCTCGACTCGCTGATCCGCTGATCCGCTCAGCGGGCGTTGAGCCCACGCAGCCGCGCGAGCACGAGGCCAAGGTTGCTCTGGTCGTTGCACACGACGACCAGGACCTCCGAGGCCCGTTGCTCGAGGCGCGTGAACACGTAGAGCAGCTCGGGGGACAGCATGATCACCATCTGCTCGGCCTCGGCCTCGCTCTCGGCATCGCCGTGACTTGGGGCAAGCTCGGCGAACGCCTGCTCGAGCCCGGCGACGTGGCTGAAGATGTCTGCGGTCGCCGGCCCGAGCAGCGCGAGGATCGGCTGCGCGAGGGCCTGGGCACCACGGGCGGCGAGCAGCCCCCCCGTTCGAAGATCGACCACGGCCGCGCCCACGATCTTGGGCAGCTCGTTCATCGCCGCGCTCAGCAGCTCGACGATCCGTGGATCTTCGGGGGCCGGCTTGGGCTCGGGTTTCGCGGGCTCGGGTTTCGCGGGCTCGGGTTTCGCGGCGCTGCTCGCTGGCAGGGAGATCGCCGGAGGCTGCGGCTCGGGCTCGGGTGGGAGCCCGATGAGCTTGGCGAGACCGCTGACCAACGTGTCGAGGAGTGACAACTCGGAGCCTTCGCCTGCGAGCGTAGCTTGATTCGCGGGGCCGCGGAGGTTGTTCAGCCCCGATGATCGAGGGCCCCGACAAACGCGCGCAGCCGCTCGGCGAGCCCCGGATCGAGCGAGTAAAACACCCACGTCCCGCGCCGCTTCGAGCTGAGCGCGCCGACCTTGCGCAAGGTGTTGAGGTGGTGGGAGATGGTGGCTTGCGCGAGGTCGAAGTGGGCCTCGATGTCGCACGCGCACAGCGGCTCGTTCGACTCGGCGAGGAGCGTGACGATCTCGAGGCGGGTCGCGTCGCCGAGGGCCTTGAACATCGGCGCGAGCGGCCGGTGGTCGTGGGGCTGTGGGCGAGGGCTGGGCCGGCACGGCGGCGCGAGCTTGGGCGTGGGCGGCATGTCGATGTTCACGGGGCTCGGCGCCGCCGCCACGGGCTGATCAGGCCGAGCACGATCAGGCCGAGCGCGACGCCGACCGGTGCGGCGTCGCGTTCGGCCGTGCAGCCGCAGGCGATGTCGTAGGGGAGGTTGTAGACCGGCTCGCCGGTCTCGGTGCCGGCGTCGTCGCCCGCGCTCGGTCCGTCGTCGCCGTCGCCGTCGCCGCCGCCATCAGCCATGCACTCGACCGTGGCTTGCTCGCTCGCGTACTCGCTCGCGATCAGCTCGGCGTTGTCGGTGATCACCTGGGCCGGCCCCAGGCTTGGGATCTGCTCGACGCGCAGGGCGTAGGGCATCGCGCTCCAGACCGGATACTCGGCCCCGGCCGGCACGCACAGCGGGTTGTCGACGCCCTCGAGCGCGACGTGAAACACTCGGTCGCCGGCGCACAGGACCTGCTGCGTGGTCGTGACCTGCGAGCCCGCGACGTCCGGGAGATCGGCGTTGGCCACGAACATTGGATCGACGGTCATCTCGTGCGGTGACAAGGTCGTGTGCAGCCGCGTCAACGTCGGCCAGCTCGCGAGCAGGTCGACGGCGTGGAGCCCAGGCTCGATGATCCGCTCGGCGATCGCGGCCGCGAACGCGACGTCGTCCCAGGCCTCGAGATCGATCTGATCGGCGAACTCGGCGATGTTGTTCCAAAACAGCGCGGGCGCGACCCCTTCGGGCGGGGGGATGAACTCGAGCAGCAAGCTGGCGATCAGCGGGTGGGCGCTGAGGCCCTGCGACGCGACCTGATCCAGGGCCGCGATTGGATCGATCCCCAAGAACGCGCTCTCGTCCCAGCTCGGCCGGTAGATGTCGCCGTCGGGCACGATCGAGCTGGGCCCGGCGTACTCCGTGGCGAACGCGTGGCCGCCGGCCTCGTCGACCGCGAGGCTCAAGAGCTCGAGGTAGGCCTCGGCGCTGGGTTGGTGCCACGGGTAGGCGAGCGGGTTGAGGACCACGTGCTGGTAGTTGCGCGGCGCCCAGCGCTCTTGGCCCAGGAAGTAGGCGCGGACGGCCATGTCGTCCTCGGCGGCGATCCGCGTCAGGCGGATCGGCACGCAGGGCTCGTCGCCGGCGAACTTGAACGCGAGCGGGTGGATCGCCGAGGCGTCGGCTCCGGCCGCGAGCTTGACGGCCGCGAACAAGAAGCCCTCGTCGAGGTACTCCTGCAAGATCGGCGTGGCCGCCGGATCCTGGGCGTAGCCGTTGGCCGTGAGGAACTCGATGACCTCGACCGCCGAGCCGCCTTGCAGGACCACGACCTCGTAGGCGCCGACGATCGCCTCGAGCACGACCGTCGGCGGCGGGGTGTCGGCCAGATCCAGCTTGACGCCGTCGTCGCCTGTGGGATCGCCTGTGGGATCGCCTGGCTCGCAGTCGTGCGCGGTGATCGTCGACCAGCTCGGGGCGAGCGCGCCGCTCATCGCGGTGAACAGCAAGTCCGAGCCAACCGCGATCTCGGGCACGCCTTGGATCGGCAGGATCCACGCGAACCGCTCGGCCTCGCCGGTGTACTCGATGCGCACGTGGACCTCGACGGTGCTCCCATCGAGCACGAACAAGATGTCCTCGCCGCGCTGATCAACCGGCATCGGCTGCGGGAGGTTGTCGCAAAAGGTCCCGCCGCAAGCCTGGGCGGCGCGCGGGTCGGCGACCAGCGCGAGGGCGGCCATGCCTGCCGTGCTTGCGATCAGGGCGAGTGAACGAGCGAGGCGCGAGGTCATGCGGGGCTCCAGCGGGCGCAGCATACCCGAACTCCGCGAGGGTCCGAGCTGCTGGGCTCAAGCGCCCTTGCGGGACCAGCCGATCGGCTTCCAGCTCGGGGCCACGCGCCACACGTACTCGATCAGCGCGAGCGCGTCCGGGCGCAGCTCGTCGCTCGTCGGCTTGCATGGCTGACTGCCGGGCGCATGCGGGGTGCCGGCGTCCCCTGCATCGGCTACACGAGCAGCTGCTCGGGTGTTTGGTTGGCGGTCGCTGCCTTGGCCGCGTCGTACCAGCGCTCGAGGGTCCCGATCGCTTCACATGACTCGAGCCGCGCCTGTGTCGCCGGCGTCACCACGAAGCCGCGGGCCTCCAAGATGTCGACGATCGCTCGGCGCACGAGCTCGCGGGCCTCTGCGCGGCCTTGTTCGCGGCCTTGTTCGCGGCCCTGTTCGCGGCCCTCTTCGCGGCCTTGTTCGCGCCCTTCTGCGCGGCCTTCTTCGCGGCCTCGGTGGAAGCTGTGGCCCTTGCGTTCGATGTCGCTAACTAGCTCGTAGCGCCGCTCACTAATGTGGCCGGACGCCCGGACATCTTCTAGAGCGCGCTCGACTACGGACGGCGGTGCGATTGCCATGATTAGCACAGCATAGCGCTGGCACTGGCGGGCCGCGAGGGTCCCGATCGCCACGAACGCCGCTCGAACCACCGCGACGCGATCCGCGAACAAACCGGGCTCGTGTGCATGGTAGATGCAGCCGAGCACGGTGAGCTCCGGCCGCCGGCGCGCTTCATCGTAGTCGGTGATTCGCTCGATATGATCCGCTTCGATGAGCACCGGCCGCGGCTCGATCAGCGGGATCAGCTTGGTCCGCAGCCACTCGCGCAGCACCGGCTCCGGCGTAAACACGGCCAACAGCGCCGGCTTGCGGTACTCCGCGGCGTAGGCGGTGATGTACAAGGCCCACGACCAACGCTTGAAGCGGTCCTTGCTGAGCTGAACCTCGAACAGCCAGATCTCGAGGACTCGGCCGTCCTTGGTGTGGACCGTGAACACCAGGTCAGGCGCGTAGCTCTTGGCCGCCTTGCTCAGGCCCGCGACCTCGAGCTTGGGGGTGCGCTCGCGGACTCGAACGATCTCGCGCACTTCAATGCCCGCGCTCTTGCACGCGATGCGGATCAGCACGCGGGGGTCGATGGCCCGCAGGAGCTCGACGAAGCTCTCGTGGGCAGTGGCGATCGTGTCGGCATCGTGGGCCCGCGCGTCATTCATGAGCTCCGCATTCGCAAGCACCGAGCCCAAGCGCAGATCGGCGAGATCACGCGCACTTAGGCGATTTCGAAGGTGAGAGACTGGCCCGCCCGTCGGACGGTGGCCCGCGACCGGGCCACCGACGGTGGCTCGCCACTGGGCCATCGAACCCCGCGACCGGCGACCGGCGAGCATGTGTGTAGAGGCACGAGCTCCCGGCGAAACATCACCGCCGGCGTCCGTAGTCGAAGCCCGGTCCGCCGCGAGCGAGCATCGCGCCGCGATCGCCCAACCCCGCGACCAGCGGAAACCCACGCCCGGGACAGATTCTCGCCATCGTGCTACCCCACGTCCGCGCTGGCTGCTTTACCCGGCTCGCGCACGTCGTCATGACCGAGCCCCACGTCGAAGCAACCGGCCGCTCTACAGTCCCTCCGTGCCGTGCCGGCTGGCTCGCGGGCGCGCTGGTGCTCGCGTGGAGCGTGGGCCTCGCGGGCTGCGACGGTTGGCGGCCGGGCGGTGGTCGGGGCGGCGCCGATGTCGAGGCTGAGCCCGAGGAGCGTCCGACACCGGTGCTGCTCGCGACCGTCGAGCGCGGCACGATCGAGGGCCAGATCCGGGCGGCGTCGACGATCGAGGCCGAGATGCAGGTCACCGTCCACGCCGAGTCCATGGGCCGGATCAGCAGCCTCGAGCTCAACGAGGGCGACGCGGTCAAGAGCGGGCAGACGCTCGCCCGGATCCGCCGCGACGCCCAG
>Ga0114946_10001438_pt1 | contig 16461 bp, 16 predicted proteins | sample WalLakDeSediment_FD_88676 | JGI IMG/M metagenome (GOLD analysis project Ga0114946, IMG submission 88676) | Lake sediment microbial communities from Walker lake, Nevada to study Microbial Dark Matter (Phase II) - Walker Lake 11/02/13 Deep Sediment | ecosystem: Environmental > Aquatic >... | reverse complement strand
TGATAGTATGCAGCAACAGAATTCCGCAAATGGAGAAGGTATTCGCTCAACTACCGTTATCGGGCTTACCCGGAACGGTGTGAGCGTTCTCGGAGCCGACGGCCAAGTGACCATCGGCCAAACGGTGATGAAACAGCATTCAAGAAAAATACGCAAGTTGTATGGTGGCAAGGTGTTAGCAGGTTTCGCCGGAAGTGCTGCCGATGCCTTTACACTGACCGAGAAATTCGAGGCGAAGCTTGGTGAATTCCGAGGCAACCTGGAGCGTGCCGCCGTGGAATTGGCCAGGGAATGGCGGGGAGACAAGTTTCTGCGTCAGCTCGAAGCGATGTTGGCGGTGCTCAATGAAGAGCGTTCACTGATCATTTCCGGAACAGGCGACGTGATAGAGCCGGACGACGGGATAGTAGCCATCGGGTCGGGTGGAAGCTATGCACTGGCGGCTGCAAGAATGCTTCTACGCCACACTGATCTACCCGCTCGCGCCATCGTGCAGGAATCCCTGAATGCTGCAGCGGATATTTGTATTTACACGAATGAAAACATTGTCATCGAGGAGTTGCCTTGAGCATGGAAAAGGAAACGCCGTTTCATTATTTGCAGGATTCACTCACACCACGCCGCATCGTCGATGAGTTGGACAAATATATCATCGGACAGGACAACGCGAAACGCTCGGTTGCCATAGCGCTACGCAATCGCTGGCGCAGGCAGCAGGTGGAAGCTCCGATGCGTGATGAAATCATGCCCAACAACATCATTCTCATCGGTCCGACCGGGGTCGGGAAAACCGAGATCGCACGGCGGCTTTCCCGTCTCGCGGGTGCACCCTTCGTGAAAGTCGAAGCCTCCAAATTCACCGAAGTCGGCTATGTGGGTCGCGACGTCGAATCCATGATACGGGATCTCGTAGAAATCGCGATCAATCAGATTCAAACCGAAAAAGCGTCGGAGCTGGAGGAAACTGCTAAGGAAATGGCGGAAGAGCGCATCCTCGACATCATTTTCCCGAGATCTCCCGGGCAGGAAGACGACGTGCAATCGGAAACCAGGGAGAAACTCCGTGCGCAACTTCGCGCGGGGAATCTCGACCAGCGAATCATCGAGTTCGACGTCACATCCTCGGGCGCGGCTTCGATGCAGGTGTTCGGACCGATGGGTTTTGAAGACATGGGGGTGGACTTGCAGAACCTGTTGGGATCGATGCTTCCGAAAAAGAAAAAGCGCAGAAAGGTAAGCATCGAAGAGGCGCGGAAAATACTGCAACAGGAAGAGGCGCAGAAACTGATCGATCCTGATGCGGTAGCGAATATCGCTCTTGAGCGGGTTCAAAATGCAGGCATTGTTTTTCTTGATGAAATCGACAAAATCGCCGGACAACGATCCGCTTCGAGTGGTCCCGACGTCTCTCGCGAGGGGGTGCAGCGGGATTTGCTGCCTATCGTCGAGGGAAGCGCCGTCAATACGAAATACGGCGTCGTTCGTACGGACCACATCCTGTTCATAGCTTCCGGCGCGTTTCACGTCGCGAAACCCAGCGATTTGATACCCGAGCTGCAAGGCCGTTTTCCCATACGTGTCGAACTTGACAGCCTTGGCGAGGAAGACTTCGTCGCCATACTCACACGACCACGCAACGCCCTGCTCAAGCAATACATCGCGCTCATGCTTACCGAAGGAGTGCAGTTGAGTTTCGACGATGATGCCATACGCGAAATAGCCCGTATCGCCGCCGAAGTGAATGAGAACGTGGAAAACATCGGCGCACGGCGCTTGCACACCATTCTTACAACCTTGCTCGAATCGCTGCTCTACGACGTTCCGGATGTTATTGCGGAACACCACGTCCATGTCGATGCAGCTATGGTGCTGGAAAAGCTGGCGGGCATTTCCAAAGATCGCGACCTGAGCAGGTATATTCTGTGACCGAGATGAAGCAGACAATTCAAAGGCAGCGCAGGTGGGAGGACGGCCTCCTTCGAGTTTTTTTGACGGTGCTCGCGCTGGGGTGCATACTCTGGCTGGGCGGAACAGTCTACCGAGCCGTTATCGCCAATGAATTCTTTGTTCCAGGCACATTGAAGTTCGAACCCGGTATCAATCCAAGTCAGGAACGGATGCTTTTTCAACTGATCGCCGCGAGTTCGGCGCTAATACTGGCTTCCTGGCTGCTTGTGCTCGTCAGCGCTATCGTCGTGTTGCGACGCATACCACTGCGCATGAAGGACAATGGCTGGCTTCTGATGGCCGCTATACTGTATTTTATCTTCGTGCCAGCGGAGTTGTTCACGGCTTGGTTGGATGTGAATTTCATTCTGGAGTGGTTCGAGGCGAAAGCAGCATACATCGCCGGAGGTCCCGACTCCTACGACGCGTTCAGGACGGCATTGCGCTCCACGTTGGCACACAGAATCGGTGCGTTGCATGGCTTACCCGTGATGGCGACGCTGAGTTACTTCACCGCCGTTGTGGTCATCGTCTTGCAACCCATGAAGCGCGGCAACAATGCAAACGAACCTGACTGAGCAAGAAACGAACTGAACAAGCATGAAAGTAAACTATGATGAATGTCGAAAACGTTTTCGCAGATATGTTCCTGGGCCATGTAGTATGATCTTCGCATCAGCGTCTGCCGATAAACCCGTCAACATGATTCGTGTTTCGTAGTCGAGGTTTGCTTATGAACGGAATGAATAAAGAAGCACTGCTAGAAGAACTTCGCGAAACGGTGGAACAGCTCGGATATACATTGCGTTTCGAGCGCGGAGATTTCAATGGTGGTCACTGCATTCTTCGTGAGCAGCGATTGCTCGTCGTCAACAAGCGTTTTACAATCGATAAAAAGATATCCGTCATTGCGAGAGCGCTAGGAGAGCTTGGTGTGGATGCCATTTTCGTGAAACCAGCAGTACGTGAACGTATAGAAAGCGAACGCGAAAAAGCCGGGAACGAATGAAGCAGTCGTTGCTCATGCTTGGCTCCGGAACCTCGCAGGGTGTGCCTGCGATAGGTTGCGATTGCGAAACGTGTACATCCGACGATATACGCGACAAAAGATTACGGCCATCGGTGCTGTTCATGGTGAATGGGCTATCGTTGCTGGTCGACACTTCATCTGATTTTCGACAGCAGATGCTGCGCTTTGCCATTCGACACATTGATGCGGTGTTGTACACGCATCATCATTTCGACCATATCGGCGGCTTCGATGATTTGCGGCAATATAATTTTTTGCAGAAATCGCCGATACGAATGTACGGATTGGCTGATACGCTTCACGAAATCGAGACAACCTTTCGTTATGCATTCGGTGAGTCGTTGCAGCAAGGGGGCGGCCTGCCCAGCACCGAAGAGTATCCGCTGTACAACAACGATCCTTTCGAAATCGACGGTGTGCTTGTTCATCCTTTGCCCGTTATGCATGGAAAAATGCCGGTTCTCGGCTACCGCATCGGTGGAATAGCCTACATCACGGATACGAATTATATTCCGGAGCGAACACTGGAACGATTGCATGATCTTGACGTTCTCGTACTCGATGCCCTGCGGCATAGAGAGCATCCGACGCATTTCTGCCTCGAACAGGCAATAGAGACAGCAAGAAGCATCGGTGCACGTCGCACGTGCTTTACTCACATTGCACACAACATCATGCATGAGCGCGACAGCGTGCTACTTCCAGATAACATGGATTTTTCGTATGATGGACTCGTGATAACTTCGCCTCAGGAACACACATGATAGATGCAGTCATTTTCGATCTCGACAATACACTCGTGGACTTCATGCTCATGAAGCGAAACGCTGTCGAAGCGGGTATACGTGCAATGATAGATGCAGGCCTGCAGCGTTCGCACCATGAAATCGATACGTTGATAACGCGTGTGTACAATGAGCAAGGAATTGAGTATCAGCGGGTGTTCAACAGCGTTCTGGAAGAACTCACGGGCGAGGTTGACCACAAAATTCTTGCCGCCGGCATTATCGGCTATCGCAAGGCGCGCGAAGCGATGCTCGTACCGTATCCGCATGTTCACATGACATTGTTTACCCTTGCACGCATGCGGCTCAAGCTCGGCATTCTGTCCGATGCACCGAAACTTGAGGCCTGGCTGCGCCTCTGCTCTCTGAACCTGCACCACATATTCGACGCTGTTGTGACGTTCGAGGACAGCGGAGAACGGAAACCGAGTCCGGTTCCGTTCCGCCGAATACTCGACTTGCTCGGCGTAGAGGCTTCGCGTGCCATCATGGTAGGGGATTGGGAAGAGCGCGACATCATAGGTGCCAGAAACGTCGGCATTAAAACGGCGTTCGCTCGTTATGGCGATACATTCGAAACTCGTGAAACGAGTGCTGATTACGATCTGGCAGGAATAGGCGATTTGATTGCTATTGTAAGTAAGCTCAACGGAAGTGATTCATGAATGGGATAGTAGGCATCGGAATTGACATAGAGGAAATAGCTCGTTTCGATGCGCTGATCGCTTCGTGGGGTGGACGCTTCGAAAGAAAAATATTCACTGAACGTGAAGTCGCATACTGTTGCGATAAAACACGACCGGCGCAACATTTCGCGGCTCGCTTCGCAGCCAAGGAAGCCTTCGCCAAGGCGATTGGCACGGGCTGGAGCGGCCGTTTCAATTGGAAGGATGTGGAAGTACACAACGACGCAGTCGGCAAGCCCTCGTTCAAACTGCATGGAGGTTTGCTGGACCGATTCGGACGCATGAACATTCATGTATCGCTTACACACAGCGCATCATACGTAGCAGCAATGGTGATAATAGAACATTTGGACAAGCATTCCGTTATATAACTATGAGGTTATCATGAAGCGAGTATCGCGACTCTGTATCGTATTCGGTGTGTGCATGTTGTTCGTATCGGCGTTCGTCGTCTCCGGTTGTTCGGAGGATTCTCCTACGACGCCCAAACCCGATCCCACGGACACCACGACGATATCGAAAGGCATGCGCAACGTCGTTTTTGCGCACGGTGCTATGGAAGCTGCGGACGTGTTCACGCACTTGACGCAATTGATGGTGAGAAACGGGTATGAGGAAGCGCAAATGCACGCTTTCGATTTCCAGGAGTACTTGACCGCCGACGGTGTTGACGTAGAAACCATGGCCACGCAACTCAACGCAAGAATAAACGCCGTATTGGGTGCGAACATCGATCAACGGGTAGATATCGTGGCTCATGGTGCAGGGGTGATGGCAGTGCAACATTACCTGGCCAGGATGAACGGAACGAACAAGGTTGCGCATGTTGTCTATGCCGGCGGTGAATATGATTTTTCACTGACGGTCAACGGGGATATCACACCAGCGCCGTGCGTGTACATGACACTGCGGAGCGACGGTAATGATGCGTTACAACTCGGAAATTCGGAATACGGTTCGCTTGCGGGAGCGCAGAACGAGCAACTGGCCGGACTGGACAATATCCAACTGGTGAGCAAGGCCGAGGCGTTCAGTAAAATTTTCAATTTCTTTACCGGTCAAACTCCATCCGTCATGAAGTTGAATATTACGAGACCTGGAGTGACGTATGAAATCACCGGTCGCGTCATCAATTTCTTCGACAACACCCCTGTGGCGGGTGCGAGTGTACTACCGTATAAGATCAGGCGACTGAGTGGAGGCGACATTCAACGGCAGGTTGGGACGTCGCCGGTAACAACGGACCAGGACGGCTTTTTCAGCATCAGCGATGTTGTTCCTCCGGACAGCTATATCGAATTTCTGGTCCGCACTCCTACAGGCTCGCATTTCGATATGCACGTGTACCGGCAGGGTTGGAGGGAAAACTCGCGTACCGAGCGCTTGCGAGTCGTCCCGCGGTCTGGTGGTTCATCCCTTTTGACGCAGTTCAGCGCTGCGCTGCGTACCGGCTCGCATGCGATCGCCATAGTTCATTCGCAAAACCATGCCTTGTATCACAATCGTGATGACATTCAGTTGAACCGGTTCAATTCCGCGTTCGAACCGATAGGAGATATACGCGTACTGAATTCCGCCAACGCACCGGCGCCGGGGTCCGGTGTTCCCGGAATGAACACCTTCATGCTCTGTATGCTCGACTATGATCAGGATAGACAAGACGGTACGGGCCCGATTTCAGCACCGATTCTCAATCGATTCGGGTTGAACTCGTTCGATGTGTTCCTGGATGCGAGAGAGACGAACTACCAGACGGACGTCATACTCAACGGGGTGAATCTCGCGATGTTCAACTATCGCTCATCCGGAGCGAGCGGCTCCAACAATTCCGGAATCTGTATCGTGCAATTCGAATACGTGCCTTGAGATGCACACTCGCATTACTGAACTATTCGGCATCAAGTATCCGGTGATCCAAGCCGGCATGGTTTGGGTCTCCGGGTACAAACTTGCCGTAGCTGTTTCCAAGGCAGGTGCATTGGGTACGATAGGTGCCGGGTCGATGAAGGAGGATCTGCTCCGAGAGCACATCCGCAAGGCACGCGCGGCCACGGCAGCGCCGATCGCGGTTAACATTCCACTGCTGCGAGAGGACGCCGATGCTTTGATTGCTGCGACAATCGAGGAAGGCGTTCGCATTGTTTTCACATCGGCTGGTCATCCGGGCAAATTTCTGGGAACACTGAAAAACGCCGGATGTATTGTCACTCACGTCGTGGCGTCGGTCAAACAAGCGCTGAAAGTCGAGAGCGTTGGTTGCGATGCCGTCGTTGCCGAAGGTTTTGAAGCCGGCGGGCACAATGGCTATGAAGAAACCACGACGTTCTGCCTCATTCCCCGGGTCAGCGAAGCGGTGGCATTACCGGTGATTGCTGCCGGGGGTATAGCGACGGGCGCACAGATGTTGGCAGCCTTCGCGCTGGGTGCCGAAGGTGTACAGATAGGAACGCGTTTCGCCGCCACGGACGAATCCTCGGCGCATCCCGTATTCAAGAATAAAATCGTCGAGGCGGATGAAGGTGATACTGTACTGACGCTGAAAAGAGTAGCACCTGTACGTTTGATACGGACTCCATTTGCCATGCGTGCATTACAAGCCGAAGCAGATGGTGCCGACACGGAGCAGCAGAAAATTCTTCTCGGGCGCAAGCGTGAAATGTTGGGGATGTTCGAGGGGAATGTCGAAGAAGGTGAATTCGAAGCGGGGCAGAGCAGCGCGTTCGTCAATGATATTTTACCCGCTGCCGAAGTGCTTCAGCGAATCCTGGACGAGTATCAACACCGGTATTCCGCGCTTTGCGAAACGACCAATTTTTCCCTTGACGCGATGCATTGATTTCTCGTAGATTGAACAATTATCACAGCGCATACCATAGCACAAATGAAGCACTCCATACTTTCCCTTCCATTCCTTCTTCTGTCGCTCACGCTCGTCACTCCCGCCGATGCGACAGCCGGTGGCATCCCCGTGTACGATTTTCTGCGTCTGCAGATGAACGCGAGATCCGGTGGTTTAGGCAATACGTTTCTCACGGTACGCAACGACCCAACGGCGCTGTTCCATAATCCCGGTGCTTTGGCTTCACTCGAAACACCGTCCATATCCTTTGGTTTTCTCAAGCATCTGCTCGATGTCAATGCTGGATACGCTGTGTATGGACAGGAAGTGAAAGATATCGGATGGCTGAGTGCTGGTATCATCTATTTGAACTACGGATCAATGGAGCGTATGGACAAATTCGGCAACAATCTCAATGGCACATTCGGTGCCTCTGATATGGCGCTCAGTTTGGGATACGCGAATCACAGCGGTAACATCTCCTACGGAGCAGCGCTAAAACTGATTTACTCCTACATCGACGACTACAATTCGTCCGGAATCGCTCTGGATGCAGGCGTGTCGTATCATATACCCGACGAGGAAATCGTTATCGCTGCGGGAGTGTTCCACGCCGGGACCCAGATAAGCACTTTCAATGGAGTGAAGGAAGAGCTGCCGCTTGATGTGCGAATCGGTATCGGGAAAAAACTCGAACACCTTCCGTTGAACATCATGCTCAATTTTCACAAACTGAACGAAGATATCGGATATTTCGGAAATTTCTCCATCGGAGGTGAATTCGAACTCAGCGAAACCATTCTCGCGCGTGTCGGTTATTACAATGAGCATCGCAAAGAACTGAAAATCGGGAACACAGCGAAATTGGCTGGTTTTTCCGCAGGCTTCGGTATACGCATTTCCGGCCACATGGTCGATTACGCGTTTACGTCCTTCGGTGAAATCGGCGCCCTCCATAGATTCTCTCTCGGCATGACCCTCTGATCGCTCCGGAATGCGATCCGTAGACAGACAATCCAACCCGCGCGACACTTCGCTGCGTGCTGCGCTTATCGCGTTCCGCGACGAGGCGCTTCGTGCCCCGCGTGATGTTCCGCTCATATTTTTCTCAGTCGCTCTACTCGGCATTCTCTCATACCATGTCGGGAGCAAGCGTTTTTTTTATGAGCAATGGTATGAGGTGCTGAAGAGCGATCGCCTTTACGAACTGTATCAGTACTTGTATTGGTTCAGCGCGGAATTCGTGATCTATTTTCTACTTCCGGTGCTGCTCATCGTCGTCGTACATCAACGTCCCCTGCGCAGTTTCGGTCTGGGCTTCGGTGACTGGCGTTTCGGACTGAAGCTTTCGGTGATATTCCTGGCTATCATGTTGCCGATACTATGGGTGGCGAGTGCATCTCCCGCGTTTCAGCAGGTGTATCCACATGCTTCCATCGTGCGGGGGGACTGGACGTTGTTCGCCATGTATGAAGCAGGTTTTCTGTTGTACTTCATCGGCTGGGAGTTCATCTGGCGTGGCTATGTGGTGTTCGGGCTGGCACCTCATACTGGGGCCACCGTCGCCGTTCTGGTGCAAACTATTCCCTTCGTCATGCTTCACTACGGCAAACCTCTTCCCGAAACGCTTGGCGCCATCGTAGCAGGGATCGCTCTCGGAGCACTGTCTTTGCGTGTTCGTTCTTTCTGGTATGCTGTACTCATTCACTGGTCCGTCATGTTTTGCATAGACATGCTCTCGACCCTGCGTTTTCGTACCGAGGAATACGGTTTGGGTCTCGATGCACTGTTCCGCATTTTCTCCGCATTCGCTGGTTGACTATATTTCCTGCCGTGGCGCTTATGTCGTCATGTCCATACAACATTCAGTGGTGCATACACATGCGTTTGGCAGTTAATATCGATCACTTCGCAACTCTTCGCGAGGCGCGTGGTGGCTTGGAACCGGATCCGCTCACAGCAGCGCATCTGTGTGAACTTTACGGAGCGTCGGGAATCGTTTGTCATCTGCGGGAGGATCGTCGGCATGTCAACGACCGCGATGTACGCTTACTCCGCGACACGGTAAAGACGAAACTCGATTTTGAAATGGCTATTACGGATGAGATACTTGGTATAGCCATAGAACTGCTGCCTGATCTCGCCACACTGGTTCCCGAAAAACGCGTTGAACTTACAACGGAATCCGGTTTGGATATCCTGAAAGAGGCTTCGAAAATCGAAGAAGCTGTACGAGTACTTCATGAGAACGACATTGAAGTGAGTCTCTTTCTAGACCCCATCGATGAGCATATCGAAGCCGCTTCGGAAATCGGTGCTGATATCGTTGAGGTCCATACGGGGGAATTCTCAAACGCTCGGAGTCAGGAAGAACTCATAGAACAGCTTGAGCGTATACGCAACGCGGCGGCCTACGCTGCCACGTTAGGACTCGGGGTGTACGCCGGGCATGGACTGAATTATCACAACATTCGTTATATAACCCAAATTAAAGAAATCGAGGAAGTGAGCATAGGGCATGCGCTTGTCGCGCGTTCCGTATTCGTCGGTTTACAAGAAGCAATGCGGGAAATGCTGCTCCTTATTAGAGCGTAGATTCTTTCGATGGCGAACTTCATCACTGGAGAAATATTCTCAAACCGATGTTCCGGTAGCTGCATGCATGCGTGGAGTCGAATCGACGTGCATTCTCGTCAGGTATGTTCCAATTCCTTACAATGTTTCACCGCAGCGGAACGCTCTGATGAATGCACAGGTACAGGGGATGTCATTGGTCAACGCTATTATTGCCCACGCTATGTCTCCTTGGCCTCACACAACATGGCGAAGTTCGAAGCCGGAAGAAGCCACCCGAGAGTTGGTGTGAATGTTGAGCCATTTGTTCGTGGTTCAATGCAGGAGAGACGATGAGAACTGAAACGTATCAATGTTACATGACGAGGCACGCTCGAGCATATAAGGATTTGCCTACTATAGAGAGAATTTGATGTGCGGGAAATCAACACTGCACATCATGCATCATATACACGGAAATATATCCACGTAAAAAGTCATCGTGAGGTAGCACATGGAATTTCTCAAAATCTTAGGGATCGAGGCAACGAATAGAGGCGCATCGACTGGTCGTGAATGGCTGGGGGGTGAAGGCGCGAGTGAATTGTCGGTATTTTCGCCGGTTGACGGAAATGCAATTGCCAAGGTGTATCAGGCGGGAGATGAAGAATACGAAGCCGTCCTGCAACGCGCCGAGGAAGCCTTTCTTTGGTGGCGTACAGTTCCGGCACCGAAGCGGGGAGAAATAGTTCGGTTGATCGGTCTCAAATTGCGGGAGTACAAGCAAGCTCTTGGAACGCTCGTATCGTGGGAGATGGGCAAATCCCTTCAGGAAGGGCTCGGCGAAGTGCAAGAGATGATTGATATCTGCGATTTCGCCGTCGGGCTGTCCCGTCAACTCTACGGCTTTACCATGCATTCCGAACGGGCGAATCATAGAATGTACGACCAATATCACCCGCTTGGCATTGTACTGACTATTTCCGCTTTCAATTTCCCGGTTGCAGTGTGGTCCTGGAACGCCATGATTGCTGCTGTCTGCGGGAATGTGAATCTCTGGAAACCATCATCCAAAACTCCACTCAGTGCTATCGCCTGCCAGAACATCGTTTCAGAAGTACTCTTAGAGAACAATCTTCCGGAAGGGCTGTTCTCATTGCTGATCGGCAAGGGATCAAGCATTGGGGAAAGCATGCTCAAGGACAAGCGCATTCCCCTCGTCTCCGTTACCGGTTCTACGAATGTCGGACGTCATGCGAACGAAGTCATCTCACGTCGATTCGGTCGCACCATTCTCGAACTCGGTGGAAACAATGCCATCATCGTCACTCCAAACGCTAATCTTGGCATGGCAATACCGGCAATAGTGTTCGGTGCAGTCGGTACAGCAGGCCAACGCTGCACAAGCACTCGTCGATTGATCGTCCATGAAAGCATGTATGACAAAGTGAAGGAAGCCTTGCTCACTGCGTATGCATCGCTGCGCATCGGCAATCCGCTCGACGAGAGCAATCACGTCGGTCCGCTTATCGACACGGCTGCAGTAGACCTGTTCAGTAAAGCGCTGGAGCTTGTGAAAGAAGAAGGCGGGCGTGTGATCTACGGAGGTGAAACGCTCTCCGGAACTAGTTACGAATCCGGATGTTACGTGCGACCTGCAATCGTCGAAGCGGAAAACCATTATGACATAGTGCAGGAGGAGACCTTTGCACCCATACTGTACCTGATACAATACCGTGGAGATGTGCTGGAGGCTATCGAACTGCAGAACGGTGTGGCGCAGGGACTGTCATCATCGATATTCACGGATTCCTTGCGCGAGGCGGAAATCTTTCTCTCGCACCGAGGTTCCGATTGCGGCATTGCCAATGTGAACATCGGAACGTCGGGTGCGGAAATAGGTGGCGCGTTCGGCGGTGAAAAGGATACCGGCGGTGGCAGAGAGTCCGGTTCGGATTCCTGGAAAGCATATATGCGCCGCCAGACCAATACGATCAACTTCGGTATTGATCTGCCGTTGGCTCAGGGGATCAAGTTCGATATCTAATCGACGCAGGAAACTTGTATCGAGGAGTCCCGGTATGCCCGGGGCTCCTTTTTTCATCCGTGTGTGTTATACAATTATCGTTCTTGCAGACGCAGTGTAGAGGTAGGAATCATTCACCACGGGATGCATTATGACGGAAAGTATTCTTCGATTCAGGCAGACACTCGGGATGTTCGCGACAGGTGTTGCAATCGTTACAACGCAACATGAAGACGAGTATCACGGACTCACAGTGAATTCCTTCACTTCTGTATCGCTCAGTCCAATGCTTATTCAATTCAATGTCGCGCGCAATACAAACGCACATAGATACTTGCACGACAGTGGTGTATTCGTGGTGAATATTCTTGCTGAGGATCAGCAACTGCTCTCAACGATCTTCTCAGGGGCGCCGCCTGCCGAACGCTTTCGTCATGCCGAAATTCACGAAAGCGCCAATGCCTGTCCAGTCATCGAAGGCTCACTTGCCTACATCGAGGCTAGGCTTGTGAACATCTTCGATGCGGGAGACCATTCGATTTTTCTCGGCGAGGTGGTGGATATGCGCATCATGCGTCCCGACGCAGCCCCGTTACTGTACTTCAAGGGCCAGTATTCGAAATTACTTCAATCAACGGCTTGAGTACTCACTTCCGGTGCGGCATGCAGAAACACATTGTGTATCCGGTGGTCCAAGGCTTTGATGTTCGTTTCAATTTCGTCCACGACAGTGTGCATTTCTCCGAGGCTCATAGTACAAGGCAATGTAAAGCTCGCTGTGAGATGCAATCCGTCCGAGGTCGAATAACATGAGATCGCATCGTTGCGACATACGTTCGGGAATGAGATGATCATCTCTCGAACACGCGCAAGCAACTCTCGCTCCTCCTTGCTGACGTCATCTCCCGGTGTAGCTGTCACGGTGTCCTCTTCAAGATGAATCAGGACGGTTTTGATGGATGATATGTTTTCCCGAATACGTTGCTCCACCTCAATCGCTAAGGCGTGAGCTTCGACGAAGCTGGTTCCCTGCCGGTATTCGATATCGAAATTGAGGACGTATCCATCGTTTACCCACAGTATTTGAATGTTATGCGCACTCAAGCCCGATTGCCGCACCATCCACTCGATAGTGTCGCACAAACGCTCTCGTACTCCGATAACTGGTTCTGAATGAACGAGAACGTCGGATCGCGGTAAGGCTTCGCTCAGCGCCGCTTCTACATCGTCCACAATGCCATGCGCCTTGTCGAAGAAGGTGGTGCGTTGAATGCCGATCACGAGGTTGATGAATGAGGTTCCACCGGAAGGACGAATGCGCAACGATCGTATGCTTTCAACACCATCGACATCCATGACTATGCGTTCGACATGCTCCTTCATGCCTGCCGGTACTCTGTCGAGCAGACCATCGATTGTCCGCTTACCGAGTTGCAAACTTATCCATATCACTATGCACGCGACAATGATCGCGGCTATGGCATCAGCCTCCGGCCATCCGAATGCCACGCAGAGCAAACCGAAGAGCACCACCAGTGAAGTGTAAATATCGGTATGAAAATGCAGTGCGTCTGCTTCCAGCGCCTGACTGTCGTATTTTTTCGCGACGCGAGACAGAGCCCGTGATCGTGATATATCAACCATGATGGAAACGATGATTACAGCAAAGGCCCACACATTCAGTTGAATGTGCAAATCGCCGCCCGACAATCGCTCCCAAGCTTCATGCAGAATCCATCCACATGTGACGAGCAACAACACAGCTTGGATCAGCGCGGCCAGGTTCTCGATTTTCCCATGTCCGTATTGATGATCGCTGTCAGCCGGGCGATCGGCGTAACGAACGGCGAATACCGTGATGAGCGCGGCAACAAGATCCAATCCGGAGTGCAACGCCTCGGAAAGTATGCCAAGCGAGCCTGTCCATAGTCCGACGGCAAGTTTCGTTGCGGTTAATCCGACAGCGGCAATGACAGAAGTTATAGCCACGCGGCGCTTTTCGCGAGCCATCACTTCGTGGTTGAATGTCGATGGAAAATTGCCCATTCACAAAGCTAGCTGATTTTTATTAGTATGAAAAGCGCAAAAATTCGTCGCGTCTTGCCAAGCGCAGAGTGATACACTATGTTGATAGTATGATGTATCACGAGATACTGCATGTCTGCAAATCAAATCGCTCGCATATAGAGATGCGTGTAAGTGATGCATGTAGTACTGCTGGGCAGCGTTCTTCGAGTACTTCCTCGTCGTATACACGCAGCTCTGTCACGCTCGGCCGGAATTTGCTGCTCGCATGTTCGCTGACCAAGGGGGTTCGAACGCTAGGGCCACCACCGGATGCGGTCGCACTCGTCACAATGCGTAATAGGGGATGTCCGTGCTTTGTAAATCGGCAACGGGTGTAGCTATCATGATATCGTTGACAATTACTGCCGGGACACAACGGACCGCAGTCCCCGGCGCTTCTAACACGAAGCGTGGAAATTCTATCGGTACATGCGAGAAGGTGTTGCGACATAGTGCTGCTCAGACAACTGCTGGGGTTTAGTGATGCGCGAGAGACGCATAGCTATTGCCATTACCTTCATTGTTCACGGCGCGTTATTGCTGTTGGCATTGCTAACGCAGCTACGCGAGCCTGATCGAGGCGTTGATCAAATAGTACTGTTTTTTCCCGTTGAAGCGACGACAGCAACATTCAGGGAGATAACGGAGCCTCCGAAAGCACCATCAGTTCAGGAAGCCGAACCTCCACCTCCATCCCCGCCGCCGCCATCGTTTCGGAGAGACGAAGTCGAATACGTCGAAATCGACACAGTGATGGATCAAGTCGGCTGGAGCGTGCCGAAACGTGTTCTCGATGCGGACATTACTCCGGAACAAGCGTTGGTGGCGTTGGAGAAACTACTCGAAGAGCATCCGGAATACAAGGATCTCATCGTACGGGAAATGATAGCGGGTAGCGGCTTCGTTCGGGATTCACTTCCTCCGGTGAGCTTTCATCTCGAAGACGTGATGAAGTTCGAGAAATTCCTACCTTCGTGGATGTATGAAGCGGCGAGAATGAAGGGGTTGCATGGCGGGCATTCGCCGGTACACGGACACTGGAGTCCGGAACAACGTGGTGGAGCACAGCTCGATGTTATCGGATTATACCGGTTTCTGAAAAATCTGATCAGTGGAGAAAATTGAGTCCTTGCACCGCCTCGAACTGCTTGATACCGGAAAGAACACGTCGCCTTGAGTAAAGGATATGTGTATCAATGATCTGGGTACATTCGCTCTCGAGGGCTGAAAGATCGCTTCCATTCCACACGCACAAACTGTCAAAACTTGCTGGAGTTCAGGTGTGCAGTTATCTGAAAGCGTCACGGTACAGGCCTGCATTCTGCAATATCACGAATCGAAAGCTCCGTCGGATGGTGATGGTTTTTTCTCATCAATAATTCTGGAGTGGCGAGTTATCTGCAGTATTCGAACAACACGAAGTATCAGCGATACAGCGCTGTTCTTGCCATGCGACAATTTCAAGCCTGTGCTTCGATCAAGTACGGAATCGAGAATGAGGTTTGTTTCCCGACTTCGCCAATGCAGCATCATGTTTCAGCAGTAATGGCGTGATACAGCGGCTGCGCTTCGTCCGTCATGGCTAGGACTTGCCGTTGGGCGATTGTCTCGAATCCGGTACATGGTTCTCGAGTTCCTACATCGTATACATCAACTCTCCCGCCCGTGACGGACTACTAACTATAGTATTCTTCGCCTCACGCCATTCGAATTCCTTATAGATCGCATTGCACCGTTTTTTCGGGGGCGATCCATGAACCGCCACCAACTTCCGAGGGCGATCCATGAACCGCCACGGGTCGGGGGCGATCCATGAAGTGTAATCCATGATTTGCACCGCTTATTGGGGAGCGATCCATGAACAGCGCCGTTTTTTCGGGGGCGATCCATGAACAGCCACTGGTCGAGTGTAATCCATGAAGTGTAATCCATGATTTGCACCGCTTATTGGGGAGCGATCCATGAACAGCACCGTTTTTTCGAGGTCGATCCATGAAACACCACTGGTCGAGTGATCCATGAACTGCGCCGTTTTTTCGGGGGCTATCCATGAACCGCCACATTTGGTGGGCGATCCATGAACAGCCACCGTTTTTCGGGGGCGATCCATGAAACGCCACCATTTTTCGAGGGCGATCCATGAACCGCCACCGTTTCTTAGAGGGCGATCCATGAATCGCCACGGGTTGGGGGAAATCCATAAATAGCCACCACCGATCGGGGGTGATCCATGAAACGCCACTATTTTTGGAGGGCGATCCATGAACCGTCACTGTTTTTCAGGGTCGATCCATGAACCGCCACAGTTTTTCGAGGGGCGATCCGTGAATCACCACGGGTCGGGGCTATCCATGAACCGCTACCGTTTTTTGGGGACGCGATCCATGAACTGCGACGTTTTTTCGGGGGCGATCCATGAATCGACCCAAACATCCTTTCGCAGCCATCAAGAACAATAATCGCTACCCACCGGATTTTGTCATTGCGTCGCGACGATTCTTCAGTTACTTTCATCCTGTTAATCGTTT
>Ga0114946_10001437_pt1 | contig 16461 bp, 10 predicted proteins | sample WalLakDeSediment_FD_88676 | JGI IMG/M metagenome (GOLD analysis project Ga0114946, IMG submission 88676) | Lake sediment microbial communities from Walker lake, Nevada to study Microbial Dark Matter (Phase II) - Walker Lake 11/02/13 Deep Sediment | ecosystem: Environmental > Aquatic >... | reverse complement strand
CAGGTCAGAGATCACCTATTTTGTTCCGCGTGATAATAATTGCGAGGTTTGGAAAGTACATGTGGAGAACATTAGTGGCCGTCCGCGCAAATTACAGGTGTTTGCATTCCAGGAACTCATGATGGGCAACGCACTCAATGATATTATTAACCAGCCCAACGACAAGCATTTTACCGATATTCAGTTTAATACTGAGAGCCAGGCCCTTGAGGCTACCCGCCGTTACTGGGTGCTGCAGAAAAAATCTGCTTCGGTGGAGCAGCCAAACATTGCATGGGGTTATAAGCTCTATTTCTCAATGAATCTCCCGGTGACCGGCTTTGATGGAAGTCTGGATAAGTTCATTGGAAAATGGCGCTCGGAAGCCAACCCCATAGCAGTAGAAACAGGCCAAATGAGCAATACGGAGATTACGGCTGGGGATCCGGTGGTGGCCCTGCAATCGGAGATTGAATTGAAGCACAGGCAAAAAAAGGACTTCAGCGTATTTATGGGTATAGCAGATAAGGATGACAAGAAGCCTTATCAATCTCTTTATTTTGAAAATTATCAGGACAATGCCTTCATTGAAGGCAAGCTTGACGAAGTAAAAAAATACTGGGACCATTATCTTTCGCATGTGCAGGTTGAAACCCCAGATGAAAAGTTCAATGCCATGCTAAACGTATGGAATCAGTGCCAGTCGGCCGTGACTTTCGATATGGCCCGTAACTCGGGATATTACCATGGCGGATTGCTTTTTGGAACTGGCATGCGCGACCAGTTTCAGGATATTCTGGGTATGGTGATCGTTGAACCGGTGCGTGTCAGGAGCCGTATTTTGAATGCCCTTCAGTTTCAGTTTTCAGATGGCTCAACCCTGCACAATTTCTTTAAACTGACCAACCATGGCGAGCGCACCCACCATAGCGACACGCCGCTATGGATACCTTTTGGACTGGTGGAATACCTGAACGAAACCCACGACTTCTCCATTCTTGAAGAGGTGGTACCTTTTTATGATGAAGGAGAAGATACTGTTTACAACCACATGGTAAAGGCCCTGGATTTTGCCATAAGCGACACCACTGAACGTGGTCTGCCGCGCATTCGCAAGGGCGACTGGAACGATACGCTCGACCATATCGGGCCTAAAGGAAAGGGTGAGACCATTTGGGGTGCCTTTTTTCTTTGTTATGTGCTGGAGAAAACCTTCGAACTGTTGGACTACCGAAAGGATGAATCCGTAAAGAAGCGCTGGCAGTTGGCCTACGACAGGATCGGTAAACTGGTGAATGAAATAGCATGGGACGGCCAATGGTATGTAAGGGCGTTTCGCGACAATGGCGAAGTGGTGGGTTCGTCCGCCAAAAAACAAGGGAAACTCTTCCTGAATTCCCAGTCATGGTCGGTCATTTCAGGAATTGCATCCCCCGAAAGGGCTAAAATGGCCCTTGAAAGTTGTATTGAATACCTTGAGAACCGAACCGGCATGCAACTGGTTTGGCCGGCTTATCGCGATGTGGAAGATACCATTGGCCTGATCTCGCGCTGCGTGCCCGGCAAAAAGGAAAACGGCGCCGTGTTTAACCACGCCAGCGCCTGGTTTGTGCTGGCTTCCTTAATGAATGGCAAGGTGGAAGATGCCTGGCGCATTTACAGCAAAATGCTGCCCTGGAACTCATCTGAAGCTGTGGGTATTGACCGCTATGAAACAGAGCCTTACGTGTTTTCTGAATATGTTACCAGCAAGGAGCATGAAACCGAAGGGCAGGCATCGCACTCATGGCTCACCGGCACTTCGGTGTGGATGTATCGTATCGGTTTAGACTGGATACTTGGTCTGCGCACCTCGCTAAAGGGCATTTGCTTTGACCCGAAAATTCCTTCCGCTTGGGAAAAAGTAACCGTGGTCCGTAAATATCAGGGTAAAACATTGAATGTGACCATTCTGAACCCTGAAAAGAAAAATTCGGGTGTGAAGTCAATTGAGGTAAATGGAGAAAAGCTTGAAGGCCAGTGGCTGGATGTGAAAAGAATTAAGGGTGAGAAACTGGATATTCTTGTGATCTTGGGCTAACAAGCCTTTTTACCTTAAAATCAAATCTTGCACCACTTCCTTGCCAATGGCTTCGTTGACCATTTTAATGATCTTTGACTTGCCATATGAGAGTTCCTGGCGCAGGGCAGGGGAGCTGAGCTGAACGGTTAGCGTTTTGTTTTTAAGGCTGATGTGCTTTGTGTAGCGCGCTATTCCGGGCCCCATGATCTTTTCCCAGGTGTCGGCGATCTGGGTTTCGGTCATCTTTTCTTCCAAGCCGAAATTTTTCAGGAACTCCCTGATCACTTCACCAATGGTTTGCTGGTTCGTTTTTCTCATGGCTAACGGGAGTTGTTGAGATTAGAAACTTTCGTGACATTGCCGCTTTCAACCAAGAATATCCTGGTGTCGCTGCCTACCTTTCTGAAAAGGTTTTCAAGCCGCTCAATATGGGTATCAGTAACAAAAACCTGCCCAAAGGTTTCATTACTTACAAGGGTCATTAGCTGCTCCACGCGGCTCTCATCAAGCTTGTCGAAAATGTCATCAAACAACAATATGGGGCTAAAGCCCTTGATGTCTTTGGTAAATGTGTATTGGGCCAGCTTCAAAGCAATGAGGAAGGACTTTTGTTGTCCCTGGCTGCCATAGCGTTTAACGGGCACATCATGTATGAAAAACGCAAGGTCGTCTTTGTGAGTGCCTATGGTTGAATATTGTGCAATCAGGTCCTTGTCACGGGCTTCGAGCATTTGTTTGGCGAAATCGCCTTCGATCAGGGTACTTTGGTATTCAATATTTACCTTTTCGCTACCACCCGACAAAACGCCATAGTATTCGTTAAAAACCGGCAGAAAATCATCGAAAAACCGCTTACGCTCTTCAAAGATCATTTGCCCGTGCATGATCATAAGCTCGTCATAGATATCCAGCGAGGCTGCATCGAACTTTCGTCTTTCGGCAAACATTTTTAAGAGGGCATTGCGTTGGGCCAGGGCCTTGTTGTAACTGAGCAAATGGTGCAAATAATCGTGGTTGTATTGCGAAATAACCCCATCAACGAATTTGCGGCGCTCGTCGCTGCCGCCTAAAATAAGCTGTGCATCGCCCGGGCTTATCAATACCAAGGGGTAAAGGCCTATATGGTCAGAAAGCCGGTCGTATTCCTTTTTGTTGCGCTTGAAGGCTTTTCGTTGATGCCTTTTTACCCCACAGTACAATTCATCTTCCTGGCCATTAACTTTATACTGCCCCTGTATCATGAACATGTCCTGTTCGAACATGATATTCTGGGTATCAATGGGATTTGAGAAACTTTTACAAAATGAAAGGTAATAAATGGCTTCGAGCAGGTTAGTTTTGCCCGTGCCGTTGTTGCCTGCAAAGCAGTTGAATTTTGATGAAAACTCCAGTGAAATCTCGGGGTAGTTGCGAAAATTGATCAGCGAAAGCTTAAGTAGGTGCATGAAACGGGCTTTTTGGCAAAGGTAGAAATTTTGTCGGCAAATAGCATTCCACTTCAGGCTATCGTTTTGAAGGTTTGTTTAATATTCAGAAAAGGCTATAAAACAATGTTTTCATGATAAAATCCTGTTTTTTCTTGCATTAAATGAACCTTTTTATTGCAATGTTGTTTTTTCTGCCATTAACAACCCAATTAATTAATTAATGAAGCTATTTAACTCAATTAAATGAATCACGTATGGACAATTTTTTAATTTACCTTATTCCGCTGGTCGGTGTTGTGGCTTTGTTGTTTACGTTTTATCGCACTGCATGGATACAAAAACAGGATGCCGGTACCGATAAGATGAAAAAGATCGCGCGGTATATTTCAGAAGGTGCCATGGCCTTCATTAAAGCAGAATATAAAATCCTGGCAATATTTGTGGCGCTAATTACCGTTGTGTTAATCATTGTGGCCGACCCCGAGACTTCTTCTCCGCTGGTGGCCTTTTCTTTTTTATTAGGGGCTTCAAGTTCGGGTCTGGCAGGTTACATAGGCATGCGCATTGCTACCCTTGCCAATGTGCGTACAGCTAATGCTGCCCGTAAAAGTCTCAATCATGCGCTTAAGGTTGCCTTTACCGGTGGAAGTGTAATGGGAATGAGCGTGGTTGGTCTTGGCATGCTGGGGCTTGGATTTCTTTTTATTCTCTATACCAATATTTTTGGTATTGAAACGCCCTTTACCGTAAGCCGCATTTTGGCCATTATTACCGGTTTTTCTTTTGGTGCTTCAACCATTGCACTTTTCTCGCGCGTAGGTGGTGGTATTTTTACCAAAGCTGCTGATGTGGGTGCCGACCTGGTTGGAAAAGTGGAATCTGGTATTCCGGAAGACCATCCGCTAAATCCCGCCACTGTTGCCGATAACGTTGGCGACAACGTGGGCGATGTGGCCGGCATGGGTGCAGACCTTTTCGAATCATACGTGAGTTCAATCATTGCCGCCATGGTGCTTGGTGTATCGCTGCTGACAGCCACATACACTGATGCTTTTAAAGGCCTTTCACCTGTGGTACTTCCAATGTTTCTTGCTGCTGCCGGGGTTATCGCGTCTATAATCGGTACTTTTTTCGTAAGAGTTAAAGAAGGCGGAAATCCGCAGAGCGCCCTGAATATCGGCCAGCTTGTATCTGCCGTTGTGATGGTAGGTTTTTCTTACGTGCTGATTACAAACATTCTTCCTGAAAAGATCGTTTTCAACGATTTGCTTTACGGTGGCACCGAACGAATCATAACATCATTCAATATCTTCCTTTCGTCGATGATTGGTCTGGCTGCTGGTCTCATTATCGGTTATTCTACAGAGTATTTTACCGGATTGAATTACCTGCCCGTTCGAATCATTGCATCACAATCCACTTCAGGCAGTGCAACCAATATCATTTCAGGGCTGGGTATTGGCATGTTCTCAACCATTATTCCCATTCTTACCATAGCCATCACTATTATGGTGGTGTTCAATCTTAGCGGCTTGTATGGCATTGCCATTGCTGCTGTGGGTATGCTTTCCAACCTGGGTATTCAGCTTTCAGTTGATGCCTATGGCCCTATTTCTGACAATGCCGGCGGTATTGCTGAGATGTCGGAGTTGCCCCCCGATGTGCGCGAAAAAACAGACAAACTTGATGCCGTGGGCAACACCACCGCTGCCATAGGAAAAGGTTTTGCCATTGGTTCGGCTGCCCTTACTGCATTGGCTCTTTTTGGGGCCTACATGACGGCCGCTAATATAACTTCTATCGACGTTTCGCAGGCTATGGTTATTTCCACCCTTTTTGTGGGTGCCCTGCTGCCCTATGTATTCTCAGGCCTTACCATAAAAGCCGTTAGTGATGCTGCCATGTCGATGATAGAGGAGGTGCGCCGTCAGTTTAACACCATTGAGCCCCTGAAAAAGGCCCTGGCCGTGATGAAGAAAAATGACCACAAACCTATGTCGGAATGGTCGGCTGAGGATATTCAAGTAATGAATGAAGCCGAAGGCACGCCTGATTATGCTCAGTGTGTAACCATTTCAACACGTGCCGCACTTCGCCAGATGATTCTGCCCGGTATCATTGCCGTAAGCTTTCCGGTAATAACCGGTCTCTGGCTTGGACCCGAAGCCCTTGGTGGTCTGCTTGCCGGTGTAACCGTATCAGGCGTGCTTCTGGCCATCTTTCAATCGAATGCCGGCGGATCATGGGATAATGCCAAAAAACTTATCGAGAGTGGCTTTACCCACAATGGTAAAACCTACAAAAAAGGTTCAGATGCCCATAAAGCTGCTGTTGTTGGCGACACCGTAGGCGACCCCCTTAAAGATACATCCGGTCCGTCGCTGAATATTCTTTTAAAACTTGTTTCAATTGTTGCTTTGGTGCTTGCTGCAACGGTTTTTTAATAGTAAAAAATACCTGTTTCAAGCCTGTCTTGTTCAAGGCAGGCTTTTTTTTAACCAACATTTTTTTTTGACATTTATTCGAATGAATTAAAAAATGTATATTTGTTGGCAGGCTAGCCGAAGAAAATACATAATTTAGTTATTGTTTGTTGCAAGCCAAACTTCATTTTTTCTGAACAATTAACTCAAATCTTATTACTTATGAAGAAAACTTTTACGATTTTTCTGATTTCATTATTAGTGATTTCTTCTTTGAATGCCCAGAATGACGACCAAAAATTAGAATTTGGCATTCACTTAGGAAAGAATGAATATTCGGGAGATCTTGGAAATGGTATTTTCAATTGGTCTCAGTCCCTTTATGGCTTTTTAGGGATGTCTCTTTACGGATATTTGAATCCATCTTTTGATTTAGGGCTCTCTGGCACATGGGGCAGCTATGGTTTTGAAGCCGATCCACAGCATTTTTTTAAGGGAAGAAAAACCGATCTCAGTCTCAGGTTGCTCTATAAGTTAAATAATGGATACATTTTGAGTGAAACCAGTAAGTTTGCCCCTTCAATTTTTGCCGGCCTGGGCGGAGCTACTTACGTTAATACTGAACGAAGGACCAGGCATATTAATCAGGGGGTTGATTTTATTTTGCCAGTTGGTTTTAATCTTAAATATTTATTCACAGACCGGGTGGCCATTCGCTTTCAAGTAACCGGCAACTTTACCTTCGAAGATAAGCGCGACTTTATTATTGAAGAAAGGAACGATTTCTACCTTCAGCAAAGTTTTGGTCTGCTTTTCAGTCTTGGCAAGAAAGAAGCTGTTGCAGCAGCTCCCATAGTTATTGCACCAGCGGTGCCCGTTATCCCGCCCCCCGCTACGGAGCCTCAGCCGGAGCCTGAACCGGAGCCTGAACCGGAGCCTGAAGTGGAGCCTGAAGTGGAAATAGTTCCAGAGCCTACCCCTGAACCTGAAATCATTGTTGTGGAAAAGCCCATCAAGCCAGAGGTTATTGAACCTGAATTTACAGGCACTATTGAGAATGTGTTGTTTGCTTTTGATAGCCACCTGATCAGGGCGACCTATATTCCAATAGTTGATAATGTGGTGAAAGTTATGAAAGACTTTCCTTTTTCAAGGTTAGAGATATTAGGCCATACTGACAATGTTGGTACCCCTGCATACAATGTTGAGCTTTCGCGCAAACGTGCAGAGGAAGTGAAGTCTTATCTCGTTAACAAAGGTGTTGATGCTGGACGCATTACCATCAAATTTTTTGGCGAAACTAATCCTGACGCAAAAAATGACACACCTGAAAATCGTGCTCTTAACCGTCGTGTTGAGTTCAAGCTTGTTAGGTAATTAATTGAATTTATTTAATAGAAGCGGCTACACTTTTTGGTGGCCGCTTTTTTTATTTCTATGTTTATTAAAAAATCCAAAACCCTTTCTTGAATCTTGCAAATGGCTCCTTTTTTTCGTAAATTTAGGGTTTAAAGCCTGTTTTTCAATACTTTGTTTTTGGTATTATGCAGCAGGCCTTATGTAATAAACTTTCCCGAAAGGAGGAAACTATGAAAACAATCGGAATTTTACTTACCGTATTTTTGGCCTTATGGTTGGTTTCTGCCGCTTCGGTGCTGGCCACTCCACCCGATACCCTGGGCGTAAAAGCACCTGCTTCCGAAGATGATACCATTGGATATGATCTGGTAATTATTGACCCTTCCTTTGAAAGGTGGTATTTGACTAATCAGCGACCTGATGGTTTTTACAGCCTTGAGTATCTTGAAAACTGGAACCGCCTTCTGGTAAGTCAGTGGAACATGTTGATCACGCGCCCTTACCGTCCGGGTTGCATGCCTGGTAACTACCTGCATTACGATCCCGGTATTTCTTACGGGATAACCTTGAATCACAAGCTTTTCTATTATTTCAGGTACATGCAGCAAAGGTGCCGGATATTCGACCAATTTCCTGGAAGTTGGAGAAATTGAAGTGAAATCAGGCAATGACTCCGCTACCCAGGCTTTCTTCCTGTTTGTACCAGGCAAAGAACTGCCCCGGAGCAATGGCCCGCTGCGGCTCATCAAAAATGACATACAGGCCTTTTTCGCGCATAACCAGGGTGGCCATGGCAAGCGGCTGGCGGTAGCGAATGCGCGACTGGTAGCGTGCGCTCTGTCCCGGCTTTAAGCTCAGATCTTCTCTTATCCAGTGCACATCACTTGATGGAATAAACAGACCGTAACGCATTAAGCCTGGATGCTCTTCACCCAGACCGGTGTATATAATGTTTGCTGCCGTATCGGTGCCGAGCACAAACATTGGTTTTTCCATGCCGCCCACATTGAGTCCCTTGCGCTGGCCAACGGTGTAATAATGCGCCCCATTGTGAAAACCCACTTTTTTACCAGATTCAAGTGTGAAGGTAGGGGCTTTGACAATTTCTCCCAGAAAGGATTCACTTACATTGTCCCAGGTTTCGCCTTCCGGCAGGATTGGTATTTCAAGCTGGCGGAAATCTTCGGGAATAAGGTAGATGTCTCCTTCCTTGGGTTTAAGCTGTTGCTGAAGGAATTCGGGAAGGCGAACCTTGCCAATAAAGCAAAGGCCCTGGCTGTCTCTTTTTTCGGCAGTTACCAGCCCTTGGTTGCGGGCAATGTCACGAACCTCTGATTTTTGCAAATGCCCGATAGGGAAGAGGGCTTTTGAAAGCTGCTCCTGGTTGAGCTGACAGAGGAAATAGCTCTGGTCCTTGTTTTTGTCGGCCCCTGCCAGAAGCCGGTAAATGGTCTCTCCATTCTTTTCGAAACTGTCTTTCTGGCAGTAGTGGCCGGTTGCCACCATATCGGCGCCGAGCTTTTCGGCCGCCTTCAGAAACAGGTCGAACTTCACTTCTCGGTTGCAGAGCACATCAGGGTTGGGGGTACGTCCGGCCTGGTATTCAGCAAACATGTAGTCAACAATACGTTTACGGTATTCTTCGCTGAAATCGAGGGTGTAAAAGGGAATGCCCAGCTTTTCGGCCACCATAAGGGCATCGGTGCTGTCTTCCACCCAGGGGCATTCCTTCGAAATGAGCACAGACTCATCGTGCCAGTTGCGCATAAATACCCCGACCACTTCATAACCCTGCTCCTTTAGCAAAAAGGCTGCCGCCGAGCTGTCAACACCGCCCGACAAGCCTACCACCACCCGTATGCCTTTTTTGGTCATCTTTTCGTAAAAAACTAAAAATAAAACAACCCTTTTCAGGGAAGGTTGATTCACGCCTGAAAAGGGTTGCAAAGATACGGATAATTTACTCGTAACGCAATGAAAGCGACGGGTTAAGGCTTGCTGTCCTAATGGTGCGATAACTAATTGTACTTATGGCAATGATAACCGCAATGACAAATGCTGTAAGAAAATCCCATGGCTTAAGGCTGATTCGGTAGTAGTAGTTTTGCAGCCAGTTTGATGCTACCCAGTAAATCAGAGGCCAGGCAATGGCTGTTGCAATGCAAATCAGAATGCATGTTTCTTTTGAAACCAGCAACCAGATATCTGTGATAGAAGCGCCGAAAGTTCTTCTTATACCTATTTCCTTGGTTCGCTGCTGCACGGTAAAGGCGGTGAGGCCGTATAAGCCAAGCGAGGCAACAAAAATGGCAATAATGGTAAAAACTACGGCCAACCTGGCGCTTCGCTTTTCTTCCATGTAAAGCCGCTCAAATTCTTTGTCAATAAAGAAATACAGCATTGGATCGTTTGTGGCAAAATCGGCCCAAACCTTTTCAATTCGCTCAACAATATCATTAGGGGCGTTCGGGGCCAAGCGAATACTCACATATCCCCATTGAATTTCGTCTTCGCGAAAGCGCATCATATAGGGGCTTATCTCATTACGAAGCGATTCAAAATGAAAGTCTTTTACAACCCCGATTACCGGAATGGTTACCAATTCTTCCGATACCAGTGATCCTCCGTAGAAGCGGGTCTGAAATGCGTCGTCAATCAGGAAATTTCTGACGGTCCTTTCGTTAATCACACTTGCTTCCTTATCTGTGGGATAGGAAGGATCAAAAAACCTGCCATCTGAAAGTTCCATTCCGTAGGTTTCAAGAAAGTCATAGTCAACATAATTGGTGTTAAGCAAGTAGGTATCATCCCTGCCAATTATTTGATAACCGTTGTTATTGTTGTTGTGGCCAGGAACTGCTGTGGAGGCGGAAACTGCTAAGATGCCGGGAATCTGCTTGAGTTCTTCCTTGAAACTTGCCGTTTGTCCACGGAGGGCGGATGCCCGCCTTAAAACAAGCACATGCTCTTTATCAAAGCCAAGTTCTTTGTTTTGCAGGAAGCGGATCTGCCGGTACATGATCATGGTGCCTGAAATCAAAACAATGGAGATGGTAAATTGAAGCACTGTAAGTCCTCCACGCAAGGCAATGTTGCTTCGGCTGTTGCTTTGCTTTCCTTTTAGAACGGTTACCGGATTGAATGACGAAAGGTAAAAGGCAGGATAGCTTCCAGCAAAGACTCCGGTTATTACTGCGACAATAATTAATATTGGGATTATATGCCAGTTGTTCCATAAGGAAAGCTTAAGTTCGATCCCCAGTATCTGGTTAAACCATGGCAGGGCCAATTCAACAAATAAAATGGCTACGATAAGTGCGACAAATGCAAGGATAAGAGTTTCGGTAAGGAATTGCGCAACCAGGGAGTTTCTTTCAGCCCCGCTAACCTTTTTGATTCCAACTTCTTTGGCGCGTTTTGTAGCTTGTGCTGTAGAAAGATTCATAAAGTTTATGGCCGCAATTACGATGATCAATAATCCAATGCTTCCAAATATCCATAGATATTTTGGGTCATTGGCCGGCTTCTGGCTTCCTACCACTGATGGATCGAGATGGATATTGGCAAGGGGCTGTAGAAAATGATTGTAAGCGTTGCCCTGGCTAAGGAATTCTTCAATAGTAATGCCGAAAAACCTGTAGATTTCAGGCCCTACATATTTAACGACTAATGAATCAAATCGGGCTTCAGCAGCCTTCATGCTGGCACTTTGGTGGAGCATAACATAGGTTTGAAAACTGTTGTTTGTCCATATTTGTTCGTTGGCCCTTGTATTGGTCATAAATGACCCCAGGATATTTGCCTTGATATGACTGTTTTCAGGCATGTCGGCCATTATCCCGCTTATCTGGTAAAGGGTAGTGCCGGTTCCCACCTTAATCATCTTTCCAATGGGATCTTCGTTGCCAAACATTTTTTTTGCCGTTGACTCTGAAAGAACTACCATGTAGGGTTGATTCAGCACGGAAGACTTTTCTCCCTTCAATAGCGGAAAAGAAAATATATCAAAAAAGGTGGAGTCAACTTCAACAAAGAAATCTTGGGTAAAAAAACTATCTTCAACTTTTATTATGGTTTCTCCCCAAGGGTTTAACCTAACGTAATTCAACACTTCAGGAAACTCCCTTACAAGGGCAGGTCCCATTGGAGCAGATGAGAAACTGCCGCGGATTTCCTGTCCGCTGATCCGGCCATGAAGGCCAACCCTGTATATACGGTCCTTGTGTTCGTGGAACTGGTCGTAGCTGAGTTCGTGGAAAATGAAGATGCCAATAATGATGCTGCAGGCAAGGCCAACGGCAAGGCCAAGCACATTGATCAGCACATAGGCCTTCTGACGGGTCAGGGCCCTGACACTGTGCTTGAGTAAATTTTTGATCATTAGTTTTCATGGATTTGGTTGCAGAAAAAAATACTTGTTTACATCCGACGGTTATACACCGAAAAATGTTACAGCAACCAAAAGAAATACCGGTTTGGCCCTTTGTCTAAAAAAGTTTTCAACTATTACAAGTTATCAGAATTTTCCGCTGAAGCGAAGGCTGAAATGGCGTTGCGGCTGAATGTCGCCGGGGCGTCCCATGTATTCGGTGTTGGTTAAATTTTTTACGGCCAGCGAAAGGGTGTAGTTTGCATTTATGCGGTAGCCTAAACTAAGATCTGCCAGGAAATGCCCGGTATTGTTCTCCTGCCAGTAATCGAAAAATCCCGGAAGGATGGATTCTCTTGTAGTGGGGTTAACGAATACATCGTCAATGTTCAGGATTTTTGACCTTGCAAAAAGGTGCAGTCCGAGTTCGTACCTGCGCAGGCTGGTCGATATGCTCAGTTTGGCTGAGTGCTTCCGCCGGTATTTAAGCAGCACGCCGGTATTTTTCAGTGTGTAAGGGTTAAACTCGGTTGGGTATATGAAAACATAACCGCCGTTAATGCTGTAATTTAACCTGCCTACTTTCGTGTTTAACATTAATTCTGTTTCAAAACCGTAAACCCTTGAATATTCCCTATTGTTTGCCTGAAATCCAAAATCGGGCACACCGGTATAAGGATCAGGGCGAAATGCGAAATCAAACTCGATCAGGTCTTTGTTCTGGGTGTAAAAAAAGGCAAGGTCAATAAGGCCGTCGAGTTTTGGGGTAATAATGCCTTGCTTTATGCCAATCTCTGCATTCCAACCCGATTCGGGGTTGAGAGCAGGATTAGGGAAGATACGAACTGCCCCAAGGGTGGTGGCTGCAAACTTTTCGGCAATGGAAGGGTAGCGGTAACCTTGACCGAAAGAGCTTCTGAGAAAGGTAAGAGGGGTTAATTTGTAATTGATCCCGGCCCTGTAAAGCGGCACCAGCTTGTCATTTTCTCCGTTGAGTGAGTTAAATTCGAGCCTGATGCCCGCAACCAATTTTAATCTTTCCAAAGGACTTATGTCAGTTTGGGCATAGGCGCCGGCATTAAGCGCTTCATGATCGCCGTAAAAGTTGGAGCGTATTCGGCTGCTTTGCTGCACAAGGCCTGCATTCAGGTTAATAAGTTCATTGATTTTTACCCAAAGCTGGTATTCAGCATACAGCGAAAAAGCATCACTATCAACCTGGCTTCCATCTGGAAACTCGTTACGCAGCATTTGGTAGCGCACTCTAAGATCGTGGCTGTAACGCTGATCGCTTTTCAGGCTAATGAATGGATCAAGGAAAAAGGTTTTACCATGCAAGCGGGTGGCAGTAGATGTATCATGAATAAGCGCTCCGGTTTCACCATTTTCCCAAACCACAAAATCAATCTTATTATTCATCAGGGCGCTGCCATTCAGGCCGTAAGTCAGTCCTTCAATTTTGGCATTATGATGTTTCAGCCTGAAATTGGCCCTTCCAAAGGTTTCGTCGTTTCGCTTGCGGTAGCCAGGATCGCTCTGCAAATAGGTGCCGATGCCAATGTCAGTATTTCCGTATTTTTTAAGGTGAGAAACGGAAAAATTGCTAAAAACCCTGGGTGTGTCCCACCATTTCCAATTGCTTTGTCTTGGGGCCCCATAAAGGCCGGCTTCTGTGAAAAAATTAAGGGATCCCTGGGGTGTGGCATCAGCAGTACGGAAATTAATGATCCCGTTCAGGGCCGATGAGCCATAAAGCACGGAGGAAGCTCCTTTAATGATTTCAATTTGCGAGATGTTTTCAAACGGAAGCAGATTCCATCGAATGCTCCCTGCATCGGGTGCTATCATGGGCAGTCCGTCAATCAGTGCCAGCACCCTGCTTCCGGCACCATAGGCGAAACCACTGCCGCCACGAATGGATGCCTGCCCATCAATGATTTCAATACCGGGACTCTTATTCAATAACTCGGTTGGGTCGGTAATATGATCAGCCATTATTGCCGAAGGCCTGATTACGCTTACTGAGACCGTCGATTCGCCAACCCTTTGCTCAACCCGCCCGGCGCTTACAATAACCTGTTCGATTTCAGTTACCTCGGGCATAAGGGCTATGTTTAACTGCTGCGTTTCGCCTGCCCTGATGCTGAGCGGTATTGTTTGGGATCTATAACCAACATATTGAATGGTTAGGGTATGATTGCCCTGAGGCAATTCTAAAACAAAAACACCTTCCTGATTGGTAACCGTGCCACGGTCGCGGGCATAAAGAATAGTAGCCCCAAAAAGCGCTTCACCGGTTTGCCCATCTGTTACACGCCCCCTGAAAATGCTATGCTGCTGGCCATGGCCATGCAGAAAAGCCAAAAATAGAGCAATACCTGCAAGGTGCCTTCGCATCATTTTGCTTTAAAGGTCATCCGAATGATGAGTGTCACACCTGCATTCTCAGGATCAGGAAAAGCAGTGTTTACTTTCAGATCGGTCCTCGTAAGGACTTCAATTTCGGTGGTTAATGGAAGGGGTAATTCGGTTGTGGTTATAATAATCTGGGTTTCGTTTTGGGCAAATCTCCAGGTGCCAGTGTAACTTCCAAAGGAGCCGGTGCCATTTTTATTGAAATTCACTTCGCCATTGAAATTTTCAAGCAACTGACCCGGATTGCCTGCATTCTGTCCATTTACCAAAAGGCTGTCAGAAACCCAGGTTCGCTCCGTAAGCAGTGTAAATGGAGTATCTTCATCTTTTCCGCAGGAAAAGAAAATCATAAAAACTACAGGAATAACAAGGAGACTCAGTTTTTTCATGACTTTAATTTTTAAAACAAACGATTAAAGTTAGATTAATTTTCTAAAACTCCAATGATACTGAATTTTATTAACCGAAACGAGAAAGAACTTTGTCGATAATGGTTGCATCGAATAATGTCAATGCATCCTGCTTTCCCATCTCAGACCTTTCATGTCTTCCCAAGGTTGCCTTATTTCAGGCTCAGTAACCTGAATGCCCTTGCTGATACCTGAAAGGATAAACGCCATGGCAATTTGCAAAGAGGCCTCTTCCGGGTCACCAAAATCCCGGCTCAGATCATCGGGGGCGGGTATGTCAACCGGTATTCCATCAAAATAATCACCCTCATTGTTTGCATTTTTAGTTTTAAAGGTAATAGGTACGAGGGCATACTTGTCGTTATAGTTGAAAGCATTGGCACCCATGGGTTTGCCATAGGTTGTATTGCCAACAATAACAACATCAATAAAAGGCCTAAGTCCATTTATTATCAATTCACTGGCAGATGCGCTGCCACGCGTGCAAATTGTTATCAGGCGGTTCAAGCCCAGGCTGTTTTCAAGGTTTTCGAGTTTAATAGTTTTGTTATACTCCTGAGCTTTATTGGCATTGTATTCGAATGTAACAAAGGGTAAATTAGCCATTGAAGGCCCGGCAATCAGGCTTGCAAGTTTATTGGCAACTGAAACCAGGCCGCCTCCATTGTAACGCATGTCCAGAATAAGTTCCTGGATTCCCGCTGCCGAAAACGCTGAAAAAACATCATTTAATTCTGCTTCGGTTGGCTCTCTGAAGCTTTGCAACACCATGTATCCAATTATTAAGCCGTCGTAGTCAAAAATTTCATGATGCAAAACTGTATTTGCAATGATCTCTTTTTTCTGAACCGACATTTCAACAACACTATCCAGAGGTGTCCTGAAACGGAAAGCATTAGTTACCCCTTCATTATTTGGGCCAAGCATTTGCGTTATGCTCATGCCGGGATTTACATTTACACCATTTATGCTTTCAATGATCCAGCTTCTTCTTACACCCTTTTCGTACAATTCAACTGTGTTATGAATAAAACTGACCCGAAGTTTCCCCTGAGAATCCCATGAAGTACCGAAACCATAGCCAATCAGTTTTGATTCCATGAAATAGGCAAGAAACTCATTATAATCCAGGATAAAGCTCCAGCGGTCTGTTGGCCTGTATCTAATGGCTTCAAGCACATCAAACAATGATGGATAATTTGCTGGTTTTATTACAGGGATTTTGTCATTCCAAAAATACCAATCCTGCATAAATTCATAGAAGTCCTTGTTTTCCTTTTTTCTTTCCTGATCGCTCAGGTCGTCTTTCTTACAACCATTTGCGATTGAGAGCAGAATTACAAGCAGTAGCAGAAGTTGTTTATTCATTTTAGTTTTCAATATTTAAGGAAATGGATTGTAAAATTAACAAAACAAACTTTTAATTGTTTCACATTGCCTTAAATGAGAAAAGCGGCCGGCAGGCCGCTTTTCAAAACCAAAATCAACACTAACCAAACCAATTAGTTTGCCTTAGCCCACCACAATTTTGTGAGCACGGCATCGGGGCCTCCGAGGTGCTGCACAGCCTGTGCGTAACCGGCAGGGTTGCTGTTCTGCAGAGTTGAAGGATAAGGTACCCTTTGTGGGAAGAACTGGCTGCGGCTTTCCATGTAGTTAGCTTGGGTCAGCGCAGGCAAGTTGATAAGCGGCTGTTCAACCGATGGGTTTTCAAAGAATGGCAAACCCAGACGACGATGATCATTCCATGCTTCCAATGGCAACCATGGCAATTGCGCGAGGTACTTTTGAGTAATGATCTTGGTGAGCAGATCATTCTTGGTAGCACCGTTGTTATGCAAATGGTTTACTGGATAGGTCATGGTCCAGGTGCCGGTTTCATTTGTATAACCGTTAACATAGTTCATGGTAACGCTTGAGGGAGGTTCCGCAGTGTGATCCCACCTAGCTGATGTGCCGGCACGGTTAAAGCTTTCTGACTGCAGGTAGGCTGAAAGATGCTCTGTTACGCCAAAAT
>Ga0114946_10001436_pt1 | contig 16467 bp, 15 predicted proteins | sample WalLakDeSediment_FD_88676 | JGI IMG/M metagenome (GOLD analysis project Ga0114946, IMG submission 88676) | Lake sediment microbial communities from Walker lake, Nevada to study Microbial Dark Matter (Phase II) - Walker Lake 11/02/13 Deep Sediment | ecosystem: Environmental > Aquatic >... | reverse complement strand
AGCGCTTGCTCGTGATGCGCATCAGGGATGCCGAAATCGCCATTCCCGCGGGTGAGCTCAACGCCGGAGACAGCGTGGTGCAATCCCTGACCATGTCCCGCGCTGAAAACCATACCGACATCGCCATCGAGCTGCTCGAACAAGTCAACTACCGGGTTTACACCAACAACAACGGCCTTTTCCTGGAATTCCCCAAGGTAAGAGAAATAAGCTCCAAGCCTGAGACTGCACTAAAACACTCACTTCCGGCCGTTTACCGCCAAACCACGCCGGCCGGAAACAACGCGGGCCGCACAGTGCTCAATGAATACCGCCTGCTGGAAGGAAATGAATCGCAATTGGTCTTCGCCCTCAGCCTGAACCGAGCGACTCCATACAAGGTGATTCCACTGCCGGACAAGCCGGCCCGCCTGGCCATCGACCTCAGCATGACCTGGGCAAAGAGTTTCAACGATCCCATCGACATAGGAGCAGTACGCTCCCTGCGTGGAGCCAACAACAATGAAAATGTCTTTCGCGTGGTCTTCGATCTCGAATCCCTGAATCACTACCAGGTCAGAGAAGAAGGCAGCGATATCCTGATCACCTTCAGCGATCAAAAAATAAGCAATAATACAGCAAGTCCGCCCACCCCGGCTCTTGAAACTGAAATACTGAGTCTGCATGAAACCGCGCCCCCAGTCATCGCCGCGGCTGACACTGAAACGTATTCAGCCGGCCTTACCGCGCACACAATGGAAATCGTTGAAAAAGCTTTACCCGCGGCTCTTCCCGAAGAATCAAGCGGCGGGCAGCCGCAAAAAGAGCTTTTCGGGGCCGTGCGGGCCGAAGTCAGGAGCAAGCCTCCAGGAGCCGAGCTAGACTCTGAACCAAGCTCCTTTATCAGGGAAAAAGAAATCGTTTTTTCCAGCAGTCCGAAGTACACCGGTGATCCGGTCGATTTTTCCTTTAAAAACGACGATTTAAGCGATGTGCTGAAATTCATCGCCCAGATTTCAGGACTGAACATAGTAGTGGAACCAGGAGTTACCGGGAAATTCACCTGCGAACTCTACCAGGTCCCCTGGGATCAGGCCCTTGATCTGTTCCTCAAGGTCAACGGCCTGGACATGATCCTGGAAGGTAATATCCTGCGTATCGGCAAAGTGGAGTCTTTGACCAGGGAATTGCAAAGGAGGAGAGCATTACAGGAAGCAGCTGAAAATGAGGGCAATCTGGAAGTTTTGACCCACACGCTCAGCTTCGCCAGGGTCCGTGACGACATTACCGGTATTATACAAAAGCAGCTCAGCAAGCGCGGAGAAGTGATCACCGATCAGCGCACCAACACCCTGATCATAACCGATCTTCCTGATCGGTTAAACATAATAAGACAAATGATAGAATTGCTCGACGCAGCCACCGCTCAAGTAGCAATCGAAGCGCGCTTCATTGAAACTCGCACCGGGTTCCTGGAAACTCTCGGAATACTCTGGGGTCATCAAGTCAGAGCGGATGCCTTTCACGGCACCCAGACCTCCTTGCGTTTTCCCAATTCTTTTCACAGCGGCAGTCTTTTAGAAAGCGGCTATTCCATCAACCTGCCTGCTCCCCAAGCTTTAACCAACTTGAACGCATCTTTCAGGGTTGCCAACGCCCTGAACACTTTTGCCATAGATGCGGCCATAGCGGCAGGTAAGAACGAAAACAAAATCAAGGTCATCTCGGCGCCCAAGATTTCCACCATGAATAATACACCGGCCACAATCATCCAGGGTGAAAAAATTCCCTACGAATCATCAACCGGGCTTATGACGGCTCCAACTACTCAATTTGTAAATGCGGTTCTGGAGCTCACGGTAACTCCGCAAATCACTGCGAAAGGCACAATAGTGCTTTACATAGAATTGAAAAATGACTACCCAAAAGAAGAAGGAAAAGAAAAACCAAATATAATAACTAACGAATCCAAAACGACCCTCAGTGTGGATGACGGAGGAACAATAGTCATAGGCGGCATGTACAAGAGTTTTGAGGATGACGCCAAAAAAAGTATTCCTTTGCTCAGCAGTATTCCCCTGCTGGGCAATCTCTTTAAAAGCACTTCAAAATCGAATCAACAACAGGAATTGCTTATTTTTATCACGCCGAGAATCATGAAATAGGAGGCGAACATGATAAAAAAAATCTTAATAATCACACTGCTGGCGATCGGCCTGGTCGGTTGCAGCCAGCTGGACAAGCTGTCCCAGTCAGGCTCAAAATTGCTGCTGATTTCTCTGACCGGCAATGATCTGGAAGGCTCCGCTGGTTCGCCGGTGATTTTTTCCGATGTCAGCGTCAACAACAGCATCATCAATGACAATTGCGTGGCCTCTCTGTCCGCGGTACTGCTGGATTGCCGCACCGGTTGCGAAGCAACCTACTACCAGGCCGTAAACATCGACCAGGTTGACGTTTCCTTCCGCCGGCCGGACGGCAAAAACACTCCCGGGGTCGATGTCCCTTATTCTTTTACCCAACCGGTGTCCATGCTCATCCAGATCGATGAAATCCTTGAACTGCCTTTCGTTATAATCCGCCACGTGGCCAAGCTGGAAAGCCCCTTGATCGAGTTGCGCTCTCTCGGCCAAGACAAGGTTCTGCAGATCATCGCCGATGTCACCATTCACGGTAAAGACCTCTCCGGCCGCCGCGTGCAACCGGTCAAGGGCAGTATCACCATCTGGGCCGCCAATTTTGGCGATTAAAGAACATGGGAGAAATGAAATGAACAAAAAAACGGCTGTTTGTTTTATTGTGTTTTTGCTGCTCGTCAGTTTCAGCTGCAAGCGGGATATCATAGAGGAACCTCAACTGTCAGGGCCGGCGGGTTTTTACATCACCCTTAAAGGCAGCGCCGATCCCTCGGTTCTATATCTCGAAAAATCGAGTTCCCTGCGTCCACGAACTACCCTCTCGGTGCAGGTGCTGAACAACGACGGCAGCCCGGTAGTCGGCCGACCGGTCTATTTCGAGCAGTGGAGTTCAGGAAAGGTGATAAAAGTGACTCTCGGTTATTTCGACACCCCTTCCCAGTACGTCGGCACACGTTACACCAATTCTTTCGGCATGGCCCAGATAGTTTTCAACGCCCCCTCCTCCCAGCATGTATCTGAAAACACCACCATGTACATCAGGGCCATTCTCGGCGCCGGACGCAATGATTACCGCAAGGATGAGGGCTATCTTGATTCCATCCAGGACTGGATACCCATCCAGCTGATTCACCATACCTATTGAATACCGCTTTCATGTTTGACCGAGCGGAAGAAAGGGAGCTGCAAAAGACCCTCGAGGATTTGCTTACCGATGAAAACTACACCGCCGCACTATCTGTCTGCGAGCGTCTCCTTGCTTCCGGGGTTTCCTCATTCAACCTCCGCTCGCTTTACACCCGCACTTTGAAAGCCCTCGACCGGCAGGACGAACTTGAAAAAAACCTGCTGATTATGAACCAGCAGCATCCTGAAAACACCATGGTTCTTCAGGAACTGGCCGACCTTTTCTTTAAACAATCCCGCTTCGGCCTGGCCGGCGAGCAATACCAAAAAATCGCCTTTCTCGAACCTTTCAACCGCAAGGCCCGTGACATGGTCGACAAATTGGAGAAATACGATTCCCGCAAAGCTCCCGATCGTTTCGAAGACACCTCGGTCGAAATCCAGGTTGAACAGGTTTTCTCCCTGCCCAAAGAAGAAGAAAAGGAAGCAAACACTTCGGCTGCTGAAAATGAAACGCCCGTCGTCGAGCTGGTTGAACCGGATATTCCCGATACAGTGGAAATTCCGATGAATAAAGCGGAAAATCCCGCTTCATCGGAAAATGAATCGTTCTTTGAAACCGAAAGCCAGGCCGAACTCTACCTGGCTCAAGGCATGCCCCAGGAAGCGGCTTCCATCTACCTGCGGCTTTACGAAAAGAGTTCTGACAATCGATTTTATGAATTATACCAAAGCTTGCAGGTTGAACCTGAAAATAAAGATAAAATCCAACGCCGGGTTGCGGTTTTAGAAAACTTGCTCCAAGCTTTTCAAAACAGGGGAAACCATATTGTTCAATGACATCTTTTTTTTCCTGAAAAGCCGCGTCCCGGAAATATCCTATATCGGCATTTGGGATCGTGACGGTCTTGAAGTGGAACGCGTTCACTATGACCGGCACAACTTCAACACCGAGCTCCTGGGCGCGGAATGCGCGGACATCGTCACCCGGCTGAGCAGGGCCTCGGGCGGCAAGGCTCCCGGCTTGCTTGAAGCCCGCTGGCAGGAAAACGTCATAACCGCGACAGCACTTAAAGGCTCTTTCTTTCTTCTTGCCATGACCACTTCCCCGGCCATAGCCGCAAAAACTCGTTTTTACCTGCAAAGCGCCAGCCACAAAATCAATTCCCTGCTAAGCCATTAAGCTTCCAAACACTGTTGATATTGCGACCTGCAAATGGTATTCTTGTGTTTCGAGGTGAATTAAATGAGTCTTTTTCAGCAATACAGAGTAATCCCCAGTATTCCCCCTGATCTCGAACCCCTGCTCGAAATTGCCCAAAACCTGTGGTTAACCTGGAACCCCGACGCCGTCAAACTCTTTCTGCGCATGGAAGCTGATTTATGGGAGCAAACCCATCACAACCCGGTACGCATGCTCGGAGAAATTTCCCAGCAACGGCTGGATGATCTCTCCCGGGATGAGAGCTTCATCATGGAAGTCACAAGGGTCCGGGAGCAACTGAGAAATTATCTCGAAACCGCCAGAAGCCTGAACGGGCAAAAGGAATGCCCCTGCAGTATCGCCTATTTTTCCGCTGAATTCGGCTTGACGGACACCATCCCTATTTACTCGGGTGGGCTGGGGATTCTGTCCGGCGATCATGTTAAATCCGCTTCCGACCTCAATCTCAATTTTCGGGGCGTCGGCCTGCTCTATCAGCACGGATACTTTCAACAGTACTTGAATCAGGACGGCTGGCAACAGGATTTTTATCAAAAGAACGATTTTCACAACATGCCTGTCCACGAAATCCGCGACAGCGAAGGCCACCCAGTGGAAATTGAAATACCTTTTCCGGGCCGCTCTCTTTTCCTTAAAGCCTGGCGCATCGAAGTTGGGCGCGTGACCATCTACATGCTCGACAGCAATACAGACAAAAATTCCATCCAGGATCGTCACTTGACCGCCCAGCTTTACGGCGGCAACCATGAAACCCGCCTGCAACAGGAAATCATCCTGGGTATCGGCGGCATGCGCATGCTCAACCAACTGAAAATCCCAATCAACGTCCTGCACATGAACGAGGGTCATTCGGCTCTCGCTCCCTTTGAACGCGCCCGGTGGCTGAAAGAAGAAAATGGCTTGAAAACCCATGAAGCCCTGGAACTCGTCCGCAAAACCAGCGTGTTCACCACCCACACCCCGGTCCAGGCCGGGCATGACGAATTTCCCCGCGACCTTGTAACCTTGTACCTTGAACCGTTTGCGACTGAACTGGAAATACCTCTGGAAGAATTTCTCACTTATGGCGGAATCAACCATGATAACAAGTTTTCGATGACCGTTGCCGCAGTTCGCAATGCATCCCATGTAAACGGAGTTTCCAAGCTGCACGCTGAAGTTTCCCGCAAGATGTGGCATTACCTCTGGCCGGAAACACCCCGGGAACACGTGCCCATTGTTGCCCTGACCAACGGCATTCATATTCCATCCTGGATTTCCTTCGAAATGAACGATCTCCTGGAAAGGTACCTGGGCGTTAACTGGCGTGAAAAGCAGGATTACCTCGATTCCTGGGAGAAAGTTCAGATCATTCCCGACCCTGAAATCTGGAATGTCCATGAAATCAGAAGACGCAGGCTGATCGCCTTCATCCGCCATAGGCTCAGGAAACAACTCGAGGCAAAAGGAGCCTCGCAATTGCAGATCAATGAATCACAAGAAGCCCTTAACCCGGAAGCCTTGACTGTAGGTTTCGCCCGTCGTTTCGCTTCTTATAAACGAGGCAACCTGATCTTCAAGGACATGGATCGCCTTATGAATATCCTCACAGACCAATCCCGGCCAATCCAGCTGGTTTTCGCGGGCAAGGCCCATCCCCAGGACCAGGGCGGCAAGGAATTGATTCAGAAAATAATCAATATCAGGAACAAGTATAACCTGCAACGTCAAATAGCCTTTATCGAAGATTACGATATAAACGTGGCCCGTTACCTGGTACAGGGAGTCGATGTCTGGCTGAACAATCCATTAAGGCCCAAGGAAGCCTGCGGCACTTCCGGCATGAAAGCGGCCTGTAACGGAGTTTTGAACTTCTCGGTTCTTGACGGCTGGTGGGAAGAAGCCTATGATCACCATAATGGTTGGGCGATCGGCAACGGTGAAGTCTACGAGGACCGCGATTACCAGGATGAGGTCGAAAGCCGGGCTATTTACGCTTTGCTGGAAAACGACATTATCCCGCTTTTTTACACCCGCGGCTCAGACGGACTGCCCCGCGAATGGATAAAAACCATGAAAAACTCGATTATTTCAATTGCATCTCACTACAACACCCATCGCATGGTCAAGCAATATTTTTACAGCTTTTACGAGAAAGCCCATTCCGCTTTCACAACCATGCAGGCGGACAACTTCCAAGCCCTAAAGGATTTCAAGCTATGGCAAGAGGAGATCAGGAAAGAATTTCCGGCCATCCGCATCAGGGATCTCCGCTTCGACAACCGCCGGGTATACAAAATCAACGACCGCCTGGAAATTTCGGTCAAGCTCTTCCTGGCCGATCTCGAACCCAATGATATCCGTTTGGATGTCTACCATGGCGCCATTGCCGCTGAAGAAGAACTGGCCTCATCCGCGATAACCCGCCTGGAAAAAGTGGAGAGCGACGGCAATAAAAACTGGGTTTTCAGCGGCGAGATTCCATGCCTGCAGACCGGCAACCAGGGATTCAGGATCCGCATCACCCCTGACCACCCCTTGCTGGTAAACCCTTATGAGATGAATCTCGTTCTGTGGAGTTGAGCGGAATTGTTAAGCGCTGAAAAATCAAAATGCGCCTGAGATGATTCGAACATCCAACCCTGGGATTAGGAATCCCATGCTCTATCCTTTGAGCTACAGGCGCTTTTAGCAATTCTATACCACAAACAAGGCGACAAAGTCAAACCTGCGGCCGCATTCGCCGGAGGCAATTGACTTTGCCCGGGCGGAATGATAAATTTAATCCATGAAAAAACCGCTCCTCATACTACTGTTCTCCATTTCGTTTTTCATGGCCGTTCCCGCTGAGGTCAGCATAACCAATCTCGATATAAGCTCTGAAAAAGGTCATATTTTGTTTTCTTTCGATGTGGCAGATCCTTTTCAAGGGAAAAACCTCGACAAACTGAAATCCGGCCTGGAAGTCAGCTTTATCTTCCAGGTTGAAGTGCGTCGGATCAGGAAATTACTGCCCGATGCCAGGCTTTTGAAAAAAACCTTTTCGGTGAATTCCCGTTTTCGCCCCCAGGACAACAGTTACACTTTTACCCTCCTGGAAGACAAGATGATTCTTACAATTAAGCACGGCCTGACTCTGGAAGAACTGCAGGAAAAGATGACCTCTCCGGGCAACCTGTCGATCTCAACAGAGGGCAAGCTGCAACACCAGGAAGAACTGATCCTGGCCGTTAGGGCTGTTATCGACACCCATTATATCCTGTCCATCATCCCAAGCAGAACTAAAACACCCTGGCGGGAAAAACGATTCATTTTCAGGCAGAAGCAAATTCAATGAAAATAAAAGAAACAAGCCGGGGAGCCCGTTTCGTTTTTATCGGAATGGTAATGCTCTTCATTCTCTTTGTTATCATTCGCATCATCCAGGAAGAAGTGACCCGCTTCCCGCCTGTTTTCTCCACCGGGCCGACTTTTATTTTCAGTATCTGGATCATTATCATACTCTTCAGCCTGACCTTTCTTTTCATCCTGATTCGCAACATTATCAAGCTTTACTACGACAAGCACAAGCACCAACCCGGCACCCGCTTCAAAAACCGGCTGATCTTTTTCTTCATAGCTTTTTCCATAATACCCACCCTGCTGCTCTTTTTTTTCGCCACCGAGTTCGTTTCACGCAGTGTCGAACAGTGGTTCAGTACCGACATCGACTCCCTGATGCAGGAAGTGGAAGGCGCCAACAAGGCTTATTATGACTCCCTGACCAAAGAACTGGAGCATTACGCCAAGCTCATCGCCGGTCAGATCAGGGAAAAAAGGATGTACACCGAAGACAACAGGTTTTTCCTGCACAATACGCTCAGACGCCGCATGACCGAGTACAAGCTCGATGTCATCAGTATTTACCGCAATCAAAAAGAGATTTTTACTATTTCCATGCCCCATATTCCCATACAGGAATACAAGGACCTGCCACTGGAATCGGTTTACAAGGGTTTGAGCGGCGAGAGTTTTCTCAGGATCGATCAACTCCGCAAGGGAGAACTCTCCCGCAACGGTCACTCATTCGAAATCGGCGCTAATGAAAAAATCCTGGTCATTACCGGCCGTTACACTCCTGAAGGCGCCATCAGGAATTTTCAAAACCTTTCGGCCATGGCCGGTAAGTACTCCCAATTGAAAGTAATCAAGGATCCGATCAAGAACACCTATGTCCTGCTGCTGATTTTCATCACCATTCTGATCATTTTTTCCGCTTCCTGGTTGGGTTTTTTCCTGGCCAAGGGCATAACCGTGCCCATAGAAAAACTGGTTTCGGCCACCAGTGAAATAACCGCCGGTAACCTCGAAGTGGTGATCGACTACGAAGCGAAGGACGAATTCAACACCTTAATAGCCGCCTTTAACCGCATGGCAATGGAATTGCGTGAAAAACAGGGTAAATTGGAGCGCCGCACCATAGAGTTGAAACACCGCCGCAGGATAATCGAAAACATCCTCAATAATATCACCTCCGGAGTTATCGCCTTTAACACCAAGGGCGAGTTGGTTGAAATCAACCCGGAAGCAAGCAAAATGCTTTCCCTGGAAGGAAAAGAAGTGGTTAAAAAGCATTTTTCGCAGGTCCTGGCCGAGAATCTGTACAGCGAAATCAAGCAGTTGATAGAAAAGGCCTTTACCAGCAAGATGAAACTGTTCGAAAAGGAAATAGACATAAAAATCAAGAGCCGAATCACCAATCTGGCCGTCAAAATCACCCAGATCCGTAATCCAATAAACAACCGCTTTTCAGGTTTGCTGGTAGTACTGACTGACCTGAGCGAAATGATCAAGGCTCAACGCATGCTTGTCTGGCGGGAAGTAGCCAAGCGTATCGCCCACGAAATAAAGAACCCCCTGACTCCGATCCAGATATCGGCCCAGAGGATCATGCGCACCTTTGACCAGAGCGATGCCACCCTGCGGCGCATAGTTGAAGACAGCCTGCCGATCATCCAGCAGGAGCTGGAATCGATCAAGAAAATCGCCGATGAATTCGCCAATTTCGCCCGCCTGCCTGAAATAAAGTTTTCCCAGGGAGATTTGCACCAGATCCTGGAAAACCTGGTTTCAGTTTATTCCTCGGTTTACCAGGAAGTCAGTTTCAAAGTACAATTCGATGTCAACTTGCCGCCGATAATCAAACTCGACAGTGAACAGATCAGGCGGGTCTTTGTCAACCTGCTGGACAACGCCGTGGAAGCGAACGACAAAAAAGGAGAAGTGGAAATATCGACCTTTTACAACCTGGACAGCAATTTCGCCAGGGTGGAGATAGCCGATAACGGACCCGGCCTGAGCGACGAGGACAAGCAGAAGCTTTTCATCCCCTATTTCTCCAAGAAAACCAGCGGTACTGGGCTTGGCCTGGCCATATCGCATAACATAGTCGAAGAGCACCACGGCCTGATTTCAGTGCTCGACAACAACCCGCAGGGAGCTCGATTTGTGGTCGAGCTTCCGGTTTAATCAAGCCTTTTTTTCTGCCTTGGCCCAGAGTTTGAGCAACCTCACCAAAACTTCGGCGGTCTTATGCATGTCTTCCAGGGCGATCCACTCCTGCCGGGAGTGGAAGTTACTGCCGCCGGTGAAGATATTCGGCGTGGGCAGCCCCATGAAGGAAAGCCTGGCGCCGTCGGTGCCGCCCCTGATACTCTGCCTGTTCGGATCAAGGCCGCTTTCCCTGACCGCTTGCAGGGCCATTTCCAAGACCAGCGGATGGTTATCGAGAACTTCCTTCATGTTCCGGTAAGACTCTATCAGGTTGACCTGGGCCTCGGCTCCGGGAAAGTTCAAAAGAACCTGGTCAAGCAGGGTCCTGATCGTGTCCGCGTGCTCTTTGAGCCCGGCTGAACTGAAATCGCGCAGTAAAAACTTCAGGGTGCATGCCTCGACTCCGCCGCTGACCTGGTGAGGATGAACGTAACCTTCCTTCCCGCTGGTCGTTTCCGGTGAAAGGCGATCCGGTGGCAGGGCGGTCACCAGGGCCGCAGCCACTTTCAGGGCATTGACCATCTTGCCCTTGGCAAATCCGGGATGAACGTTGACCCCCCTGATCACCACTTCGAGACTATCGGCGCAAAAGGTTTCATCCTCTATATCTCCGAGCTTTTCTCCGTCAACCGTGTAAGCGTAATCGGCATCGATTTCAGCCACGGTGATCTTTTCAGTTCCTCGGCCTATCTCCTCATCAGGAGTGAACACCACCCTGATCCGCGGCCTTGGTTCCTCCGGATGGTCAACCAGGTATTTCAGGGCGGCCATGATTTCAGTTATTCCGGCCTTGTTGTCGGCGCCGAGCAAGGTTGTGCCGTCGGCGGTAATGATTGTTTTACCCACTTTGCCCAGCAACAAAGGGTTTTCAGCCGTCTTTATGACCAGGTCTTCGGAAAGAACGATATCTTTGCCGTCATAATGCCGGTGCAGCAGAGCTTTGACCGGGCCGCCCGGAACATCCGGCGAGGTGTCGAGATGAGCGATCAAAGCGATGGTCGGAGTCTCCAATTGACTGTTGCCGGGCAGGGTAGCCAATACATAACAGTTTTTCGTCACCCGGGCATCGGCCAGGCCGATCTCCTGCAATTCCCTTTGCAGCATCTCGGCCAGCTGAAATTGCTTTTCAGTGGAAGGGAAAGCCGTGCTACCCTCAGCAGACTGCGTGTCAACCGCGATGTAGGCCAGAAATCTTTCGAGCATACCGGGAAATTCCATGTCTACCTCCTGTATTCAATTTTCTTTTCTTTAAAAAAACCATTATTCCTGTCTTCAAGCTGTTGCAAACATTTATCGATGCCGGCCAGGAAAGGCCGGTAATCAAGACCCACTGAGGCCAGCAAACGCTGATCGGCAAAGATCTCGCGGCTTTCGCCAATCCTCAGGATACGACCGCGATCCATCACGGCAATACGGTCGCATAACGCGAAAGCTAAAAGAATCTCCTGAGATACTATTATCCTGGTTATGGGCATGGCTTCGATCAATTCAATCAATTGGAACACACTGCCATAATCGAGGTTGGCGAAAGGCTCATCAAGACAGATCACTTGCGGCTCCATAACCATGATGGTGGCCAGGGCTACTTTTTTCTTTTCACCATAGGAAAGGTGATGGGATGAATGGTCTCGGTAATCGCCTAGACTCATGGACTTCATGACCGCGGCCACTTTCCCGGCCGCTTCATCCGGATGCATGCCCAGGTTCAGGGGGCCGAAAGCTATGTCCTCGTACACGGTCGGACAAAACAGCTGGTCATCAGGGTTCTGAAAGACTACACCGACCCTGGACCTTATCACTTCCTCGTTTCCTGGTTCAACTCTCAGGCCGCAAACCCTTACTTCCCCCTGATCCCTGATAATGCCGTTCAAGTGGTGCATAAGAGTCGATTTTCCGGCACCTGCCGGACCGATTATTCCGAATTTCTCCCCGGCCAGGATATCGAGATCGATATCGGACAAGACCCTCTTACCACAAGGATAGGAGAAAGAGACTCCTTTCAGGGAAACAATCTTGTCCATATTAGTCCAGGCAGGATGACCAGCAGTAAGACCAGTGCCAGGCTGAAGCCATCGGCCGGGCGCCATGAGGCGGCCCTGGTGTCCGGAAAATCACCTTTAAACCCCCGGGCCAGCATGGCTTTGTAGATTGTGTCCGCTCTATTCAAGGCACGCAGAAAAATCGTCCCGGTTATATAAGCGAAAGTCTGCAGACGCCTGACCGGGAATTTGCCGCTGCGGCTCTTGCGCGCCCGCATGGTCCGCTGGGTCTCATCGACCAGGATGAACAGGTAAGTGTAGAGTAGTATTGAAAGGGTGGTTACAATCCTGGGCAGGCGCAGGCGACGCATGGCCCAAAGAAGCCGGCGAAAAGGCGTGACCGAGGTCAGCAGGCTGAGCAGCATAACAGCCAGAAGAGCTTTGTTGATCATCAAAAACAGGCGCCGACCCTGGGGTTGCAGGAAAAAATCCCGGGCTCCGGGATTATCAAGGATAAAGGATAGATAGACAAGCAAGCCGAGCAGGAAAAGAAGCGGCAGCACTATCAGCGTTCTTTTCAACAGGTGAAGCGGCGGCACCCGGGAAAGAGCCGCGCTGAAAATCAGCAGAGCAAAAATCAACAAAAGCGGACCGAATAACGAAGTCCAGGAAAGAAACAGCAGCAGCAGCATACAGGAGATCAGCTTGGCGCGCGGATCAAGCCGGTGCAGGATTGAATCCAGGTTGCTGTACTGATCAATGAAGGCGTGTTTCACGATTCTTTTTCCAAAGGAAGAGTAAAGCGCTCAGGAGCAGAATCAAAAAAACGCCAAAGAGCATCCTGAACCAGGCCGGAATTTTCGCCCCAGTGACGGGATCGAGAGCAACAGCTTGTTTTTCGTCAGTTTCAAAAACTCTGACTTCTACCTCGCGGCGATGCCCCATTTCATCATCGACGACAATGGTCCACTGACCGGGGCGATCGGCATAAAAGACGAAACGCCCCTGGCGGTCAGTACGACCGTTCTGAAACTCCTGCCCATCAGGCCCGAAAACAACCACCGAAGCAAAGGCCAGAGCGATACCGCCTTCATAGACAGACCTGGACAGCACCAATGGAGATTTGATTTCGACTTGAACTTCCAGTCCATGGGCGGCAAGAAAAAAAACGGCATTTGCCAAGACCAACAGGAATACCGCTGTTTTTTTCATCTTAAAAGCAAACCGGGTTGCACGCGACGAAAAAAAGCGCATACCAGCACGGTCACAATTCCCTCAATTACCGCAACAGGCAGGTACAGGGTCAGCAGGAATACCATGCCCTTGCCGTAATCCAGGAGTAAAAAAAGGCAGGACACCAGGAAAGCCGGAACAAGAATTCCGCAAAAACCACAGCTAAAAGCCTTGGTGCGTTCTGGCAGTTTGAGAAAATCCCAAAGTAGCCAGCCGGACAATGCGCCTGAAGATATGAGCAGGGTGTTGAATCCCAGGGCCAGCAAACCGCCGTGCTGGAAAATGAAGCTTTGAAACAGCAGGGTAACGTAAAGAACAGGCAATACCCGGCGACCCAGTATCAACCCGGCCAGCCCGTATAAACCGGGGTGCAGCGAGGTGCCGCCCAGGGGAAAGTGCAGCAGTGAAACAGAGAAAAGAGCGGCGGCAAAGACACCCATGCGCGGAATTTCCCTGGACTGGAGCTTACGGCTTGTCAGGGTCACTAAGGCCAAGGCGGCTACCTGGCCGGCAACTGAGACTCCGGCCGGTAAAATCCCGTCAGACAAATGCATTATTCGATCAAAACCGACAAGGTGGTCGAATACTGTTCGCGCTTGTAATCCGGATTTTCCACATCCCTGGAAAAAGAGGCGCTGAAAAGATGATAGCCCTCTTGAGCGGCATCGAAACGGACAAAACCGTGGGAATCGGTTTCACCGACTTCCTGCTCTTGCGGCCGGCCCGGCTGGATGACTTTGATCTTGACCGCGGCCAGGGGCTTTTCTCCAAGACGCAAATTAAGCCGCAACAAACCTTCCCGGCGTTCGAGCAACAACAGCAGGTAATCCGGCTCAGCGGCCAGTTCAACTCCCGGAGCAGATTGAAAAGCAGCACAGCGCAAACGGCGGAAGGAATCGATAACCCCGCTGTAGGAGCTCATCGGACCGATTTTCACCCCGCTGGTGGTGCGGGTGATGATTTGAGCTTCCTGGACAAGAATCGCTCCCCGGGGATCGGGGGCGTTCTCTCCCAGCGGAGCGGCCAGGAAAGCCGGTCTTTTTTCGAGTATAAGATCAGCGGGAGCGGCTCCTGGAAATAAAACCTTTACCCGCAGGCCTTCCGGGCTCAAAGCCTGCTCAGAAACCGGAAAAGAGTGACCGTGGCAGATCAGCATGGCTTTTTCCTTTTCAGCCGGGATTATCCAGGTGTAATGGGCATCCAGGCAAACGGGAACGAGCATGAAAAGCATCAGCAGGTTAACGGTGCTTATTTTTTGTTTCATGAAAAAATTCTAACACAGGCGAAACCGATCGGCAAGACCGAAAGGTGATTGACAGAAACTCGAACTCCGGTTTACAATTGTTCAAAAAATGCAACTAACCAGACCGATTCTCCTGGCAGACCGTTCCCGGGCTGAACGAAACATCACCCGCATGCTGGCCAAGGCGAAAGCTTCCCGGGTTGTCTTCAGGCCACATTTTAAAACTCACCAGGCGGCAGAAGTCGGCTCCTGGTTCCGCGCCCTGGGCGTGACCGCCATCACGGTTTCCTCCCTGGACATGGCCTGCTATTTTTCTCGACACGGCTGGTCGGACATCACCATGGCCATGACAGTAAACCCGGCGCAAATCAAAGCCATCAAAGAGTTGGCCGCTGAAATCAACCTGGGGATCCTGTGCGATTCCCCGGAAGCGCTGGAGCTAATCGCAAGAAAGATCAGCAATCCCCTGCGACTCTGGCTCAAGATCGATACAGGTTACCGGCGCAGCGGGATTCCGGCCGCAGACCGCATCGCCCTGGCCCGGATGGCCGAAATTCTGCTTGATTCACCCTGGATTGATACGGCCGGAATTCTGAGCCATAACGGCCTGGCCTACAGATGCTCCGGCCCGCGGGCCGTCCAGGCGTTGTATCTATCTACAATCGCCGCTTTGAACCAGGCCCGGGATTTCCTGCAAGACAGATTGAAAAAAAAAATAATGATATCAATAGGAGACACACCGACCTGCAACCTGATCGATAATTTTACCGCCGTGGACGAGATCAGGCCGGGCAATTTCGTCTTCAACGACCTGATGCAACTGGCCATTGGCTCCTGCACTGAAAACGACCTGGCCCTGGCCGTGGCCTGTCCGGTTATCGGCAAATATCCGCGAAGGGGTGAAATCGTCCTTCATGGGGGCGCCGTTCATCTTTCCAAAGAGTTTTTATCAGGAAGCGGCAATAAACCGGTATTCGGCCGGGTCACCACCCTGGATGAACAGGGTTGGGGCGGTCTGGCTGGATCCGGCGATATAACTTCCCTCAGCCAGGAGCACGCCGTGGTTGCCGTTGACCCGGCTTTTATGGAAACCGCCCGTCATGGCCGGGCGCTGGCGGTCATCCCGGTTCATTCCTGCCTGGCCGTGGCCGGGGTAAGGTATTACCTTTGCCCGGGAAACGGTGAATTTGCGGCCATGACTGAACCTTATGATCCAACCGGCAATGCCTGAACGATGCACAACCGAGGCGATCGCCTTGCTGCAGGCCCGCACCGGTTCAAAGCGCCTGCCCGGCAAGGCCTTGCTGGAAGTCTCGGGACGTCCGCTGCTCTGGTATGTCGTGCAAGCCCTGAAAAACAGTCCGGCAGTCGGCACCATCGTTCTGGCCACTTCCGACACCCAAGCTGACGACCGCTTGACCGAGCTGGCGGCAAGCTGGGGCATCGAGTCATTCCGGGGCTCCGAGAATGACGTGCTGAGCCGCATGGCGGGGGCCGCCCGCCGATTCCCCGCCCCCTATTATTTCCGGGCCACCGGCGACAACCCGCTGATCGACACTGAAAATCCCCGGCGCACACTGCGTCGCCTGATCGAAAACGCGCTGGATTACTGTGCCGAAAAAGGCTTGCCGCACGGCGCCATAGTTGAAGCCTTCACCGCCGAAGCCCTGCAAAGGGCCGACCAAGAAGCCTTTTCAGCCGCTGATCGCGAGCACGTCACCACCTATATCAAGCAATCGCCCGCCTTCAGCAAAGCTTTCCCCCAGGCTCCGGCCGAACTGCGTTTTCCCTCCCTGTCACTGTCGGTTGACACGGCGGAGGATTTCAGCCGGGTGGCATCGATCCTGCTAGAGTTATACCGGGAGAAACCGCCCACTTTCCGCGAGGTGCTTAAGCATCAACTGGAGAAGAGACCTCCGGCAAAGGACAACTGTCAAGCCAAATTAGAAATGTCCTAATTGAAACAAAATAGAAATGTCCTACATTGGAATACATGTTGAAAAAAATATGAGGTGGAAAAGTGGAAAAGGCTTT
>Ga0114946_10001435_pt1 | contig 16474 bp, 14 predicted proteins | sample WalLakDeSediment_FD_88676 | JGI IMG/M metagenome (GOLD analysis project Ga0114946, IMG submission 88676) | Lake sediment microbial communities from Walker lake, Nevada to study Microbial Dark Matter (Phase II) - Walker Lake 11/02/13 Deep Sediment | ecosystem: Environmental > Aquatic >... | reverse complement strand
TCCTTGTTTACCCCCGCCGAGATCCCCCCCCCCGAGCGCACCCAGATCAAGCCTGCTCTCTCTCCCACTACCGTGCCCGCGATCATCCACGCGGCGCCAAAACCCAGGGTGGCTGTTCTTCCCGCGCTCTACGCACAGGGGGTTCGATCGGCCTTTTTGAGAGAACTTTTCGAGAAATTCGACCTTTCCGACCCTTCGGTACTGGAAGACGCCGCATTTACCACGCAAATCATTCACGCTCTATCCAGGTTGGAAGAAATCGACGTGGTGGAAAGAGAACACCTCCGTCGAGTCCAATCCGAGATCGATTTGGGAGGATCCGACTATGCAGATCTGGCTAGAACCGTAAGGGCAGGTGAACTTCTGAACGCCGATTACCTGGTAGCTCCAGTGATTCGCTCGATCTTGTTTTTTCGGGAGGAGAAACCCGTGCCTTACACGAACAGAACCACCGTGAAGCTAAAGGCCACCATGGGCATTCATCTTCGACTGATCGATGTTCGGACTTCGCTCGTCCACTGGTCGGACATGGGAGAGATCACCTACGAGACCCGGCCGGAAAGCAAGCCCGAGGACCGTCTCAGACAAGGGATACGTTTCGTGGATGATTTCTTCGCTCATGTTGCCGAAGTGGAAGGCCAGGCCATTCTCAATTCGATCTTCCCGCATCGAATTGACACAACGGATAGCGCCAAGCAACAACAGATCCCAAAACAAGCGCCAGCCATGAGAATCGATTGATCTCAGGAACCTGATCTTATGAGATACAACCATCCCATTTTTTCAGCGATTGTGATCGCAACCACGATCTTGATTCAGCATGAAGCGATCTCAAGACCCGCTAGGTCACAATCGGTCCCTTTACAGACAGGCATAGAGATTCGAGAGGATCCAAGAGCCAAGACCTTTGGTTTCGATGTCGCCGACTACAGTGAGATCGCCAAAACCTTCTTCCAATCCTTGGTCCAAAGCCAGCGATTTCCGTTGGATGGCAGCAAGGTTCTGGCCCTGGGGCCTGTCAGCACGCAGCAATGTCCCTACCGAATCGACATCAGAACCCTCCAGGAAGAGCTTCAAACGGTCCTCCATCAATCCGGCAAGCTACAATTCACCTTTGCCATCGATGCGATGAAGGACGAATCCGCACCCATGGCCCGCTATAAGATCATGCAACTGCAATGGGAAAAGGAAAGTTCCATCGATTCGGAAGACATTGTGACCTTCGGACGACTGGCAAGTGTGGATTATCTATTGTTCGGTCGCATCTCCGCCTATACCACCGTGCAAAACAACCACCAGGAGATCACGTATATCTGCAACTGGAAGCTCGGTGAATGCGAAAAGGGACTTTTGGAATGGACGGATCAGAAAAAAATCACCAAGGCGGGACCAGCTCCCCTGTGGCCGATATGGATCGATGCTCCCAAGGTGGACGACAGCGTCTATACCTATGCCCTTGGGCAGGCTTCAGATCAACCTTCTCCTGAAGCAGCACGGAAAGCGGCCCAGGAAGACGCTGTGGATCGTATCCTTTCTTCCATCCACTCCAATCTGCCGAAAGGACTCGGCTTGAGAGGTGTGGAGATTTTACCTGATTCCATCCACATCACCGAAGGATCCAACGGGTATGATGCCTTTCTCCAGGTCAGTTTCCCTTTGTCCGCCAAAGCCAAACTCCTGGAGTCCGTGGATCTCGGAGAGCTATTGAACGCTTCCTGGGCCAAGGCCCAATCCGCTTTCCACCAAGGAAATTTCACGGAAGCTCAGCAGATCCTGGTATCCATTCTGGATGCCTATCCCTCGGCGCTGGGCGCAACCTTCTCCATCGAGGAGATTCGCATGATGATGGGAGATGCCCATCGAGCCCAAAAGAATCCTCTGGAGGCCCGGAAATGGTATAGCGACCTGGCCATGGGAACGCAGGATCCCGACTGGCAAGAAGCCGTCCAGCAACGCCTCGCTCAACTTCCGGAAGCGCCCAGATTCTGGCCCATGAGAGACCGATTCAAGGGCAGGAGATTGGGACTGGTCTGCTGGATCAGGGAAGGTGAGATCGCCAGGCGATCCGCTGATTTGACCTCGGCATTGGCCAGGGATTGTCGCGAAGCGAATCTCGAATACGTGGATCTATCGTCCGACCTTTCCATGCAATCGGTTCTGGATTCCATCGATCTTCTCGATGTCACCGACATGCTACGCGCCGCGGCGAATCGACAGGCAGGCGTGGTCCTGATCGTGTTGCTGGACATAGATCTGGAGAAGAAAAGATCGGATGCGCTCATCGACACGCGCGTGCGTTTCAGGGTATTGGACACAACTTCGGGTGAAATCATCTACATGAACGATGGGATCAAGGAGAAATCTACATCCACGCTTCCCGCCCGCGCAACCACGATTCTGATCAGAAATTATCTTGTCCCCCATTGCCCTGCTGTAAATATTCAGTGAACTCGTAGCGCCCACCTCGCTTCATGCAATTATAAATATTCAGTGAACCCGATCCAAACGCAGCCCTTGGCGGAGAAGAGACAGAGATGCTGTTTTCGAACGGTTTGAAATCCAAGGTTCGTATCACGGCATTCCAATCTGTCTCCTCTTCCCACGACGGTTCATCTCTGGATCGCTTTCACTGAATATTTACATGCAATTTGGCATGAATCTCTCGGGTCAGCAGTTTGACGGTATTGGAGATGCTAATGGAATCGTATCGAACCACTTGAGAGACCGCTACAAGGGTTTTGCCCGTCTCCACGTCCACAATTCGGACGTTCATGGAGACATCCCCCGCAAGAAAACCACAACTTCCTGTGAGCAGAACCTGGGCACTGAGGAGCTTGCCCAATTCGGTGACCTTGTCAGGGTCAGCCATATCACTGTAGGCGAACCGGCTTTCAGCGATCACTTTGTCGATGTCTACCTTGGGAATCACTTCATAGCTCTTCAATCCCGTGAATTCGGTGACGAATATGTCGTTCACTTGTCTGAGACGTTCATCGTCGCTCAAGGACATCACCGCCAGACGCAGCTTCTCCCCGGAACTCATGATCGAAAGCACGGAGTCAGAATCTCCCCCGTCAAAAGACGAGGCATCGATCACCACGGCTTGCACTCTATGACATCCGCAGTGCGAATCCACGACGCGTGGATCGCCTGAGGAATCCTTCACGAAGCTGGCGGCAACCTGGGAAATGGCCGAAACAATGCAAGAAGGCACTGTGGACCCATCGAATCTTGAAGTGGCAGACTCATCGTATACCTTGTTAAAAAGAATGGTCCCCTGAAAATCCCGCAATTTACATCGCAGATTGGCTCGACAAACAAGCCGGCTCCTGGAACCACTCACCAGGATGGAATATACCTCAATCTCGGCAATACAGGCATTCGCATTGCTTCCAGCATGAGGCAGAAAACGACGCTGCAATGCTCGCTGAAAGATCTCCTCCACCAGTTCCTTGCCGGCATAGCCAACGCTTTTATTCCCTGTCTTGAACACGAGTTCGCGAGGACATGCCACCTGAACCGCGCAGGGGATGGGACACGAAAATACCTCCAAATCAGCGAAATCCTCGACCTGGGGATGGTTCAAGGAGCGGGCCTGGCCCACGGCCATTGCCGCTGTCATCCAAAGAATCAGGCCCATACTCCTGCCTGTCATCGTGTTGCTCCGCCTCTCTCGATCTTGACCGCCGTGGCCTTCATGCGCGTAATCACCGGGTTGATGACATACAGAAAAATCATCGTGGTATCCATGGTCACTTCGATCAGGCCGTCCGCGTTGGCCTTGGCCAACGCCCTTTCCAAGCATTTTTCAGAGGGATTCTTCTCGGACACGGGCACGCCCAGGATCGTGCATCCATAGGCCTTGCTGACCACCGGGCCAACAATGGTATAGGCATCATCGGCCGTAATCGGCGTGGAGGAAGGATACACCCCGCTCATGGACTGCATACACCCTGACAACAGAAACAAACACGTCAAACCCAATATGCTCTTCCCTACCATGCTCCATCACTCCTCTCAAGAACCGGCGCCCCGCTCGAACCGAATGGCTTGTCCCCTCATTTCCATCGTGTGAATCGTCAAAATGGAAAAGATGGGCGGTATGAAAGTGATCTTGTTGTCCGCGGAGATATTGATCAGACCATCGGCGCCCGCCTTTCGTTTCGCGCGTTGAAGCGCCGAGTAGGCCGAATTCGGCCACAACTGGATTCCCATCACCCCCAAAGCCGTACTCTTGCCGCTGGCTTCTCCCACCACCGTATAGGTATCCGCTGACGTAATGGGAAGACTGGATCCCACAATGCACGCGGCTGTTTGCATGCTGCATCCATACATGACGCAAAGACACCCCGACGACAGCGCCAACGCAATCCATTTTCTCATACCCTCTCCTCCAAGATCGTCTCATAGACAACCCATGAACACAGTCTGTACTTCAAAATCTCTCTCCGCTGAACCTGAAAGGAATATGCTATCATCGTGCTTCTTTCCTATCAAGAACAGCCGATGGAAGATCTCCATTCCACCCGTTCGACCCACTCCCGAATCTCCCGCTGAGTTGTCCCTCCAACATCGAGATCTAGAGCCCTTTCGAAGCAATGGGCCGCCTCTTCCATGCGCCCCGCCCAATAGGCAGAACGTCCCACCTCCAGCAACGTAATCGCCTTCAAGTAGGGCACGCCTTCCTCCAAATCCAGGAATCGATAACAGAAGGCTGCCAAATAGGGGTCGTAGGCTCTTTCGCCCCAGGACGCGCAACGTCCCAGAAAGAAATAGGGAAGACTCGATTCCGGCTCCAGACGCGCGGCCTCGTTATACAGGTCCCGTGCCTGGTCCTCGGCTGAGTCTTGGGCTCGCACGAGAAAAGTCCTGAGCGTGGGATGATCCAGGATCCGCATCTCCAATTCCAACCTGTCCGGACGCGGCTGATATCCGTAGTCGATTCGCTTTTGTACAGCCTCCAGGGCTTTTTCCCATTCCCCACGTTTCCTGTGAATCTTCGAAAGTCTTTCATAGGCTTCGTCCACGAGAACAGGTTGGACCTTGTCCAATCCAGGCACAGAATACAAGACATCCATCGCCTTGTCCTCCTGTCCTTTCCTCTCATACACCGAAGCGATTCGCAGCAGCCACTTGGGATTGCCATGTTCCCTCCGCAGAAACTCCTCGTACATGGACAGTGCCTGATCGAATCTTTCCTCCCTGGCATGGCGGTCCGCTTCCTCGTAGGGGGTTTCCTTCTCATCCTTGGTGCTTCCCAGCCGAGGACATCGTCTCTTATAGAACGCGGGAAATGTGACAGGATTGAAACGCCTAGCGGAATCCCGTACCGCCTTGGGAGAGACCGCGACCGTGTTCAGAAACTGCTCCCAATCCCGACTCAATTGATCCAGATGCTTGCCATAGATTTCCTTGTATTGTGGCCTCACACTCCCATACAACTGCTTGAAGGAATCTTGGCCGTATATCATCATCAGGTAGCCACAAAAAGATCCGGCAAAGGTATAGCTGCGAGCCATGCTCATGCTTCCAAAGCCGCGAGTAGACATGAATTGATGGGCCGGCGCAAGGACATCCGCCTTTTGGGCCGCTGCCACGGCCTCATGGATCTCTGTATCCTCCCAGTATCCTTCGTCCACAGCCACGGCCACCCCCTCCACCAGGCCGTATTGCGTGGAGATACGAAGGATCGGACACCCAAACTCCTCGGACAAGACATGGACCAGTTCGTGGCGAAGAGCCGCCGCGCCGGTGCTTGTCAGATAGGTGTGAAATTCTCTGTTCCAAGGCACCGCGAACAGAAACCCGCTGGCCCCTGTGGCCAGCCATTGTTCCTGAGCGCTGGGATAGAAATAGGCATGGACCTTGTCCTTGCTCTTCAATTTCAGCGCCTGGCTGATCTTGTGGTAATGCCATTCGCAATCCTCCGCCAAGCGTCTCAGTCGTTCCCCTTGGGGATGTCCCGAGGCGTGGTGGATCACGAAATGCTCGCTTTCATGGGTGTTGGGAAGGATCCTGGCCAGCCGACGTCTGCCCGATCCTAACCCGGTCTCGTCCCTGGCAAAGAGGAAGCAAACCAGGAAGAGAATCCCTACCCCCACAGACACCCTTCTCGCGAACAAGAAAGCCATATGGGCCACTTCCCCTCTTTCCATCTCTTGCCGTCTCATCCTGTGCCACACGGTCAAGGAGAAAAAAGCCACCCCGGCCGCCACAACGAGCGCGCGAAGCCAGTAGAACGAACCATCCATTTTCAACTCTGTGTCAAATCCTGTATAAGCGCCCACACTGGCCATGCCAATGATCAGGTTGTGACATGTCATTCTGGGACCCACATAACATTGCACAAGACTCCAAGCCGCACTGGCCATGAAATACAAAAGGCCCATTCCCCAGGCGATTCGCCTGTCCTTGACCACCTGGCGAAACAGCATGCCCAGTCCCAATCCATGAAACAAACCTGCCGGCACCACAAAGAGATAGATTCCGATTCCCTTGCGAGAAAAGATCTTGCACTGATCCCCCAGCAAGTTGTGAACAATATGGATCAAGATGGGAATCGAGAACAGAACCAGCAAGTAACCCAAAAATACGAAACCCTTTCGACACACAGCGATCGGAAAGTCCGCTCCGGTGGAATCCCTTTTCGGATCAAAGGCCGCCACGCCCCACGTGAAGCTCACCGCGTATCCCAACAATCCCATGAGCACGGAGAACTCATATCCAAGGGTGCGTAACAGAGGCAGGCGCAGTCCGACCAAGGTGACTAGAACCACCACAAAAAAAGAAATCAACATTCGGCGTTTTACATGACCTCTCATGAATCGCTCTTGCCTCCTGTGGGTCGCGAATCGCGCTCGGCCTGTCGCATGAGATCGGAAATGCATTCTCGAAGCCGGGATACGAACCGATCGGTCGAATATCGCAGAGACGACTCACGAATGGTCGCGGGATCCCAACGAATCCCCTGGAAAAGATTCCAGGTCTCCTTCAAGGCTTCCTGGGACGGCTCGGGGAAAAGGAGACCTGAACGCTCTTGTATCACGGTCTCCAAGGCGCCTCCCCTTGCCAAGGCGATCACCGGGGCGCCACAGGCCTGCGCCTCCACCGGGGCAATGCCGAAATCTTCCTCTCCAGGCATCACGAAAGCCCTGCAACGTCTGTACAAATCCCGCAACACCTCGAACGAGACACGTCCCAGGAATTCCACGGGTCCGCCTTCAGCGAGCCGCTTCAAGCGAGGCCATTCCGGCCCTTGCCCCACGATCTTGAGTGGCACGCGCACGCTTTGGGCGAACTGGATCGCCAAATCCAAGCGTTTGTAAGGAACCAAGGCGGAAACGGCCAGAAGGAAATCCTCTCTGCTCTTTTCATTCAGGGCAAAGGAATCCGTATCCACCGGGGGATGAATCACCGCGGATTCTCTGCCATAGTATCGCCGTATCCTGGCGGCCACAAGATGCGAGATTGCCACGAAACGGTCCACCCTCGCGCAACTGGAAGCATCCCAGGTTCTGAGCCTCTCGCTGACCCATGGCGCCAAGAATCGTCGAAATCCCACCCCTGTCCCGGGACGGAAATACTCCCAGTATCCGTCCCAAATATATCGCATGGGTGTGAAACAATAACAGAGATGTCTTCCGTAAGGCCCTGGTATGGCGCCTTTGGCCACGCAATGACTGGCACTCAAAATCAGGTCGTATTCCCTCAAATCGAATCCCTCGATGGCGCTGGGGAAAAGGGGCAAATAGGCTCGATATCGTTTGGGTGAACACGGAAGTTTCTGAAGGAAGGAGGGATGAATTGTCCTGGATCTCAACGTCACGGACAGCTTGTCCCTCTCGCAGACCAGGGTATAGATGGGCGCGTCAGGAAACATACCGGAGATGATTTCGAGGACCTTCTCCCCTCCCCGCATGCCATTTAACCAGTCGTGAACGATCGCCACCCTCAAGAACCTCTCCCTTCCACCACTTCCCGATAGACCTGAAAGGTCGCTTCCGCGGCCAGCGTCCAGGAGAATCGTTCCGCTCGCTTCTTTCCCTTTTCAGACAATTCCTTTCTCAAGGGTTGCTCGGACACAATGCGCAGCATAGCGTCTCTCCAGCCTGCCACATCCGTGGGGCTGAGAGGAAAAGCCGCGTCTCCCACCACTTCAGGGATGGATGCCGCTGTGGAGCACACCACCGGGCAACCGGAAGACATGGCTTCCAAAGGAGGCAACCCAAATCCTTCGTAAAGGGAAGGGAACAGCAAGGCCGTGGCTCTTCGATACAGGCCGGGAACCTTCTCGTGGGATATCGCTCCCAAAAAAACAAGGTCCTTGTTCACCCGGTTAACCACGGCTCGCGCGCCCAGTCGCGATCGATCAGAGAATCCTCCTCCAGCCACAACGAGCTTGAAAGGACGCGGCTCTGGAATCTGGGCCATGGCGTCCAGCAAGATCTCCACGTTCTTGTGCGGTTTGCAATTGCCTACCACAAGCAGTACAGGTTCTTCTCGTCCCACCTGAGGAAGTTCCAACGAGGGTTCATTCCGAAAACGAGAAAAACGTTCGTCTCGACCGTATGGGATGGTGCGGATCTTCCCGGGATTCGCGTGGGCGAACATTTGCAAATCGCGCGCTGTACATCGGGAAATGGCAATAATCTTGCGACACCGCCTGGGCAAAATGCGAAACAGGACCAAGGCATAGGCCCGAGCCAGAAAGGAGGGGACCTGTCCGGAGAAACGAAGATGTATCAGATCATGAACCGTAGCTACCATGGGAACCGTGGATAGCACAGGGATGTTATAGTGAGGCACATGCAGCACGTCCGGCTTCATTCTTACACAAGCCCAAGGTATAAGGCCTTGCTCCTTCAAGGAATACACCTTGGCCCGAAGATGAAAGACACGCACTCGATCTTCCTGAGGAATCAAAGACTTTGGCGTATTCGGGTCAAGGATCAAGTGAAGGGAAAACTCCTCGGAAAGGGATAGCATTGCAGGCAATAGATTCTGGATATACTGTCCAATCCCGAAATCCGCGATCTTCCTGGCATCCACGCAAATCCGCACCTTATCACCCATCCTCGAACAGTTTCATCTGTTCCACGCGAATCCTGGGGCACTTGCGCTTGCCGGCATGCAAGGACCTCACTGCCGGAAGCATCCATCCAGGGAAGATAACACGTCCATCCTCTGTGACCGTCACGTCCCCCTTCTTAGAGAACCAGTTCAACAGGGATCGTTTCTGCAGCCGAATCCGATAGAGGTCCGCCCCAACCTGGGTGATCCTGGCCTTGCCAAAAGGATCTTCAGAAAATACAGGCCTTTTTCGCATCGTGGTCGACCTTGCCTCTCGTTCTTGGCTCTACATGGTTCGATCCATCACCAGGAAGCGGGCCATCTCCCGCAAAAGGCTCTGTTGTTTCTCCAGCGAAAGACCATCCAATATGCGCAGCGCTTCCTCCAGCCATTCCTCGGAAAGGGCTTCCGCGGATCTCAGGCTGCCCGCGGAATCCATGAGCGCGATGGCCTGCTCCACAGATTCCTGGTCCGTGCATTCCCGAGGTCGATCCAGGATCTCGATCAAGGTCTCTCTCTTGGAGCCGGCCAGACGATTCAGCGCATGGATCACGATATAAGTTCGTTTTCCTTCCATGATGTCCCCGCCACGTTCCTTGCCGTATCCTCCCCGTGCAACGCCCGGCGCCTGTTGTTCGGTATCGGCCTCCACGGTGAGATTCAATAAATCATCCTTGATCTGGAACGCCATGGCCATCTTCTCGCCAAATCGCCCGAGAACGTCTCTCGTTGAAAGAGACGCGCCTGCTGCCAATGCCCCCAATCGACAGGGTCCTTTCCCACTGTACCACCCGGTCTTGCAACGGAGCATGTGGAGAACCTCCTTTTCGGAGGGGATCTCTTTCGCATGAATCCATCCCAGATCCAGGGCCTGTCCCTCAAAGGTCAAAATGCTCCCTTCCACCAGTTCCAAGGCCGAGGATAGCACAGCCTCGATGGGCAGCCTGGAAGAGCTTCTCAAGATGACCTCGAACGCCTTGGCAAAAAGAAGATCTCCGGCATTAACGCTCAGGGGAATCCCGTGGGTTCGATGCAGACAGGGCCCTCCCCGCCTGCTAAAGGAATCATCCTCGATATCGTCGTGGATCAGGGCGAAGGACTGAAAGATCTCAAAGGCCGCTGCCGCCGGCAAGGCTCGTTGCCAGTCTCCTCCGCATGCTTCGCAAGCGATCAGGGTCAATAAGGCGCGAAATCGTTTCCCGCCTCGTTGGGGATAATCCCTGGCCAGATCATACACAAACCTCGAACCTGTCGTGGTCTCCAGGATCTCGAAGATCATCTCTTCGATGGCCGGCAGTCTCTTCTCTGCGTATCTGGCCAGGCTCATTTCATTCTTCCCCCGAACTCTCCAGGGAAATCCTTTGTTCCAGAGTCTCGAGGAGACGTTCCACACGTCGAATTCCCTCGCCAAAGGCCGACCAATCCAAGGATCTCAAGCTTTCCTTGGCTTCTTCCAGGGCCCTTCGAGCCTCTTGAACCTCGTCTATCGCGCTGATTCGGACATCTGTGTCTTCAGGCTCTCGCCGGAGATCCATCGCCGCCACTCTGGTTTCCAAACCGAACAGCTTGTCCGAAGCCGACTGAATCGAATTCTCCATGAACATGCTGTCATGGTCCGCGACGACAACCGCTTTGATCTCTGGGATCTCCGTGCTGCTGGACAGAAGATAGATGGGTTCCAGGTACATGAAACTGGTGAAAATAGGCATCACGATAAGGTTCCCCCGAATCACCCTGGATCCTTTCTGATCCCAAAGACTTAGCTTCTCAGAGATGCCGGGATGCTGGTCGATTCGGGATTCGATCTGCATGGGACCGTTGATCAGTTCGCCCTTGGGCAATCTGTAGGCCCTCAATTCGCCGTATCGATGTCCGTCACACCGTGCGCAAAGATACGCTACCATGTTGTCCTTGCCCGACGGCACAAAAGGCATGAACTGCACGAACTCATCCTCGGATTCGTCTTGAAAACGCAGGGTGACGTAATAGGGTTCCACCACCTGGTTCTGATCCTGGTATTTCTGTAATGGGGGACGCCACATATCCTCCCGCTGGAAGAACTGTGTGGGATCCGTCATGTGGTACTCGCAATAGACGTAACTTTGCACCTTGAAAAGACCCTTGGGATAACGAATATGGGCCCGAAGGGAAGCAGGCATCTCGCTGAAAGGAAGGAACAAATCCGGAAAGGCACTTTTGTAGACCTTCAAAAGCGGCTCCTCGTCTTCCAGGACATAAAAAGCCACTTCCCCGGTATAGGCATCCACCACCACCTTGACTGGATTGCGAATGTAGTTGATTCCCTTCAGAAAAGGCTCCTGCTGCTGGATCTGGGGTCCCATCCCCTCGATGGATCGTTTCATGAGGGTCTCTTGATCTGGAGGCGCAGGTTGCTGATCTTCAGGAATCAAAAGCCCAGGAAAAGGCCTGGAATAGGGATAACCCTTGCTCACAGTGTACGCATCCATTATCCAATAGAGTTTCCCTTCGGCCAGGACCAAATAGGGATCGTTGTCATACTCAAAAAAAGGAGCCAATCTGGAAACACGATTCCGAATCTCCCTGTGGTACAGGGCTCTGCTTTCTTTCGTGATATAGCGCGTGAATAGAATCTGGGTCGACCCCAAGGTCCGGAACAAAGCCAAACGTCGGAAGGTAGAGTTGATTTCAACCCCAGAGTCCGCCTCGTACCGTGTTTCCACGTTTTCGTTGCCCAATGGATACCCGAACTCATTGATCCCATCCAGCTTGACGATCACGTAGTTGAAGGTGTTCTCCCCAAAATAGATCTCCGGGCGTTCCACCTTCAATCCTATATTCGAGCGAACCGGGATATCCGATACGGAAAATATAGGTCCCCCATCCGTACTGAACTCATTCACTGGACTGATACAGAGCCCATATCCATGCGTATACTGCAAATGCCGCTGAACCCAATTCTGGGCGCTGGCAGGCAGTCGAGCCACGGACAGCTCCCTGGCTGCCACCATCATATGTCTGAGCCTGCCTTCAACCCAATAGCGATCCTCATCGATTCCGGAGAAGATGTAATAAGGCCTGAGTTCCTGCTGCTGCCTGTAGGTTTCCCGAATCACTCTGTGATCCCAAACCTTGCCGTTCTTCTGCAGATTTCTACGCGCTTCATCCACTTTCTCCTCGGGAATCTTCGACATGAAATGAAATTCATGTTCTTCGATCTCACCCAGTCCATAGGCACTCCTGGTGAACTCGATGTTGTGCTTGATATAGGGTCCCTCCTTGGTCAGTTCATTGGGTTTGACCAGGACCCCTTGAACCAGGGTGGGAATCATCCAGTTGAAGACGAACAGCAGGATGGCAAGTCCTATCGCCGCCCATTTGGCCAGAGGTTTCTTGGGAAACCTGACACTGGCTCCCAACATAGCGGAGGCAAGAAGCCCAGCCAGGGTAAGGACGCGCAGGGAAAAGACACGAACATGGACATCGGTATAGGACGCGCCAAAGAACGTACCCCTGGAGGTATACATGAGCCGATATTGATTTAGCCAGAATCCCCAAGCAAAGAGAAGACAGATCCCGACGCCCAAGAGGGACAAGTGCTTCCTGGCATGCGAAGCGACATGGAGAGGTTCATCCTGCTTGGCCTGAATCGCACCCTTAACCAGATATGTCCCCGCGATCAAGGCAAAGGTGGAACATAAAACGATGAGAAGCCACATGCGCAAAAACAAGAGCATAGGCAGGCTGAAGATGAAGAAGGATATATCCTTGCGGAACACTGGATCCACCATCTCAAAAGGAACCCTATGAATCCATCTCAGAATGGGTAGCCACTGGGTATATCCCACAAGAAGCATCAGAAGGCAACTCATACCCATCGCGAAAGACAACATCCCCCTGATCTGCCAGGGTTCCAGAAGAGGAGGTGCCTCGTGAAGGGCCAACCACTGATTCGCGGAATCCGATCGCCACCATTTCCTGGCCACAGACAGATTCCAAAGGGCAAACACGAGATACACCAGAATGCAGATTACCGGAGGGATCGACCTGGACCAGAACTGAGTCCAAAAGACCCTGCTTCGATCCAGGCTCTGGAACCAAAAAAGCTCCCCGGCCAGGATCAAAAAAGCATTGATGGAAAACAAGATAAAGACAAGAAGCCCCAGAAGGACCCATGATGTACTCTTACGCAAAGTGCTTTCCCCTTTCTACTCCTCCATGATCTTCGGGTCGCTGATCAGTGTAGCGGATTTCGCCTTCCCATGCTCCCACCCGTTCCGCAACCATGGGATTTCATCGAACATGTTCTAGGAAAGGCTAGTCCCGAAAAGGCGTCGGGTCCTTCAAAAGGTATGGATCACCGATCCAAAACCCTGGGATCGAGGATGATCTCCACTCGCCTGTTCTGCTGCCTCGATTCCACGGTGTCATTGGGAGCCACGGGTCTGAATTCTCCGCAACCCACTGCAGACATGAGAACTGGATCGATGCCATGGACCTCCTCAAAATAGCGAAGCACTTCCAAGGACCGTGCCACGGAAAGCTCCCAATTGGTCTTGTAAAGGTGTCGTCGTTCCAAACTGATGGGAACATTGTCACAGTGACCTTCGATAGAGATCGTTCGACCTGTATTGTCCTCCGCCAGAATCTCTGCCACCCTGTCCAGAACCAGCTTGCCTTCCGGGCGTATGGTGGCTTGTCCCAAATCGAAGAGAACCAGGTCCAGCAACGTAAGCTTGACCTGTCCCTTCATCTGCTCCACCTTGGCCTTCTCCTCGGCGATCTCCTTCTTGAGCACGGTTTCCAGTTTCTCTCGCTCCTTTACAAGATCCTCATGGCGAACCGTCTCGGTCTGTTCCGTAACGGACAGGACCTGCTCCAACTGGGATCGCGCGTCCGCAACCTGTTTCTCGAGTTCCCCCAGCCTGACCCGCAACGAATCCCTCTCTCCTTGCAGCGCTTCCATGGCAGAAGCCCTGCTTTCTTTCAGATCCCGCACCTCGGACATCTTCAGCAAAGCCACCCCCCACCCTGCCAATGCAACGGCTCCAAAAAATACCGCCATGACCCGCAACATCACCGAACTTCCACGCTCATTCCCGGCAGCCATATTTCCTCCTCGAGGACGAATCCGATCAGGTACGGGATCGACTCTGTTGCGCCTGCTGGATGATCCTGCCTACTTCCTCCAACAACTCCCTTTTCATGCTTTCCCTGTTCCTTTCTGTCACAGAAAGAATCCGTAGATCAGGACGGGACTTGATACGTTCCAGGAAAGGATTGCTGCTGCGCTGTAGCGTGCCAAGAACTGGGGTACTGGAATCCAGAGCTTGCAACACGATCTTGCGAAAGGCTTGGGAGCACAGCTCCATGGTGCCAATTTCGTCGATCACCAGAAGATCCGTCTTGCCCATGGCGGCTTTTAGAGAAGCAACTGCAATCTTGTCGATCTCTTCCACATCCACCCCATAGGGCCCCACTCGTTCAGAAGAATTGTTCCGAACATGTGCCAAAATCCCATTCTTTCCTCGCACATCATGGATGGTAAACCCCAGCCTGGAGCCATTGTTGGAGATTTCCGTGGTGTAAAAACCACCTATTTCCAGGCTTGGAAACTGTTCCAAGGTCCTCTGGATAAGCGTTGTCTTTCCTATACCTGGAAGTCCTGTAATAAGCAGATTACCCACCATAATGTTCCTTATTGAAGCACAAACCTATCTGGGTTTCAATCCCAATCCTATCGTATTTGATTTAATATATCTTAATAATAGTATATTCAATGTCTATTTGAGTTATTTATATCTTATTTTCTTCTCTTGACGAAGAGGTATTCTTTATGTCAAGGTAAATATAAAAGCATTCCAGCAACACAAGGAGGTATGAATTGGCCTACGAAATCACGGATGAATGCGTCATGTGCGGCACCTGCGTGGAAGAATGCCCTGCAGAAGCCATTAGCGAGGGGGATCCAAAGTATATCATTGATCCGGATCTATGCACGGACTGTGGCTCGTGTGCCGAAGTTTGCCCAGTGGATTCTATTCACGGCCCTGAGGAATAGCTCCCTGTCCGAAGGTTTCATGGACCCCAGGGCTTCGATTCTTTTCGAAGCCCTTTTTTTGTACATATTCAGTGAACCCGATCTGATCTTAGATTATAGAGGGCTGGCGAGGAGTGCGTGAATCGTCTGGCCGGGTTCACTAAATATTTATCTTTTTTTCAATTGGCGACAAGGAATCAAGCTAGCCCCAACGAGCCGCCTCAAGGGCGTGTCAAGGGCGTTGACATCTTCTCTATCCTTTTGGCATACTCACAAACTATAAAAGTTCTGCCCCAGGTGTATTGACAGGAGGGTATCTCACTAACAATGGGTGGTATCTCAAAATTTCCGTGCATAAATTCTTTTCCTTTCAACCTGTTTTCGTCTTCACTTCAGGCCAGGTATGGGACGATCTCTCTTCTTCTTCTCCTGGTAATGACAGGATGTGGAGCCTTACACTCACCTTCTCCAGGTCCAACCCTTTTTTACAGGGAATCCCAGGCATCCTCACATTCTTTCTCGAAGGCATCCCATGAATATGCGCGGCCAGTGAAACCAGACATTTCCAGGGATTTGTCCTCAGCTTCAGAAGAAAAAGATTCCGCGGAGACCCCTCCGTTCGAAGAAATGGCCGAAGTGGATGTCACATCCCCTGCAGATTCGGTGGCCCCTGAATCTGACCGGCCTGCTGTGGCGCGGCTCATTCCAGAACCTGACCCTGTGCCTGCCGAAGAGGATTTCATGGATCTGACCATGAACACCAAGGCCCAAATGTGTCTAAAGTATTTGGTGGCCCCGGAGCGGAAGGACAGAATATCTAGGATCGTGCTGAGAAGTGAAATGTATGTGCCGATCATCCAGCAGTACCTGAGAGAAGAGGGAGTTCCTGAAGAATTAGCGTACATGGTCGGAATCGAGAGCGGGTTCACAGCCCATGCCCGATCCAAGGCCGGCGCCGTAGGCTGGTGGCAGTTTATGGCCGCCACCGGACGCAACAATGGTCTTCGGATCGATTGGTGGGTAGACGAAAGACAGGATCTGGAAAAATCGACCCGGGCCGCCGCAAAATATCTGCGAACCCTTTACGAAATGTTCAACGACTGGCAGTTGGCCATGGCAGCCTACAACTACGGCGAGAATGGAATCGCGCGTATGATCAAATCCCAGGGGACTCGCGACTATTTTTCCCTCAAACTACCCAAAGAAACCGCCAATTTCGTGCCCTCCTACCTGGCCATGCGTCACCTCTGCAAACATCGAAAGCGGTACGGCTTTCCCACGACAGGAGCCAAAGCGCAGCCTTGGGTCAAGGTCAAGGTTGGATCCTCTGTGGATCTTCGAATCGTGGCGGAATGTAGCGGATGCAGTTACGAAGAGATCAAGGAC
>Ga0114946_10001434_pt1 | contig 16476 bp, 13 predicted proteins | sample WalLakDeSediment_FD_88676 | JGI IMG/M metagenome (GOLD analysis project Ga0114946, IMG submission 88676) | Lake sediment microbial communities from Walker lake, Nevada to study Microbial Dark Matter (Phase II) - Walker Lake 11/02/13 Deep Sediment | ecosystem: Environmental > Aquatic >... | reverse complement strand
GTCGCCGGCCGTCTGGCTGATGCCGCGGTCCATCCATTCCGTGGCCATCGTCAGCTCGCCGGACCAGTCCAGCGCCATGGCCGGCGTCACCATTGCCAGCGTGCCGATGAGAACCCAGGAGCCCCGCATGACCCTTCCCTACGAATACGAATCATTCGTATCTTACGGCGGCATGGGTGGGACGGCCATACGGGTCTTCCACGAGGCGCGAGGCAAGCGAGTGATTGACCCGGCCCGCTCGGGGGCCCTCAGCCCTTGGCCTGGTTCGCGACCGCCTCCGCAGCGCGTTTCGCGGCCTCCGGATCGCCGAGATAGCGGCTGCTGAGCGCGCGCAGGTCATCGTCGAGCTCGTACACCAACGGGATGCCGGTGGGAATGTTGACCTTGAGGATCTCAGCCTCGCCCAAGCCATCGAGCATCTTCACCAGCGCGCGGAGGCTGTTGCCATGCGCGGCGATGATGACCTGCCGGCCCGCCCGGATCTGCGGCGCGATGTGCGCCTCCCAGTAAGGCTGTACCCGCGCCAGGGTGTCCTTGAGGGATTCAGCGACCGGCAGTTGGGCGGGATCGACACCCGCATAGCGCCGCTCGAAGCGGGGGTGCTGCGGATCGTCCGGGTCGAGCGGCGGCGGCGGCACGTCGTAGCTGCGCCGCCAGGTCAGCACCTGCTCCTCGCCGTGGCGGCGCAGGGTCTCGGCCTTGTCGAGCCCCTGCAGTGCGCCGTAGTGCCGTTCGTTGAGCTCCCAGGCGCGCGTCACCGGCACCCACATGCGATCCATCTCGTCCATGACGATCCACAGGGTGCGGATGGCGCGCTTGAGCGTGGAGGTGAAAGCGAGGTCGAAATCGAGGCCCTCGGCCGCCAGCAGGCGCGCGGCCTCGGTCGCCTCGGCGCGGCCCTGCTCGGTCAGGTCGACGTCCACCCAGCCGGTGAACAGGTTCTTAAGGTTCCACTCGCTCTGGCCATGCCGCAGCAGTATCAGCTTGTGTCCCATCAGGAGGCTCCATGTGGTCCGGGGCGCCGCGCGTTTCAGCGCGCGGCGGCGCTCACGAGGTAATTGCCGCGCTCCTCGTCGTACTCCAGCCGGATGAGGCCGCGTGCCTCGGCATCCTTGAGCAGGTCCGAGAAGCTGTTGTACCCATAATAACTCTCGCTGAAGCCCGGGTGGACGCGGCGGATGGTCTGCTTGACCATTGAGCCCCATAGCTGGTCGTAGTCCGTGTCCAGCGACTCGACAATCTCGACCAGCTTGTCCATGGCCTCGGACTTCTTGTCCTTGGGCTCGCTCTTGGAGCGGGTGCGGCGGGGCTTGGCCGCGACTCGGGCCAGGTCGTCGTAATAGATGAACTCGTCGCAGGCGTGGATCAGCAGGTCCGAGGTCGAGCTCTTCACGCCACAGCCGATCACGCGCTTGTCGTTCTCCTTCAGCTTGGAGACCAGCGGCGAGAAATCGCTGTCGCCGGACAGCAGCGCGAAGATGTCGATGTGCTGCTTCGCATAGCAGAGGTCGAGCGCATCGACCACCATGTGGATGTCCGCGCTGTTCTTGCCGCTGTGGCGGCTTTGCGGGATGTCGATCATCTCGATGCCGTGGGAGTGGAATTCCCGCGTGTAGTCCCGGTATCCGCTCCAGTCGCAGTAGGCGCGCTTGAACACCAGCCGGCCTTTCTCGAGCAGCCGCTTGATAACGAGCTCGACGTGAAACTTGTTGTCGCCCTTCATGTCGCGCACGCCCAGGGCGAGGTTTTCGAAGTCGATGAAGACCGCGATCAGGGGTTCAGTGGCCATGGTCCGTTTCCTTGTGTGCTCGGGCGCGTCGTCAATCCTGGACGAGCCGGCGGATTTCCTGGAGCGCGACCGACAGGGTGGCGAAGTCGCTCTGCCCGCCGTCCCGCATCTCGTCCAGGGTCTGGCTGAAATGCGCTGCCCGGTCTTCGCGCGCCGCCAGCCACGCCTCGACGGCCGCGCGCGCGTCCTCCCGGTGTTGCGCATTGCTGATGATATCCGCGCACAGGGCGCGGTGCAGGCCATAGAGGTTGTCCCGCAGGCTGCCGCGTGCCTTCGCCTGCCACATGCCTTCCACCCGCAGGTTGTCGACCTGGTCGGAAATCCAGTCGAGCCGCAGGGCGTCACCGACCCGGAAATAGATCTCGGCGGCATGGCGCACGCCAACCTTGCAGTTCTCCGCCAGCGCGATGATGTCCAGTGCGGCGTGCATTGCGGCGAGCGCCGCCATCTTGCGCGCCAGGGCGACCGGCAGGCCGGTGTCGGCGTAGAGCTGGGCCGCGCCCTCGTAACGCTCCAGGCGGCTGCCGAGCAGCACTTCGGGCAGGCATTCGATCAATTCCATTGCGCCGGGATTCAGCCGCTGCACCGCGACCGCGATGTCCGGCAGTTCGTTGCGACGGTCCAGCAGCCAGCGCGTCGCCTGCTTGAGCAGCGCCTGGCTGGCGCGGAGCATGGAGTGCTGGACGGAGGCGCTGATCTTGTTGTCGAGCGCCTCGATGGATTCCCAGATGCCCCGGATCTCGAACACCTCGCGGGCGATGCTGAACGCCCTGGCCACCGCCGCCACGTCGGCGCCGGTCTCGTCCTGCATGCGGAACGCGAATACCGAGCCCATGCGGTTCACCAGGCTGTTGGTGATCATGGTGGCGATGATTTCCCGCGCCAGCGGGTGCTCGCGCAGGTAGTCCACGTAGCGGCGCTGCATCGGCCCCGGGAAGTAGCGCTGCAATTCCTTGGAGAGGTAGGGGTCCTCGGGGACGTTTGAGCGCACCATCTCCGAGTAGAGGGCCATTTTCGCGTAGCTCATGACCACCGCGAGCTCGGGCCGGGTGAGGCCCTTGCCGGCCTTGCGGCGCAAGTCGAGCGTCTCTTCGTCGGGGAGGAACTCGAGTGCGCGATTCAGGCCGCCGCGTTTCTCGAGCTGCCGGATAAACCATCCATGCTCGGTGACACGGTCCGCCGAAGTGGACTCCGCGATGCTGATGGCCTGGGTCTGGAGATAGTTGTTGCGCAACACCAGCGAGGCGACCTCATCGGTCATCCCCACCAGGAGCTTTTCGCGGCGCGTTGGCGTGAGCGCGCGGCGCCGGTTCGCGACGCTGATCAGGATCTTGATGTTGACCTCGTGGTCCGAGCAGTCCACGCCGGCCGAGTTATCGACAAAGTCCGTATTGAGGCGCCCGCCCTTGAGGGCGTACTCGATGCGGCCGAGCTGGGTGAAGCCGAGGTTGCCGCCCTCGCCCACGACGCGACAGCGCAGCTCCGCGCCGTTGATGCGCACCACATCGTTGGCGCGGTCGCCGACCTGCGGGTGGGTCTCGCTGCCGGCCTTGACGTAGGTCCCGATGCCGCCGTTCCAGAGCAGATCGACGCGCATGCGCAGGATCGCCCGGATCAACTCGTCCGGCGTGACGCCGGGCTGCTCGAGGTCGAGCATGGCGCGCGCCTCTGGCGAGAGCGGAATGACCTTGTCGCTACGCGACCAGACGCCGCCGCCGGCGGATATCAACGACATGTCGTAGTCGCTCCAGCTCGAGCGCGGCAGCACGAACAGGCGCTGGCGCTCGGCGAAACTCGCGGCTGGATCGGGGTCCGGGTCGAGGAAGATGTGCTGGTGGTTGAAGGCGGCGCGCAGCCGCATGGTGTTCGACAGCAGCATGCCGTTGCCGAACACGTCGCCGCTCATATCGCCGATCCCCACGACGGTGAAACTGTCGCTCTGGGTGTCGAGGCCGAGTTCGCGGAAATGCCGCTTGACCGCCTCCCAGCCGCCCCGCGCGGTAATGCCCATTTTCTTGTGGTCGTAGCCCATGGAGCCGCCCGAGGCAAACGCGTCCCCCAGCCAGTGGTTGTGCTCCGCGGCTACCGAATTGGCGAGGTCCGAAAACGTCGCGGTGCCCTTGTCGGCGGCCACCACGAGGTAGGTATCGTCGCCGTCGTGCCGCACCACGTCGCGCGGCGGCACCACGACGCCGTCCGCCAGGTTGTCGGTCAGGTCGAGCAGGCCGTGGATGAACGTCTTGTAGCAGCTCACCACCTCTTTCATGATCTCGGCGCGATCGCCCGCCGGCAGTCGCTTCGGGACGAATCCGCCCTTGGCGCCGACTGGCACGATGAGCACGTTCTTGACGGCCTGCGCCTTCAGCAGGCCGAGCACCTCGGTGCGGAAATCCTCGCGTCGGTCCGACCAGCGCAATCCGCCACGGGCCACCAGCCCGCCCCTGAGGTGCACGCCCTCGACGCGCGGCGAATAGACGAAGATCTCGAACATGGGCAGCGGCAGCGGCAGGTCCGGGATCTTGTGCGGATCCAGCTTCAGCGCCAGGTAGCGACTCGGCTGGCCGTGCTCGTCCGTCTGGAAATAGTTGGTGCGCAGCACCGCGAGAATCAGCGCGCGAAACGCACTCAGCATCCGGTCGGCATCGAGGCTGGCAACGCCGTCGAGCGCATGTTCGACGGCCTGGCTGACGATCAGCACCGTGCGCTCACGACGCTTCTCGGGCAGTTCGGGATCAAAGCGACCCTCGAACAACTCGACCAGCATGCGCGCGATCAACGCATGTTCCGCCAGCACCTGTTCCATGTAGGACTGGGAGAAAGGCAAGCCGGTCTGCAGCAGGTAACGGCACAGCGCGCGCAACAGGGCGGCCTGGCGCCAGTCGAGCCCCGCCTTGAGGATCAGCCTGTTGAAGCCGTCGTTCTCCACCCGGCCGACCCAGGTTTGCTCGAAGGCGTCCTGGAACAGCTGGTTGACCTTGCCCGGGTCGATGGCATGCCCGTCAGCGGTGCTCATCTCGAAGTCCTGGATCCAGGTGTCCTCGGCCCCGACGCCTTTCGGCGGGCGCAGCCGGTACGGTCGCTCGCTGATCACCCTGAGCCCCATGTTCTCGAGCATCGGGAGAATTTCGGACAGCGGCAGGGAGGCGCCGGCGTGAAACAGCTTGAAGCGCACCCGGTCCTCCGCAAATCCAGCGGGGCGGTACAGGCTCATGCGCAGGCGGCGTGGATCCGACTTGATTGCCTCGAGGCGCTCGATGTCGAAGGTGGCCTCGCGCGGCGTCACGTCCTCGACATAGGCTGCCGGAAAACTCTGGGCATATTCACGCAGCAGGGCGAGTCCTTCCTCCTCGCCGAAGCGGTCGACCAGTTCCTCGCGCAGGCAGTCGCCCCAGGTGCGCACCGCGTCCGCGATGCGCCGTTCCACCGCGCCCACGTGGACGCGCGGCACGGTGCCCTGTGGCGTGCGCACGATGAAATGCACCCTCGCCAGGGTCGACTCGGACATCTCGACGGTTGATTCGATGCTCGTCCCGGCGAAGGCCTCGAGCAGGATTTCCTGGATGCGCTCGCGGACCTGCGTGTTGTAGCGGTCCCGCGGCACGAACACCATGCACGAGAAAAAACGCCGGAACGCATCGCGCCGGACGAACAGCTTGGTGCGCTGCCGCTCCTGCAGTGAGTAGATGCCGGTGCTGACCCGGATGAGGTCGTTCAAGGAGCTCTGGAACAGCTCGTCGCGCGGGTAAGTGTCGAGGATATGCACCAGCGCCTTGCCGCCGTGGCTCTCGGGGCGCAGCCCGGACTCCGCCATGACGCGCCGCAGCTTGTCGCGCAACAGCGGGATCTCCCGCGGGCTGCGGCTGTAGGCGGCAGAAGTCCATAACCCGAGGAAGCGTCGCTCGCCGGTCACACGCCCCTCGGCGTCAAAGCGCTTGATGCCGACGTAATCCAGGTAGCTGTTGCGATGCACGGTGGCCCGGGTATTGGCCTTGGTGATGATCAGCAGTTCGCTGGAACGCACCTGCCGGCGGATTTCACGGCCGCCCAGCGTCGCGGTGCCGCTCAAGGGAGCCGGCGGAGGCCGGCGAAGGATGCCCAGCGCCGTGCCGGGGAGTGCTTGCAGTCGGTCGGCGTTATCGCCCTGGATGAGCTCGTATTCGCGGTATCCCAGGAAGGTGAAATGATCGTCCGCCATCCATTCCAGCAGCTCGCGGCTTTCCTTCACGACCTCGAGGTCAAGCGGCGGCGGGTTCGCTTCCAGCTCGGCACAGATTTCGCGCGCCCGCGCGCGCATCGCGCCCCAATCCTGGCACGCGGCCCGCACATCACCGAGTACCCGCTCCAGCTCCTGGGTGATCGTGTCCAAGACGTCGGGCGCCGTCTCGCGGTCGATCTCCAGGTGCATGAAGGATTCCAGGCGGACATCCGGGCCGGCCTGCTCCGGGGAGGGCACGCTCACGAGCTTGCCGTGCCCGTCGCGAAGCACGTTCAGGACCGGGTGCACCGTGAGGTGGATATATCTGCCGCGCCGGTTCAGCACCATGCTGGTGGAGTCGACCAGGAACGGCATGTCGTCGGTGACGATCTGCACGATGCTGTGGCCTGAACTCCAGCCATCGGTGCGCGGGACAGGATTGCCCACCCGGATGCACGGCGCGCCCGACTTGCGCCGCAGCGCCAGGCGGAGGTGCGACAGGGCCGCGCCCGCGAGGTCCTCGACGGCACGAGCCTTCAGGTCATCGAGCGCGGTGTTGCGGTAGTACTGGTGGATGAAGGCGCCGACATCCAGCTCGAACTCTTCGCCCGCTGCCGCCGCGGCCTCCTCGATGCGCTGGAGGAAGCGGCTGCGGGCGTCGGCGGAGCGTTTCTGCATGCCGGGGTTCCGTCAGGAATGTCTTTGCAGGTCGTCTATGACCGCGGCCAGGAAGCGGCAGGCTTCGCCGCCGGTAGCGCAGCGATGATCGAAAGTCAGCGACAGCGGAATGCGCCGATGTGTCTCGATGCCGCCCATCACGGGCACCACGTCGTGGCGGAGGCCGCCCGCGCCGAGAATGGCGATGGTGGGTGGCACGACGACCGGCGTTGCGTAGCGCCCCGCCATCATGCCGAAGTTCGACAGCGTGAAGGTGAAGTCCCGCATGTCCTCGGGCTTGACGCTGCGGTCGCGCGTCGCCTTCTTGATGGCGTTCAAGTCTTCGCGCAGTTCCTGCGGCGACTTCTGGCCGACGTCGCGGATCACCGGCACGATCAGGCCGTCGGGCGTGTCCACCGCGATGGCGATGTCCACGCGCGTCTCGAGCTGGCGGCTCATGTTCTCGCCATCGAAGAAACCGTTCAATGCGGGTTCCGCGCGGCAGCCCGCGGCGATGGCGCGCAACAGGCGCGCGGTGATGTCCTGGCCATGGGCCCAGTAGTGGATATCGGCGTCGTCGAAAATAGTGCACTGGGACACGTGGTCCCGGGCGGCGCTCATGGCTTGCGCCATGGCGCGCCGCGGGCCCCTGAGCTGCTCGGGCTTCCCGGGCGGCAGCTTGATCTTCGGCGCCTGGCGCACAGCGGGCGCCGCGCTTCCCGCGGCCGCACGGACGTCGTCCGGGACGATCCGGTCGTGGCGTCCCGTCGGCCTGCAATTTTCCAGTGCCACGCCGAGCCGCTTGGCGAGCGCGCGCACGGCGGGCGCCGCCTTGGCGCGCCCGGCCGTCCTGCGGCGGCCGCGCCCCGCGATATCGGCGTCCTCCAGCACTTCGTCGCTGGTCATCATCTTGCCGACCACGGTGCCGGAGTCCTGCCGTTCGTCGCCCGTCGGCGCCTCCGCCGCAGCAGGCGCAGCAGGCGCAGCAGGCGCGGCTTTGGCCGCGGGCGTCGCGGCGGTAGCCACCCCGCCGCTGGTGTCGATATCCACCAGCGGCGAGTGGGTCGGCAGGATGGTGCCGTCGGGCGCGTGAATTCTCGTGATGCGGCCGCTGTAGGGGGCCGGGACCTCCACCACCGCCTTGGCGGTCTCGACGGAGAGCATGGGCTGGTCCACCTTCACCATGTCGCCCTCGGCGACCAGCCAGCTGACGATCTCGGCCTCCGGCAATCCCTCGCCGAGGTCGGGCAGGTTGAAAGTCTTGACGGTCATGCGGCTAGTCCTCGAAGGTCTTCTTCACGCCGTCGATAATGCGCGCGACGCTGGGCAGGTATTCGTACTCGAGCCGGAACAGCGGCATCACCGTATCGTAGCCCGTGACGCGCACGATGGGCGCCTTCAGGTCCCAGATACCTTTCTCGGCGACGCCGGCCGCCACTTCGGCGCCGACCCCGCAGCTGCGCGCGGCCTCGTGCACGATCACCAGCCGGCCGGTCTTTTCGACAGATTCCAGGATGGTGTCGATGTCCATCGGGCTGATGGTCGCGAGATCGATCACCTCGGCGCTGATGCCCTCCTTGTCGAGCTCCTCGGCGGCCTTCAGCGTCTCGAAGGTCATCGCGCCCCAGGTGACGATGGTCACGTCCTCGCCTTCGCGCAGGATGTAACAGGTGTCCAGCGGCAATGCCTCGCCATTGTCCTCGACCTCCTGCTTCTGCAGGCGGTAAATGCGCTTGGGCTCGAGGAACACCACCGGATCGGGGTCGCGGATCGCCGCCAGCAGCAGGCCGTAGGCACGCCGCGGCGAGGAGGGGATGACCACGCGAATGCCCGGCATGTGGGCGAACAGGGCCTCGGTACTCTCCGAGTGGTGCTCGGGCGCGTGGATGCCGCCACCGAACGGCGCGCGCAACACCATCGGCACGTGCATGCGGCCACGCGTGCGATTCCGGAGGCGCCCGGCGTGGTTGATCATCATGTCGACGGTCGGGTAGATGAAGCCCATGAACTGGATTTCCGCCACCGGGCGCATGCCTTGCGCGGCCATGCCGATGGACATTCCGGCGATCATCGACTCGGCCAGCGGCGTGTCCATCACCCGGTCCGCGCCGAAGCGCTGCTGCAGGCCCGCGGTGGCGCGAAACACCCCGCCGTTGACGCCGACGTCCTCGCCCAGCACGACCACGCGATCGTCGTGCTCCATCTCCCAGGCGAGCGCCAGGGTGACGGCCTCGATGAGGGTGATGCGCGCCATCAGTTATGCCCTCCCGAGTTGACGAAGCGTCGCGCGGTCTCGCGCTGCTCCACCATGGCCTCCGGCAGCTCCGCGAACATGAAGTCGAACATGGCTTCCACCGGCTGCACCGGCGTGTCGAGGTAAGCCGCCACCGCGGCGTCGACCTGCTTCGCGCAGTCGGCCTTGAGCGCCTCCTCGTCGGCTTCGGTCCACATCTCGTTGTCCATGAGATAGCGGCGAATCCGGATCATCGGCTCGACTTTCCAGCCGTCCTCCACTTCCGCCTTGTCGCGATAGCGGCTCGCGTCGTCGGCCGTGGTGTGGTCGGACAGCCGGTAGGTGACCGCCTCGACGAGGGTCGGCCCCTCGCCCGAGCGCGCCCGCGCGAGCGCCCTTTCCATCGTCTCGCGCACCGCGATGACGTCATTGCCATCCACCTGGATGCCGGGCATCCCGGCGGCGATTGCTTTCTGGGCGAGCGTCTTGGACGCGGTCTGCATGGCGATCGGCACGCTGATGGCCCACTTGTTGTTGACCACCACGAACACCACCGGCAGGTCACGCACAGCCGACAGGTTGAGCGCCTCGTAGAAGTCACCCTGCGAGGTGCCGCCGTCGCCGATCACGCTGACGGCACAGCGCGGCTCATTGCGCAGCCTGAAGGCGAGCGCGGCGCCTGCGGCATGCAGGCACTGGGTTCCAATCGGCACGCACCACGGGAAATCGTGTCTCGGCCCGGCGAAATCGTTGCCGCGCTCGTCGCCGCCCCAGTACAGCAGCACGTCCTCCATGCGCACGCCGCGCCAGAACTGGGCGCCGTACTCGCGATACATCGGCGCGAAGCAGTCCTCTGGACGCATGGCCGCGCCGACGCCCACGTGCGCCGCCTCGTGGCCGAGGCACGACGCGTAGGTGCCGAGCTTGCCGGTGCGCTGCAGGTTGATGGCCTTGGTGTCGAAGGTGCGTGTAAGGGTCATCAGCCGGTACAGCTTGAGCAATTCCTCGCGATCCTTCGCGAACTCGGGCAGCTCGGCCACGAGCCGGCCCGCGGGGTCCAGCACCTGGTGGTACGGGATGCGGAATTCGGCAATGGTCTTCACCAGGTGCTCCTCCTGATACTCTGGTCGCAGGCCGAACAGCCGGACCGCAAATAGCGGCGCATTATACACCCCGGTCGCAGCCGCAGACCTGCCGTGCGGTCCTACCGCATGCTGCGCTGCCGCAGCAGGAGACGACGATGCAGAGAAGGGAAATCGAGGACGGGATACATCGCGACCTGCGCGACCGGCTCAGCTATGCCGAGTACCTCGGGCTCGACGAAATCCTGGCCGCGCAGCGGCCGCTTTGCGATCCGCCGCACCACGACGAAATGCTGTTCATCGTGCAGCACCAGGTCACCGAGCTGTGGATGAAGCTGATCATCCACGAGCTGGAGGCCGCGATCGCGTCTATCCGGGCCGACGAGCTCGAGCCTTGCTTCAAGGTGCTCGCCAGGGTCAAGCAGGTGCAGCAGCAGATGTTTCACCAGTGGGGCGTGCTGGAAACTCTCACGCCGGCCGAGTACGCGCGCTTCCGCCACGTGTTCGGCCAGGCCTCGGGCTTCCAGTCGGTACAGTTCCGCCTGCTCGAATTTCTGCTCGGCAACAAGGACGCGAGTTACCTCGCGGTGTTCGAGCACGACCCGGCGGCGCTCGCGCGCTTGCGCGCCGCGCTGGAAGCGCCGTCGATCTACGACGAGTTCCTGCGGCTGCTGGCGCGGCGCGGCATGGCGGTCCCGGCGGAACGCGTCGAGCGCGACTGGGTGGAAATGCCTGAGCCCCATCCCGGCGTGGTGGCCGTATTCAAAGTCATCTACGAGGACACGGAGCGCTACTGGGATGCCTATGACATGTGCGAGAAGCTGGTCGACGTGGAGGTGAACTTCCAGCTGTGGCGGTTCCGGCACCTGAAGACCGTCGAGCGCATCATCGGGCACAAGCGCGGCACCGGCGGTTCTTCGGGAGTCAAGTTCCTGCGCGCCGCAATCGACATCCGCCTGTTCCCCGAGCTGATCGACGTGCGTACCGTCATCGAGTAGCCCCCGGTTCCGATCCGCTCAGTCGATCCGCGGCGGCGCGAGCCGGGCCGCGCGCTCCTCGAGGCGCTTGAGCAGCTCGTGCAGCGCGCGGCGCTCGTCCGCGCCGAGGCCGGCCAGCAGTTCGGCCTCGTACCTGCGCAGGGCCGGCGCCACGCTGCGGTAAATGCGCTGCCCCGCCGGCGTCAGCTCGAGCACGCTGCGGCGCCGGTCCCCTGCAGCGGTGTCGCGACGTGCGCGCCCGGTCGACAGCAGCCGGGCGACGGCGCGGCTCACCGCCACCTTGTCCATCGCCGTGCGCTCGGCGACCTCGGCCGCGGACAGCCCGGAATCGAGCGCCAGCACCGCCATCACGCGCCACTCCGGAATGGACAGGCCGAAGCGGCGTGAGTAGGACTCGGCGATGGCGGCGCTGAGCCGGTTCGACAGCACCGACAGCCGGTAGGGCAGGAATTTATCGAGGACCAGCGGCTCGTCGTTCATGATGCAATGCAGCTTGTTGTCGAAACGCCTGCGGGACTATAATAGTTTCACATGTAACTAATCAACTCTTCTTATACACGCCACTCCGGAGAGCGCAATGACCGAGGTTCAGGACAATCCCCTGGGCATCGACGGTTTCGAGTTCGTCGAGTTCGCCGCGCCTGACGCAGGGCTGCTGCATAGCCTGTTCCGCCACATGGGCTTCACCGCCATCGGCAAGCACCGCAATCGCATGGTGACGCTCTATCGGCAGGGCGACATCAACTTCCTGGTCAACGAGGAGTCCGACAGTTTCGCCGCTGATTTCGCCAGGGAACACGGCCCGAGCGCCTGTGGTTTCGCCATCCGGGTCGCTGACGCCGCGCGGGCGCGTGCCTGGGCGATCGATCGCGGCGCGGAAGCGTTGACCAACAAGCCCGCGACCCTGCCGGTTCGCAGCCCGGTCATCCAGGGCATCGGCGGCAGCGCCCTGTACCTCGTGGACCGCTATCGCAACGGCGGCTCGATCTACGACTCCGAGTTCGAGTATTTCGACGGCGTGGACCGCGCGCCCAAGGGATTCGGTCTGACCTTCATCGATCACCTGACCCACAACGTGTATCAGGGAAATATGGACAAGTGGGCCGGCTTCTACGAGCGCATCTTCAATTTCCGCGAGATCCGTTACTTCGACATCAAGGGCGCCAAGACCGGCCTGGTATCGCGCGCCATGACCGCGCCCGACGGCATGGTGAGGATCCCGATCAACGAGGCGACCGACGACAAGTCGCAGATCGCCGAGTACCTCGATGAATACAACGGCGAAGGCATCCAGCACATCGCGTTGTTCACCGATGACATCTATGCATCGGTCGAGGCGCTGCGCGCCGACAGGATCGAGTTCCTCGACGTCCCCGACACCTACTACGAAATGGTCGACGGACGTGTGCCGGGCCACGGCGAGGACCTCGGGCGGATGTGCGAGAACCGCATCCTCATCGACGCGGACAACGAGACGCGGCAACAGCTGTTGCTGCAGATCTTCACGCAAACCTGCGTCGGGCCGATCTTCTTCGAGATCATCCAGCGCAAGGGCAATGAGGGCTTCGGCGAGGGTAACTTCCAGGCCCTGTTCGAGTCCATCGAGCGCGACCAGCAACGCCGGGGCGTGCTCTAGGCCAGCGGAGATTCCTGATGAAAAAGTGGATCGCCTTCCCGCGCGTGGAGGGGACCGCCTCGCGCCAGGCGCACGCGGACCTGCCCGCGGGCACCTTCGAGCGTGAACTGGGCAAGGAAGGGTTCTTTGGCCCGGCCACCCACATGTACCATCGCCGCCCGCCGACCGGGTGGACGGATTTCGAGGGTCCGCTGCAGCCGCGCGCCTTCGACACAAACCGGCTGGAGGTCGCCGCGGATTCGCCCTGGGGCGCGCGCCTGTTGCTGCACAATGCCGCCGTCAAGTTCCGGCACTGGACCCTGGCGCGCAGCATGCCGGCGCTGGCCCGCAATTCCGATGGCGACGAGCTGCTGTTCCTGCATTCCGGCAATGCCCGACTGTTCTGCGACTATGGCCACCTGCGGCTCGTCGAGGGCGATTACCTGGTGCTGCCGCGCGGCACCATGTGGCGGCTGGAGGTCGATGCCCCGGTCAACGCGCTGCTGATCGAGGCGACCAACGAGAGCTACCGGCTGCCCGACAAGGGGCTGGTCGGGCCGCACGCGATTTTCGACGAGGCCATGCTCGACACGCCGGCGATCGACGAAGTGTTCATGGCCCAGCAGGATGATGACCGCCCCTGGCGCGTCGAGGTCAAGCGACGCGGCGAGGTGTCGGTCATCACCTATCCCTACAACCCGCTCGACGCCGTCGGCTGGAAGGGCGACCTCGCCCCGGTGCGTATCAACTGGCGTGCGATCCGGCCGCTGATGTCGCACCGTTATCACCTGCCGCCCTCGGCGCACACGACCTTTATCGCTGGCCGCTTCGTCATCTGCACCTTCGTGCCGCGTCCTTTCGAGAGCGATCCCGACGCACTCAAGGTGCCGTTCTTCCATAACAACGACGATTTCGACGAAGTCATTTTCTATCACGCGGGCGAGTTCTTTTCGCGCGATAACATCCACCCCGGCATGATCACTATGCATCCCTGCGGTTTCACCCATGGTCCGCATCCCAAGGCGCTCCGTAACATGCTCACCCAGGCTGCTCCCGGCACCAACGAAGTCGCCGTGATGCTCGATACGCGCGACGCGCTGGACGTCGCCGAGGACGCGGTTGAGATCGAGTGGCGCGGCTACGTGGATAGCTGGAAGGGCGCCGGCCAATGAAGCTGGGAAGCCTGAAGAGCGGCGGCCGGGACGGCAGCCTGGTGGTCGTCAGCAGCGACCTGTCCCGCGCCGCGCGGGCCGCGGATATCGCGCCGACCCTGCAGACGGCCCTGGACGACTGGGATCGCTGCGCCGGCGCGCTGGGGCGCGTGTACGAGGAGCTGGAGCAGGGCCGGGCGGCGGACGCATTCCCGCTCAGGCTCGAAGACCTTGCCGCGCCGTTGCCGCGCGCGTACCAGTTTCTCGACGGCAGCGCCTACCTGGCGCACGTCGAGCGGGTGCGCCGCGCGCGCGGCGCCGAGATGCCGCCGAGCTTCCTGCATGACCCGCTGATGTACCAGGCGGTCTCGGACGGCTTCCTGCCGCCGGTCGGCACCATCCCGGTGGCGAGCGAGGAGTTCGGCATCGATTTCGAGTCCGAGGTCTGCGTGGTCACCGACGACGTGCCGATGGGAGTCAGCGCAGCGGAGGCTGCCGGGCGCGTGCGGCTGGTCTGCCTGGTCAATGACGTGTCGCTGCGCAACCTGATTCCCGCGGAGCTCGCCAAGGGCTTCGGCTTCGTACAAAGCAAGCCGCGCTCGGCGCTCTCGCCGGTGATGGTGACGCCGGACGAGCTGGGCGATGCCTGGCGCGACGGCAAGCTGCACCTGCCGCTGGTCACCTGGTTGAACGGCGAGAAATTCGGCGCGCCGGAGGCGGGCGAGGACATGCAGTTCTCGTTCCATGAACTGATCGCCCACGCGGCGAAGACGCGCCCGCTGGCCGCCGGCACGATCATCGGCTCGGGCACGGTGGCCAACCAGGACGAGTTGCGCGGCGCATCCTGCATGGCGGAAAAACGCATGCTGGAGATCATCCGTGACGGCGAGGCCAGCACGCCTTTCCTGTCCTTCGGCGCGCGCGTCAGGATCGAGATGCTCGACCGGCAGGGGCGCACTATCTTCGGCGCAATCGAGCATGTCTATGAGCCCTACCGGCGCTGAGCCCGGCGTTGCGCCCGGCTTCGGGCCGGGCATGCCCAGGCTGTATGGCTACTGGCGCAGCACCGCCGCCTGGCGGGTCAGAATCGCGCTGAACCTCAAGGGAGTGGCGTGGGAATCGGCGCCCGTCCACCTGCTCCGGGATGGCGGCGAGCAACGCGCGCCGGCCTTCCTGGCGCTCAATCCCCAGGGCCTCGTGCCGGCGCTGGAAATCGACGGGCAAGTCCTCACCCAGTCGCTGGCGATGATCGAGTACCTCGACGAGACGCGACCGCAACCGCCGCTGTTGCCGTCGGACCCGGCCGGCCGTGCACGGGTGCGCAGCCTGGCCCAGCTGGTCAGCGCCGACATCCATCCGCTCAACAACTTGCGCGTGCTGCAACAGCTGCGCGACCGGTTTGGCCTCGACGAGGCGCAGCGCGATGCCTGGTATCGCCACTGGGTCGGGGAGGGGCTGGGCGCGCTGGAAGCGCGCCTCGCGCGCGAACCCGGCACCGGGCGCTTCTGCCACGGCGAGACCCCCGGACTCGCCGACTGCTGCCTTGTGCCCCAGCTCTACAATGCGCGCCGCTACGGCTGCCCGCTGGGCGACTTTCCCGCCATCCTCGCGATCGAGGCGGCGTGCCTTGGACTGGACGCATTCAAGGCCGCGGCGCCCGATGTGCAGCCGGATGCGGCGCCCTCCGCCTGACTGCGGAAAGTCGGGATGCCCCGGCCGGCCAAAGGGCTAAAATGGGAGCATAGCAGCCAGGGAGGAGGGAGCCATGAGCCGATTCAGCCTGAACAAGTTTCCCGAGGGTCCCGGGGTCTACGCCCTGTATGAGCGTGACCGCGCGGTGTTGGTCGGCAGCGCCCCCAGTTTGCGCGCGCTCGCCGAGGAGCGCCTGTTCGGCGCCGGCGGCCTGGCCAGCGTGGCGCGCGAGGAACTGCCGCATCCGGAGCGGATCACCGAGATCAGCTGGTGGCAGCATCCCGCCCTGGAAGAGCAGGACCGGCGCCATGCGGCCCGGCAGGTGGCGATCGAGGTGCTCGGGCCGGTCAACCGGCCGCGCTTCAACCTGTCCGGCCTCGGCGAGGTCGCGTTGACCGATCCCGAGTTCGTGAAGTCCATGAGCGCGCTGTTCCGCGGTCCGCCGGCGGGTTCGTTCGTGCCGCAGACCCTCGATGCCTTGGCGCGCAGCGTGTTCGAACTCAAGGACAAGGTCGCGGAGCTGGAGCGCCGGCTGGCCGAGAAGGGCTGAGCGCAGGCGCCCGTCGCGCGGCCTGTCAGGCCCCGGCGCTGGGGCGCGCCGAGACCTGCGCGTGCCAGCGGGCAAAATTCTCGAGTCCGTCCGGGGTCGGCAGCTTCACTGCGCGCGCGAAGTCCGCGATGCACAGCAGCGTGATGTCCGCGATCGAGAAGGTCGGGCCCGCGACGTACTGCGATTCGGCGAGGCGCCGGTCGATCGCGGGGTAGAAGTCCGCGAGGCGCGCCCGGCCGCGCTCGACCAGCTCGGGAATCGCCTTCATGCCTTCCCTGCCGGGCACCGCGCGCTCGGCATACGGCGGATAGCTGTTACGGAACGCGTCCATCACCGGCTGGCCGGCGTCGAACTCGATGCGCCGCGTCCAGGACTCGATCATGGCTTTCTCGAGCGCCGTGCGGCCCATCAGCGGCGGGTCAGGCCGCAGTTCCTCGAAGTAACGGCAGATGGCCGTGCTCTCGTCGATGACCGTGCCGTCCTCGAGCTGCAGGGTCGGGAGTACGCCGCGCGG
>Ga0114946_10001433_pt1 | contig 16486 bp, 17 predicted proteins | sample WalLakDeSediment_FD_88676 | JGI IMG/M metagenome (GOLD analysis project Ga0114946, IMG submission 88676) | Lake sediment microbial communities from Walker lake, Nevada to study Microbial Dark Matter (Phase II) - Walker Lake 11/02/13 Deep Sediment | ecosystem: Environmental > Aquatic >... | reverse complement strand
GGGGTGAGGGAAACGGCCATGGCGAGCAGCGCCATTCATGGTCTGGGGTGGCGCTGATCGCCATTGCCGTTACGATGAAAGTCGCGCGCAGCGCGCTCCCTCTCCCCCTCGCCCTCTGGGAGAGGGCCGGGGTGAGGGAAACGGCCATGGCGAGCAGCGCCTTTCATGGTCTTGGGTGGCGCTGATCGCCATGGCCGGTTAGTGGAGGGTCGTCGAGGTCGCGCCGGAGAGCCGGTCCTGGCTCAGCTCCTCGCGCGTTGGGTCGCGGACCTCTTGGATGCGCACGTGCACGCGCAGTGCCTTGCCCGCCAGCGGGTGGTTGCCGTCGACCGTGAGGCGGCCGTTTTCGATGCAGGTCACGTAGAAGGTCTTGACCTCCCCGGATTCGTTCTGCATCGGCACCTCGGCCCCGACGTAGCGGAACTGCGGCGGGACGTTGTCGATGTCGTCGGTAAAGGTGAGGTCCGGGTCATGGGGTCCGAAGCCCTCGTCGGGTGCGAGCACGAGCTCGATCTTGTCACCGGCGCGCTTGCCGCTGATCGCGTGGTCCATGCCGCCGATCAGCTCGGTGCGACCGCCGTGGATATAGCCGACCGGTAGATCGGTCTGCTCCAGGACGCTGCCGTGCTCGTCGACGATGCTATAGGTCAGGCTGACGTACTTGCCGTCGGTGATGATTTGCTCGGACATGGGATGAAAGCCTGGAACGGCCGATGGACTGACCCTGATTAACGCAGATCGCGGGGATCCGCGCAAACGGACCCCCGCGCTGGGATGCGCCGAGCTCCGGGCAGGCGTGCGCGGGCGTCAGCGGCCGGTCATCTTGCGTAGCTTCTCGATGGCACGGAGCTGGGCGACGGCCTCGGCGAGCTCGGCCTGGGCCTTGGCGTACTCGAACTCCGCCACCTGGCCGGCGAGGGCGTCCTCGGCACGGCGCTTGGCCTCAAGGGCAGCGGCCTCGTCGAGGTCGCGGGCGCGGATGGCGGTGTCGGCCAGCACGGTCACTACACTCGGCTGGACCTCAAGCATGCCGCCGGAGACGTAGAAGTGCTCCTGCTCGCCGCGCTCGTTCTCGACCCGCACGTCGCCTGGCCGCAGCCGGCTGATGAAGGCGGTGTGCCGGGGGGCAATGCCGACATCGCCCATCTCCCCGGGGCGTAGACCATAGCCGCGAGGCCGGAGTGGATGGCGCCCTCGGCGCTCACGATATCGACATGGATGGTCATGGCCATGGACGGATCCTCCTCTGGCTTACATCCGCTCGGCCTTGGCGACGGCCTCCTCGACCCCGCCGACCATATAGAAGGCCTGCTCGGGGAGGTGGTCGTACTCGCCGTTCACGATCGCCTTGAAGTCCTTGATGGTGTCCTTGACCGTGACGAACTTGCCCGGCGAGCCGGTGAAGACCTCGGCGACGAAGAACGGCTGAGAGAGGAAGCGCTGGATCTTGCGTGCCCGGGAGACGGTGAGCTTGTCGTCCTCCGAGAGCTCGTCCATGCCGAGGATGGCGATGATGTCCTTGAGCTCCTTGTAGCGCTGCAGGGTCCCCTGCACGGCGCGGGCGGTGTCGTAGTGCTCGGCGCCGACCACGTTGGGGTCGAGGATGCGGCTGGTGGAATCGAGCGGGTCGACCGCCGGATAGATGCCGAGCTCGGCGATCTGCCGGGACAGCGCCAGGGTCGCGTCGAGGTGCGCGAAGGTGGTCGCAGGGGACGGGTCCGTCAGGTCGTCCGCGGGGACGTAGACCGCCTGGAAGGAGGAGATCGAGCCGGTGCGGGTGGAGGTGATGCGCTCCTGCAGGGCGCCCATCTCCGAGGCCAGGGTCGGCTGATAGCCCACCGCCGAGGGCATGCGCCCGAGGAGCGCCGAGACCTCGGTGCCGGCGAGCGTGTAGCGGTAGATGTTGTCGATGAACATGAGTACGTCGCGACCCTCGTCGCGGAAGTACTCGGCCATGGTCAGCCCAGTGAGGGCGACGCGCAGGCGGTTGCCGGGCGGCTCGTTCATCTGGCCGTAGACCAGGGCGACCTTGTCGAGCACCCCGCCCTCGGTCATCTCGTGGTAGAAGTCGTTGCCCTCGCGGGTGCGCTCGCCGACGCCGGCGAAGACCGAGTAGCCCGAGTGCTCCACGGCGATGTTGCGGATCAGCTCCATCAGGGTGACGGTCTTGCCCACACCGGCGCCGCCGAAGAGCCCGACCTTGCCGCCCTTGGCGATCGGCATGATGAGGTCGATGACCTTGATGCCGGTCTCCAGGATCTCGGTGGAGGCGGCCTGATCGGCGAGCTTGGGCGCCGCGCGGTGGATCGGCCAGCGCGCCTCGGACTCGACCGGGCCCTTCTCGTCGATGGCGTTGCCGAGCACGTCCATGATCCGGCCCAGGGTCGCCTTCCCGACCGGGACACTGATCGGGGACCCGGTGGAAACCGCGGAGACGCCGCGCTTGAGCCCATCGGTCGAGCCCATGGCGATGGTGCGCACCACCCCGTCGCCGAGCTGCTGCTGGACCTCCAAGGTGAGGCCGGTGGAGTCGATGGTCAGGGCGTCGTAGACCCTGGGCATCTCGCCGCGCGGAAACTGCACGTCCACCACGGCGCCGATGATCTGCACTACGTTGCCGGAGCTCATAATTCTCTATCCTCTTCTCGCCGGGGGGCGTCGTCGAATGCTGTTGCGCGATTGCGGCGGGCTAGACCGCAGCGGCGCCGCTCACGATCTCGGAGATCTCCTGGGTGATCGCGGCCTGGCGCGCCTTGTTGTAGACGAGCTGGAGCTCGTCGATCAGGTTGCCTGCGTTGTCGGTGGCCGACTTCATCGCGACCATGCGCGCGGCCTGCTCGCAGGCGCCGTTCTCGACCACCGCCTGGTAGACCAGGGACTCGATGTAGCGGGTGAGCAGGGCGTCGAGCACCGTCTTGGCATCGGGCTCGTAGATGTAGTCCCAGTGCAGGGGCATGGCCTCCTGCTCGCCCGGCACCAGCGGAACGAGCTGGCGAATCACCGGGCGCTGGGTCATGGTGTTGACGAACTCGTTGCTCGCCACGTAGATCGCATCGATCTCCCGTTTCTCGAAGGCATCGAGCATGACCTTGACGGTGCCGATCAGGTCCTCGATGTGGGGGTTGTCGCCGAGCTGCGTCGCCTGGGCCAGGACGTTGCCGCCAAAGCGCCGGAAGAAGCCGAGGGCCTTGCTGCCGATGGTGCAGAAGACCGGCTCGATCCCATCAGCGCGCGCCGCCTTCATCTCCGGCAGCAGGCGGCGGAACAGATTGCTGTTGAGGCCGCCGCAGAGGCCCCGGTCCGAGGACACCACGATATAGCCTACCCGCTTGCGTGGCCGCTCCAACGCCATGTAGGAGTGCCGATACTCGGGGGTCGCGCGAGCCAAGTGGCTGATCACCTTCAGCATCTTCTCCGCGTAGGGGCGGGAGGCGGCCATGCGGTCCTGGGCGCGGCGCATCTTGGAGGCCGCGACCATCTGCATGGCCTTGGTGATCTTCTGCGTGCTCTTGATGCTCGCAATCTTGGTCCGGACTTCTTTGGCGCCTGCCATTCGTCAGCTCCCAGCCGCCAGCCTCGGGCTGGCTCGGTGAATCGCGTCGTCCGCCCTGGAGGTGCTTGGGCCACTCACCAGGCGTGATTGGCCTTGAAGTCCTTGAGCGCGGCGTGCATCGCGGCCTGGATCTCGTCGTTGTAGTCCCCGGTCGCGTTGATCCGGTCGAGGAGTCCGGCCTGGCTCACCTTGAGGTAAGACTGGAGCGCCCGCTCGAAGTCCACCACCTTCTTGACGTCGACGTCGTCGAGATAGCCTTCGTTGGCGGCGAACAGGGACAACGCCATTTGGGCCACGCTCATCGGGGAGTACTGCACCTGCTTCATCAGCTCGGTGACCCGCTCGCCGCGCTGGAGCTGCTTGCGGGTCGCCTCGTCGAGGTCGGAGGCGAACTGGGAGAAGGCGGCGAGCTCGCGGTACTGCGCGAGGGCCAAGCGGATGCCACCGCCCAGCCTCTTGATGATCTTGGTCTGGGCCGCGCCGCCGACGCGCGAGACCGACAGGCCCGCGTTGATCGCCGGGCGGATACCGGCGTTGAAGAGGTCGCTCTCGAGGAAGATCTGGCCGTCGGTGATGGAGATCACGTTGGTCGGCACGAAGGCCGAGACGTCGCCGGCCTGGGTCTCGATGATCGGCAGGGCCGTGAGCGAGCCGGTCTTGCCCTTGACCTCGCCTTTGGTCATTGCTTCCACATACTTGGCGTTGACCCGCGCCGCCCGCTCCAAGAGGCGGGAGTGGAGATAGAAGACGTCACCGGGGTAGGCCTCGCGTCCCGGCGGGCGGCGCAGCAGGAGCGACACCTGGCGATAGGCCCAAGCCTGCTTGGTGAGGTCGTCATAAACGATCAGGGCGTCCTCACCCCGGTCGCGGAAGTACTCGCCCATGGTGCAGCCGGTGTAGGGGGCGATGTATTGCATGGCGGCCGACTCGGCCGCGGCGGCCGCGACGATGATGGTGTGCTCCATCGCGCCGTGCTCCTCGAGCTTGCGCACCAGCGCGGCGATCGAGGAGTTCTTCTGGCCCACCGCGACGTAGATGCACCGAATCCCGGTGCCCTTCTGATTGATGATCGCGTCGATGGCCACCGCGGTCTTGCCCGTCTGGCGATCCCCGATGATGAGCTCGCGCTGGCCGCGGCCGATGGGGACCATGGCGTCGATCGCCTTGAGCCCGGTCTGCACCGGTTGATCCACCGACTTGCGTGCGATGACGCCAGGCGCCACCTTCTCGATCGGTGAGGTCGTCTCCGCGGCGATCGGTCCTTTGCCGTCGATCGGGTTGCCCAAGGGGTCGACGACCCGGCCGAGGAGGGCACTGCCAACCGGGACCTCGAGTACCCGCCCGGTGCAACGTACCCAGTCTCCCTCGGAGAGATGGGTGTAGTCGCCGAGCACGACAGCCCCCACCGAGTCGCGCTCCAGGTTGAGCGCGAGGCCGAAGGTGTCGCCGGGGAACTCCAGCATCTCGTAGTACTGGGCGTCCGACAGGCCGTGCACACGCACGATGCCGTCGGTGAGGCTGACGATCGTGCCCTCGGTTCGTGCCTCGGTCTTGAGCTCGAACTTCTCGATCTTTTGTTTGATGAGATCGCTGATCTCGGAGGGGTTCAGTTGCATGGCGGTGTTCCGTTCAGAATTGCAGTGCGTGGGCAAGCTGGCGGAGCTTGCCGCGAACCGAGTCATCGATCACCAGGTCTCCGGCGCGGATCTCCACCCCACCGATCAGCTCGGGGTCCTCCTCGACACGGAGCTCGACCTGCCCGCCCAGTCGCCGCGTCAACGCGGCGGCGAGCTCGGCCTGCTGGTCTGGGCTGACCGGATAGGCGCTGCGCACGAGGATGTGGCGTACACCCTGATCAGCGACCCTTCTCGCCTCGAACAGCTCGGCGATCTCGGGGATGGCGCCCAAGCGGGCATTCTCCGCCAGTAGCCGGAGGAGATTGGCGGCCTCGGCGGGTAGGGCGTCGCCGCAGACCTCCTGGATCATGTCGCGAATGCGCTCCCGAGGGACGTTCGGGTTGGCAATCTGGGCGACCATTTGCGGATCGCTAGCCACCGCGGACAGCAGGGCGAGGGCCTGCGACCAGGACTCGATCTCGCCAGCCTCTTTGGCCCGTGCGAACACCGCCTCGGCGTAGGGCCGGGCGATGGTGGTGATCTCTCCAGCCATGGTGATGCCTTAGAGCTGCTTGGCGAAGGACTCGACGAGGTTGCCGTGGGCCTTGACGTCGATCTCCTTCTGGAGAATCCGTTCCGCGGCCGCCACCGCGAGATCAGCGACCCGCTGGCGCAGGTTCTCGCGTGCCCGGTTGGTCTCCTGGTCGATCTCGGCCTGGGCCGCGGCGACCAGACGCGCACCTTCGGTGCGGGCCTCCTGCTTGGCCTCGTCGACGATCTCGCCGGCGCGCTTCTGCGCCTGGTTGACGATCTCCGCGGCCTGCGCCTTGGCCTGCTGGAGGACCTCGAGGGCGCGCTTCCGACCGAGCTCCTGCTCGTGCTGCCCGCGCTCGGCGGCGGCTAGGCCCTCGGCGATCTTAGCCTTACGTGCCTCCAACGCCTTGACGATGGGGGTCCAGACGAACTTCATGGTGAGCCAGACGAACACCGCGAAGGCGATCATCTGGCCGATGAGCGTCAGATTGAAATTCATGCTACGCCTCGCCGGGCAGGAGTGAGAACGAGCCGGTCGCGATCGGCGCTCAGACGGCGAACATCAAATACAGACCCATGGCGATCGCGATCACGGGCAGGGCGTCGGTCAGACCCACGACGATGAAGAAATTGGTACGCAGCATCGGGACGAGCTCGGGCTGGCGTGCGGCCCCATCCAGGAAGCGACCGCCGAGGATGCCGATACCGATGGCCGCACCCACGGCGCCCAGACCCAGCATGAGAGCGGCGGCCATGTAAGCCAATGCTTGTGCAAGTTCCATGAATTCCCCCTTGAGGATGGGTGAGAGGTTGGACTGATGACGAGGTCAGTGGTGCTTCTGGTGCGCCATGTCGAGGTAGACGATGGTGAGCACCATGAAGATGAACGCCTGCAGCGTGATGATCAGGATGTGGAAGATGGCCCAGGCGAGCTGGGCGAAGAGGCCCGTGACCGCCAGCGCCAGGCCACCACTGTACATGATCGCGATGAGGATGAAGATCATCTCGCCGGCATAGAGGTTGCCGAACAGGCGCAGGGCCAGCGAGACCGGTTTGGAAAGCAGGCTGACGCCCTCGAGGACCAGGTTGAAGGGCATGCCCCACTTCCCGAAGGGCTGGAAGGCCAGCTCCCCGAGAAAGCCACCGACGCCCTTGATCTTGAAGCTGTAATACAGCATCAGGATAAAGACCACCAGGGCCATGCCGAAGGTGGTGTTCGGGTCGGTCGTCGGGACGATCTTCAAGAAATGGATCCCGATCAGGCTGGCCAGCCAGGGAACCAGGTCGACCGGGACCAGGTCCATGAGATTCATCAGGAAGACCCAGACGAAGATGGTCAGCGCCAAGGGGGCGACCAAGGGGTTGCGGCCGCTGAAGGAGCTGCGGACGTTCTCATCGACGAACTCGATGATCCACTCGGCGAAGTTCTGGCGCCGGTCGGGGACCCCCGCGGTGACGCGCTGCGCAACGCCGTAGAAGAACCAGATGAAGAGCCCGCCAAGCAGAAGGGAGAAAAACATGGTGTCGACGTGGATGGCCCAGATTCCCATGGCCGATGCCTCGTCCATGTCATGCGCGAAACCCAAACCCCGCTCCGGGTGGTAGCCGAACGTGAGGTTGGTCAGGTGGTGCCGGATGTACTCGGTGGAGGTGAGCGTCTCAGACGAGGCCATCGATCAACTCCCAGGTGTCTGGCCCGCGCCCGACGTGGGCGCGAGGAGCGCCGGCAGCACCTGCGCGGCGAAATAGGCGGCGATGAGCGCCAGTGGGCTCAACCCCTCGATCGTCACGAACGAGACCGTGAACAGGGCCAGGATCAACCCCAGCTTTGCGATCTCCGCGCCGTAGATCCGGGCACCGATCATCGCGGCGTCCTCCGACGGGTCACCGCGAAGCAACCAATAGGCAAAGGCCAGATTCGCCACGAAGCAGACGCCAGCCCCGATCAGCACCGAGAGCGCAATCGACGCGCCGAACGGCCAGGCCAGGATTGGCAAGAGCAGCGCCATGGCGAGCTGCGCGCGCAGGACCCACTTGATCTGCGAGTCGTGCGAGTGAAGCTTCGCCCCTTGCGGTATCGGAATGTTGACCCCCTCCCACGCCGCGGCGGAAGTATAAGAGCGCGCAAATATGCGGTCAAACCAGGCTCTGCGGCTCGGTCGCGGGCCAGAGGGCCGGCAAAATCGCAATAAGTGGTCAATAAAGCGGCGGGAAATCAATCACTTTATGTGAGCGAGGATGCCATCGAGCTCGTCGAGGCTGTTATAGGCGATCACGAGCCGTCCCGTCCCCCGTCGTCCCTGTTCGATCTGCACCCGCGCGCCGAGGCGATCGGTGAGGTCGTCCTGGAGGCGGCGGATGTTGGGGTCGGGGTTGATGCGCGGCAGGCTACGCGGCGCCTCCTCGCCTTCCATCTGCAGGCGGCGAACCCGCCGCTCGGTCTCGCGGACCGAGAGTCCGCGCGCGAGCACCTCGCCCGCCGCACGGCTCTGCTGGGGCCCCCGCAGGCCCAGCAGCGCACGGGCATGACCCATCTCCAGGCGGCCCTCGCGCAGGTAGCCCTTGACGTCGTCGTTGAGCTCGAGCAGGCGCAGCAGGTTGGTCACCGTGGTGCGGGACTTGCCAACGGCCTCGGCCACCTGCTGATGGGTCAGGCCGAACTCGGTCAACAGGCGGGCCAGGGCATCGGCCTCTTCCAGCGGATTGAGGTCGTCGCGCTGGATGTTCTCGATCAGCGCGATGGCGATGGCGGCCTGCTCGTCGACGTCGCGCACCACCACCGGGATCTCGCTAAGCCCCGCCTGCTGGGATGCGCGCCAGCGCCGCTCACCGGCGACGATCTCGTAGCGCCCTTCGCCGATCGGACGCACCACGATGGGCTGGATGACCCCCTGGGCGGCGATGGAGTCGGCCAGCTCGCGCAGGCTGTCGGGGTCGAAGTCCCGCCGCGGCTGGTAGCGGCCGCGTTGGATCAGGTCCAGGGGGAGGCTCGCAATCCGTTCCTCGCGGGCGACCGCCACCCCCTCGGCGTCGCCCTCGCCGCTGCCGAGGTCGGCCTCGCGCGCCGCGCCGAGCAGGGCCTCCAGACCCCGCCCCAAGCCCCGCTTCTTGACCGACATCGGCCTGTCCCTCCCCGCCTCAGGCCGCCGCGGCGCGTTTCGCTTGGCGCCGCAGGACTTCGCTCGCGAGCGCCAGGTAGGAGATGGCGCCGCGCGAGCTGCTGTCGTAGAGCATCACCGGCAGGCCATGACTGGGCGCCTCGGCGAGACGCACGTTGCGCGGGATGATGGTGCGGTAGACCTCCTCGGTGAAATGGGTGACGAGCTGCGTGGAGACCTGATTGGCCAGATTGTTGCGGGGGTCGTGCATGGTCCGCAGGATGCCCTCGATGGTCAGTCCGCGGTTGCGGGTCACGCGGATCTGATCGATGGTGTCGAGCAAGGCGGAGAGGCCTTCGAGCGCGTAATACTCGCACTGGATCGGGATCAGCACCCCATGGGCCGCCACCAGGGCGTTGACCGTCAGCATGTTGAGCGACGGCGGACAGTCGATGATGACGAATTCGTAGGTGTCGGCGACGGTTGCGAGCAAGTGCGCCAGCCGCCGCTCGCGTTGGGTGGATTGCATGAGCCCCACCTCGGCCGCCGTGAGGTCCCCGTTGGCGGGGAGCAGGTCGAAGCCCGGCGCGGGCTCAGGCACCCGGCAGAGACAGGCGGCGACGGGCGCCTCGCCGAGCAGCAGGTCGCAGCTCGTCCTTTCGAGCGCGTTCTTGTCGACCCCGCAGCCCATGGTGGCGTTGCCCTGGGGGTCCATGTCGACGAGCAGCACCCGCCGCTTCATCGATGCCAGGGAGGCCGCCAGATTGACGGCCGTGGTGGTCTTGCCCACGCCACCCTTCTGATTGGCAATGGCGATCGTCCGCACCATGTCGGCCTCGTTAATCAGGGCAGATCTCAATCAGATGGCGCTCGCCCTCGACGAAGGGCACACGCAACCGGTGCACCAGAACGCGTCCCCATGCCGGATCGAGCGCCGCGAGCTCGTCAGTCGGGCGGCGGCCCTTCATGACGAGCAGCCGCCCCGAGGGCTCCATGAGGGGCCGGGCCGCCGCGGCAAGGACCGCAAGGGGCGCGACGGCGCGACTGAGGATGGTAACGAATTTTCGCTCGGGCCGATACGACTCGAACCGGGCCTGCACGGCCTGGACATTGGCAAGACCGAGCTCGATCATGGCCTGGCGCACGAAACGCAGCTTCTTGCCGCTGCTGTCGAGGAGCACGAAGCGTCGTGCGGGCTGGGTGATCGCCAGCGGCAGGCCCGGCAGGCCAGCCCCGGTACCCAGATCGAGCACGCTGTCACCGTGCAGGTGAGCGCTCACCGACAGGCTGTCCAGCAGGTGACGGGGGACCATGGCGATCGGCTCGCGCACGGCGGTGAGGTTGTAGGCCCGGTTCCAGCGCGCCAGGAGCTCGACCAGGGCAAGGAGGCGATCGCGCTCGCCCGCGGAGGGGTCCAGCCCCAAGCGCGCCAGGCCGGCATCGAGCCGTTCGCGCAGGTCGGCCTCGCCAGGCGGCACGCTCATGCAGGGGCGCCGGTGGCGGCGCTGCGCCGGCGCAGGTGAATCGACAGCAGTGAGATCGCCGCTGGGGTGACCCCGGGGATGCGCGCCGCCTGGCCGAGGGTGTGGGGGCGGATGCGTCGGAGCTGCTCGCGCACCTCGCTCGACAAACCGCGCACCTGATCGAAATCGAGGTCGGCCGGGAGGCGGACCGCCTCCTGCGCGCGCTGGCGCTCGATCTCCTCACGCTGGCGATCGATGTAGCCGGCGTACTTGGCCTGGATCTCCACCTGCTCGGCCACCACCGGGTCCACGACCGCCGGAGCCAACGCGGGGAGCTGGAGCAGTGAGCGATAGCTGACATTGGGCCGGGCGAGGAGGTCGAGGGCGCGTGTCTCGCGGCGCAGCTCGTCCCCGAGCACGCCGCGCACCAGGGCGGCATCGGCCTCGCCCGGCCGCACCCAGGTCTCGCGCAGGCGCGCACGCTCGCGCTCGATGGCCTCGCGCTTCGCACAGAAGCGCCGCCAGTGCGCCTCGCCGACCAGACCGAGCCGGCGCCCGGTCTCGGTCAGGCGCAGATCGGCGTTGTCCTCGCGCAGCAGCAGGCGATACTCGGCGCGACTGGTGAACATGCGGTAGGGCTCGGTCGTACCCCGCGTGATCAGGTCATCGACCAGCACCCCGATGTAGGCCTCGTCGCGGCGCGGGCACCAGGGCTCTTCCCCGCGCGCCAGGCGCGCCGCGTTCACCCCCGCCAGCAGCCCCTGGGCCGCGGCCTCCTCGTAGCCGGTGGTCCCGTTGATCTGCCCGGCGAAGAACAGCCCGGCGATGTCGCGGGTCTCGAGCGAGGGCGCCAGATCGCGGGGGTCGAAGAAGTCGTACTCGATGGCGTAGCCGGGGCGGGTGATCTGGGCCTGCTCGAAGCCGGGGATGGAGCGCACCAGGGCGAGCTGCACGTCGAAGGGGAGGCTGGTGGAGATCCCGTTGGGGTAGACCTCTGCGGTGCCGAGCCCCTCGGGCTCGACGAAGACCTGGTGCGAGTCCTTATCGGCGAAGCGCACCACCTTGTCCTCGATCGAAGGGCAATAGCGCGGCCCGACCCCTTCGATCACACCGGTGAACAAGGGTGACCGGGCGAGGCCGGAGCGGATGAGGTCATGGGTGCGCGGGTTGGTCCGCGCGATGTGACAGCTCACCTGGCGCGGGTGGTCCTCCGGCCGCCCGAAGAACGAGAACACAGGGACCGGCCGGTCGCCCGGCTGGGGCTCGAGCACCGAGTAGTCGATGCTGCGCCCGTCGATCCGCGGGGGCGTACCCGTCTTGAGCCGGGCCACTCGCAGCGGGAGCTCGCGCAGACGGCGCGCCAAGGCGTTGGCGGGTGGATCGCCCGCGCGGCCGCCTTCATAATGACTGAGGCCGACGTGGATGCGACCGCCGAGGAAGGTCCCCACGGTGAGGACGACGGCTCGGGCGCGCCAGGAGAGACCCATCTGGGTGCGCACACCGATCACGCGCCCTTGCTCCACCACCAGGTCATCGACCGGCTGCTGGAAGCGGTCGAGCCCCGGTTGCTCCTCGATCGCGCGGCGGACGGCGGCGCGATAGAGGGCGCGATCGGCCTGAGCGCGGGTGGCACGTACCGCCGGCCCCTTGCTCGCGTTGAGGATGCGAAAATGGATGCCGGCGGCATCGGCGGCACGGGCCATGAGGCCGCCAAGGGCGTCGATCTCTTTGACGAGGTGCCCCTTGCCGATCCCGCCGATCGCGGGGTTGCAGCTCATCTGGCCGATGGTCTCGATGTTATGGGTGAGGAGCAGGGTGCGCGCGCCGCTGCGCGCGGCGGCCAGGGCGGCCTCGGTCCCGGCGTGCCCGCCCCCGACCACGATCACGTCATAGGATGTTTCAGCCCACATGGCAGCCTCGGCCTCGGCAGACAAGCGCACTAGTCTAACCCATCCGGAAACTCCACAACTCGCTGCTTCCAGTCGGATTTTCACCCTCTCGGACCTGCCGCGCGCGGCTCGGTGGTGCTGATGTCTTCGGTCCCCAGGGCGCGTCTGGAGCAGGTCCTGCTCGCCGCCGGCGACGTCATCCTCGGCAAGGGCCATGAGCTGCGCCTCGCGCTCGCCTGCATCCTCGCCCGCGGCCACCTGTTGATCGAGGACCTCCCGGGCGTGGGCAAGACGACGCTCGCCCAACTCATCGGCCGCCTCCTGGGCCTGGACTATTCCCGCATCCAGTTCACCAGCGACCTACTGCCGGCGGACATCACCGGGGCCTCGGTGTACGAGCGGCGCAGCGAGACCTTCCGCTTTCACCCTGGGCCGATCTTCGCCCAGGTGGTGCTGGCCGACGAGATCAACCGCGCCACCCCCAAGGCCCAGAGCGCGCTGCTGGAGGCGATGGAGGAGCGGCAGGTCACCGTCGAGGGCGAGACCCGAACCTTGCCCGAGCCCTTCTTCGTCATCGCCACCCAGAACCCGGCCTACCAGATCGGGACCTTTCCTCTGCCCGAGTCGCAGCTCGACCGCTTCCTGATGCGGATCGCCCTCGGCTACCCGGCGGAGCAGGAAGAAAAGACCCTGCTCGCCGGGGAGGACCGCCGCCGGCTGCTCGCCCGGCTGGGCGCGGCACTCACGGTCGCCGAGCTGCTGGAGCTGCAGCGCCAGGTCGAGGCGGTCCACGCGGCGGCACCGATCATCGACTATTGTTACGCCCTGGTGGTCTTCACCCGGCGCTCCGGGCGCTTCCTGCACGGGCTCTCGCCGCGGGCGGGCCTCGGACTGCTGCGCAGCGCCCGCGCCTGGGCCCTGCTCGCCGGGCGCGGCTTCGTGATCCCGGAGGACGTGCAGGCGGTACTCCCGGCCTGCGTCCCCCACCGTCTGATCAGCGCCGAGGACAATGCCCCCAGCGGGCACCCGGACGTGGCCCGCTACATCCTCGAGCGCGTACCGGTGCCGTGACCGCTTACGGGGAGGGGGTCCGACCTCGCTGGCTCGCCCAGCTCATGCGCACCGCGCCGCTCGGGGCCGACGGCGCCGCCGTGATCCTCGGCCGCTACATCTATATCCTCCCCACCGGCATGGGGGCGCTGCTGGCGGCGGTGCTGCTGCTCATGCTACTGGGCTCGCTCAACTATCAGAACAACCTGGGCCTCTTCCTCACCTTTCTGATGGGCGCCGTTGCCCTCGTGGCGATGCACCACACCTGGTTCAATCTGCTGCGTCTGCAGGTCGAGGCGCGCGGTGGGCCGCCCGTCTTCGCCGGCGAGGAGGCGAGCTTTACCCTCACCCTCGCGGATTCAGGGATGCGGGGCCGATTCGACCTCCACGCCGAGGGGGGCGACGGCCAGGCGGCATTCCCGCGCGGGGGCAGCACCCAGCTCTCGCTGCGGTTCGGCACGGGGCGACGCGGCTGGTGCCACCTCAAACGCGTGCGGCTGGAGACCCGCTATCCCCTGGGGCTCTTTCGTGCCTGGGCCCTGGCGCAGGTGCGGGCACAGGTCCTGGTCTATCCCTGCCCGACGGCACTCGGGCCGGAGCCGGCGCTCCTGCCCGCGCTGGGTGACAGCAACGTCGGTGACCTGGGGGTCGGGGCGGACGACTTCGTCGGACCGCGGGCCTACCGTCCGGGGGATTCCCCCCGCCACCTCGACTGGAAGGCCCTGGCTCGCGAGCGGGGGCTGATCGTCAAGCAGTTCGGCGGGGATCAGAGCGCCCAGGTCTGGCTCGACATGGCGGCCCTGCCCGCGGTCGAGCTCGAGATGCGGCTCGCACTGCTGTGCCGCCAGGTACTGGACGCGGCCGAGGCCGGCCTGAGCTACGGGCTGCGGCTGCCAGGCCAGAGCATCCCGCTGGGGCGGGGCGATGCCCACCGCCACCGCTGCCTGGAGGCATTGGCCCTGTTTGATCATGGGTGAGGTCCTGGAAGTCGTGCGCAGCGCGTCCGCGTCAAGTGCTGGGAGAGGGCTGGGGTGAGGGAAACGGCCGCGGCGAAGGGTGCCATTGATCCTGCGCGGCGGCGCTGGTCGCCATGGCCCTTGGGGCGAGGGACGCATCCGCCGCCGGCCGCGGATCAGACGGCGGCCATGGCCGCGTTGCTGGCCCTGGCCTGTCTTCCGCTGCTCGGTGAGGTCGCCCCGTCGGTCAGCGCCTACCTCTTCGGCCTGCTCCTGCTGCGCTTCGCCTCGCTGCGCTGGCCGAAGCTCACACCCAAACGCTGGCATCTGCTCGGGCTGACGCTGGCGGGCGGTGTGGTCGTCTATGCGGCCTATCAGACCCTGGTCGGCCAGGAGGCCGGTACGGCGCTGCTCGCGACCATGCTCGCGCTCAAGGTCCTGGAGGTGCGCAGGGCGCGGGATCTGCGGGTCGCCACGGCGCTCTTCGGGTTTCTCCTGGTCAGCCAGTTCCTGTTCAGTCAGTCCGCCGGGCTCGGTGTGTACTTCCTCGCGCTGATGGTGGGCAACTTCGCCCTGATGGCCGATCTCACCGCGCGCGATCCCTCGCGGCCGATCGTTGGTGCCCTGAGGCGCTCCTGGCGGCTCACCGTACAGGCGCTGCCCTTGGCGCTGGTGCTCTTCGTGCTATTTCCGCGCCTCAGCGGGCCGCTGTGGAGCATCAACCCGCCGACGGAGAAGGCGCGCAGCGGGGTCAAGGATTGGATGGAGCCCGGCTCGGTCAGCGACCTGGTGCTCTCGGGCGAGCTGGCGTTTCGGGTGCGCTTCGAAGGCGCGGCGCCGCGACCAGACCAGCGCTATTGGCGAGGGCCGGTCCTCTGGCGCAGCGACGGTCGGCGCTGGACGCCTGGGTCACCGGGTCCCTCGCCGCCCAGCCCGCAAGCCGTCGGTGAGACGCTGGCCTACGCCATCACCATGGAGCCGAGCGGGCAGCGCTGGATGTTCCCGCTCGACCTCCCGCTGCAAATACCGCCCGGCGCCAGCATGACCGGAGACTTCCAAGTCCTGGCGGAGCGCCCCATCGCCGAGGCCCTGCGCTACCGCATGGTCTCGGCGCTGGAGTATCACACCGGCCCGCTCGCCCTCGCGGAGGAGCGGGCGGGCCTCGCCCTGCCGGGCAACATCACGCCGCGGATGCGCGCGCTGGTCGCGGGCTGGCAGGCCGGCTCGGAGGGGCCCGAGGGGTTGGTCGCGCAGGCGTTGGCACACTTTCGGGAGCAGCCTTTCTACTACACCCTGACCCCACCGAGGCTGGGTCCAAACCCCGCCGATGCCCTTCTGTTCGAGACCCGCCGCGGCTTCTGCGAGCACTACGCCGCCGCGTTCGCCCTGCTCATGCGCATCGCCGACATCCCCGCGCGGGTGGTGCTTGGCTATCACGGGGGAGAGCTCAACCCCCTGGGCGGCCACTATATCGTGCGGCAGTCCGACGCCCACGCCTGGACCGAGGTCTGGCTGCCCGAGAGGGGCTGGGTGCGGGTGGACCCGACGGCCGCCATCGCCCCGGAGCGGGTCGAGGCGAGCCCGCTCCTCTCCGCCCTCACGAGCGGGGCGCCCGCGCGGTTCCAAGTGGACACGCCGGCCGCGCTCGCACGCTGGCTCCACCAGTTACGCCTAGTCGCCGATGCCGCCGACGCGCGTTGGTACGACTGGGTGGTCGGCTACTCCGATCGACGCCAGCAGCGCCTGCTCGACGCCTTCGGGCTGGCGGCACTGCGGGAATACGGGCTCGCCCTGGGGATGCTGCTCGCGTCCGCGGTCGTACTCGGGCTGCTCGTCACCGGCCTGGCGCGGGGGGATGGGCACCGCGATCCGCTGGAGCGGCTCTATGCCCGGTTCTGTCGGCGATTGGCTCGCGTCGGGCTGGCTCGGGCACCGACCGAGGGGCCGCTCGCCTATGGAAACAGGGTAGGCCAGGAGCGGCCCGACCTGCGCGCGGGCGTCGAAGCCTTCCTGGCGCTGTACCTCCCCATGCGCTACGGGGGTCAGGCACCGAACGCCGGCGTGCGCGCCCTGCGCCGAGCACTCGCCCGGTTTCATCCCCGTCGGCGAGCCAAGAAGTCCGCGCAGAAAGGCCAAGTCACGAGTCGAGAACAAGGGGAACAGCGCACACGATCGGTGTCGTAAACGCAGAGGCGATGCCGTTCGGGCAATTGTGTGCTTTGGTCACCTTGCTCTTGACGCGTTACGAGTCCTCGAAAGAGCCGCCCGAGCGCCTCGTCGTTTTGGGAACGGCACCGAGACCGAAAGGTAGGCGGACCGATGACGCT
>Ga0114946_10001432_pt1 | contig 16487 bp, 12 predicted proteins | sample WalLakDeSediment_FD_88676 | JGI IMG/M metagenome (GOLD analysis project Ga0114946, IMG submission 88676) | Lake sediment microbial communities from Walker lake, Nevada to study Microbial Dark Matter (Phase II) - Walker Lake 11/02/13 Deep Sediment | ecosystem: Environmental > Aquatic >... | reverse complement strand
GACTTTTTGCAAACCTGCTTCGCGGGCCATGGCGGCCGGCGGCGGGCATGCCCGGAGGTTGTTCCAGCGATGGCAGCAGACGACGCCGACGAGAAGAAGCCCGTAGTCGATCCCTGGGCCGACATTGTGTCTGAGGATCTCGGGGATTTGTCAGAGGGTCTGGGAGGATTGTCAGAGGATCTCGGAGGGCTGTCCGAGAACCTGGGGGCCGAGAACCTGGGGGGCGGTGACGGGCTTGGTGAGGGCGATGATGCCTCGGCGTTCGATTTCCTCGACGGTGATGACGAGGCGGCCCCGGCCGATCTTGCAGCCGCTGAGTTCCCGATCGCTGAGATGCCCACAGCTGACCTGTCTGCTGGCGACCTGGCTGCTGACGACCTGGCTGCTGACGACCTGGCTGCTGATCTCACGGAGGAACTTGCCCAGGAGCTCTTCGCGGAAGCCGACGAAGAGGCCGACCTCGCTGCCGACGCTCCGCCGCTGTCGGTGTTCGCGCCGGAGGAGTCGGCGGTCAGCAGGCCTTCGCCATCGACGATCGAAATTGGCACTGGTCTTTCGGGCATTCGTCTCGACGAGGCGGAGGCCGCGGAAGAGGAAGCGTTTGCCCAGGCTGCTGCCGCTGCTGAGCCCGACCAGGCGACCGAGTCGAACGACAGTTTTGACTTCGGTGGCGTGTCGTCGAACGCTGGCGACGAGTCGGACTTTTTCGCGAGTGCCGGCCTGGAAGAAACAGGGGAAGCCGCGGACAACACCGAGGCCACGGGTGAGGAACTGTTCGCGGCCGCTGCGCCCGCGGTGACCGCAGCGGTGACGGCTCCGGCTGCTGGCCGCGTCACCACGGCCAAGGCGGCGCCCAAGAAAAAGGGGGGCATCGGCCAGATGATCGGGGTCGTGCTCGGCGGCCTCATGTCCATCCCCATCGTGCTCGGCATCCTCGTCGGTCTGATGTGGCTCGGCTGGCCCGACACGCTCGGCCTGCGGAAGTCGATGCCCGCCGCGTTGTCGTTCCTGCTGCCGCCGAAGCAGCCGTCCGGACTCGCGAGACTGCCCGCGGTCGCTCCCGACGCCGCCCCGGATGCCGGCGGTTCAGCCCTCGACGACCTTGCCGTGACCGACGCGGCCGACGCGACTGATGGAGCTGGCGGTGATGCTCTCGGCGGTGATCGGCCGGCTCCGGTCGACGCCTTCGCTGCCGCCGGCACGCTTCCTGGAATCGACGCCCTCCCCGATGACGAGCCACCGGCGCCAGCGGCCAGCGATGATCCCGAAGACAGTTCGCCCGCGAGCGAAGCGCTCGCCGCGCTGGGCACTCGTCCGGCGCCGCTCGATGATTTTGATGCCGCCGTGCTCGGCGGCGAGCCGGCGACAGCCAGGTCAGAGCCTGCCGTCGTCGTGGAGCCGGAGCCGCTCGACATGGCGAGCCTCGAAGCCGCCGTTCTGGCCGCCGACGAGGCGAGTGCCGCCGTCACCGCGCTCGATGACTTCGAGGATCGCGGCAGTCGCCGCCGCCTCATCGAGTGGTATCGGTCCCTGGCGCACGTGGCGTCGGAACTCGCGCTCCTCGAGCGGGTCGCCGCCGATTCGGCCCGGCCCCTGGCCGGCGCTCCCGACCCCGTGGTCGATCTGCATGCGACGATCGCCGCCGATGGCCGGCTCGTCGATCAGCTCGGCCGCCTCGCGCCGATGTGGCTGGCCTTCGACAAGCGCGACAGTGACGGCGTGATGCTCGTCGGTGAGTTTTCCTCGACGCGACCGGCCGGTCCGTGGTGGCGGTCGCTCGTCGTCCATCCGGACGGGGAGGGCACGCCGCGCGAACTGACGGTCATCACTCGCTCCGAGCCGGCGGCGGTCGCCGGCGAGCCGGTGTTCATCACCGGTGTCATCATCGGCGACGATGTCGTCTGGGGCACCGACTGCCGTGCCGCCCGGCCATCCGACTCGGCCCGCCCCGAACCAGACGACATCTTCGGCCTGCCCGAATAAGTCCCGTGGATCCGGTGCGACGTGTATTCGGTGAAGCAGGGGGCGGAACCGCCCCGTGGCGACTCTGTGATCGGGATCGCCGCGGCCGTGGCCGCGGGTGATCTCACCTCTCTGGCCATGGTCGAGGCAGCTCGGGCTGCGTGCACCGCCACGGCGCCCGGCCTGAATGCCATCGTGCAGGTGAATCCTGCCGCCGTTGCCGCGGCGGGCGAGATCGACGGCCGGGCCGCGACGGACCGTGGCCTGCTGCCGCTGGCCGGAGTGCCGCTGAGCGTGAAGGAATGCTTTCCGGTCGCAGGGCTGCGGACGACGCTCGGCATCGGCTGCCGGGCCCACGATGTCGATGCCGCCGACGCGGCGTTGGTCGACCGACTGCAGGCTGCCGGGGCCATCGTCATCGGTAAGGCCAACGTGCCCCAGGCGATGTTTCTTCACGAGACCGACAACCCAGTCTGGGGTCGGACGCGACATCCGACCCACCCGGACCGTGGCCCCGGCGGCTCGAGCGGCGGTGATGCGGCCGCCGTCGCCGCCGGGATCGTGCCCCTCGGCCTGGGCAACGATCTGGCCGGCAGCCTCCGCCAGCCGGCCCATGCCTGCGGCATCGCCACGCTCATGCCCCGCTCGATGGTGATCGGCACCGGCGGCGCCTTCGACACGCTGCCCCACCTCTCGGTCGTGAAGCCCCGCGCCGGGTTCCTGGCCCGTTCGGTCGCCGACCTCGCCCGCGCGCTCGATGCCTGCCGCTCCCTGGTCGAATGTCACGTCGAATCTCGCTCGGGCACGGTCGCAGCCGGGCCGCTGCGGATCGGCTGGTGGACCGACACCGGACCCATTCCCCCCTCGGCGGCGATCACGCGGGGCGTGCACGACGCCGTGGCCGCACTCGAGCGGGCCGGTGCGACGCTCGTGCCGCTCGCCGGCACCGTGGCGACCGAAGCCGCCTGGCTCCACCTGGCCATCCTTGCCGCCGACGGTGGCAGTGATGTCCGCAGCCTGTTTCGCACAGCGGCCGGCACATCACGGCCGATGCCCGGCGTCCGGCGACTCCTCCGGCTCGCCGGCCTCCCGACGCCGGTGCGGAAGCCGTTGGCGGCCGTGGCCCGGCTGGCCGGCGCATGGATCGAAGCCGAGGCCCTGGGCCGCATCGGCCCGCTCACGCCGGAAGCGTTCGCGCGTCTCCTCGACCGTCGCACGGCGCTCGCGGCCGATCTCGCGCGGCTCGTGACCGGCTGCGACGCCCTCGTCTGCCCGGTGTCGGCGGTGCCGGCGCTGCGACACGGGACGGCCGCCCGGCTCGTGCTCGCCGCCGCCCCGTGCCTGTTCGCCAACCTCTTCGACCTCGCAGCCGGCGCGGTGCCGGTCACGCGGGTGCGGCCCGACGAGGAGGAGACCCGTCCGTGGTCGTCCGATCCGGTGCTGCGGGCCGCCCGCGGCTGCGACGCCGGGAGCCGTGGCCTCCCGGTCGGTGTGCAGGTGATCGCACCCCCCGGGGGCGACGAGTCCGTCGTGCTCAGCGTGATGCAGATGATCGAAGCCGGAGCCGGGTTCGGTGCGGAGTGAACGGTCGCGAGGCTCGGGTGATCACCCGCCGAGGCGGGAGGTGACGGCGCGGGGGATGTGGTCGATCGGGAGCGTCTCGACCGCCGCCCCGATGTCGATCGCCGCCTTGGGCATGCTCCACACCACGCTCGTGGCCTGATCCTGCGCGATTGTGTGCCAGCCCCGGCGGCGGAGCGTGGCGAGGCCCCGGGCGCCGTCCTTGCCCATGCCGGTGAGCAGGAGCGCCGCGCCGGGCTGGGCCCAGTGCTCCGCCACGCTCTCGAAGAACACGTCGACACTGGGACGAAAGAAGACCTCCCGCGGCTCGGCCGAGTATTCGAGCGTGCGGGATTTCGTCATCACAAGGTGGTCGTTCGTGCCCGCCAGGAGTACGTCGCCGGCTTCGGGGTGCTGGCCGTGCTCCGCCACGCGGACGGCGCGGCCGGTGCGGTCGCCGAGCCACTTCGCAAGGCCCGGCGCGAAGGCGACGTCGACGTGCTGCACGAGTAGTGTCGCCACGTTCCAGTCCTGGGGCAGCGGCAGGAGCAGGTCGGAGATCGCCTTCGGGCCGCCGGTCGATGCGCCGACGAGCAGGAGCTTCGGCGGGCCGGCGACCGGTGGCCGGGCGGTCTTCCGGGATTCAGTCGTCGACCCGACGAGCTTCGCGATCGTGCCGATCTTCTCCACGAGCGCGCCTGCCCCGCTGACCTCGCCGGCGGGGCCGAGCATGGGCGTGTCGACGGCGTCGAGCGCGCCGTGCCCCATCGCCTCGTAGACGAGCGAGATGTTGCCGCTCACCGTGGCCGTGACCACGAGGATTGCGCAGGGCGCCGCCGTCATGATCTGCCGGGTCGCCTCCACGCCGTCGACGTGGGGCATGAGAAGATCCATGAGGATCAGGTCGGGACGATCCCGCTTGGCCATCGCGATGGCCTCGACGCCGTCGCCCGCGGTCCAGGCCACCCGGTGGTCGGGCAGGCTCGTGACCACGCGGCGCAGCGCCTCGCAGGCCGCCCGCATGTCGTTGACGATCCCGATCCGCATGATGCTTCCAGACGATCCTTCCCGTTCAGCGACCTTGGCGTTGGCGGCTCAGCGTGCCGGTTCACCGATCAAGTCGATGATCGTATCGATGAAGGTGGCATCATGGAAACTGCTCTTCGTCAGATAGCGGTTCGCCCCGGCATCGAGGCCGCGGAGACGGTCTTCCTCACGGTCCTTGTAGGACACGATCACGACCGGAATCTCCTTGCGGACGGGGTCTGACTTCAGCAGGGAGACGAGGCCGATCCCGTCCATCCGCGGCATGTCGACGTCGGTCACCACGAGGTCGTAGGCGGCGGAACGGATCGCGTTCCAGCCGTCCATGCCGTCGACGGCCACGTCGACCGCGTAGCCCCGGGCCTGGAGGAGCTGCCGCTCCAGTTCGCGGACGGTGATCGAATCGTCGACCACGAGGATCCGCTTCCGCTGCCGCGCCTGCTCGGCGAGCTTCTCGAACTCGACCCGCGAAAGGCGGCGGCCCATGAGCACGTTGTCGATGCTCCGCACGAGATCCTCGACGTCGACGATGAGCACGGGGTGTCCGTTCTCGAGTAGGGACGCGCTGTTGATGTCGGGAACCTTGCCCAGCCGCGGATCGAGCGGGCGGACTTCGAGGTCACGTTCGCCGAGGAACGCATCGATGATCATGCCGAACTGTTGGCCGCGATCGCTGATCACCACCACCGGCATCGGGTCGGCCGGCTGGGTGGCCGCAGTCTCCAGGATCTGTGACGCGAGCACGAGGCCGATCGAGCCGCCGTCGCGGTCGAAGTATTGCCGCCCCTCGACCGTGCGGATGGCGGCGTGGGGCACGTGGAGGATCTGGTCGATGCGGGTGAGCGGGAAGGCATAGGGCTCCCCGCCGATCTCCACCAGCAGCGCTCGGATCACCGACATCGTGATCGGCAGCTGGAGCGTGAACACGGTCTGCCGGCCGGGCTGCGTCGCCACCCGCACGCTGCCCCCCACGGCCTTCACCATGCTCTGCACGACGTCGAGGCCGACGCCGCGGCCGGAGATCTCGGAGACCTTGTCCTTCGTGGAGAATCCGGGCAGGAACAGGAACTCGAGCAGCTCGAGTTCGGAGAGGTGTTCGGCCACCGGCTTCGCGACGAGCCCGCGGGCCACGGCCTTCGCCCGCAGCTGTTCGACGTCGATGCCCCGGCCGTCGTCGGTGAGCGTGATGTGGAGCATGCCGGCCCGATGCCGGGCCTCGAGCTGGATCGTGCCGGTGGCAGGTTTGCCGGCGGCCTCCCGCTCGGCGGCCGTCTCGAGGCCGTGGTCGAGGGCGTTGCGGATCAGGTGCGAGAGCGGCGCCTCGAGTTTGTCGAGGATGTCGCGATCGACCCCCGTCTGCTCGCCACGAACCTCGAACCGCACCTGCTTGCCGAGCGTGCGGGCCAGGTCGCGGACGAGCCGGGGGAAGCCACGGATACCGTCGGCCAGCGGCCGCATCCGGCTCACGATCACCTCGTGGTGGAGCCGGTTGGAAAGATCCTCGTTGCGGCGGGCGAAGCTCTCGAAATCCTCGAGGTGTTCGCTGAGCCGGGACAGGCAGACGTCGGCGCGGTCGCGAATCCCCGAGACCATCGCGGCGAACGGTGCGGGAACGGGCACCTCGGCGGCCTTCAGGCGTTCCTCGAAGGCGGAGATGCGGTCGCAGAGTTCGACCTCGGTGGACCGCAGCTGAAGCAGTGCCTCGACGAACGGCCGCAGCTGGCGGGTCTCGACGAGCGACTCGCCGGCGAGGCCCACGAGCCGCGTGAGGCTTTCGGCCGACACGCGGACGACGCGGTCGGCCCCTTCGGCCGCCGAGGCCGGGCGGGCCGGTTCGGCGGTCGTGGTCGGCACGGTCTCCGCCGGCTCCTCGGCACGTGCCGGTTCGCCTGCGGGGGCTCTGACGGTGGCGGCTGCGGCTGCGGGGGTTGTGCCGGTAGGGGCTGCGACGGCCGGAACCTCGACAGCGGGTGGCGGCGAGGGAGGAGGGGCGCTGGGCGGAGGAGTCGGCGCCGGGGCTGGCTCCAGGGTGTCTGTCCCCGTCAGCATCGCCTGGAGTCCGGCGACGACCTGCACGGCCCGGTCGGGCCATTGGCCGGCGGGCTCGAGCGCGTCGTCGGCCGTGGCGATGGCGGCCAGGAAATCGATGGCGGCCAGGAGCACGTCGGCATGCCGAGGCTGCACGCGGAACGTGCCCCTGCCCGCGGCCACGAACACGTCCTCGAGCGCGTGGGCCACCTGCACGGCGGCATCGAGGCCGACGATGCGGGCCGCCCCCTTGAGGGAGTGGGCGGCCCGCATCATCGACTCGATCGTCTTCGGAGAGCGTTCCAGTTCCTCGATCGCGAGCACGCCGCCGGAGAGGACAGCCGTCTGGCTCTCCGCCTCCAGCCGGAACAGCTCCAGCATCGAGAATCCGCTCAGGTCATCCGCCATGGTTCGCTCCTCGCGTTCAGCTGCCAACCAGGTCGCGCAGGCCGTCGAAGACACGGCCGTCGTCCAGCAGTCCCACCGTCCGGTCCTGCCACTCGAAGAGCGCCGTCGAGCAGCGGGCCTGCGCCTGGCTCACGGTCGACGGGACCGCCCGCACGTCGCCACGGGGCAGACGGTGCACGCCGGCCACCTCGTCGACACCGATGACCCAGCGTTCGACCCCCCTGCCGCCGTCGTGTCTGCCGCCGTCCCGCTCCACCACGAGCAGCCGGGACGACTCGGCCGAGGCGAATCCGCCGGATGGATCGGCCGCGGCGTCGGCGGCGGGGCCGCCGGCCAGCCCGAGCACCGCATGCAGCGACATGCACAGCTGGAGCTGGCCGCGGATGTTGACGAGTCCGGCGAGACCGCCGCTGCTGCGGTGTGGCACGCGGTGCAGCGGCCGGGGCATCGTGACCTCCACGAGCACCGCCGTCGGCAGGGCGAACCACTCCCGCTTCAGCCGAAAGACGAGCACGCTCGTCGCCTCGGCCTCCGTTTCGATTGTCGGCGCCTCGAGGATCTCCCGCCAGCTGTCGAGATAGCCGTCCGGCGCGACTCGGTCGAAGAACGTGCGGGCCGCCTCGGCCAGCACCGGACAGTTGCGGCAGTGGATGAAGGTCTTCAGTTCCGGACAGCTCTGGTCGCCGGCGATGCCGACGATCCGCCAGCACTCCGGCATCGGAGCCTCGACATGCCGCGACAGGGAGTCGTTGAGGTCGATCATGATGCGTCCTTGCGGGCGAGCACGCGGGCGGCCGACTGGCGATAGGTATCGGCCATGCGGGTGTCGCCCCGCTGCGTCGCCACGAGCGCCAGCGCGAGCAGGGCTTCGTCATGCGTCGCATCGAGGTAGAGCGTCTTGTGGAAGCAGCCTTCCGCCCGATCGAGATCGCCCGCCGCCTGATGCAGCATGCCCATGAGAAAGAACAGTTCCGGCGACGGACCGAGCCGCTCGCGGGCCGTCTCGCAGAGGGCCAGGGCTTCGGCATGCCGATGGGCGTTGGCCAGGCTGCCGGCCTCCGCGAGCACCGCGGCCAGTTCGGCGGCGGCCGCTGCGGCGGCGGCTTCGGCAGACGCGGCCGAAACCGGCGGCGGAGCAACCGGTGCGGCAGGCGCGTCGCGCCGCCGGTCAGGCCGCGGCGCCGCCGGCCGGCGGACGGGGGCCGCCGTCCGAGCGGGCGGGGGAGCGGCGGAGCGGCCAGCCTGAGAAGATGCGGCGCCGGCCACGGCCGGACCGCGTCGCAGCGCGAAGACCGACGCGGCGCCGGCCGGCATCCAGCGGCCCTTCATGATCGGCGGTTCCGCGGCCCCGAGCACGAGCAGGCCGTCGGGCCGCAGAAGCGCGTCGAGCGTCGCCTCCACGCGGCTCCGCGCCTCGGTATCGAGGTAGATGAGCAGGTTGCGGCAAAAGATCACGTCGTAGGGACCGCGGCCGACACGGAAGCCGTCATCGAGCAGATTCGCCCAGGTGAAGGCGACCTGGCCGCGGAGTCGGTCGTCGATGACGGCGGCTCCGTCGGCGGACGTGAACCAGCGGTCGCGAAACGTGAGGTCGGCGTTGCGGAAGGCATTCGCGGAATAACGGCCCCGGGCCGCCCGGGCGAGCGCCGCGTGGCTGACGTCGATCGCATCGATGTGGAACTGGCTCGTGTCGAGGCCGATGTCAAATAACGCCATGGCCACCGAGTAGGGCTCTTCCCCGGCGGCGCACGGCGCGGAGAGGATCCGCACCGGCGCCCGACCCGGCAGGGCGGTGACGGTCATGGCGAATCGCGCCACGAACTCGAAGACCTGCGGGTCCCGAAAAAACCAGCTCTCCGCGACGACGACTTCCTCGACCAGCGCGTCCCGCTCCGGCTCGTCGGTCGCGACCCGGTCGGCATAGGCCTCCGGCCGATCGATGCCGAGAGACTCCATGCGGATGCGGACGGCGCGCTGCAGGGCCGCCGGGCCGACGGTGGCGACATCGAGGCCGATCCACCGGCGCAGGAGCGGTTCGACCACGGCCACCGCCGGAGGCAGGGGGAGTGACGGCGCCGGCAGGGGCTGCTTGCCGCGGTTCATGGCAGAGGCACCTCCGCCGTGGCCGGGAACAGGCCGGCGGCGAGGTCGGCTGGGAGAAGATGATCGATCCGCACGAGCTGCACGGTGCGGTCGCCGATGCGGAGAATCGGCCCGAGGAACGGTGCCTCGGGGAGATCGAGCCGGGGCAGGATGGTGTCGCCGGTGGTGACCGACCGGATGGCGATCACGTTCTCCGCGACGAGCCCCAGCCGGACGGTGTCCGGAGGGGCGACAGTATCCGCAGGGCCGCTGGCGGGATCGGGCCTGCCGGGAAGAACGCACTCGACGACGATGACCCGGGTGCTCAGCCGCTCGGCGGGCGCGAGGTCGGCGATTCGCCGGCCGAGGTCGACGAGCGGCACGAGGCGGCCCCGGTAGGCGAAGACGCCGAGCACGTAGTCGGGCGTATGCGGGATCGGCCGCCCCGGCACGAGCGGCAGCACCTCGATCACCCTCCGCGATTCGATCGCGTAGTCCTGACCGCCGACGGTGAAGGTGAGCAGCTGCATGGCCGTGTCGTCAGATCGTGAACCGCGACACCTCTTCTTTGAGATCGCCGACGGCCTCGCGGAGGTGCACCGTGGCCTTGTTGAAGTCGTCGAGCGAGGATGCGGTGCGGGTGGCTCCCTCGGCGAGCCGGATCATCGCCTCGCGGATCTGCTCCGCTCCCTGCGACTGGGCCCGCATGCCCTCCGTCACCTGGCCGAACCGGCCCGAGATGCCCTGCACACCCCCGATGATATCACCGAGCTTCGTCGAGACCGCGCCGATCTCCTGGACGCCGGAGCGGACCTGCTCCGCAAACTTGTCCATTTCCATGACGCCGGCCGACACGCTGTTCTGCATTTCCTTGACCATCCGCTCGATGTCGAGTGACGCGACCGCCGTCTGGTCGGCGAGCCGCCGGATCTCACGGGCCACGACGAGGAAGCCGAGTCCGTATTCGCCGGCCTTTTCCGCCTCGATGGCGGCATTGATCGAGAGGAGGTTCGTCTGGTCGGCGACCTTCGTGATCGTCGTCACCGCGAGGTTGATGTTGGCCGCCCGCTCACTGATCACGGCGAGCTTGGCCCCGAACGAGGAGGTGCTCGACGCGAGCTGTCGCATCGTGCCGTCCATGCCGACCAGGCCGCCGCGGCCCTCGGCGGCCATGCGGCCGGTGTGATCGGCCATGTCGTTGACCTCGGTCATGGTGCGGACGAGCTCCTGGCTCGTCACCGAGATCTGTTTCACGGCGGCGACGGCCTGGCTCGTGGAGGCTCCGTAGTCGGCGATCACCTGCTGCTGCTCGCTGGAGGTGGCCTGAATCGCGGTGGCGGTCGAGATGAGGGCGACGCTCGACTTCTGGATGCGGCCGATGAGCCCGCGGAGATCGTCGGTCATCGTCTGGATCGCGGCGAGCAGCGCGCCGGTCTCGTCGTCGCCGCTCACAGTCAGCCGGGCCCGGAGGTCACCCCCCGCGACCTGCTTCGCGGCCGCCACGGCGAGGCGAATCGGGTTGGAGATCGTGCGGGCCACGAGCAAGGCCGCGAGCGTCACGCCCAGGATGGTCGCCAGTGACAGACCGAGGATCGCCGCCCGCTGAAACCGCACGAGCCCATACGCCTCGCTCGCGTCCTGCTTCACCACCATGCCCCAGCGGTAGCTCGGCAGGTAGCACCAGGCGGCTGCGACCTGCGTGCCCCGGTAGTCGTCGATCGTGCCGAAGCCCCGCTCGCCGTGGACGGCCCGCTGCATCCCCAGGCTGGTGGCGCCGCCGAGGGGCACCTGCATACGGAAGGCGGCGTCCGGGGCGTGCCGCAGCGGCGTCGTGATGAGCGCGGCGTTGCCCGACAACTGGGCGGCGCCAATCTCGCCGGTGTCGCCGAGTCCGCTCAGATCCGACATCACCTGCCAAATCCGTTGGGGGCCGAGCCCGAGCGCGAGCACGCCCACGACCCGGCCTTCGTCCAGGATCGGGCAGGTCACGAAGGCCAGCGGCTGGGGGGAGCGGCCGTACGTCTGGAAGCCGCAGAGGTCTGCCTGCAACAGCGTCCGCGAGCGGTCGAAGCCCGCGGCGAGCTCCGATGAGGCGAGGCCGCCGGCGAGCAGCGGCGTGCCCGGGGGAATCGCCTCGTCGAGTGCGAACAGCACCCGGCCCGTCGGGTCGATGAGCAGGAGCTGCTGGTAGCCGAAGGCCTTGGCTACGTAGGCGAAGTAGTCGGCGTCCTCGCCGACGGCCCGCTGGAGCCGGGCCCGCAGGTCGTCGCCGGCCGGCGCCGCGTCGGCGGGTGACGCCTCCACGGCCGCGAGCTTCGTGACCGCCCGCACGAACGTCGGTCCGCGGGCGAGGGCCGCCGCGTCGCGCACCCGTTCGGCCGCGTAGGCCTCGAGTTCGTTCGCCTTGGCGGCGGCGATCTGCACGAGGTTGTTGCGGACGGAATGCTCCAAGGCGGTGGCGGCGATGCGGGCCGTGATCGCCGTGAGGATCGCGCAGGGGATGAGCGCGATCACCAGAAACCAAAAGATCAGGCGACCGGCGATGGAGCGGCGTGTGGCCGCGGCCGTGTCGGCGGTGGAGTCCATGCTCATCCGCCGCTCCTTTTCGCCAGCGGGGCAGCCGGGGTCGGCGCAGCCCAGCGGCCTCCCCACGCCTGGAACAGGTCGCCGACCAGGCGTTCCCACTCCAGCCGTGACCGCGAGATCGGGAAGGGCACCGGTCTCACTGCCGTGCGGCTCGTCCAGACGATGTCGACCTGGCCGTCGGCCCGGATCCGTCCGATGAACACCGGCCGCCAGGTATGCTGGGTTTCCGGATCGACGGCGATGATACCCTCCGGGGCCGCGAGGCTCTGGTAACGGAGGGCCTGCCGGACGGGACGCACGTCGCTCGTGCCGGCCTCCCGGACGGCCTGGGCCCAGAGCCGCACGCTGTTGGCCGCGGCCACCATCACGTCGGAGATCGTGCGGTCGGCGCCATAGGCGGCCTTGAACGACTCGACGAACTCACGATTCTCGGGACGATCGATGCTTTGAAAATAGTTCCAGGCGGCGTAGTCGCCCACCATGTCGGCCGCGGCCCCGGCGGCGAGTTCTCCCTCCGCCACGGCGAACGTGACGACCGGGGTCTGTTCCGGCCGGATGCCCGCCGCCCGCAGGCCGCGGGCGAACGCCAGCGCCGAGTCGCCCACCACGCTCGACAGGATCACGTCGGGGCGGGCCGCCGCGATCTCCGCGACGGTCGTCTCCACGGCGGTCGATCCAAAGGGCACGTAGGCCTCGCCGACGACGTCGCCACCGATAGCCTTGATCTGATCCGCGGCGATGGCATTGACGCAGTGCGGCCAGATGTAGTCGGAGCCGACGAGAAAAAACCGCCGGGCTTCCAAGGTATCGTGACACCACTGCACGGCGGGCGTGATCTGCTGGTTGGGGGCGGCGCCGGTGTAGAAAATGTTGGGCGATTGCTCCAGGCCCTCGTAGGCCATGGGATAAATCAGCAGATGGTCGGCGGCTTCGACGATGGGCAGCACGCTCTTGCGGCTGGCGCTTGTCCAGCACCCGAAGATCACGGCTACCTTGTCCTCGCGGATGAGCCGGTCGGCCTGGCGGGCGAAGGTCGGCCAGTCGGAACCGCCATCGGCGATGACCCACTGAACGCGGCGGCCGAGCAGCCCCCCTTGGCGATTGATCTGCTCGAGCGCGAGCACCTCGGCATCGATCATGGCGCGTTCGCTCACCGCCATCGGTCCGGTCTGCGAGTGGAGGATGCCGACGAGGATCGGGGAGCGATCAACGAACAGCCGATCGAGCAGGAACCAGCCGAGGGCCGCAGTCGCGAGGCCCGAGAGTAGCGCGAGCCAGCCCCGCCACCGCCGAGTCGCGGGTGGGGTCAGCGTCACGGTGGTTCGGGACTCCCCGTGACGGGAGCCCGTGCGGCGGGAGCGAGGGTGCAGCGACGTTGTTGCCATACTGCAATCTTTGCCCATCTTTCCTGACCGGGCGACCATACGGCACCGGAAAAATCGCTGCGACCGTCGACCGATGGTGCCGGCCGATGGACATCCCCTCACTGGGGTGGGCTGTTCGCTGCTGGCGATTATGGCGGAAAAAAGGTATAGAAGTAGTTGGGTCAATGATGCTCACTCACGTTGGAATTGGGCTTCCGCCTGCGACATCCTCGATGGTGACCACAACCGAGCATGGGCAGCGGAATCCGGCGATCCAGCGGATCGTCGGCGTTTCGGCCTGGTCCGAGGAGGTCCGCCGCTCGATCGAGTTGGTCGCCGTCCATCAGTCGAGCGTGCTGATCATTGGGCCGAGCGGCACCGGTAAGGAACTGATCGCCCGGGCGATCCATGCCTGCAGTCGGCGTTCCACGAGACCGTTCATCCCGGTCGATTGTGCGGTGACCACTGGGACGTTGTTCGCGAGCCATATGTTCGGGCACGTGAAGGGGTCGTTCACGGGGGCGACGGCGGCGACGCTGGGCTGTTTCCGGGCGGCCGATAGCGGCACGATCTTCCTCGACGAAATCGGGGAAATGGAGCTCGAACTGCAGGCGAAGCTCCTTCGGGTGCTGCAGCAGCGGGTCGTGACTCCGGTGGGCAGTCATCAGGAGCTTCCGGTCGATGTCCGGGTGCTCGCCGCCACCAACAGGGATTTGGCGACCGAGGTCGAGGCGAGCCGCTTCCGGGAAGACCTGTTCTACCGGCTCAATGTCGTCACCATCCGCACCGTGGGCCTCCGGCAGCGTCCCGAGGACATTCCGGTTCTCGCCGAACGCTACCTGGCGGAACTCGCCGGGCGACATGGGATGCCGATGTGTGCACTCGCACCGGCGGCGATCGAGGTGCTGCAATCGTATGCGTGGCCGGGGAATGTCCGCGAGCTCGAAAACGTGCTCGAGCGGGCGGTCATGTTTTCCTCGGGCGACGAGATCGACCCCGACGCGCTCACCGGTCTCATGGGGGCGGGCCAGCCGCGACCGGGATCAATGGTCGGCTCCCGTCCGCCGGCCGGAGCGGCCGAGTCTTCCGAGGCGATGGCTTCGGTCAGTCCGTCGGCAGCCATGGCGGTTGCCGCCAGTCAGGGGATCGTGGCGCCCACGGCGCTGCCCGGCGTGTTTCGTGTCGAGCCGCGCATCGAGCAGCCGTCCGCGCCGGATCCTGGTTTGAGCGGGCGTTCACTGGGCGCCGCTCCACAGGGCCCTGGTGCGAGCCCCGGGCAAGCCGGCGAAGCGGCGGAGAGCTGGCCGACCCTGGCCGACGTGGAGCGCATGCACCTCGAGCGCACGCTCGCAGCCACCATGCAGAACAAGTCGCTCGCCGCCAAACTCCTCGGCATCGATCGGTCGGTGCTCCGCCGCAAACTGCAGCGGTACGGCCTCGAGGATGCGGCGGGTGAAGCCGCGGACGAATGACACCGGCCGACGAGACCGACCGCGTGACACCGCACGCGTCTCGCCTGCGGGTGCTCAGCCCGCCTTGGCACGCAGCACGGGCAGGTCGGTCGGCCGGCTCGCGTCTCCGGCCAGGGCCGGCTCGTCGGGAACCCGCAGCCGCAGCGTCGGGGCTGGCGGTGCCCGCCGTTCCTGCGTGAAGCCGCGGCTGCCGCCCGCGAGGAATTCACGCAGATGAAGTGTGGGGCCGGTGGTGAACTCGTGAGCCAGCGTTGTGAGTACGTCCCGCCAGGGGAGTCCGCTTCGGTAAATCACCCGATAGGCCGCCTTCAGGGCGGCGATGTCGTCGGCGGAATGGCCGCTGCGCCGCAGTCCGACGACATTGAGGCCGACGACACAGCCGCTCTGGCCGTCGATCAGCATGTAGGGCGGAATGTCCTGCACGACGCGAGCATGGCCGCCGACCATCGCCAGGCGGCCGATGCGGCAGAACTGATGCACGGCCACGGCGCCGGAGACGAACGCCCGGTCTTCCACTGTCACGTGGCCGCCGAGGAGAGCGTTGTTGGCGCAGATGCAGTGATTGCCGACCCGCACGTCGTGGCCGAAGTGCACGCCGCTCATCACATAATTGTGACTGCCCACGGTGGTCGTGGTGTCCGGCTTCATGGCCCGGTGGATCGTGACGTATTCCCGGAACACGTTGTGATCACCGATCACCACGCCGCCGATTTGCTCGGGCCGCGCCACGTGCTGCGGCGCGCCGCCGATGACGGCATGCTCGGCGAACTCGTTATGGCAGCCGGCCGTGACCCCGGACTTGATCACGGCGCCGGAGGCAACCTTGCAGAAGTCCCCCAGCTCCACTCCCGCCTCGACCGTGGCGAACGCCCCGACGGTGACACCCGACCCCAATTTGGCTTCGGGACTCACGACGGCAAGGGGATGGATGCTCACGACGCGCCTTCTGTCGAGAGGGATCGGGGGGAACCGGCAGGGTTATCGGCCGATGAGGAGACCGATTCAATGCCAGTTCTCTGCACGGCCGGCAAGTCTTCCCATCCCGCCCTGCTTTCCTGTCGGTCCTGCCGGATTGGCGGCTTCGCGCCGTTGAACGTGCGGGCATCGACCCTTGCCTATACTGGATTTCTTGAGCATTTTCTCGGGAGTCATTTTCTCGGGAGCCAGTGGAGCACATCAGGTCATGACAGCAGGTACGACGAAAGAAGAACGCTATGCCGCCGCAGAGGAATTCAAGGCTGCCGGTGATCTGGCAGGCGCGGTGGCGGCGATGGAGCAACTCGTGGGGGAGCACCCCGACTACGCCCTGGCCCACTCGGCGCTGGCAGCGTGGTGCACGCGGCTCGAGCGGCATGACCAGGCAATCAGCCATGCCCGCCGCGTCTGCGAGCTCGAGCCTCGCGATCCCTTCAGTTTCACAGCGCTGAGCGTGGCGTGTCAGAGGGGTGGCCGCATCGCCGAGGCCGAGGACGCGCTGGCCAAATCGAGGCTGCTCCAGGCCGGCCAGTAGTCAGGAGTCAGAGGCGGGCCTGCTCGGGGACGAGCCCCAGGGCCGTTTCCAATTCGCCGAGCCGTGCGCGGTCGGCGGCCGAGAGCCGCTTCGCACGGAGCCCCTTCTTGCGGCCGGCCTCGAGCTGCGCTCGGGCCTCGGTCGTGTTGCCGGCCTTCAGTTCCGCGTAGGCCAGGTGCAGATATTTGACGTCGGACGGCTGGAGAATCGCCTGGCGGAGGTCGGCCACCGCCTGGTCATGGTCGCCCGTGGCCAGATGGATCATGGCTCGCGTATCGAGCAGATCGGGGTGAGGCCCCAGCGAGGAGATGGCGGTCTCGATGAGCTGTTTGGCCTCCGTCGCCGTTGCGGGGGTCGCCAGCTGAAAGGCCAGGTTGTTGGCGATGATCGCCTGCTGTGCCGGGGGGAGATCGCGGCGGGCGAGCAGGCTGCGGTAGAGCGACTCCGCCTCCCGGGGCCGGCCCTGGATGT
>Ga0114946_10001431_pt1 | contig 16489 bp, 7 predicted proteins | sample WalLakDeSediment_FD_88676 | JGI IMG/M metagenome (GOLD analysis project Ga0114946, IMG submission 88676) | Lake sediment microbial communities from Walker lake, Nevada to study Microbial Dark Matter (Phase II) - Walker Lake 11/02/13 Deep Sediment | ecosystem: Environmental > Aquatic > Freshwater... | reverse complement strand
TCGATGACCCGCAGCCCGTGGCGCCCTGCGATCTCGAGCAGCGGGTCCATGTCCGCGCACTGGCCGAAGATGTGCACTGGCATGATCGCCTTGGTGCGCTCCGTGACGGCTGCCTCGATGAGCGAGACGTCGATGTTGTAGGTGTCGGGCTCGATGTCGACGAAGACCGGCGTGGCGCCTACGTGAGCGATTGCCTCAGCGGTCGCGATGAAGGTGAACGGGGTGGTGATGACCTCGTCGCCCTTGCCGATACCGAGCGCGTGCATGATGAGGAAGAGCGCGTCGGTGCCGTTGCCGCACGCGACAGCATGCTTCGTCCCGCAGTAATCCGCGATCGCGCTTTCGAGCCCCCGCACGCGCGGGCCGCCGATGAAGCCTGCCGAGGACATGACGTCGCCGATGGCGGAGTCGAGCTCGTTCTTGAGTTCGAGGTACTGGGCCTTGAGGTCGAGCAGGGGGATGGACACACGGTCTCCTTCCGTCAGCGGCGGGCACGGGCACGCAGACCCGGGCAGCCATCGGTTACTGGTTCTCGAGCAGCTCCTCGGCGGGGACGTCCCGCACGGGCTTGGCGGGCACGCCCATCGCGATCATGCGCGCGGGTATGTCGCGCGTGACCACGGCGCCGGTTGCGATGAACGCATCTTCGCCGATCTCGACACCCGGGAGGATGTGCGCTCCGCCGCCCACGCGGGCGCCGCGGCGGATCGTGCAGCCCTCCATGAGCTCGAGCCGCTTCTCGGTGCGGCCCATGAAGTTGTCGTTGGTGGTCACCACCATCGGCGCGATGAAGACGTCTTCGGCGATGGTGACGTATGCGGTGATGTAGGCGCCGGTTTGGATGCGCGTCCGGTCGCCGATCGTGGTGTCGTTCTCAACGGTCACGCTTCGGCCGATGACGACGCTCTCGCCGAGCGTGCAGCGCTCGCGCACGCCGGCGTTGTCGCCGATGACGCATTCGGTGCCGTAGACGCTGCCCGCCATGAGCACGGTGTGGCTTCCGACCGCGCAGCCGTCGCCGAGCACAACGCCGGCAAGGCAGCCGCTCGCGGCCGTGGAGGACTTGGCGAGCATCGGACGCTTGCCGACGAATGCGAAGTCGGCGATGCGGCAGCCCGCACCGATGACAGCATCCTCGCCGATGGTCACGTGGTTGCCGATGGTGCTGCCCTCACCGATCGTGGCGCCCGCCTCGATCACCACATGGCGTCCGACGCGCACGTCGTGACCGATGCGCGCGGTCGGAGCGACCGCCACCTCGGGCCGAGCGGGATCCGGGATCGGGGTGCCGACGCTCATCGGCCGTCCACCTCGATCGCAACCGGGGCGCCGTTGGCCGCGAGCGAGGCGTCGGTGGCCTCGAGCACCTGGACGGTCCGCAGGCCATCCACCCCGCTGCTCCTCGGCGTTGCGCCGGTCTGGCAGCACTCGACGAAGTGACTCATCTCGGCGGCAAGAGGCTCGGAGAGCTTCACGTACGGTACGCGGATGTCGCCGAAGCGCAGCGTGAGATCCTCGCCGTACGCCATCGCGTCGGTCGGCTCGACTCCCTTGTCGTAGATCCAGATCTTGTCGGTCGCCTCCATGTCGTCGAAGACGAGCATCTTCTTGGTGCCCACGACGGTCATGCGGCGCACCTTGTGCGGGTCGAGCCAGCTCACGTGGATGTTGGCCATCCGGCCGCTCGGGAAGTGCAGGTTTGCGAAGACGACGTCGTGCACGCCGTCGCGCAGGTAGTCCGCCCCGCTCGCCGAGACCGAGTCAGGAGCCTCGCCGAGCAGGTAGAGCGCGACCGACACGTCGTGCGGCGCGAGCGACCAGAAGGAGTTCTCGTCGGCCCGTACCTTGCCGAGGTTCAGCCGCTGGAAGTACAGGTAGTTGACGTCGCCGAGCTCACCGGAGTCGATGTAGTCACGGATCCACTCGATCGCTCCGTGGTAGACCATGAGGTGGCCGACCATGAGGACGAGGTCGTTCTGCTCGGCCAGGTCGACGAGATGCTTGGCATCTGCCGAGGCCAGCGTGAGCGGCTTCTCGACAAAGCAGTGCTTGCCGGCCTCGAGCACCTTGGAGGCGATAGCGGCGTGAGAGGGCGCGGAGCTCGCCACCACAACCGCGTCGAGATCGTACTCGGCCAGCATCGCGTCGAGGTCGTCGGTCGTGGTGATGTGCGGGTACGCCGAGGAAAGCTTGGCGAGGTTGGTGGGGTTGAGATCGCACGCGACGACGACGTCGGCGCTCGCGAGGCGGTCCAGGTTGCGCAGGATGTTCGGTCCCCAATACCCGAATCCCACGAAGCCCACGCGCAGGGGTGTGCTCATCCGCCGTGACACCAGCCTTTCCGGTCGTCGGGCACGGCCGTTCGCGCGCCTCGGGAATACCCGATGATTCTACTCTACCGCGCCCCCGCGCAGAATCGCCGTCACCGAAGCGACACACAGCGAGAGCGTGGCGCGTGAGGGCGGATGCCAGCACGGCCCGCGCACCCGCGAACGTGTAGTATATGAGGGTCCCGACTGTGCGATCTCAAGGAGCGGATACACCCATGGGCGCCAACTCCTCCGAGTTCTTCTCTGCTGCATGCAAGCTCATTCCCGGCGGTGTGAACTCGCCGGTCCGCGCGTACAAGAGCGTCGGCATCGAACCGCGCTTCGTCGACCGTGCCAAGGGCTCACGCATCTGGGATATCGACGGGCGCGAGTACGTCGACTTCGTCGCGTCGTGGGGACCGATGATCCTCGGCCATGCGCCCGACGTCGTTCTTGACGCCGTGCGTGATCAGCTCGAGCGGGGCACTTCGTACGGCGCGCCGACGTGTGCCGAGGTGGCACTGGCCGAGGTCGTGGCCGACGCGGTACCGAGCATCGAGGAGGTGCGCATGGTCTCCTCGGGCACCGAGGCCACCATGAGCGCCATCCGGCTCGCTCGCGGCTATACCGGTCGAGACAAGTTCATCAAGTTCGACGGCAACTACCACGGCCACTCCGATGCGCTGCTCGTGGCGGCCGGAAGCGGGCTGCTCACGCTCGGCATCCCCTCAACACCGGGCGTGACCGCCGGTACCGTCGCCGACACGATCGTCCTGCCCTACAACGACCTCGACGCCGTTGCTGCGGTTCTCGAGAACGAGGGCGAACAGGTCGCTGCCATCATCGTCGAGCCCATCGCGGGCAACATGGGTGTTGTGCCGCCGCGCGACGGCTTCCTCCAGGGACTGCGCGCTCTCTGCGACACGTACGGCGTCGTGCTCATCTTCGATGAGGTCATCACCGGGTTCCGCGTCGCGCTCGGCGGTGCGCAGGAACTCTACAACGTGACCCCCGACCTCACCACACTCGGCAAGATCATCGGCGGCGGGTTCCCGGTGGGTGCGTTCGGCGGAAAGCGCGAGATCATGGAGCGCCTCGCACCGGTGGGCCCCGTCTACCAGGCAGGCACGCTTTCGGGCAACCCGGTTGCGATGGTCGCCGGGCTCGCCACGATAGAAGCGCTCAAGCAGCCGGGCGTCTACGACGAGCTCGAGCGCAAGGGCGCGAAGCTCGCGGGCGGCCTCTGTCGTGCCGCGGGTAGCGCAGCCGTGCACACGCAGTGCAACCGCGTCGGCTCGATGGCGTGCATGTTCTTCACGCACCTCGAGGTGTCGAACTGGACGACCGCCTCGACCAGCGACACCGACCGCTATGCGGCCTACTTCCGCGGCATGCTCGATCGCGGATTCTGGCTGGCACCGAGCCAGTTCGAGGCAACGTTCGCATCGCTTGCGCACACCGACGAGGAGCTCGACGCGTTCTGTGAGGCGGCGGGCGAGGTCCTTGCGAGCTTGTGAGGCTCCGCTCACGGCCGGACTCACCGAAACCCCGACCGTTCGTCACAAAGATGAACGAGGTTTCATCCTGTCTCTTGCGGCAGCGCCTTAGACCCTGCGGGCTCCGGCGCTTCGGCACAGGATACCAGCGATCCCGATGGGGCTTCGGATTCCGACGATCCTGCAGCTGGCGGGTACGCAGCGGGGCCGCCCGTGCGGTTCACGGCTGTGTTACGGCGGTCCGGATTCCGGGTATCCGGCACACAGGGCTGCCGAACTGTTTCGGGGTCTTCGCCTGGGGGGAAGGGGTTCGTCATGTCCACACGGGGTTCTGTTCCGGCACTGCTTCCCTCGCGGCACGGTGCTTTCCTTGCAGCATTCGCGCTTCTCGCGGTGCTGTTGCTCGCACTCTCACCGCATGCCGCCGCAGGTGCTCCACTCACCGAGCGCGTGAGCATCTCGTCGGCGGGCGTGCAGGGCGACGGCGTCAGCTCCGCTCCCTCCATCTCGGCCGATGGGCGCTACGTGGCGTACTCCTCGCGCGCCACCAATCTCGTGGGCGGTGACACCAACGGATCCTCGGACATCTTCGTGCGCGACCGGGTCACCGGAACGACCACCCGCGTGAGCGTGTCGTCGACAGGCGTGCAGGGCGACGGCGACAGCTACTGGCCCTCGATCTCGGCCGACGGGCGCCACGTGGCGTTCTTCTCGAACGCCACCAACCTCGTTGACGGCGACACCAACGGGGACTACGACGTGTTCGTCCACGACCGGGTCACCGGAACGACCACCCGCGTGAGCGTCTCGTCGGCAGGCGCGCAGGGCGACGGCGCGAGCCTCGGGCTCTCCCTCTCGGCCGACGGGCGCTACGTGGCGTTCGAGTCGTACGCCACCAACCTCGTAGACGGCGACACCAACGGGGACTACGACGTGTTCGTCCACGACCGGGTCACCGGAACGACCACCCGCGTGAGCGTGTCGTCGACAGGCGCGCAGGGCGACGGCGAAAGCTACGGGCCCTCCCTCTCCGCCGACGGGCGCTACGTGGCGTACTTCTCGCGCGCCACCAACCTCGTGGGCGGTGATACCAACGGATCATACGACGTCTTCGTCCACGACCGGGTCAGCGGCACGACCACCCGCGTGAGCGTGTCGTCGGCAGGCGCGCAGGGCGACGGCGACAGCTCCGGGCCCTCCCTCTCGGCCGACGGGCGCTACGTGGCGTACTTCTCGCGCGCCACCAACCTCGTGGGCGGTGACACCAACGGATCCAGCGACGTGTTCGTCTACGACCGGGTCACCGGCACGACCACCCGCGTGAGTGTGTCGTCGGCAGGCGCGCAGGGCGATCTTGACAGCACCAACCAGCCCTTCATCTCGGCCGACGGGCGTTTCGTCGCGTTTCGCTCGGACGCCACTAACCTCGTGGGCGGCGACACCAACGGAAACCCGGACGTCTTCGTGCGCGACCGGGTCGGCGGCACGACCACCCGCGTGAGTGTGTCGTCGGCAGGCGCGCAGGGCGATCTTGACAGCAGCAACCCCTGCATCTCGGCCGACGGCTGGTACGTGGCGTTCAGTTCGCGCGCCACCAACCTCGTGGGTGACGACACCAACGGGATTTACGACGTGTTCGTGAGGCAGGCGCTCTCACCCGCTGCCTCCGCCACGCGCGTCTGGGGTACCGACCGCTACTCGACTTCGGTCGAACTCGCCAAGGCCGCGTTCCCGGGCTTCAAAGGTGTCAAGTACGTGGTGATCGCCTCCGGTGAGGACCGCGCGGCGGCAGACCCGCTGGCCGCGGCAGGCTTATGCGGCGTGCTCGATGCGCCGCTGCTGCTCGTGCACTCGAACGGCGTGCCGGGAAGCGTGGCGGCAGCCATCGGCAGCATGCCCGACGGGGTGACGGTCATCGTGGTGGGCGGTCGTTTGAGCGTGCCCTCCTCGGTCTCCACACAGCTCGCCGGCATCAAGGGCGTCAAAGCCGTCCAGCGCGTGGACGGCTCGGACCGCTACGCGCTCGCGCGCTCAATCGCCGAGCGCATGAAAGCAGAGCTTGCCAAGCAGGGCAGGCCGATGCCCGCAGTCGCGCTCCTTGCAAATGGCGCCGATCCGGAGACCTTCTTCGACGCGCTCGCGCTTTCAGCGGTCAGTGCCAACAACCACTACCCGATCCTGCTGCTGCAGCGCGACGGGGTGCCTGCTCCCACTGCGGCCGCCCTTGCCGAGCACAAGTTTTCCACCCGCATCATCGGCGGCGGCCCGCGCACGGTGACCGAGCGTGTGCGCACGACGCTCGGTGCCACCCGCTGGTACGGCACCGACCGCTACGCGACTGCTGCAGAGATCGCCAAGCAGGCGGTCGTGCGCAACTGGGCGCTCTACCGCACCACCGGTGTGGCCTCGGCGATGCCCGACGCGCTCACGGGTGGTTCGAGTGTCGGCGTGCGAAGCGGTGTGTTGCTGCTCGCGCGGTCCGACCGCTTGCCGCCGATAACGGCCGCCACCATCAAGGCTAACCGCGCCCGGATCGCCGAGCTCACCGTCCTTGGTGGTCCGCTTTCGATCACGGATGGCGTGCGCACGCAACTGACCAACCTGCTGAAGTGATGCACGCCACCTGAGGGCGTCTCCGCTTCGGGCGGCCTTGCCGGCACACGCAGTGCAACCGGGTCGGGGCTCGATGGGGTGCATCGCTTGCGCACACCGACGAGGAGCTCGACGCGTTCCGCGAGGCTGCCGGCGAGGTGCTCAAGGCGGTCTAACGTCGAGTGCTACCTCGGAATCTTGTGTTCCCCCAGTATTCAAGTATCCTGTCCCGGAAGCCGATAACCCTTGTGACCGACTTCGTGCTCAAGGGTGCCCACCGCAAGATGTAGGAAAGGGGCGACATGCGTCGCCACAGGCGTGACCGTACACGAGCCTTTGCGAGCGCCAGCCTCCGGTCGGCGCTCGCTGTCCTTATTACTGCAGGCTTCCTGCTCTCCCCACCGGCACAGCAGATCGAGCCGGCATACGCTACCACCGAGGTCCGGCTGCTCGACACCGCACTCCGGACCGAAACCGATTTGCGGGCGACCTGGCAGAGCTTCAAGCCCGTCTACGGCGGCACGCCCTACTCGGTCACGCCGAGCACCAGCTACCCCTACTCCACGGGGGCGGTCCGGACGGAGTTCCTGAACGACGGGCTGCGCACGATCAACTTCGCACGCTATCTAGCCGGCCTGCCCTCTGACGTCGTCTTGGACTCCACGCGGAACCTCGACGCGCAGCATGGTGCGGTGCTTCTTGCGGCGAGCAATTTCTCGCACTACCCGAACAAACCCGCCGACATGTCCCAGTCCTTCTACGACAGGGGCCTGGCGTCGACAAGTTCGAGCAACATCGGAAACGGTTACACGGACATCGAGCGCTTCCAGATGGGCTGCCTGGACGACTCAGGGGCCGGCAACATCAGTCGCGTGGGGCACCGTCGCTGGCTGCTGAACCCTCAGATGAAGCGGACCGGGATCGGCTACGCCGACAGTAGGGTCACCACGTACGTGTTCGACCGGTCGCGTGCTGAGACCGTGCAGTACACTTCGGTGCTCTGGCCGTCTTCGGGGACCTTCCCTGTCGAGTTCTTCTCGTCGGCGACCCCGTGGTCGATCACGCTCAACCCCGACCGGTTCGACATCGCCTCGAGCGGTCAGACCCTGACCCTGCGTCGGGTCTCCGACGGCAGGACGTGGACGTTCAACTCGACCCACAAGAACACGAGCGGACACTACTTCAACGTGGACTTCAGTGGCATGGGTGTCCGCAACGCGATCATCTTCCGTCCCGACCCGTCGACCGTCTCGTATCGGCCCGGTGACGAGTTCGAGGTGACGATCTCTGGCGGAGTGTTCCTCAAGGGCACGACCACACCGGTGAAGCTGTCGTACTGGACGCAGTTCGTCACGCTCGACCCGAATGCCGCCCCGACGGCACCCGGCGTCAACTACGGCGAGGTGCTCAATGCCTCCGAGCGGCTTTCCGCGCGCTGCCGGTTCTCGACAGCGATCACCATCGCTCGAGCAGCGTATCCGAACTGGACGGGCGTGAAGGACGTCGTCATCGCCTCGGGCGACGACCGTGCGGCGGCGGATCCGCTCGCCGCCTCCGGGCTCTGCTGGGCCTACGATGCACCGATGCTGCTCGTCTCGGCCGCGCGCACCCCCGACGAGGTCAAAGCGGCCGTCAAGGAGATCGTCGCCAAGAACGGGTCGGTGACGCTGCGCGTGGTGGGCGGAACGTCCTCGGTGCCCAATGCGCGCATCGCGGAGATCCAAAACGCCGCAGGCGGAAGCACCAAGGTGAAGGTAGACCGCATACTCTCAACCGGCGGGCGATACGATCTCGCTGCAGCGATCGCCGGGCGCATGAAGTCGGTGCGTGGGGCCGAGATGCCGTCCGTAGCGCTCATCGCCAACGGGGCCGACCCGGCGAAGTTCTTCGATGCGCTCGCGCTCTCGCCGATAGCTGCCGCTAAGGGCGCACCGATACTGCTCGTCGAGGCCAACAAGGTGCCGCCTGCGACCGCAAGCGCGCTCGCCAATCTCAAGCCCGCACTCAGGGTCGTCGGCGGAGGCCCGCTCACCGTCTCGGAGCGCGTGAGAAACCAGGTCGGGGCGGTGCGCTGGTCGGGTGCGAGCCGCTACGACACCGCCATCGCCGTCGCCAACAACGCGGTGACCAGAGGCTGGCTCTCACGCTACAACGTCGGCGTGGCAGCCAAGATGCCCGACGCGCTCACGGGAGGCAGCCTCATGGGCAAGCGGGGCGGAGTCCTGCTGCTCAGCCAGGGCACCTCTCTCACGGCATCGACCAAGTCGTGGCTCACGAGCTACAAGAGCCAGGTCGGTGACTCGTGCGTGTTCGGCGGGCCGCTCAGCATCTCGGACACGGTCCGCATCGATATCGGCCAGGCGCTGCAGTAGCGCGTCCCTGAGTCCGACGCCTTCAGACGATGCCGTCGTTGTCCCGGTGCGCTCCGGGGCGCCCCACCGCCATATACGTGAGGCCAGCGGCCTCGATCGTGGCCGCATCGAGACAGTTCCGGCCGTCGAACACGATGCCGGGCTCGGCCATCACTCCGCGCACGCGCGCCCAGTCCAACTCGATGAACTCGGGCCACTCGGTCACGACGACGGCCGCCGAGGCACCCTCGAGCGCTTCGAGGGCGGTTCCAGCGCGCGTGACACCCTCCCCGAGCTCCATCGGCCGGGCGACCGGGTCGTAGACCGCGATCTCGGCGCCCTCCTCGAGCAGCAGGGGGATGATGTCGAGCGCCGGCGACTCACGGGTATCGTCGGTCTCGGGCTTGAACGACAGGCCGAGGAGCGCGACCTTGCGTTCGTGAAGGTCTGGCAGTGCTCTTGCGAGACGGATGACCGGCAGCAGGCGCTGGCGGTTGTTGACCTCGATGACAGACTTGAGCAGGGTGAACTGGTAGCCGTTCAGGGTCGAGATGAAGTCGAGCGCGCGGGTGTCTTTCGGGAAGCAGCTCCCGCCGTACCCGATGCCGGCCCTCAGAAACTGCGGGCCGATGCGCGTGTCGAGTCCGACTCCGCTGGCCACCGCGTCGATGTCGGCGCCAACCGCGTCGCAGAGATTGGCGATCTCGTTGATGAACGAGATCTTAGTAGAGAGAAACGCATTGCTCGCGTACTTGATGGTCTCGGCGCTCGCGATGTCGGTGGTGACGATGGGCGCGTCGATATCGGCGTAGAGCCGGCGCATGGTCTCGAGAGCGTTGCTATCCGACGCGCCGAGGACGATGCGGTCCGTGGAGAACCAGTCGGTGACCGCGTGGCCCTCGCGGAGGAACTCGGGGTTGGAGACGTATGAGATCCGGTGCTTCGCTTCCGAGAGGAATCGTTTCTCGAGTGTGGCCCCGGTTCCCGGAGGAACGGTGGACTTCATGACGAGCGTGAAGGGCGCAGCGGTCTCCCGGCTCAGCGTCTCGACCACCGATCGCACCTGCGACAGGTCGGCCGCGCCCGTGTCCGCCATCGGCGTGCCGACGGCGATGATCACGATGTCGGCGATCAGTTCGTGCCAGCCGTTCTCGGGTGTGGCGAAGCGCAGGTTGCCGCGCTCGAGACCCTCGGCGAGGAGCTTCCCGATACCGGGCTCGTAGATGGTCGGCGTGCCCGACTGCAGTGCCCGTACGGTGGCCTCGTTGATGTCTACACAGGTCACGTCGTGACCGGAGCGCGCCAGGCAGACCCCGGTGACGAGGCCGACATAACCGGTGCCGACGACGGTAACGCGTTCTGCCATCAGGTGTCCCCGTCCGCGCGTGAGCATGCCTTCATACCGGCGCTAGGGTAGCACAGGCGGTGGTCAAGGCGGCCCGCACGACCCGCGTCTGTCACGAGCCTGTTGATGATGTACCCTGGGAAGTTGTGATGCCCGTGTGGCCTCGGCGTGAGGCGACAGACACGCACGACACCATCGAAGGAGATGAATCTGCGAGATGAAGGCCATCATCCCCGCGGCGGGTCTCGGGACTCGCTTCCTGCCCGTCACCAAGTCTCAGCCCAAAGAGATGCTGCCGGTGGTGGACAAACCGGTCATTCAGTACGTGGTGGAGGAGGCGGTGGCCGCCGGGGCCGATGAGATCCTGCTGGTGACCGGCCGGGGGAAGCGCGCCATCGAGGACCACTTCGACCGCTCCATCGAGCTCGAGGAGCTGCTCGAGCAGTCAGGCAACTTCCCGAAGCTGCGTGAGGTTCGCGCCATCTCCGAGCTCGCCGAGGTCTTCTACGTGCGTCAGAAGCGCCCGCGCGGACTTGGCCACGCGGTTCTGTGCGGTGCGCCGTTCACCGGGAGCGACCCGTTCTTCGTCATGCTCGGCGACGTGATCGTGCCGGACAAGAGCTGCCTCACGCGGCTGACCGAGATCCACGAGCGCTTCGAGGGCGCTTCGGTCATCGCGGTCGAGGAGGTCGAGCGCGAGATGGTGTCGCGGTACGGCGTCATCGCGGGCAAGGAGGTCGAGCCGGGCGTATGGAAGCTCACCGACCTCGTGGAGAAGCCCCCGGTCAATGCCGCGCCGAGCAACCTCGCGATCTTCGGCCGTTATCTGCTGACTCCGACCATCATGGAGATCCTGCCCAAGACAGAGCCCGGCCGCGGCGACGAGATCCAGCTCACCGACGCCATCCGCGAACTGCTTCACACCGAGGACGTCTACGCGGTGGAGATGACGTCGCGTGGCTACGACACCGGCAACGTACAGTCGTGGCTCGAGGCGAACATCGCGCTCGCGCTCGAGACCGAGGAGTTCGCCGGTAGCCTGCGAGAGGGCCTGAGGAAGCTGCTGGGTTAGGGATTGCAGTCATTGTTTGCCAGCATCTTGTAACGGGTAACGACACGAGTGGAGGCTGCCCACGTAGCCTCTGCTGACGCGAATGAAGATCGTTCTCTTTGGCTGCGCGGGTTCTGCTGCGCTGCCATTTTGCATCCGGCCATGGGGAGCCGGAAAGCCAAGGGGGTAACGATCATGAGTCGTCGGTTCTGGTCTGTCGCGCTCTCACTAGCCCTGCTCGTCACGCTGCTGCCGGTGGGTCCGTCGGCAGCACGGGAGGGAGAGCCCGACCCCGGCGGGGTGTCCGTCTTCGGCATGCTCGAGTCCGGGATCAACAAGGCCGGTCTCGTGTCGGACACGAGCCGGTTCGGCGACAATGGCTTCAATGACGCGGCCCTCGTAGGCCTGGAGATGGCCGGTGACGACTGGGGTATCGCGACGGACTCGCGTGAGTCTGCCACCGAGGAGGACTTCGCGCCCAACATCGACTCGATCGTGAGCGACGGCTCCGAGCTCGTCTTCACGGTGGGCTTCCTCATGCAGCCGGTGACCGAAACCAAAGCATCCGAGTACCCGGAGAGGCTCTTCGCCGGCCTCGATCAGGCCTTCGAGGATCCGCCAGGCAACCTCGTCGGCGCGCTATTCAAGGAACACGAAGCCGCGTACCTCGCGGGCGTGCTTGCGGGACTCGGCACGCTCGATGAGGGTCTCGACGACCGCATCAACCCGGATAACGCCATCGCCTTCATCGGCGGCATGGAGATTCCGGTAGTACAGCGGTTTGAGGCCGGCTTCGTGGCGGGCGCGAAGTCGGTGAATCCCGATATCGAGGTGTTGGTTTCGTACGCCGGTGCCTTCGACGACGAGGGTTTGGGCTACGATCTTGCGTCCGAGGCGATCGACGCAGGAGCGGACATCGTCTTCGCTGCTGCCGGCGGTACCGGTCTCGGCGCTATCTCCGCGTGCCAGGATGTCGGCGCGCTCTTCATCGGCGTGGATGTGGACCAGTACCTTACGGTGCCCGGTTCGGGCGACGTGATGCTCACGTCCGTCATGAAGCATGTCGACCGTGTCGTGTATCTGATTACCACCGAGGCGTACGAGGGTGTGTTCCTCGGCGGGCGGAACCGCTGGTTCGGCCTTGCGGAGAGTGCCGTAGGCCTCGCTCCGTATCACGACTTCGACGCGAGCGTCTCGCAGGAGATCAAGGATGCCGTGCAGGCCGCAAGGAGTGACATCTCCAATGGCATCATCGAGGTGCCGAGCGAACCCGAGCGAGAGCCCTTCTTCACCGTCAACCCGGTCTTCGATGACGTCTGGGGTTCGGACTGGCTCCCCGAAACGGAGATTTCCGTCACGATCAGAGATCACGCTGATGCGATCAAGGCGGAGTCGGCGACCGTGAGCGACGAGTGGGGCAACTTCGGCTTTCCCGATCTCGAATGCGACATCGTCTCGGGCGATCTCGTCACGGTGACCGACGGTGAGACCACCAAGGACCATACGGTGACCGCACTCGTGGTCCTTGGGGCCGACATCGAATCCGACACGGTCTGGGGCACCGCCGCCGGCGGGGCCGCGATCAGGGTCGAGTTCTGGTTCTGGAACGACAACTTCCGCAACGCGATTACGGACGAGACCACCGGTGAGTGGACGGCTGAGTTCTCGGTGGACGGCGATGAGGGCCAGGAGGTCGAAGACCTCACACCGGGCCAGCGGGGCGGCGCAATCGAGTACGACGAGGATGGTGACGCGACCATCGTGCCCTGGTCGATCCCGAATCCGCACTTCAACGTCGAACCCAGCAACATCACCATCTGGGGTCACGAATGGCCGCCGAACACCGAGCTGAACATCACGTTCGTGCCCGTCGGCGGCGAAGACCCACACGGAATAGACGTGTGGACCGATGATAGAGGTGACTTCCACTGGTGGTACTCGACGACACCGCTGGACTTCATGGCTGGCGATGTAGTGACCGTGACTGACGGTGAGATAAGTAAGGAGCATGTCATCACCGACCTACGCAACGTCGACGTCGACGTCATCGCCGACACTGTCAGCGGTTGGGCCGAACCGGGAAGCTCGGTCGATGTATGGATCAACGACGGACCGGACCGCCAGGTTCAGGCCGACGGAGTCGGTCATTGGGAGGCCGACTTCTCAGGCGAGTACGACATCGGTCCGGGCACCGAGGGCGCGGCCAACCAGAGCGACGAGGACGATGACTCGACTTTCGCGAGCTGGCGCGTCGCCAACCCCTGCATCCGAGCCAATCCGCAAGATGACGCGATATGGGGCCACGAGTGGCCACCGAACGCTGGAGTGAACGTCTTCGTCGGCGATCCGGAGGACAACCCAGATCTAGACGTGGTCGTCCCCACCGACGAGTGGGGCAACTTCGATCTCTGGGACTTGGACGGCTACGACCTAAAGCCCGGTGACATCGTCACCGTGACCGACGGTGAGACCAGTAAGCAGCACACTGTGGTCGATCTCGTCGTGCTCGGTGTCGATTCAGAGACCGACACGGTCTGGGGTACGGGGGAGCCGGTCGCTGAGATCCGTGTCGGCGTACACGACACCGGCCGTGACCGCGGGGTGACCGTCGAGCCCGATGGTACGTGGATGGCCGATTTCACGCAGGCGGCAGGTCCCGAGGAGTCCGAGCAACCGTGGGACATCGTGGGAGGCACCGACGGCTACGCGATGCATCCTGACGAAGACTGGGACGCCACATGGATTGATTGGCGCGCCCCCAACCCGCACTTCAACGTCAACCCGCAAGACGACGTTATCTGGGGCCACGAGTGGGAGCCGAACACCTCCATTCTCATCACTATCAGCAGCGGCGCGTCTGACTACAACGTGTTCGCCATGACTGACGAGCACGGGGACTTCTGGACTGACGATCTGCAGGGCTACAACATCTATCCCGATGAGGAAGTGGCGGTCACCGACGGCGTCAACACCAAGTCACACGTCGTGACCGTCCTACGAGTCCTCGGGGCAAATCCGGTCACCGACAGAGTGTGGGGCACTGCCGCGCCCGACAGCGATCTGAACGTGTGGATCGATGACGGTCCCAGCCACTGGATGCAGGCCGATGGTTCCGGCGACTGGGAAGCCGACTTCACCGGCGACTACGACATCGTTCGGGGCACGACAGGCTGGGCCAATCAGCCTGACGAGGACGGCGACTCGACCTTCACCGGCTGGCGTGTGTCCGAGTCGGAGATTCACGTCACTCCGACATCGGTGGAGTTCGGCGAGGTCGTAGTGGGCCACGTCGTCGAGCGCGCCGTGACCATATCGAACTTCGCCGAGGGCCCCCTGACGGTCACCGCGCTCTCGCTTGGCTTGGCTGAGGGTCTCAGCTGGTCCACGCCGCCGCTTCCCGTCCAGATCGAGCCGGGTGAGTTCGAGACGATCATGCTGACCTGGGCACCCGGCAACCCGGGTACGCTTGCGTCATCGGTCACGATCACCTCTGACGATGCGTACGAGCCGCAGGTCGTCGTGCCGATATCAGGCAGTGCGATCTTCGAGGCCGACACCACGCCACCGTTCGTAACGCTCACCGTCTTGCCGAGCTGGCCCGACGGTGAAGCCCTCTGGTACAAGACCGCACCACAGATCACCGCATCTGCGAACGAACCAGCCACCTTCTACTACAGCTGGGTGTCGGATACCGGGCCGTGGACACCATGGGCCGATCCGTTCGTGGCGATCACGCCTGCGCAGGGCACCTCGACGCTGCACTACTACGCAGTTGACGCGGCGATGAACGCGAGCGACGTCGAGAGTCGTACCTTCAAGGTGGACACCGTGGTGCCCGAGACACCGGCTGCGGTGTGGTGGACCGGGATCTCTCAGACGAGCGTCACGCTCGCGTGGACGGCCGTGCCGGACACCCCCTCGGGCGTGGTCGACTACCGCCTGATGGACGACGGTGTGCTCGTCGCGTACGTGGGCGGGACCTCTTTCACCCACTCCGGTCTGGATCCGGGAAGCACTCACACTTACACCGTGGCCGCGCGCAATCTCGCGGGCGTCCACTCGGCACCCACGCCTGCGTTCGTCGTCACGCTCCCCTCGACCTCAGAACAAGAGCCGGTCGACACCGGCCAGAACATCGAGAAGACGGTGACGGTCGACGGAACCGAGATCACCGTCATCTTCGATCAGGTGACCGAGGCGGGCCAGCTTATCGTCAGCCCGCTGCCGAGCGCACCGGCGGGCGTGCCCGACGGCTTCATGATCCTCGGCAACCAGCGCTTCGACGTCAGCTTCACCGGCGAGTTCACCGGCACCATCGACATCGCCTTCCCGTACGACCCGTCCATCCCCAACGCGCGAGCAGCCAGGCTCAAGGTCATGCACTGGAAGGACAACGGCTGGTCAGACGTTACCGACCGGGTCGATACGATGGCCAAGCTCATCTGGGCGCGTGTCGATTCGCTCTCGCCGTTCGTAGTGGCGCTCGAGAACAGCGCGCCGGTCGCCCTCAACGACTCCTACTCCACGCCGCACAACACCGCGCTTTCCGTGCCGGCGCCCGGCGTGCTCACAAACGACACCGACGCCGACCTCGACCCGCTGACCGCGCATCTGGTGACAGGTCCGGCGTCCGGCAGCCTCACGCTGAACTCCAACGGCTCGTTCACCTACACGCCGGCCGCAGGATTCTCGGGCCCTGCCACCTTCACCTACAAGGCCAACGACGGTGAGGCCGACTCTGCCCCTGCCACCGTCACCATCACCGTCGGTGCGGCCCCTCCGCCTGCGGGCGCCACCACGGCCCGCCTCTCCGACCGCACGCGCTTCTCGACCGCCATCGCCATCGCGAAAGCCGGCTATCCCGGTTGGGCTGGCGTGAAGCACGTGGTGATCGCGAGCGGGGACGACCGTGCGGCGGCAGACCCGCTTTCCGCCTCAGGGCTTTGCTGGGCCTATGACGCACCCATGCTGCTTGTCTCCGCCGCCCGCACCCCCGATGAGGTCAAAGCGGCACTCAAGCAGATCACCGATGCCAACGGCCAGATCACCCTGCACGTGGTGGGAGGTCCGGTATCGGTACCCGACGCGCGCCTGGCCGAGCTCGTGGCCGCAGGCGGGGGGGCTGGCAAGGTCAAGCTCGACCGGCTGCTTGCCACCGGAGGCAGATACGACATGGCCGCTGCCATCGCATCTCGCATGAAGGCGGTGCGCGGTGCGGAGATGCCCTCTGTGGCGCTCATCGCAAACGGGGCCGATGCGAACAAGTTCTTCGATGCGCTCGCGCTTTCTCCGATCGCCGCCGGCAAGGGTGCTCCCATCCTGCTCGTGACGGCAGACAGCGTGCC
>Ga0114946_10001430_pt1 | contig 16489 bp, 8 predicted proteins | sample WalLakDeSediment_FD_88676 | JGI IMG/M metagenome (GOLD analysis project Ga0114946, IMG submission 88676) | Lake sediment microbial communities from Walker lake, Nevada to study Microbial Dark Matter (Phase II) - Walker Lake 11/02/13 Deep Sediment | ecosystem: Environmental > Aquatic > Freshwater... | reverse complement strand
TAAACGGGGAACGGGGAACGGTAGGGGCGTATTGCATACGCCCCTGATACGAAGTCGAAAAGGTGTTGTTGTAGGGGCGTATTGCATACGCCCCTGAATCGAAGTCGAAAAGGTGTTGTTGTAGGGGCGTATTGCATACGCCCCTGAATCGCAGTCATCTGCAGCCCATACAATAATTGCTGCCGTTAGTAGAGACGCGATTTATCGCATCTGAAAAAAAGGGTAATAAAAAACGAAAAACATGAAAAAGATGATGTTTAGCAGGCAGTTATATGCTGTGCTGTTTTTTGGTTTGTTGTTATTGGGTGCAACTCCCGCATTGATGGCCCAGGCTTATACGCCCGATCAGCGGTTGGATTACAAGACACGTGCCATCGGCAACTCCTGGATAGGGCCTGTTGGGCGGCATATGCAGAATCATATCACCAACATCCGTGTATTTGATGATGGCACCGTTCGTACCCAATCGGTATGGGATGAGGGAGGCAACCGATGTGCGGAATACAAGGATGGCGCTTTTGTACGTCGTGCCGCTTGTGATGCAAATTCAAAAGTCGCTGTGGATCTGGCAGGAAATACCTGGACGATTGTGAACTACTATGGCAGGTTTTTGGACATAAGTGCCAACCACGGTGGCCCGGGTGCTACAGACAGGTGGCGCATTGACCCTGTTCCTGACAGCGACAAGGCGCCTTACATCAGGTCTTCTGATGGCAGGGAGATCAGGCATATCAAGGACCCTTCGGCCATTGGGATCAACAAGGTGACCGGAGAGCTTTTGGTGGCAGACAACGGGCCGGATCAGAACATCAAAATCTTTGATATTTCCGATGAACCCACGTTGGAGGGCACCTTTGGCGTGAAGGGTGGCATTTATTCGGGTCCCAATCCCGGGGCAAAGGATGATCCTTTAAAATTCAACGGTATAACAGGCGTGGGCACCGATGCTGAGGGCAATATCTACGTGGCATGTGATGGCTTTCCCGGCTCTCAGTCTGAAGGCGGAGGTGCCGATTTAAGGGCTTTTAACCCTGATGGATCGTTGCGCTGGCGCATGGTGGGCCTGATGTTTGTCAGGGCTGCGACCGTAGACCCCCTGAGCGGCGGGTCAGATATCTACTGCCCTTTTACCCTTTACCGGGTTGACTATTCAAAGGAACCTGATCATGGGATGCCCGACTGGCAGGATGTGGCCCTGACCATCGATCCTTTCAGGTATCCTGACGACCCCAGGCTGGTGGGTGCTGTCAACACACCACTTGCCATTGTCAACGTGAATGGAAACAAATACATGTTCAGCACCGATATGTACAATGAGCCACTTTTTGTTCATCGTTTTGAAGGTCATATAGCGGTCCCTGTAGCTGTGATTACAGCCGGTTACGGCTGGAATGGAGATGAGGTCATCAAGTTCAGGTGGAAACATAACCGTGGTCGCCCTGACACGCCGCGATGGATGTGGGTAGACCGCAATGGTGATGGGCTGGCCCAGGAAGAGGAGTTTGAGCTTTTCGAGCTGGGTGCACCGGCGCATCGCAACTTTGTCAGGGCGATCAGCATTGACCATCGGGGAAACATCCTGCTGGCCGGCGACCACGGCTACTGGCTATTGCCGACCAATGGGTTTGATGAAAGGGGCAACCCGCGCTATTCGGCTGCAAGTATCCAAAGGATTGAAGGTACGGGCTATAACCCAAGGGCCATGAAGTGGCTGGATGATATAGATGTGATGGTGGCAGGTGATGGAAATCATTCGCATATGTCGCGTGTGCACGTGTATGACAATTGGTCAGACCCCGCCACACGAAGCAGGAGGTTCACCATCCAGGTCCCACCACCTTCCACACAGTTTTCACCCGTGGGAGGGGCTTTCAATATTGCTGCGGATCATGATTACATGTACGTTTCCTATTCTGTGCGTGCAGGCCCCAATACCCAAAAAGAAGGAGAGGTGCTGGTGTACCGGCTCGATGATGGTGCCTATATGGGATACATCACGCCGGGGCCCGAGGTGGGCGCTTATTCAGGCTGGATAGATATGCGCCAGGCGACTTATGTCTACACAAGGCCCAATGGCGAGCGACTGATCACGGTTGAGGAGGACGGTGTTGGCAAGGTGTTGATTTATGAATGGTGTCCGCCCGGGGAGGTGTGTGAAGGTGAATGCACCATACTGCCCGACAGTGTGTCTGTTTCACAGTCATCGGTTGTATTGGAGGGTCTTGCCACCTTTGCCCTGTCAGCAACGATCCATCCTGACACTGTCTGTTTTGACAAGGTATTCTGGCAGTCGCTCAATGAAGAGGTAGCTGTGGTGAACGAGGATGGGATTGTAATCTCTGCAGGTGTGGGTGAAACCTGGATCAGAGCGATCAGCGAACAGGATCCGTCTGTGTCGGATTCCTGCCTGGTCATCGTAAACCATGTGGCTGTGGAAGGCATATCACTTGCGGCAGACAGCCTTGAGCTTGCAGTGGGGGAGAGCCTGTCGCTGGAGGTGATCTTCCATCCGGAGAATGCGCTTAACAGAAAACTTTCCTGGGCATCATCCGATGGTGAAGTGCTCCTGGTGGATTCAACCGGAATGATCACAGCACTTTCTCCTGGTCCTGCCATTGTTACGGTGAATTCAGCCGATGGTGGTTTTCTGGACATTTGTTTTATTTTGGTCACAGCGGTTCCTGTAACAGGCATCGCTTTTGATCCTGCCTATATCGGCATATGGATGGGCGACAGTGCATTTGCCCGTGCAGTCATATCGCCTGAAGATGCTGCCGACAAGTCAGTCAGGTGGAAAATCGAGGATGAAACCATTGCTTTGGTGGACACTTCCGGGATGGTCACTGCCGTCTCACCAGGAAAAACGTGGCTGATTGTCACCACCAACGACGGCGGATATTCGGATACCTGCATGGTTCATATTCTGGAACCCCATGAATTTGGAAATCTTGACATCGGCAGTCCCTGTGGTACCGGGGGTATGACGGTGTTAAAAGACAGCGTTTATACCATGAGGGGCAATGGCGTTGACATATGGCATCGTTCAGATCAGTTTCACTATGCCTACCAACGGCTCATTGGTGACGGTGTAGTATTGGCTCGTGTTCTCAGTATGACGAATACCCACTCCTGGGCCAAGTCAGGGGTGATGATGCGTGAAACACTGGAGCCCGGCTCCACCTTTATCAACATGGTCGTTACACCGGGGAATGGCACATCCTTTCAACGGCGGACTGTTGCCAACAGGGATTGTGACCACACCACACCCAACGATGGCTTTCGGGCTCCCGCCTGGGTGAAGATTACCAGGGAAGGCAATACCTTCAGGGGGTATAAGTCAAAAGACGGCAAAACCTGGACGTTTGTCGGCACACAGGTTATTGAGATGCCTGAAGAGATCTATGCCGGGCTGAGCGTTACCGCGCACCATGACGGTTGTCTGATCAATACAAGCCGGTTTGACCATGTCATCGTATCAAACCAGATCGATACCATCGCTGTGCCGCTTTCAACTGATGCATGGCTGGCTGATCTGAAGGTCGACGGACAAACAGTGGATGGTTTCGATCCCATGGTGTTTGGTTATACATACCTGCTGTCGGCCGACACCACTACTATTCCTATTGTTGGCGCTACAGTTGCTGACCCTTACGCAAAGCTTGTTATCGAGCAGGCTCAGGCCCTGCCCGGGTCGGCTGCCGTAACCGTCACCGCTGAAGACGGGCAAACAAACTACATATATACGGTAGATTTTACCATTGCCACCAGCGTGGAAGAACCCGGACGGATTTTGGTCAATTTGTATCCCAATCCGGCAAACAACCTGGTCAGCCTTGCTCTTGAAGAATCTCCCGGCGAGCCGGTACACATCAGAATATTCGATATGACCGGACAACTGAGGTACTCCAAACCGGCTGTATTTTCTCCGGGTGACCGGGTTATCACCATTGATGTTAGCGCCCTGGGAGATGGCCTCTATATCCTGGAGGCTGGTCATGAACACAAAAGAACGTTCAGGCTGCTGATTCAGCGTTGATCATTTGCACAACTAACACCCCCCTTCATCATGCACAGAGTATATTTTTTGTTTTTCTTCACCGTGATGTCCTGCAGCCTGGCGGACAGCACCTTCCGGTCTCCACAGTGGGAACAGATCACCCTGGAGATCGTGTCTGCCCAGATATACCAGAACCCCTATACAGATGTGGCGGTGTATGCAATTTTTTCCCATTCTGATTACGGACAGATTAGACGACCGGCGTTTTGGGATGGCGGCGACACCTGGAAGATAAGGTTTGCCTCACCTGTATCATCGGGCATTTGGACATGGAAAACTTTTTCCAGCAATCCTTCTGATGGGGGGTTGCATGGCCAGACAGGCCGATTGCGGGCTGTTAGATATATGGCTGACAACCCATTGATTAACAGAGGATTGCTAAAGATGTCAGAGGGTGGCCGTAATGTGGTTCACGCTGATGGATCCCCATTTTTGGTAGTGGCTGATACCCCTTGGGCACTCTTATGGAGAGCCACTTACGAAGACGCTCTGGTATATGCCCGCGACCGTCAGCAAAAAGGCTTCAATGCTGCCTTGCTGATGAGTTTTTGTCCGGACATGCATGCCGAAGGGCCCGATGCAAGGGCTACAGATCATGGTTTTGTAAGGGCCTTCGAAGACATTGGTGAAGGCCATATCCATAAAATCATTGTCCCCTATTTTCAATACACCGATTCGTTGATCAGCATCCTGATTGATTATGGGATCGTCCCTGTTTATCAACCCATCTTCCATGGTTTTGGATGGAAGGGACAGGGTTCACTGGGCAACCACGTCGCTGAGAAAGAGTACGAGCGGTACATGACTTATCTCATTGCTCGCTATGGGGCACGACCTGCTATCTGGCTGGTATGTGGTGATGGTGATTGCCGTTCTGCCAGTGTGGAGGCAGCCGGACAGGTTACACAGATATGGGATGATTATCAGCAGCCAACGGGTTTGCACTATTCACCGTATGATGATGGTACGCCCTCCTGGTGGGACAGGCCTTATCCGTTTGACGGCCACCGGAATATGTCGTTTCAGGCCGAAGAGTGGCTCGATTTTCAGTGGTGCCAGACAGGACATGGAAATGAGCATCAGTTTCATAAAGTAGAACGCATGTACGACAATAAACCTGTAAGGGGTGTTGCCAACGGTGAGCCCACCTACGAGGGATTGGGTCATCCCGGAAATGGGCAGGGCTGGTGGCAGGGTCATGATGCCTGGGGACAATTGATGTATGGTGGCACCATGGGTGTGGTATATGGTGCTGGTGGTCTGTGGAACTGGAAGATTACAGCCGACGAGGAGGGTTGGGGCAGTTGGGCCAACTCGCTGGTGTCGTGGCGGGAAGCCCTCGATCTGTCAGGAAGTACCTATGTGGGCTATGTTGGCAAAGCACTTCGTGGGATTGACATGGTTGACATTGAAAGGATAAAAAGGCCTGGGGGAGGCTACTTTCTGATGAAGGAAGGCAAGACAGCCGTGGCATATCTGGAACAGGGAGGCGATATCACAATTGAGGGGCTTGCAAAAGGATTGCCTTATGAATGGTTTAATCCACAAACGGGTCAGGTTGTCTCAAAAGATCACACCGTGTCTGATCCACAAAACTTTTCAGCACCGGATACCAACCCATGGGTGCTGATTGCCGGGAAGCGGAAATAACAATGTACATATCACTCAAATAACAGATCATGCAAAGCAAAAACACGATCATTTTGTTGACGCTCCTGCTTGTTGCATATGCATTTGTAGCGTCAATCCATTCCGTGCAGGCTGAAATAACAGGAAGTATGAAAACATCAGAGACAGCTATCAGTAATTCTGAAATTTCAAATGCACCTGACACAGATAAGATTATGTCCATCCGCCCCTACACTAAAAACCCCTGGTACTGGGAGTACAAGAGAGAGCCCATTATGCTATTCGGGGCAAGTGACCGCGACAATCTCTGGCAATGGACAGGGAATGTGTTAACCGATCATCTTGATCTGATGAAAGCTGCTGGAGGCAACTACGTTCGCAATACCATGAGCGACCGTAACGAGGGTGATACATATGCCGCAAAACGCCTTGCCAACGGGAAGTACGATATCACGCAGTGGAACGATGAGTATTGGGATAAGCTGAAATTCTTCCTTGATGAGACTCAAAAACGAGATATCATTGCTCAGCTTACTCTATGGGACTGGTTCGACCTGTCGGGTGATGAAGCTTATGGGCGTTTTAAACTGCACCCCCTTAATCCAGAGAACAATATAAACTGGGAGTCCGGCACCATTACAAATGCCTGGGATTACTACGGGGGGGCACTGGCCAATAATAACTTAAAGGTGCTTGATTACCAGCATCGGTTTATCGATAAGCTGATATCAATTACTGCTCAATATGGCCATGTGCTTTACAATATTGGCAACGAGAGCGGGCTTGGCGTCGACTGGGATATCTATTGGGCTTGGTATATTAAGAAAGCCGCCAGAAAGCACGGACAGGAAATTTATGTTACCACCATGCTATTTGCCCCAGAATCAACTGTGCGCAGGGTGATGTCACATAGTGATGTGTTCTCCTTTGCCGATGTATCGCAAAACAATCAGGATGCCCTTGGCCCCGTGGGTAAGAAGCACTGGGAAAACCTGGTATTCTGGCGTAAAATGATAGCCATGGGTGAGCAGGGCCCAATGCCCTTAAATAACGAGAAGGTATACGGTCATGGAGTAGGCACCAATACAGCTGCCGGATCTGAGAAAGAAGCCATTGAGCGTTTCTGGAGAAATATATTCGGAGGGGCCGCATCTACCCGATTTCATCGACCAGCGCACAGGGGAGGAGATATTTTTTGGGGTATTGGGCTTTCTGAAAAGGCGCAACAAACACTTCGCGCTGTGAATATGTTTCTGGATGAATTCGATATTTTCAACGCAGAACCTTACGAAACTTTCTCTACCATAGGGAATTCCGTTGATCCCTATTGCCTTGCAAACATAGGTAAGGAATATGCAATATATTTCCCGGGAGGAAGGGCAACAGTGCATCTCGACCCATGGGTGTCAATTAAAAAGGTTAGCCTTAAGTGGCTCGATCTGGCTTCACTAACCTGGAGCAAGGAAGAGATATTAGAAGCACAATGGGAAAATTTTGATGGTACTGACTGGTGGGGGCCGCAGCGCATCTTAACAATTTTACCTGAAGGCCATAGGTCTTATGTGGCGGTCATAAAAGTTATTGAGTAGAATGGACTTTTTTACGTGAATACGTGAAATATCATATTTGAAACGTTTTATGATTTAAACTTAAAACATAAGCCTATGAAATTGATCGGGAGTATTTACTTAATAGTGTGTATTCATTTTATTGCATTTGTTTTGATCTTCAATGCTGTGGGTCAGCAAACAGGCATATTTATCGACCATCGTGACGGGAAAACTTACAGTACTGTAAAGATCGACAACATCACGTGGATGTCTGAAAACATGACATTTAAGCCCGGCATCGGCAACTATTGGGCTTTCGATTACGACGAAATCAACGTTGAAAAGTATGGCTACCTGTACGACTGGCCAACAGCCCTCAGCGTGTGCCCCACGGGCTGGCGTCTGCCCAGCGATGCCGAGTGGGGTCAGCTGATCAATTTTGTGGGCAGCAACCCAGGCGATAAACTAAAAGCTAAGAATGGCTGGAACAACAACGGCAACGGCACCGACGACTACGGCTTCAAGGCTCTTCCAGGGGGATACCGATATGGCGATGGCACATTCCACGATATTAGTAAAAACGGCACCTGGTGGAGCTCTACCGAATACAGCCCCTATGCCGCTTGGTCATGGTGCATGTCTTACCCTAATAGAAATGTGAGCAGAAACTTCTATGGTAATCAATGGGGGTTCTCAGTCCGATGCATTCAGGACTTTTAGATTATTTGCATTACCTCATTGGATATATGTTTTTTGATTGCCATAAGAAAACCACAATAATTTAACGGAGATTAAATAAGCATGTCAAACGTTTTGACACACATCCGGATGATTATATGCATAGGGCATAGAGCTTAGAGCAACTTTCGACTTTCGACTTTCGACTTTTGACTTTTGACCAAATTATAGAGTATATGAAATATTACGACGAACAGATCAAGGCTGGTATCGCTGCCTTACTTATGTTGCTTTGCCTTTCGGGCGCAACTGTGTTAAATGCCCAGCAGGTGCCTGGTAGCTTCAAGGCTTCCTGGGTGGGCAATACCTTTGGGAAAGGTGGTCCGGCATCAAGTCTGAACCACGCGTGGGTGCAGAATTATATCGACTGCATGGTGGTGGCCGAAGATGGCACATGCTATACAACCAGTATCTGGGATGAGGGTGGTCGCAGGTATGGGGTGTACCGTGACGGGCAGGTGCTGGGCAACAACAACCGAAACATCAGCTGCACACAAGTGCTCGGATGGAGCATTTCGGGTAATACAATAAGGGGTTATGGAAAGACCATTACCGGACTGGATAAACCCACAGCCATTGCAATGGGCCGTGGCGATTACGCCGGATTTTTGCTGGTAGCCGACGATGGTCCACGCAAACAGATCCTGATCTACGATGTGTCTGGCGACCCCGCACTGGTAGAAAAGGTAGGCGTTGAAGGTGGCGTGGGAGCAGACTTTCATGCTGCCTATGATTTTCCGGAGGCCATCAACAGCAAGGCATTTCCTGCCGGGCATTACCCCCCGGGGTATTATCACCCGTTGAAGTTCTGGACACTGACCGGGGTGGGCATGGATGACCGGGGACGCTTATTTGTGTCGTCGTCGGAGTTGGGCGCCAGCATATGCTGCTTTAAAAAAGATCAGGATGACCGCTGGATACTCGACTGGAAGGTGGAGAACTTCATTTTTGTTGACAACGGTGATTTTGACCGCACCAATGATGGGATCGATATATACGGTGTGCAGGAGCGTTTCAGGATAGACTTTTCTCAAGAGGCCCAGGGTGCGGAGTGGAGCATACACAGCATCACCCTTGATGCGGTGAAATACCCCAACGATCCCAGGGGAATATGGTGGATAAAAGCCGGGCATGAGCATGGACTGACCAGTGCTTTGATAAGGTACATTGATGGTAAACGGTTTTTATTCGTCAATGGGATGACCTGCCAGTGGACATGGGTGTTTCGGTTTATTGAAGGCACAGACATTGCCGTGCCGTCTGTCTGCTTCACGCATCGTCACCGCATTTACGACATTAAGCCTGACATCTTCTGGCCACCGAATATTCCTGCCACGGGAGGACACTTCATCTGGCGCGATATAAATGGCGACGTGGATTTTCAGGCTGAGGAGTTCACCCCTACCAGCTATGGCCATACCCATGCCTGGCATGTCGATCAGCATGGTGCCATATGGGGCGCCCGTGGCCATATCGTGCACCGCTATGTGCCGCAGGGGCTAGATCAGGCGGGCAACCCTGTCTATCACGATGACCATGTTGAAAGGTATTCCCTGCTGGGTGTAGGGGGCATCAGCCGGGTATTTTACCTGGAGGAACATGACAGGATCTATGTCTATTCCGGTGGTTGCCGCCACCTGAAGGATGGCCGCTTATACGTGGTCAATAACCTGAGCGGTGGTAACCGGCAGGCACAACAGGTGACCCGGCTGAAAGGAGATAACCCTTCAGCAATCGATATTTCATGGCCTTATCTTTTTGAGGTGGGATGGGAAACCCGTGGAAAATGCTGGGTGACCGATCTGCGCACAGGTGAGACTGTTGGCACCATAGAACCTTACGGTGACGCTGGTACCACGGCGTACACCGGATGGGTGGATATCGGCTACGGGATTACGGCCTTTCAGCGGTCGAATGGCGAATACGTGGTGCTGGTGGAGGACGACGGCTGGGGTAAGATCCTGACGTATCGCTGGTGCCCGGAGGGTGACTGTCCGGAGAACTGTACCATGGATGCAGAGCGTGTGGAGGTAGGGCCGCAGGCACTTCAGATTGAGGGTTTCGGCTCGGAACAGTTGCTGGCCATTGTATATCCTGACAGTGTATGCGACAACAAAGTAAAATGGAGTTCTTCCGACATCACCGTGGCCCGGGTTGACCATACGGGTAAGGTGACAAGCGTTTCACCCGGTGAAGCCTATATCAGGGCCGTCAGCAATTTGGACAGCGCGCTGGCTGACTCCTGTCTGGTTACTGTTTCAGATGTCGAACTGGCGGGCATCCATTTTGTTTCTGACAGCCTCGTTATACCGGCCGGAAGAAGCAAGGCCACCCAGCTTGTTTACATCCCTTCAAACACTTTTGACCGGCAGGTCATGTGGGAGTCACTCAATGAGGAGGTGGTTGCCATTAATCAGGATGGGATAATCACTGCACTGAAGCCAGGTGAGACAAATATAGTTGCCAGGGCTGTCAATGGTGGTTTCACAGACACATGCCACGTGACAGTGATACCTGTTCCCGTGGAGGGAGTATGGCTTGATATATATCATTTAAATTTGTGGGTTGGTAATTCGACGGTAGTACTTGGTGGGGTGATCCCTGAAGATGCATATAACCGGGAGTTGATTTGGACCATCAGCGACAGTACTATTGCACAGGTAGACAGCACTGGCCTGGTGACGGCCCTGAAGGCAGGTGAGACACTACTGACTGTGGAGACGGCCGAGGGAGGTTTTCAGGATCATTGCACTGTCAGGGTGCTTGCCGATGGGGAACTTGCAGGAGCGGATGTCGGTCAGGTCTGTGTGGAGGGAAGTCTGCAGGTGGATGAACAGGGCGTGTATACCGTTATTGGCAGTGGGCGGGACATATGGCACAATGCTGACGGGTTTCATTTTGCATACATGGAGGTGTCAGGCAACCAGACCGTTATTGCCAGGGTTTTATCTTTGGAAAATACCAATCCCTGGGCCAAGGCCGGGGTGATGTTCCGTGAGAGTCAGGATGCCGGATCCATGCATGCTATGATGGTGATTACCCCCGCAAATGGCACATCCATGCAATGGCGATCCAACAGCAATGGTCCCAGCGACCACCAAACACCAGGAAACGGGTTGAAAGCACCTGTGTGGGTCAGGATGATCAGGCAAGGAAATGTTTTTTCCGGATACCAGTCATTGAATGGCATCCACTGGTCAAAGGTGGGGGAGATAACCACCGGTATGAATAACACTGTTTATGCAGGCCTTTGTGTAACATCGCACGAAGAGTGCACGCCCAACATGGCTGTCTTTGACCATGTGATCATTACAGATCGGCTGGATACCATCCCATTTGATGTCACATCTGTTCGCAGTATTGATACAGGTGGGTTTCTGGTATACCCGAATCCCGCAAACAACCTGGTCAGCCTTGCAATGGAAGAATCCCCCGGCGGGCCGGTAAATATCAGAATATTTGATATGGCCGGACATCTGCGGTATTCCAAAGTGGCCACGTTTCCTCCGGGTGTCCGGGTTCTCCATATTGATGTGAGCACCCTTGGAGATGGTCTCTATATCGTGGAGGCCGGAAATGAACCCAAAAAAACTTTCAGGCTTCTGATTCAACGTTGAAACTGCTTTCATCGCTTCGGCAAATAATACCCAAATCAATCAGCTATTGAATACCTCAAACTAAAAAACAACCACTATGACCAAAACAGTACTTTTCAAGGCCTTCACATTAACCACCTGCCTTTTTCTTATTGGTGCCTTCTCAAATTTGATGGCCGACCATGTCATGTACATCGTAGATGATACCAATCCAGGGATTAAATACACCAACTTTTCTTCCAGATCGCTGGGAGACAGGTATATGGGTACTTTGCATGAGGCTGACAATCCGAATGCCAGTTTCGAAATTACATTTTCAGGACCAGTGATTGAAATTATTGCGGATGTGATTTCCTGGGGGGGTACGGCTTCCGTATTCATTGATGGCATAGCTGCAGGAACAATCAACTATAACAGCAATATCACGGCATCTCAGCAGGTGGTATATTATAATGACACCCTGTCGCTCGGGGAGCATGTCATCAGGGTGGAGCATGCCGGACCAGCGGGCTACTGGATATACCTTGATGCATACCGTCATGCCTCAGGTGTATATGCTGAAGAAACAGCGATGCCACCGGATAACTTCCAGGCAGTTGCCTTAAGCTCCTCAGAGGTCAGGCTTAGCTGGGAAGATATGTCAGGCACCGATGAGTCATATTTTCTTATTGAACGATCAGAAGATGGTGTGGTGTATTCAGATACAATTGCCATGGCTGAAGCGAATTCGGCTTCCTTTAATGATGTGCGTGTGATCTCAAACAGATATTACTATTACCGTATCAGTGCTGTGAACGGCGCAGGGCTGTCAGATTATCAATACGCGGAAGTTCAGGTGGGGGGAATCGTCGGGGAGTACCCGCTATATAAAGTTGATGATACCAATCAGGGCATATCTTATGAGAACTTTGTTTTTCATCTGCAGCCCGGCCGGTATATGCATACCATCCATGAATCAGAACATCCGGCTGCGGCTTTTGAGTTTTATTTTTCAGGGAACGTCATCGAACTTATCGGTGAGGTTCAGTCCTGGGGAGGTATTGGAAATGTATACATAGATGGAGAGCTGGCAGGTACGATGAACTGCCGTGGCACCGGAGGTACGGGTCAGGTCGTGTATTATAATGATGCCCTTTCTGACGGAAAGCATCATATCAGGGTGACACATCAGAGTGGTGGGTATATCTATCTTGATGCCTACAGACATGGATCCGGGAATAACGCGACCGGGCCACCAATGGCGCCCATGAATTTCGTGGCTGAAGCGGTTTCATCCAATCAGGTCAGGCTGAGCTGGGATATTGATCCGGATTATCTGGTGGCTTATTACCGGGTTGAATGGTCTGCTGACGGGGTACACTATCCTGACACGGTAATACTTGAAGCGAATACTGCTTCCCATATGATAGAAAATCTGAGACACAACAAAGAATATACCTTCAAAATATGTGCAGTAAACCTGGCAGGAGATTCTGAATACAGCACAAGTGTCGTGGCAACAATGCTGTTAACTGAATCAGAAGTGTGGATTGATGATTTTCATTCGGATATCAGGTTTTCCGGATGGAAACCACTGGCGCGTAATAACAGGTATATGGGTACAGAGAGCGAAACCAATAACGGCAGCCACTTCTTTAAGTACCAGTTTCTGGGCACCCGTATTGAGATCGTCGCAGGACTGGTGCCATACGGTGGCACCGGCAGGGTATACATCAACGGGACGCAGGATGGAACTGCGAGGTTTCAGGGAAATACAGACCTTGCTACTGCCTACAAAAGCGGCAGCCTTCCCCTGCAAAGACACTCAGTGCTGATGCTGCATACCTCCGGATGGTCATACCTTGATGCCCTGAAGTTCTACACGGAAGGTGAAGAACCAGATCCGGCACTGAACTGGCCGTATGCTTTTGCTCCTAATGACACGGTAATCTATGAAGGCGATCCGATTACATTGAGGGGAGTTGGGTTTGATACGGATGGAGAAATTGTCAGTTACAGATGGGACATGGTCCATTCTACTCGTGCTAATGCTGCCTATCATTCCGATACAGAAGTAGCCATTATCGATAGCCTGCAAACCGGATTTTACCACTTGAGGTTTATGGTCACAGACAATGACGGGTTGGAGGCGTATGACGTGGTGCGTTTAAGGGTTATTGCCAACCCTTACGTGTCAGCCATGCCACCCCTGGTAAAGGATTCAGGTTTTCTGGTCTATCCGAATCCCAGCACCGGTATAATTTATGTGGAACACGATGGGGTTGACAGGCTGTTCGCGATGGTTTATAACGTGAAAGGACAGGTCATGCTGAGCGCAGAAATGATGGACGATGGGGGTTTAAGCATGTTGGATCTGGGTGGTTTGTACCCGGGAATATATTTTCTGCGAATTGGCAACAATGGATACCAGAAAACAGAAAAGATCATTCTGACGCGATGAAATAAATTCTTCATCCTGCTTGCCATCCTTATTGTCCTGTCGGTTGGATTGTATTTTAACTGTTAGAGACATATGGATAAAGAGGTAATCCTTGAGCAGGAAAATGTATCATCATCGCAATAAAGTTGCTGCCAGAACGCAGTCAGGCATGGTTATTTCATCGCCAATTAAAAAACATGTCATATTTGGCAAAAAATAAGGTTTTACTATTCCTGCACTTTTTTCACCAGAACAATAGTATGCTGCCCGACCGGGCAGGAAATGTCAATAATTTGATCACCATTGGTTTCAGTGGTGGATATCCATTGCGCGGTTTCAGCATGCAGCCATTTCACAAGGAATCTTCCAGGCTGTTTGCTCAAATCGAGTGACACATTCCCGCCATACGGGAAATATACGATATAACTCTCCCCATCTTTGTAATTACAAAAAGCTTCATTATTCAATCTGTTGGATAGCAAGGAATGATGCATATCCGGTGCAGCCCCAAAGATGTCGTGCTCTTCCATTAGCATTCTGGCGCTGATCAGGTGTTTGGCTGTTATTTCAGTGAGACCCACACCCCCGCCAGGCCTGTGGAAACGGCTTGACGCAGCCCCTGCCAGTATGTTGCGCCAAAACCTGGCCAGTGCATCATGGTCTTCCGGGCCGTCGGGAGCTTCATGAATACCATAAATCTTAACGTGGTTGATGGGTTGAATTCCGTTCCTTTCCATTTGCTCATACAACCATACGGATTTTTCCCAGTTATGGCGGCCGTGAACACTTGAGCTATTCTGTGAGGCTTCGAAATAATCGTAAATATCGGGCCTGTCCAAAACGGCACGATGTGGCATACCCCGCATTTCCGGGTCCCAGAACATTTCGGTAACAAGAGGTGTTCTTCCTTTCAGACAGGCATAAGCTTTGATAAACCTGCTCCAGTACCATCCCCATTCAGGTAAAGTGTTGGGATGTATTTCGTTGGTGATGCAGTACAATACATTTGGATAATCAAGCGTATAGCTAAGAACCTTCTCCACAAATCTGCGCTGGTGGTACAGTACGACCTGATCATCGTGAAGTGCTGGTACGGTAAAGAAAAAATCATGGATATTGGTCATGGCATCTTCGCCGTATGTGCTCTTCAGTGTTACACCGTCAACACCATAATTTATATTGTTATCCGGATTCCAGTAATGCCGTGCCCACCTGCTCCCATAGATATCATGTGGGTCCCATAGCTCAATCTGGACAATAATATCTCGCTTATAAGTCTCCTTCAGGAGGCGTTCGAGCTTTTGCCAATAGTCAGGTTCCCACTGGTTCAGGTCATATTTACCATCGGGTAATAGCAAAAACGGTTGCACATCGCCCCGGTCGCGTGAGCTCATGGTGTTGCGGATATAGTTTCCGCCTGCTGCTTTCATGTTGTCAAGCTCTTCAACCATGTTCTCCGACTGAAATAAATTGTCGTTATTGGTAGCTCCCAGCAACAAAACGGGTTGTCCTTTGTACTGCCAGTAATGGGGATTGCCATGATAGTATTTAATATGATTTGATTCATCATGTATTACCTGTGCGTAGGATGAGACTGTCAATACTAAAAAGATCGTCCAGCATAAAATTCTGGTTCCTTTAAAGGATCGGGTTCTATTAATCGTTGCGTTGTTCATGTGATTATTGGTTTGGGTTGCTATAACCGGCATTGGTGTATGTATTGATTGTCATCTTACCATGATCCTGGCTGTCGAAATGCCATTTTTACTAAGCAGTTGTACGATATAGATGCCGGGGCCTGCAGCAAACGGGAATGTATGGTTGCCAGGTCCCGGTACATGATATGTTGCCATGGTACGACCACTTAAATTAATGATGGCCAGAGTAGACTCCCCCCGGAAGTGGGATTGTCGGGGTATGAAGAATGATTGGTCAGATTGACTATTCTCGTTCCTGAAATCCCGGTGTAAACCTCCCGCATCAATCCCTGCGTCATGGATTCCGAATCCGGTCGCCGGTCTTTCCCTGAAGCCCATGCAATAAGATATTCGCCGGGTTTGATAATACGTTTGGGAAATATCCAACGAAAGGGGTTCTCGTAGTTATCGGACAATCCCCAACCCTCCAAATCAACAGCAGCCCCCCCATAGTTATAAAGCTCTATCCAATCAGAGAAGTCTCCCTTCATGTCAGAGATGGTGCGGGCATTGGATGCCATGATCTCGTTAATGGCAATATTTTGTGAAATGGCTCGAAGAGGCAGAAAAAGGCTGGTGGAAAACACGGCTATCATTAAGCAATGAATGCATCGAATCCTGGATGTGCTGTCTGGTGGTATAATCATGCGCATATTATTTGTCGTTTCATATTCATTGTGTTTTAGAATAGATGGCTGAATTTTTGCGCACCATGTTCAAGGCTGGCTGCTGAATAGCTTGCTTTTGGATTTGCGGCAGCCGACCCGACTGCCAGTACTTTCATGTCAGCGCGTATGGCTGCT
>Ga0114946_10001429_pt1 | contig 16493 bp, 11 predicted proteins | sample WalLakDeSediment_FD_88676 | JGI IMG/M metagenome (GOLD analysis project Ga0114946, IMG submission 88676) | Lake sediment microbial communities from Walker lake, Nevada to study Microbial Dark Matter (Phase II) - Walker Lake 11/02/13 Deep Sediment | ecosystem: Environmental > Aquatic >... | reverse complement strand
TCAGCGGGATCGACTTGGACAAGGGCGCGGCGACCGAGAGCGACGCGGCGTCGATCGGCGGCCGCTCGGGTGCGCGCGTCGGCTCGGGGCGCTTGGCTGCCCGACGCGACGCCCGCCACGCTCGCTGGAGGACCTGCAGGGGCGCCAGCATCTGCGTGGCGCCCTCGTGGATCGGCGTCACCCAAGCCGGGGCGCCGATGTCAGCCCCGGCGAACGACCGAGCCTCGCCGGCGTCGATCGCCTCACGGATGCGCTGGCCGAGGCCCGGGCCGGCCTCGTCCGGCGCCCACCAACGACCGAAGCGATCGAGCTCGGCGACCTCGTGGGCGTCGAGGCGCACGCGGCTGGGCGCGGCGGACGGGCTCACGGGCTCGCCTGCGCCGGTGGTCCGCAGCTGCCGGCTGAGCCGATCACGAGCGACGCTCCACCGCTCGCGCGCGTGGTCGAGATCGTCGAGGACCTCGGGCGCGGCGGCGGCGAGCTGGCGAAGCAGCCCAGCCGCCGACCCAGCCTCGTCGATCCGGCGATCGTCCCAACCGTCGGCGCGGGCGCCCCGGAGGACCGCTAGCACGCGATGCTGCTGCTCGGCGAGCTCGGTGAGGGCCGAGAGCTCGAGCCACTCGTCGAGCGCCTCGGCGTAGGCGGCCTCGCTCGCAAGCCGGGCCTCGTCGCTCGCTTGCCACCAGCGCCCGACTCGCTCGAGGGTCCGCTGCACGGCTTCGACCGTCGCCGCTCGGGCGTCGAGTTCGGCGGCCAGAGTCGCGAAGCCGAGGTCGAGGCGGTCGAGCAAGCTGTCGTCGGCGGCGATCCAGCCCTCGCGCTCGAGCTGTTGATCGAGCTCGGCGAGGGCCGGGATCTGCGAGCGCAGCGGGTCGAGCTCGGCCCGCGACAAGGGCAAGAGCACGTCGATCACGGCCGGCCCCACGCGACCTTCGGCGAGCTCGGCGAGCTGCTCGATGACGACCTCGTGGACATCCTGGCGCTCGCTGCGACCGCGCTCGAGCCAGGCCCGGACCCGATCGGGGAGCCGGGCGAAGGTCGCCTCGGCCGCGGTCACGGCCGCGTGCCACTGCTCGCGGACCTCGGCTTCGTCGGAGAAGAACGCGGCGAGCAGCTCGGCCGCCCGATCGATGTCGCTGGCTCGGGCGAGCCGATCCATGACGGTCTGATCGAGGCGAAAGGAGGCCGCGCGGCTGCCTGGGGCGAGCGGCGTGACCGGCCGGCCGGCGCCGCATAGCTCGAAGGCCAGCGGCGCGGCCCCAGGCGCGGCCGGGTGCAAGACGATCCGGGCCGGGGTCTCGGCCCAGCGGTTGCGCAGGACGTGCTCGTAGTTGTCGATGCCGGCGAGCCGCTCGATCGATCCGGTCAACATCAGCTCGAGGGCCTCGACCAGCGACGACTTGCCCGAGCCGTTGTGCCCGTGGAGCAGGTGCAAGCGCGTGTCGGGGGCGAGCTCGAGGGTCCGTCGCCCAGGCAGCCGGTACTCGTCGAGCTCGATCGCCCGCAGCCCGCCAAACTCGGCGGCGGCTCGGCGCGCGTCGGGCTTGGACTGGCCGTGCTCGAGCCCCGCGAACCACCGGCGCGCGTCGTGGAGCAGCCACGAGAACCCCCGGCGCAGGCCCGCCCGCGTGAACCCGCGGACGTCGGCGGTCAGCACGTTGATCCCGATCGCGTGGAGGCAGTTGGTCTCGAGCGCGAGGTCCCGAAGGATCTGCCCGACGTCGTCGAGCAGATCGACCCCCTTGGGCGGATCATCTTGATTATCCTGATCATCCTGACGGTGGACCAAGACCAGCTCGATCGAGACGATCTGGCGATCGTCGCTGCCACGCTCGTCGCGGGCCTTGAGCAGCAAGTGCCGCAGATAGGTGGCCCGATCGACGTAGCGGCTGACCTGCTCGCGGATCGACTCGGGCGCAGCGGCGTCGAGGACCTGGATCATGCCGAGGGTCCCGAGGCTGCGATCGTGGATCAGCAGCTCGATGTTGGGCTCGAAGTGGCCGGCGATCCGCAGCTTGGGCGCGCGCAGGTACAGCGGGCTGGCGTCGCGAGGGTCGAGCGCGTCGAGCCCCGGCCGCCAGCGCGGATCGCCAGCGGGGCCCAAGCTCCGCGCCCCACAAAACACCTCGACGACGAGCTGATCGTGGCCGTACTCGGGCGCGCGCCAGCTCTCGATCTGCGCGGCGACCTGCTCGGCCTCACGCTCGCGCGCGCCGGCGGCTGCGATCAGCTCGAGCGTGGCGCCTGACGTGATCGCGTCGCTGCGTTCGGCCCGGGCCCGCTGGATCCGCTCACGCGCGACCGCGAGGGTCTCGTCGGCGACTAGCGCCTTGGCGTGCTCGACCGCCGAGCGCAGGCCGAACTGCGCGACCAAGACCTGCTCGAGCGTGTCGATTAGGCCGGACAGTAGGTCAGCTCCGGTCGAAGTTGATGTGCGCGCGTCGTCCATGGGTGTCCGTCTTTAAGCGACTCGGAGCGGCCGGGTCTGGCCCGCCTCGACCGGCCGGTCGATGCCCAACAGCTCTGGCAGCGCGCCGAGCATGGCAGCGCTGGGCGTGTCGTCGACCGCCCACCGCCACAGCTGCTGCGCGCTCGGGGTCCCCGGCAGCGGCCGCTGATCGCTGGGCCACCAAGGTACGGCCTGCGAGCGCAGCCGCCAATGGTGGACCCGGCCCGCGAACGCGCCGCGGACCCGCGGTCGAACCGAGCGGCGATCGAAGCCGGTCAAGACGATCGCGAGGGCGCGGGGGGTCGAGGGCTTGCGCGCGTCACCGCTCGAGAAGCCGACCGCCGGCCGCGACGATCGACCCGGTGCGATGCACGGGCTCGGATCGCTCCAGCGCTCGAGCCCGCCGCCCCAAGCCGCGATCATCCGGCGCAGCGCGATCTCGACGACCACGGTCCACGCCGTCCATTGCGGGTGCTCCGAGGGCGGAAAGAACCACGTCGAGCGGGTCGTCAGGTGGGTCGTGAAGCCCGAGCCGTCGTGGCGCAAGACCGCCTCGCCGATCGCAAACTCGCGCAGCAACGCCGGGTGAAACCGGTCGCTCCAGCCGACCACGCGATCGAACTCGACCTCGCTCGGGCCGCGCTGCTCCCAGCCCAAGGCCGCGCGGGTCTCGGCGTCGGTCAGCTCGCGCAGGCGCTCGAGCACGCGCTTGCGCTCGCGCTCCGGGCAGGCGTGGCCGAGCAGATACGCGGCCGCTCGGCGCAGGTCGACCTCGACGCACTGCTCTTGGCGGATCCGCGAGGTCCGGTGATACAGCCAGCGCATGAGCTGATCGAGGCCCGGGAAGCCCTGCGGTCCGTCGTCGCCCTCGAAGTGAAACTGCAAATAGTTGGGGTGGTGAGTCTGCGGCGGGTTGTCGATGCCCTCGGCCCGGCTGGCCGCGCGCAGGATCTCGAAAGCATCAAACTCGAGGCCCTCGGCGCCGCCCATGAAGAACGCCCGGGCCCGCTGCGCACGCTCGTCGGTGGTCGTCGAGTCGACCTGCGCGCGCGAGGCCTCGGCCGCCGCGCCGGCGCCCTCGGCCGCTGGCGTCGCCTGGGCTTGGGCCTCGCCCGCGAACGCCCCGACCCGCCGGTTGACCCGAGCGATCTCCTCGAAGGCCGTGCGAAACGCGTCGTGCAGCACGCGATCCTGGGCGCTGTAGCCACAAAATACAATCGATCGGGTCCGCAAGAGATTGGCCAAGAGATCGCGCGACCAGGCGTCCTGCCGCCAATTTTGGATCTCGCGGAATGTAAACACGATCGCCGGCAGGTAGGTCGCAAACGCCCGCTGCGCCCGCTCGAGGGCCGCGGCGTCGCCCGAGCCGAGGGCCGCGACGACCGCGGCCCGCGACCAGCGGTAGCACTCGGCGCAGCCGTGGATCTTGGCGACCAAGGCCGAGCGGTGGGTGTGGCCAAAACGAAAGAAATCGACGGCCTCGCCGACCCGGGCGAAGTGGGAGATCTCCGTGAGCAGCGGGGGCTGCTCGAGCTCGCCGCTCGGTTCGTCGCACAAGCGACACGCGAAGCCGGACAGGCGATAGGCGCCCTCGATCAGCAGATCATAATTGGTGGTCAGCAGCGTCCGGCACAGGCCCTCGCGCGCCCACCGGGCGATGATGTGGTGACGCGGACGCAGGCGGCCCCGGTCCGCACAAAAATAGCTGCGCTCGACCTCGGCGATCCGCGGCGCGTGCGGGCGCCCAGCCATCACCGCTGGATCGGCGAACCCGAGGGTGTCGAGGAACAGCGCCTTGCCGCGCAGGTGTGGGCCCCACTCGGAGCCGGCCAGCAGCCGCGGCTCGATCGCGCCGAGCGCCTCGACCCGCCCCCAGATCGGCGCGCCCTCGAGCAGGATGGTCTCGCGGCGGTGGACCTCGGCCCAAAACGAGGGCTCGACGGCCGCGACCTCGCAGGCGTCGAGCAGGGTGCCAAACGCCTCGCACATCCACTCGTTGGGTCGGTAATAGTCGGCCGCGAGGGTCTGGGCGTAGGCCGCCGTGGTCAGCGGGGCCGGATCGTGGCCCAGCCAAAAGGTCGAGCGCAGGACCTCGCGCAGCCGCGACGCGACCGCGGACGCGCGCGGATCGGGGCCCTCGATCAGCGCGCTCGACAGGGCGTCAAAGCGGGCGAGCAGGCGCAAGAGCAAGCGCGCGCCGGTCAGCCCCTCGCTGTCGAGGGAGAACCCAGCCCCGACGAAGAACACGACCTGACCGTGATAGATCCGCTCGGCGAGGTTCTCGAGCTTGGAGAGGTTGAAGCAAGGCGCGCGCATCAACGCTGCTTCCTAGCCCAGCGCGACCACAGCGGGTTGGGTCGGCGGCCGCCGTCGGCGACCCGGGCGATGATCGGCAGCGTGCGCTCGTCGATCGAGGCTGCGTGCGTGAGCAAGAGGTCGGGGCTGCGCTGAGCGATCGCGCTGCGAAACAAGCTCGCCAAGAGATCGACGGGCTGCGGCGCCCGAGCGATGGCCGAGGCCCGCGCGAGCACCCGCGCGAGCCCGGCCTCGCCCCCGCCAGGCCCGAGCGCCATGAACTCCAGGCGCTCGCGCACGCGCTCGGGCACGGTCGCCTCGAGCCGCGCGTCGTCACCAAGGACCACGAGCACCCGCGCCGCGATGCGCTCGGTGAGATCCCCGATCAGCGAGGCCGCCGAGCTCGAGTCGCTCGCGCAGATCAGCGCGGCCGCGAAGCTGCCCTCGTACGATCGCTGCTCGAGCACCGCGGCGACCGAGCGCGAGCTCTCGACGGCGATCCGCTCGACCACGAACTCCTTGGCCAAGCCCGATCCGATCGCGGCGGTGACCGTGAGCGCGTCGTCGCGGTTGCTGATCACCAGCACCACGTCTCGGTGGTTGTGCGTGAACACCATGGACTAGCTTAGCGGACTCGCAGCCGGTGCTATGGGTGTCTTTGGATCATTTCAGATCACTTCGCTGGCGACGGCGACGCCGCCGAGCAAAACCCACGAGGGCGACCGGCGAGAACCGTGAGCAATCTACTTGCGCGGCGTCGCCGACTTGGGGTCCGATCCTCGGCATGCTCGCCCGCCCGACCTCACCATGGTTCGCGCTCGCCCTCGCCCTCGCTTCGGTCGCGTGCGTGGCCGACGGCAAGGGCAGCGAAGCCGCCGACGGGACCGGCGACGGCGACGGCGACGGCGAGTCGGGCGACGGCGACGGCGACGCTCAGGACCTGCGGCCCAACTGGCACCAGGACATCGCGCCGATCGTCCACCAGCGCTGCGTGCAATGCCACCGCGAGGACGGCGTCGGGCCCATGGCGCTGACCGATTACGCCGCGGCCGCGCCCTGGGCAGGCGTGATGCTCCACGAGATCGACGCGGGGACCATGCCGCCGTGGGGCGCCCAGGACACCGACCGCTGCACCCCCGAGCACGACTTCAAGGACGACCCCAGCCTGACCACCGATGAGATCGCCCTGTTCAGCGCGTGGCTCGCCAACGGCACCCCCGAGGGTGACCCGGCCGACGCCGTCGACCTGCCCGAGCCGCCCAGCACCGATCTAGCCGGCGTCAGCGGGACGTTCACGAACGGCAGCGACTTTACGGTCGACGGCCCCAACGACGATTACGTGTGCTTCTCCGTCGACCTCGGCCTGAGCCAGACCAAATACCTCGACGGCGTGCAGATGCTGCCGGACAACGATCAGGTCGTTCATCACGTGCTCGTGTGGATCACCGACGTCCCCCCGGCCCAGCACCCCAACCCCTACCCCTGCTTTGCGACCCCGGCCGGCGGGATCCCCTTGAATCAGGCCAAGCTCGTCGCGATTTGGGTGCCCGGCTCGCCGGCCACGCAATTCCCCGAGGGCGTGAGCGTCGAGGTCCCGGCCGGCTCGCACGTGGTCTTGGCCTACCACTATCACGCGCCCGGCCCCGGGTCCTATGTCGACCGCAGCTCCGTCGCCCTGCGCTGGCGCGACGAGCCGACCCCTTGGCAGGGTCAATTCATGTTCCTCGGCGTCAACCCGTCAGCGCCCCAGTTGATCACGCCGCCGTTCATGATCCCCGCCGGCGCGGTCAATCACCCCGAGACCGTCGGCGAGGCGTGGCCCGGCGAAGCGGTCTCGCTGTTCTCGGTCGGCTCGCACATGCACTACGTCGGCCGCGATCAGCTGATCGCCGTGCAGCGCGCCGGCCAGACCCCGCAAGAGTCCCAATGTATGCTCCACACCCCGGCGTGGGACTTCAATTGGCAGCGCTTTTATGAGCTCGACATGCCGCTCGAGCAGCTGCCCACCCTCGCCAGCGGCGATACGGTGTGGATGGATTGTCGCTACGACAACACCATGGAGAACCCCGGCGTCGCCCAGGCCCTCGCCGAGAAGGGGTTGACCGAGCCCCAGGACGTCTATTGGGGCGAGGGCACCCTCGACGAGATGTGCGTCGCCCTGCTCGGCGTCGCCTGGCCGCGCTGAGCCTACTGCCAGGGGTCGTGCAGGTCGTCGAGGCCGATCTGGTCCTTGGCCTTGCTCTCGGGCTCGACCGAGGGCTTGGTGGTGGGCTTGGGCGCGGGCTTGACCGCAGGTTGGGGCGGCTTGGGCTTGGTCGCTGGCGCCCGCGGGCGCCCGTCGGCGGGCTCGTCCCCGGGTTCGTCGGCGGGTTCGTCGGCGGGCTCGTCTGCTGCGGTCGGGCTCGCTGCCGGCTCGCTGCTCGGGACCGCGGGCGGCTCGCCGAGCGGCAGCTCCGGTGAAATTAATAGTTCGTCGCTCGCGCCATGGTGCTCGGCGCCGGGGGCGTCGCCGGCTGGATGGCGCAAGCGCGAGGCCAACAAGTGCGCGCCCAACCCAAGGCCCGCGACCACGACCCCAACGACCAAGCCCAACGCGACGACCGTCAGCGCCGACACGCCCTTGCCAGCCGCGGGGGCGGCCGCCGGCACCGGCGCAGCGACGGCCGCGGCGCTTGCCTGGACCGGCGCGGCGGGCTTGGCGAAGCCCATCGGCCGCGCGCCCGACTCTGCCGAGTCTTGGCCGCCGATCGGCCAACCCCGGCTTTGAATGGCAGCGCCCGCGAGGCTGGCCGCGGCGCTGAATTTGGCTAGGTAGGCGAGCGCGACCAAGAGCTCGCGGGTATCGGCGAAGCGCTGGGCGGGGTGCTTGGCCAGGCAGCGGACGATGATCGCCTCGAGCTCCTCGGGGATGAACCGCCGCGGCGCTCGCTCGTGCAAGGTCTTGGGCGTGGCGCTGAGCTGCTGCTCGATCACCTGGTGAGGATCGCCAACAAAGGGCGGATCGCCGGTGACCAACGCGAACAGCAGGCAGCCCACGGCATACACGTCGCTGCGTGGATCGAGGGGCTCGCCGCGACATTGCTCGGGGCTCATGTAGCTCGGGGTGCCGCCGAGCTGGGCGGCGCGGGCCAGGCCGAAATCAACGACCTTGATGAAATCGCCGGCTTGGCCCGTGTCGACCAAGAACACGTTCCCGGGCCGCAGGTCGCGGTGGACGATGCCCTGCTGGTGCGCGGCCCCGAGCGCCTCGACGACCTGCACCGTAATCGCAACGGCCCGCGCCCACGCGACCGCGCCGCGGGTGGCGAGCAGCTGCTCGACGGTCTGGCCGCGGAGCAGCTCCATCACGAAGAACGGCTCGGCTTGGTCGGTCCGGCCGAAGTCGCTGAACTCGACCACGTGCGGGTGGCGGATCTTCGCGACGGCGCGCGCTTCGTCGATCATGCGCGCGGCCACGTCGGCGGTTGGCGAGCGCAAGAATTTGATCGCGACCGCGCGCTCGAGCTCGGCGTGCGTCGCCTCCCAAGTCTCGGTCAGCGCCCCGTGCCCGAGCTCGCGGACCAAGCGATAGCGATCGCCGATCAGCTGGCCTGGCTGACGCGGCGCCGGGCCAGTCGCGGCGTGGTAGGGATACGACGGCAGCTCGCCCGCGTTGGGCATCCAGCGCATTCGGGTGGAGCTTAACACGGGTTCATGGACCCAGCTCGATCGGCCGCGAAATCATCGAGGACTGGCCGAAAGGTCAGTCGAGCCGCGCGGCCATGGTGCACACTCGTGCGGTGAATCGCCGAGCCAACCGCACCCGGCCTGACGCGCTCTTGCTCACCGCCGGCCTCGGCTTGGCCCGCGCGACGCTGCGCGGGCTGGTCTCGGCCCCCGATCGATTGCTGCGCGCGGCGTTTGGATCGCCGCCGCGCAACGATCACGGCGTCGAGCTCGACCTCCACACCCACGCGCTCTTGCGGATCATGACCCTGACCCAACGCGGCGCCCTGCATGAGCTCGATCCCGCCCGCGCTCGAATGGTCGCCGCCCGCGACGGGGCCTTGGTCGCGGCGCCGACCGTCGAGCTCGCCGAGCGACGCGAGCTCGAGATCCCCCTCGCCGACGCTGGCGCCTCCAGCCCCCTGCGCGCCCGCCTGTATCGACCCGAGGCCCGCGGACCCCTACCGATCGTCGTCTGGCTCCACGGCGGCGGCTATGTGATCGGCGGGCTCGAGACTCACCGCGGGATGTGCAGCAACCTCGCCGTGCGCTCGAAGTGCATCGTCGTCGCCGTCGACTACCGCAAGGGCCCCGAGCACAAGTTCCCGGCCGCGGTCGACGACTCGCTCGCGAGCTTTCGGTGGATCCGAGCGCAGGCCGAGGCGCTCGGCGGTCACGCCGATCAGGTTGCGATCGGCGGCGACTCGGCCGGCGCCGCGCTCTCGGCCGTGGTCTGCCACCAGCTGCGCGACGCCGGCGAACACCAGCCCGCGCTGCAGGTCCTGATCTACCCGTCGACCACCGCCCACCACCCGTTCCCGTCGACCGCCGAGTTTAGCGACGGCGCGCTGCTGACCGCGGCGATGCTCCGGTGGTTCTCGGGCCACTACCTGCGCGGGCCCGACGACCGCGACGACCCCCGCGCCTCGCCGCTGTTGTCCGCAGACTTTGGCGGGCTCGCGCCAGCGCTGATCCGCACCGCCGGCTTCGATCCGCTGCGCGACGAAGGCCGGGCCTACGCCGACGCCCTCACCGGCGCGGGCGTGCAGGTCGACTACCGCTGCTACGAGCAGCTGATCCACAATTATATCGTGATGACCGGCGCGCTCCCGGCCCACCGCGCGGCGCTCGAGGATCTCGGCGACGAGCTCCGCTCGTTCTTTCGCTAGCAGCCCGTGGCGCAATCCATCACGCCGCCTCGCTTGGTCTTTCCGACGAGGGCGTTGTCACCGAAACTTGTAGTACGCCCGGTACAACTGCGTTTCGGCTCCTCGCCCTCGCCGAAAATCCCGGCGCGAGGCGACTCGATGGATTGCGCCACGGGCTGCTGGTTTCGAGGGGCGCGCTGAAGGAGGTTGAGCTCGTCGCCGCCGCGCGGGCCGTGCTCGTTCGCCCAGACCTTCCCGTCTGGGTCGAGCGCCATCCCCTGGATGTTCCGCACTCCGTAGGCCCAAAGCTCCGGCGCGGCGTGCTTTTGTCCGACGAAGGGGTTGTCGTGTGGGACCGAGCCGTCGTCCTTTAGCCGGATCACCGAGCCGAGCTGGGTGTCGAGCCGCTGGGCGTGGTCGCGGGTGAGGATCCCTTCGATCTCGAGCGGCGGGTTGCCGCCGTCTCCGATGCTGACCAGCAGCGTGCCGTCGGGGAGCCAGAGGATCCGCGAGCCGAAGTGCTGGCCCTCGCGCTTCGCAGGGCTGACCTCGAACAGGACGCGAAGGTCGACGAGCCGCGCCCCGTCGAGCCGCGCGCGAGCCACCGTCGTCCGGTTCCGCTCGGCCGTCCCCGCGGCGTAGGTCAGATAGACGAGCCCAGTCTCCGCGAAGCGAGGGTGAATCGAGACATCGAGCAGCCCCCCTTGGCCCTCGGCGAAGACCTCGGGCACCCTCGATCGGCGCGTCGTCGAGCCGGCCGTCCCGGACCCGGCGGAGCCGCCCCGGGCGCTCGGTGACCAGCGCGCTCCCGTCTGGGAGGAACGCGAGGCCCCACGGATGCTCGAGCGACGTCGTCGGGCGAGCTCATGAGCGGCTGATTCGGCTCGGAGCCCTTCGACTTATCATCTTGGGACGAATCGAAATCATCGCACTCCTGTAGGCCGACGGACCCGGCCGTCAAGCAGCGACCTGCGGTCCCTCGATAGGGGCGCAGCAACTCGACGCGGCCGCCTCGCCCTGGCCGCGCGCTGCTGCTCGGCGCGGTCGGCGATGAGACCGACCTTCACTGCAACACGCCATCGACCGGTTTGAGGAAGGGCGGGAGCTCCTGCTCGCCGAGCCGCTGGCGCAAGTTGACCTCGATCATCCGCGCCAGAGTGGTCAAAGGCAGGTCATTCGGGCCCACGCCAAAGGGGTCCTCAATCTGGGATCCAACGGCGTCGAGGCCATAAAACGCGTAGGTCACGATCATCACCACGACCGGGGTCATGATCCCGGTCGTGGTCACGATCCCAAACGGCAGACCCAAGCAGTATAGCGCGACGATCCGGTGGATCAGCACGGTATAGCTCGCGGGGATCGGCGTGTTCTTGATGCGCTCGCAGGCCCCTTGGATCGAGGTGATCTCGGTCAAGCTGCCGTCGAGCACCGGCAGGTGCATGGGGTGGATCCAGCCGCGGTCGTAGAGCCCGCGCAGGCGATCGCCGAGCCACTGCAAGATCGCCACGGGGCGGTTGAGCTCGGCGCGCAGCGAGCGGTAGAGCTCGGGCGGGAGCAGGCCTTCGAGCTCATCGAGGGCGTCCTGATCACGCAGGTGGTGGCGAAACGCGTGGACGTAGGCGATCAGCACGTGGACGACCTGCTCGCGGACCGCTTCGCGCTCCTCGAGCTCGCGGCGATCGAGCTCGCGGTCGCCAGCGGCGGTGATCATCCGCGGCCCAACCAAGGTCAGGACCTGCCGCGTCATCGTCCGCGCGACGTTGACCATCGAGCCCCACAGCTTGCGGCCCTCCCAAAACCGGTCGTAGCCCGTGTTGTTGCGGAAGCCCAGGAAGATCGAGAGCGCGAAGCCGACGATCGTGAACGGCAGCGGCGTCAGGTTGGACTCGAAGTAGATCTGGATCTCGTGGAACACGGTCACGACGACCCCGAGCACCGTGGAGATCACGACCCGCTTCCACACCACCTCGAGCGCGGTGCCGTGGAACCGCCGCAGTTGGCTCAACCATGAGCCAGACTCGATGATCATCATGCTGGATTCACCCTGCCGTCGCTGGGCTCCTAAGCCGACTCGGCGCTCGCGTCGAGATCGCCGTGCGAAGCGGGTCTGTGCGGGCCGCAGCAGCGCTTGGGCTGGGGTCGCCGGGCTCGCCGAACGCTCGATGCTCATCCGGCGCCGCAGCCTCCTGGCTTGGCCGGCGCTGCAAATTTGGCGATGCTGCGGCCATGGCCAAGGTCACGAGGCTTGGAGACTTCAGCGGCCAAGTCGAGGCCTACGCCCGAGCGCGGCCCGGCTATCCGATCGCGCTCGTCGATCGCCTGTGCGAGCGAGCCGGGCTCGAGCCCGGCGATCGGATCGCGGAGGTCGGCGCCGGCACGGGCTTGTTCACCGAGCAGCTCGTCAACCACCGCGGGCTCCGGGTGATCGCGATCGAGCCGAGCGCCGCCATGCGCGAGCGAGCGCCCAAGCTCGCGGGCGTCGAGTGGCGCGAGGGCAGCTTCGAGGCCTGCCCGATCGACGACGGCGAGGTCCCCTGGGTGGTCGCGGCGCAGGCGTTTCACTGGGCCGATCCTCCCCGCGCGCTCCCGGAGCTGCGCCGGATCCTAGCGGTCGGCGGTCGGCTCTCGGTCCTGTGGAACGACCGCGACCTCGAGCGCTCGGCCCTGCTTCGCCACACCCACGCGCTGATCGACGCCACGGTCCCGGACTTCGACGAGGGCTACCGCCACCGCGATTGGGCGGCCGTGCTGACCAGCACCGGCGAGTTCGAGGCCGTCGAGCACGACGAGGTCCGCCACCAAGTCGGCATGAGCCACGAGCGCTACCTCGACCTCTGGCGCAGCCACAACAAGCTCAACTGGGCCTGCCGCGAACACGGCCTCGACGGCTTCCTCGCCGCCCTACGCGAGCACCTCCACGCCCACGAGCCCGACCCCGTCAACGTCCCCTACCGCTGCCGAGCCTGGACCGCCACGCGCAGGCTGGGTTAGGCCCCCCGCACGCGAGTAATTAAGCCCCCTCGGGGGGCTAAATCGGGGAGCTAAATCAATCGCGATAGCGGCGAGGTAATTTGATCCCGAGCAGCCCGATCAACGCGAACGCGCCCGCGGCGAACATGAACATCCAGCGGACCTCGCGGCTCTCGCTGGTCCAGGCCAGCAACCCCAGCGGCACGATCAGCGCGAGGTTGATCAGCCCGACCAGCTGCGAGGCCGTCGACACCGGCCCCCGGCCTTCGCTGATGACCACCGCGAGCACCAAGCCGAGCCCGACGAGCAGGGCCGCGATCATCACCGGGACGGCGAGGATCAAGATATCAGCGCCGCTGGGCATCGCTCGCCCGCGAACGTAGCAGCGGCGCCCGTGCTTGGCCATGGCGGGCCCCGCTTGCCGGGGCTGGCTGGGTCTTTTAGCGTCTCGTTGATGCCCTCCACGCCCGACTTCGATTTCGACATGTTCACCATCGGCGCAGGCTCCGGTGGCGTGGCCTCGAGCCGGCGCGCAGGCGAGTACGGCGCCAAGGTCGCGATCTGCGAGGCCTCGCGGGTCGGGGGCACCTGCGTGATGCGGGGCTGCGTGCCGAAGAAGCTGCTGATGTACGGCGCGTCCTACTCCGAGCAGTTCGCCGACGCGGCGGGCTTCGGCTGGGAGCTCGAGGCGCCCAAGCTCGATTGGGCCAAGCTCATGGACGCCAAGGAGCGCGAGCTCGACCGGCTCGAGCAGATCTACCTCAGGCTCTTGCGCGACTCGAAGGTCGAGCTGATCGAGGGCCGCGGCACGATCATCGACGCGCACACCGTCGAGGTCGGCGACCGGCGCTACACCGCCAAGTACATCTTGATCGCCACCGGCGGCTGGCCCGTGCTCCCCGAGATCCCCGGGATCGAGCACGCGATCACCTCCAACGAAGCGCTCGAGCTGCGCGCGCTGCCCAAGCGCGTGACCGTGATCGGCGGCGGCTACATCGGCGTCGAGTTCGCCAGCATCTTCAACGCCGCCGGCTCCGAGGTCACGATGCTCTTGCGCGGCGACAACGTCCTGCGCGGCTTCGACCAGGAGATCCGCGAGCGGCTCACCGAGGAGATGCGCGAGCGCGGCGTCACGATCAACACCGAGGCCCGGGTCCGCAGCATCGATCGGCGCAGCGACGGCTCGCTCAGCCTGCTGCTCGACCACGAGCAATTCCACGAGACCGACGTCGTGCTCTACGCCACGGGCCGCAGCCCAAGCAGCGCCGGGATCGGGCTCGAGCACGTCGGCGTCGAGCTGCGCCGCGACGGCGGCATCATCGTCGACGACCGCAACCGGACCAGCGTCCCCAACATCTACGCGATCGGCGACGTCACCCACCGGATCAATCTAACGCCGGTCGCGATCACCGAGGGTCGGATGCTGGCCGAGACCCTGTTCAACCGCAAGCCGCTGATCATGGACCGGTCGAACATCGCAACCGCCGTATTCTCGCGCCCGGCCGTCGCGACGGTGGGTTTGACCGAGGAGCAGGCCCGCAAGGAGTACGCCTCCGTCGAGATCTACACCACCCGGTTTCGGCCGATGAAAGCGACGCTCTCGGGCCGCAATGAGCGGGTCGTGATGAAGCTGGTAGTCGACAAGCCGAGCGGCGTCATACTCGGCGCGCATATGATCGGCGATGACGCGCCGGAGATCATTCAGGGGTTGGCGATCGCGATCAAGTGCGGCGCGACCAAGCGGGACTTTGACGCGACGGTCGGCATCCACCCGACCGCGGCCGAGGAGTTCGTGACCATGCGCTTCCCCGTGCCTGAGGTCGATTGACCGCGTCCGCGGCTCGTGCGCGAATACCCCGGGCTTCGTCAAAGCGCGACATTGATGTCGCGCTTTGACGTTCGGGCGAGCTGCGACGGCCATGGTCGCTGGGTACAGACGCGCCGCCACCTTGGCATCCGCGTCGCGAACCCGCAAACTAGCGGGGTCGCCCCTTCACGCCGGCCGTCGGCGCGCGACCAAACGAAAGCACTTGATCATGAACACCGCGAATTGGCTCACCCAGCGTCCCCTCCTGGCCTCCTCGATGCTCGCTCCCCTGGTGCTGCTCGCCGCTTGCCCAGCCGACGACAGCGGGGCGACCAACACCGGGTTGACCTTCAACGCCGAGGTCGGCGACGGCGATGGCGACCTCGGCACCGAGAGCGGCACCGGCACGAACACCGGTGACGGCGACGGCGATGGCGACGGCGACGGCGACGGCGAGACCGAGACCGAGACCGAGACCGAGACCGAGACCGAGACCACCGGCGACGGCGATGGCGACTCCGGTGATGGCGACGGCGAGCCGCCGAGCTTTTGCGATCCGGGCGCCACGCTCTGCCAAGCTGGCGGGGTCGCCACTTGCCTCGACGACGGCAGCGCATTTAGCGAAGCCGTCCCCTGCGAAGCGAGCCAAGAGTGCGTCCAGACCAATTGCGTAGAAAAGTGTGATCTGATCCAGGGCACGCCGAGCTCGGTGGGCTGCTCGTTCTTCGCCCACAAAATGGACAACTTCACGGACGCCGTGAACCCCCAGCCCGAGGATCCCGACTCGTTCGTGGTCGGCAACGTCTCCAAGACCCTCTCGGCCACGGTCCAGGCCTATTACATGCCCGAGTTCAGCAACACCGAGGCGGCTTTGGGCGCCCCGGTCGTGGTCCCGCCGGGCGGCGTGCATATCTTCGAGATGGACGCCGACCCGATCGAGAGCGTCTCGTACCTGCGCCAGGGCGGGACCTATCGGTTCCAGAGCAACATCCCGGTGGTCGCGTACCTGCACTCGCCGCTGGTCGCCTCGCCGCTCACGTCGCGGCAGACCAACGACGCGTCGATGTTGCTGCCCGAGCACGCGCTCCGGCAAAACCACATCGTGGCGTCGTACAAGCCGTCGCTGCAAAACTACTACCCGAGCTACTTCAACGTGTTCGCGGTCCAAGACAACACCACGGTCACCTGGACCCCGCCGGTCCCGACCCTGGCCGGGATCGGCGTCCCGGCCGTCAGCGCCAACGGGACCGGCATGGTCGTGATGAACCGCGGCGACACGCTCCAGGTCGTGGTCGGCCACAGCATCGACGTGTCGGGCACCTACGTGAGCGGGAGCAAGCCGATCGCGCTGATCTCCGGGGCCGAGATCATGAACGTCCCGGCCGGGACCGCGTTCGCCGATCACATCGAGGAGCAGATGCTGCCGCTCGACTATTGGGGCCAGGAGTACGTCGGCCCCCGGGCCCCGCCGCGCGGCACCGAGGTCTTCCATTGGCGGGTCTACGCGGGCGCCGACAACGTGACGATCAACGCCTCGCCCAACCCCGGCGGGTTCCCGATCAACATCGACCGTGGTGAGTGGCACCAGTTCACGACCACCCAGAGCCACATCTTCACGGGCAACGGCCCGTTCATGCCGATCCAATACCTCGCCGGCAGGAACAGCGGCGCCGGCACGGGCGATCCGTCCATGTACCAGATGGTCCCGACCGAGCAGTTCCTCGACGCCTACACCTTCACCACGGGGCTCGGCTTCACCACCAACTATGTGCAGGTCATCCGCGAGCAAGGCGGCGCCGACGTATTCGTCAATGACGTCCCTGTCACCGGCTACAACAACGTCGGCAACTACCAGGTCGCGGATTGGTCGATCGCCGAGGGCAACCACTTCGCGACCTCCGACGCGCCGTTTGGGATCATCAGCATCGGCTACAAGGCCTACACCTCGTACGCCTACCCCGGCGGCATGAAGCTGGCCGAGATCAACCCGCAGTAGGGCGCGCTAGCAGCCCGTGGCGCAATCCCTCACGCCGCCTCGCTTGGTCTTTCCGACGAGGGCGTTGTCGCCGAAACTTGTAGTACGCCCGGTACAACTGCGTTTCGGCTCCTAGCCCTCGCC
>Ga0114946_10001428_pt1 | contig 16496 bp, 15 predicted proteins | sample WalLakDeSediment_FD_88676 | JGI IMG/M metagenome (GOLD analysis project Ga0114946, IMG submission 88676) | Lake sediment microbial communities from Walker lake, Nevada to study Microbial Dark Matter (Phase II) - Walker Lake 11/02/13 Deep Sediment | ecosystem: Environmental > Aquatic >... | reverse complement strand
GCGGTCGCCGATGATGGGGTTGGCGGGATTCGACTGCACGTCGGCCGACGGGGCGAAGTCCACGTTGACGCCGATGGCGCGCAGGCCGCGGCCGGTGGCGGCGCCCATGCGTTCGGTCAGGGCGGGGTCGTCGACCGCCCCCAGGGCCATCGGCGACGGGGGCACGGCGGCCTGCGGCAGCCGCACGACGCCGCCGCCCTCCTGGTCGATGCCGATCACGAGCGGCCGGCCTGCCGCGGCGAGGACCTCGGCCACCAGTTCGCGGCCCTGCTCGAATCCCTCGAGGTTGCGACTGAACAGGCAGACGCCGGCGACGCCGGGGCGCGCCAGCAGGTCGCGCTCCTCGGGGCCGAGGGTGGTGCCGCGCAGGTCGACGAGCAGCGGGGCGGTCATACGCGATCCTCCCAGGAAGTTGAGGCGGGCGTCATCGGCTGCGCACGTCGAACGCGTCGCGCAGCGCATCGCCCACGAAGTTGAACGCGGGCACCGAGAGCACGATCAGGGCGCCGGGGACCAGCAGCCAGGGGTAGAGCGACAGCGCCTCGAGCGCCTGGGCGGCCTGCACGTACTCGATCTCGCGCGCGGCCAGCACCTGCGCGCGCACGACCCGCGCCGGGCCGGCCCAGCCGATCAGCGCCAGCACGGCCACGATGCCGAGGTAGGGACATGCGGGTACCTCCCGTAGGCAAGGAACGCTCCATGAGCATAGTCCACTTCTGGACCACCGTCCAGTACCGGCCACGGACCCATCGGGACGGTGGCGCCCGCGTGCACACGAGTCGCGCGTTCAGGCCGAGGGTTCGCTCCCGAAGGCGGCGCGGCCCGTTGCGCCCACTGGTTCATGAGTGGTACACTCACAGGCGCCGCGTGCCCTGTCACGACCCACCCTCCGATCGCCCTTGGGAGCCCGATGAACCGACCCGTGCCCGTCACCGCCGACGCCACCGCGACCGACCTCGCGCGGCGCCTGCGGGTCGACAAGGCCCTCCCGACCCCCGCCTACCTGCAGCTGCGCGAGCAGTTGGCCGGCCTCATCGGGGCGGGCGGCTGGCCCGCCGGCCGCGCGCTGCCCAGCGAGCGCGACCTGGCGCTCGCGCTGGGGCTGTCGCGCATGACCGTCCGGCGTGCCTTCGGCGAGCTGGGGGACGACGAGCTCGTCGAGCCGCGGCACGGCTCCGGCACCTACGTCCGCCCGCGGCGCCTGAAGCAGACGATCGACCGCGTGGTGGGCTTCACCGACGAGGCGCGCCACCTCGGCTTCCGCCCGGGCGCCCGGTTGCTGGAGTTCGGTCCGGTGCAGGCCGACCACGACGTCGCGAGCGCGCTGCGCTGCGCCGTCGGCGACCGCGTGCTGCGCGTCGCCCGGCTGCGCACCGCCGACGACGCGCCGCTGGCGCTGCAGCACGCCTACCTGCGCGCCTCGCTGCTGAGCCTCGAAGCCGCGGAGCTCGAGCGCGACGGAAGCCTCTACCGCACCCTGGAGCGCCGCTTCGGGGTGGTGGCGCAGCGCGTGCGGCAGACCATCAGCGCGCGCCTGCCGCAGCGGCGCGAGCGCTCCCTGCTGGGCATCGGCGCGCACGAGCCGGTGCTGGCGCTGGAGCGCACCACCTTCGACCCCGACGACCAGCCCTTCGAGTTCGTCCGCTCGGCCTACCGCGGCGATCGCTACCGCGTCGCGCTCGACCTGCGCGCGCCCGACAGCCCGTGACGGCCTTCGCGTTGGGGCCCCTCGGCCACCACGAGGGCGAGGCGGCGGCCGCGGTGTGGAACGCCACCTTCGCCGCCAGCCTCCCGCTCGGACCGCGCGCGTGGACCGCCTGGTGGGCGTCGCCGGATGCCGACCCGGCGCTCGCCTGGGGCGTCCAAGACGACCACGGACGCCTGCGCGGGCTGTTGCTGGCGCGTGCGCCGCGAAGGCCCTGGGCGCCGGCCGACCTGGCCCACGTCGCGCTGTTCGCGGTCGATCCGACCGCCCGCGGACGCGGCATCGGCGCCGCCCTGTGGGACGCCGCCGCCGCCGAGTTGCGTGCCCGCGGCCGGCGGCGCCTGCGGATCGGGGCCGACCCCGAACGACTCCTTCCGGGCGTGCCGCTCGCCGCCCCGCCCGCCACCTGGCGCTTCCTGCGCGCCCGCGGCGTGCGTCCGGGCGGGCTCGAGGCCGACCTGTGGCTCGACCTCGACGCGCCCGCGCTCGACCGATCCGAACTGCCGCCCGGCGTCGCGCTGGTCGACGACGACCCCGACGACGCCGTCGCCTTCGTCGAGCGCGCCTTCCCGGGCCGCTGGGCCGACGAGGTGGGCGCCGCCGCGGCCGCCGGCGCGGCCGTGCTGGGGCTGACGCGCGACGGCGCCACGATCGGCTTCTGCCTCGCCCAGCGGCCGGGCGACCCGGTCGCGGGCGCCGGCCTGACGTGGACGGCGCGGCGGCCGTGGGGCGCCCCCGACCCCGACGTCGGCGGGCTCGGACCCCTGGGCATCGACGAAGCTGCCCGCGGCGGCGGCCTGGGGCTGGCGCTGGTCGCGGCCGGGGGCCGCTGGCTGCGGGCGCGCGGTTTGCGGGCGGCCGTCATCGACTGGACCACGCTCACGGCGTTCTACGGGCGCCTGGGCGCCCATGCCTGGCGCGTCTACCAGCGCGCGGAGGGGGAGCTGTGACCGACCACGAGGACCGTCCCGGCGACGGGGCGCCCGCGACTGGAACGCCGGCCACCGAGCCGCTCGCCGGCGGGTCGGTGCCGGCCGAGCCGGGGGCGACGGAGTCGCTGGTGACCGAGGGCGTCGACCCGGCCTTCGCCGGCCTGGACGCCTGGCCCGCCGCCCGGACGCTGGCCGCGCTGGTCGACGGCCAGCGGCGCGCCATCGAGGCGGTGGCGTGCGCGCTGCCGGACCTCGAGCGCGCGGCCGACGGCATCGCGACGCGGGTCGGCCGCGGCGGCCGGCTCGCGTACGCGGGCGCCGGCACCCCCGGTCGGCTGGGGTTCCTGGACGCCGCCGAGCTGCCGCCGACGTTCGGTTTCGAGCGCACCGTGGTGTTCCTCGCGGGCGGCCCGGCGGCGATGACCGCCTCGCGCGAGGGCGCCGAGGACGACGCCGACGAGGCCCGGGCGGCCGTGGCGGCGGCGGGGATCGGACCCGACGACGCGCTGATCGGCGTCGCGGCCAGCGGCCGCACGCCCTACACGGTGGCCGCGGTGGCCGTGGCGCGGGCCGCCGGCGCGTTCACCGTGGGCATCGCCAGCGTGGCCGAGTCGCCGCTGCTGCGGGCGGCCGAGGTCGGCGTGTGGCTCGACAGCGGCCCCGAGGTGCTGGCGGGCTCGACCCGGCTGGCGGCCGGCACGGCCCAGAAGGCCGCCCTCAACGCCCTGTCGACCACCGTGCTGGTGCGCCTGGGCGGCGCCTACGGCAACCTCATGGTGGGGGTGCGGGCGACCAACGAGAAGCTGCGGCGCCGGGCCGCGGCCATGGTCGCGCGGGCGACCGGCGCCGCGCCCGAGGCGGCGGCGCGGGCGCTGGCGACCGTCGACGGCGACGCGCGCGCCGCGATCGTGGTGCTGCTGGCCAGCGTCGACCCGGAGAGTGCGCGGGCCGCGCTGGCCGCCCACGGGCAGCGGGTGCGCGACGCGCTCGCGGCACTGGGCGTCAGCCCCAACCACCCGTAGGGCCCCCCCGCCAGCGGGTCGCTCCGGCCGGCCGCGCGGCGATGGCGCGCGCGACCGCGTCGAGGTCGACGCGGCTCGCGAAGCGCGTCTTGAGGGCCCACGGCTCCAGCGCCTGGCGAACGCCCGCCGGGTCCGGCGTCGCCGGCGGCCGGGCACGCAGGTAGGCGGTGGCGCGGGCGACCGCCAGCTCGAACAGCGCGTCGCGGGCCGCGTCGCCACCGGCGGCGTCGCGGCCGCCTGCCACGTCCCGCCCGTCGGCCACCTCAGCCGCCGTTGCCGCGCACGCGCGCCTCGTAGCCGGCGGCCCGCAGCACGTCGGCGGCACGCTGCTGCGCCTCGAGCGAGTCGAACGCCAGCCGCAGGGCCCCGCCGGCCTCGCGGATGCCGAGCACCTCGATGTCCTTGACGTTGACGTCGGCGTCGCCCAGCGCGCGCGTGATGCGGGCCAGCTGGCCGGGCCGGTCGGGCACCGCGATGACCACCTCGAAGCGGGCGGGCATCAGCGAGCGGCGCACCACCGGCAGCGCGTCGCGGGTGCGTTTCGCCGCCTCGGCGGCGTCGAGCAGCGCGTCGGGGTCGTCGAGCCGCTCGGCCAGGGACGTGAGCGCCCGCCCGAAGCGAGCGGCGGCGTCGCGCACCGCCGAGCGGTTCGCGACCACCATGTCGCGGCTCATCCGCGGGCTCCCCGACGCCACCCGCGTGAGGTCGCGGAAGCCGCCGGCGGCCAGCAGCATGAGGAGGTCGCGCTCCTCGGCCTCGGCCACCAGGTGGGTGAGCGCCACCGCCGCCAGGTAGGGCACGTGCGACACGGTGGCCACCAGCCGGTCGTGCAGCTCGGGGTCGACCTCGATCGCGTGCGCGCCGAGCCCGGCTACCACGCGCTGCACCAGCGCCAGCGCCTCTGGGTCGGTGTCGGCGTTCGGGGTCAGCACCCACACCGCGTTCTCCAGCAGCGCCGCGTCGGCGTGCAGCACCCCGACCCGCTCGGAGCCGGCCATGGGGTGCCCGCCGACGAAGCGCAGCGCCCCCGACCGCATGCGCGCGCCCGACAGGGCGGCCACCACCTCGGCCTTGGCGCTGCCGACGTCGGTGAGGACGCAATCGGGCCGCAGGAAGGGGGCCATCTCGTGCGCCAGCCGGACCAGGCTGCGCGCCGGCGTGGCGAGCACCACCAGGTCGGCCTCGGCGAGCCAGGGACCGGCGTGCAGCTTCGCGTCGTCGATGATGCCCAGCCCGCGGGCTGCCTCGAGGACGGCCGGGTCGAGGTCGAAGCCGATCACCCGGCGCGCCAGGAAGCGCTGCTGCAGCCCCAGGCCGACCGAGCCGCCGATCAGCCCGACGCCCGCCAGCACCACCGTGCCGACGAGCGCGGCGGGGCGGGCGGCGGGATCGGGCGCGGCCGGGTCGCGGCGCTCGCGGTCCATGCGCGGCCTAGAAGGGCTTCCCGACGGCCGCCGCCACCTGCCGCAGCGACGCCATCAGCGCGCCGAACTCGGCGTCGTCGAGCTGCTGGGCGGCGTCCGACCTGGCCTCCTCGGGCCGGGCGTGGACCTCGACGATGACGCCGTCGGCGCCCGCCGCCGCGGCCGCCAGCGCCAAGGCCGGCACCAGCGGCCGGCGACCTGCCGCGTGGGACGGGTCGACCCACACCGGCAGGTGGCTGAGTTCCTTCAGCACGGGCACGGCCGCGATGTCGAGCGTGAAGCGCGTGCTGGTCTCGAAGGTGCGGATGCCGCGCTCGCACAGCACCACGTTGGGGTTGCCCTGCGACAGCACGTACTCAGCTGCCTGCAGGTACTCGGCGATCGAGGTCGAGAGCCCACGCTTGAACAGCACCGGCTTGCCGCTGCGGCCGGCCTCCGCCAGCAGCGCATAGTTCTGGCTGTTGCGGGCGCCGATCTGCAGCATGTCGGCGGTGGTGGCGACCGTCTCGACGAGCTCGGGGGCGGTCACCTCCGTGACGATCGGCATGCCGGTGGCGGCGCGCGCCTCGGCGAGCAGCACGAGCCCCTCGGCGCCGAGCCCCTGGAAGGCGTAGGGGCTGGTGCGGGGCTTGAACGCGCCGCCGCGTAGGACGTGGGCGCCGTGCCGGTGGGCGATCTCGGCGGCGGCCGCGAGCTGCTCGCGCGATTCGACGCCGCAGGGGCCGGCGGCGACCGTGAAGCGCCCGGCGCCGGTGACCACCTCGCCGATGCGCACCGCCGAGTCGTCGTGACGGAACTCGCGCGACGCGAGCTTGTAGGGCTTGGTGATGCGCACGACCGTCTCGACCCCCGGCAGCGCCCGCAGCTGCTCGCGGATCTCCTCGGTGGGGGCGGGCCCGATCGCGCCGATCAGCGTGCGCGACTCGCCCTCGCTCACGTGGGGCGTGAAGCCGAGCGCCTCGACCTCGGCCAAGACGCGCTCACGCGCCTCGGGGGTGGCGCCCTTCTGCATGACGACGACCATGGGGGACTCCTTGGGGGTGCGGGCGGCCCGGCGCGTTCGGCGCGCCGCGTGCCGCGGAGTGGTTCAGTCCACGGAGGACCGGCACGCGCCCAGGAAGGCGCGGAAGGGGGTGCGCTGGTCGGGGAGGGCGGCGTAGCTCATCTCCGGGTGCCACTGTACGCCCAGCAGCCACGCGCCGGCGGTCGCCTCGACGGCCTCGACCAGTCCGTCCTCCGCGTGGGCGACGGCGCGCAGGCCCTCGCCCAGGCGATCGAGGCCCTGGTGGTGGAACGAGTTCACGAACGCGGCCTCGGCGCCGAAGCCGGCGCGCAGGGCGGAACCCTCGGCCAGCGTCACGCGGTGGTGCGGTTGGCCGCCCTTGTCGGCCTGGCTGTGCTGCACGCCGCGGCCGAGGGCGGGCAGGTGCTGGTGCAGGGAGCCGCCCTCGGCGACGTTGATCAGCTGGATGCCGCGGCAGATGCCCAGCACCGGCTTGCCCGCTGCGCGCGCCGCCCGGTACAGCGCGATCTCGAACGCGTCGCGCTCCGGGTCGACGACGCCCAGGTCGGGCTGCGGGGGCTGGTCGAAGCGGGCGGGGTCGATGTCGACGCCGCCCGAGAGCAGCAGGGCGTCGGCGCGCGCGACGAACTCGGGCGCGGCGGCCGCATCGACGACGGCGGCCAGCATCGGCAGGCCGCCCTCCGCCAGGACGGCCTGCGCGTAGTTGCGGCCGGTGACGACGTTCTCCCGGCGCAGGCCGAGGTCGACGGTGTTGGTGCCGGTGGAGATCAGGACGAGTGGGCGCCGGTCGAGTCCCATGATGGGCGCCAGTGTACGGCCGTCGCGGCGGGCGTGGTGCCGCCGCGACGCGCGCCCACGCCGCCGCTGGCCGCCGCCGGCGTGGCCGCCGCGGCGTCAGTCGACGGCGCGCAGCAGCACGAACTTGAGGTAGCGGCCCTCGGGGAAGCCCAGCAGCTCGGGGTGGTCGGGGGCGGCGCCGAAGCGGCCGAGCACGTGGACGCCGCGGCCCGCGTCGGCCGCGGCGTCGGCCAGCACGTTCAGGAACTCCGCCTCCTGCAGGTGGGCGCTGCACGACGAGGTGCCCAACACGCCGCCCGGCGCGAGCAGGCGCAGGGCCCGCAGGTTCAGCTCCTTGTAGCCCGCCATCGCCCGCTCGAGGTCGCGCACGCGCTTCGCCAGGGCAGGCGGGTCGACGCTGATCGCGTGGTAACGCGCGCCCGCCCGCTCCAACTCGCGCAGCCGCTCGAAGGCGTCGGCCCGCGTCAGGCGCGGCGCCGGGAGGCCGTGGCGCGCGGCGGCGGCGGCGGCCTCGGCGAGCGCGCCCGCCGAGGCGTCGATCAGTTCGACGCTGCGGGCGCCGGCGTGGAGCAGGTGCAGACCGAAGCCGCCGTGGTGCGAGAAGGCGTCCAGCGCGTCGACCGCCTCCGGCGCGCGCGCGTGCCGCGACACGCGCACGTGCGCCATCGCCGCCCGCGCCAGCCGCCGGTGGTTCAGCCGCTGGTCGAGGAAGGCGCCGGTCTTCTGGCCGCCGCGCGGGTCGATGCGCCAGGTCAGGCGCCCATCGTGGACCTCGAGCCGCTCGGGCACCTCGCCGGCCAGCGTCAGCACGTCGGTGGGCAGCCCCTCCAGCGCCCGCACGCGGGCGTCGAAGCGCCCCAGCACACCCGCCGGCGCCAAGCGCTCGACCAGCCGCGCCACCAGCGCGGGCAGGTGCGGCTCCAGCGCCGCGCAGCCGTTCTGCACCACCAGGACCGGGCCCAGCCGGTCCACGACGAGTCCGGGCAGCCCCTCGGCCTCGGCGTGGACGCAGCGGTAGCCGGTCACGCCGTCCATGGCGGCGTCGGGATCACCGGCCAGGGCCACGCGCAGGTCGAGGGCGGCGTCGAGCCGCGCGACCAGCAGCGCCTCGTCGATCGGCCGGTCGACCGCGTGCATCCGGCGCACGGCGATCTGCGACGTCGGGTGGACCGCGGCCCACCCGAGCCCGCGGCCGCGGCGATCGACCAGGGGCGCGAAGCCGGGGCGCGAGGGAGGGGTCAGCACGTCCGAGCGGTAGACCCACGGGTGACCCGCGGCGAGGCGCGCGGCGCCGCGGCCGTCGACGGCCACCGGCGGCAGCGGGCGGGCATCGTCGAGGGGCATGCGGGCATGCTAGCCCGCGCGTGCCATACTGCCCTCGCGCGTGGGGGCGTAGGCTTCGCCAGGAGGAGGTCGGCATGCCCGGCATCGCCATCATCGGCGCCCAGTGGGGCGACGAGGGGAAAGGGAAGGTCGTCGACGCGTTGGCCGCCGAGGCCGACGTGGTCGTGCGCTACTCCGGCGGCGCCAACGCGGGGCACACCGTGGTGGTCGGACGCGAGGTGTACAAGCTCCACCACCTGCCGTGCGGGACCCTGCACGACGGGCCCACCTCGGTGCTCGGCGGCGGCATGGTCATCGACCCGTGGGGCCTGCGCGACGAGCTGGAGGCGCTGCGGGCGCGGCGCGACCCGGGCACCGTGCTCATCTCGCACGAGGCGCACGTGGTGCTGCCGCACCACAAGAAGAACGACGAGGGCGGCGGCTTCGTCGGCACCACCGGCCGCGGGATCGGTCCGTGCTACTCCGACAAGGCCCGGCGCCTGGGCCTGCGCTTCGGTGACCTGCTCGACGACGCGGTCCTGCGCGACCGGCTCGGGCGGCTGCTCGAGGGCAAGCCCAACTCGACCGCCCGCGTCGGCTGGACCGACGTGGAGGCCGCGATGGCCGAGCTGGCCGACGTGCGCGCCTACGTCGCCCCGATGATCACCGACACCGGCGAGGTCGTGCGCGCCGCCCTGCGCGTCGGGCAGCGGGTGCTGTTCGAGGGCGGCCAGGGCACCATGCTCGACGTCGGTTACGGCACCTACCCCTTCGTCACCAGCTCACACCCGACCGTGGGCGGCATCCTGGTGGGCGCCGGCGTCAGCCACAAGGCCCTCACGAGCGTCGTCGGGGTCGTCAAGGCCTTCACCACCCGCGTCGGGCACGGGCCCTTCCGCACCGAGGTGGCCGGCGAGACGGCGCAGCGCCTGCGCGGCACCGGCAGCAACCAGTGGGACGAGTTCGGCACCACCACCGGCCGCCCGCGCCGGGTCGGCTGGCTCGATCTCCCGCAGCTGCGCTACGCCGCCGAGATCAACGGCTTCGACGGCCTGGTGGTGACCAAGCTCGACGTCCTCTCGGGCCTAGACGCCGTGCAGGTCTGCGTCGACGTCGATGGGCACGGCGCGCCGGCCTACCGCTCGATGCCGGGGTGGGGGGACCTCCACGGCCTCGGCTCGCGCGAGGCGCTGCCGCGGCAGGTGCTGGACTACCTGGCGCTCATGGAGGACGTCGTCGGCGTGCCCGTCGTCATGTTCTCCACCAGCCCCGACCGCGAGGACACCTACGGGGCGGTGCGCTGGGGCGACTGACGCGGCGGGCCCTAGCCGCGCTCGTGCAGCGGCACGAAGCGCCTCTCCTTCGGCCCCTGGTACACCAGCAGCGGCCGCATCAACCGGTTGTCGGCGTACTGGTCGTAGAGGTGCGCCATCCACCCCGCGATGCGCGCCACCGCGAAGACCGGCGTGTACATGTCGATCGGGAAGCCGAGCATGCGGTAGACCGACGCGCTGAAGAAGTCGACGTTGGGCTTCACCTCGCGGCCGCGCGCCGTCATCTCGCGGTCCATGACGCGCACCATCTCCTGCGACATCTCGAACCAGTGGGCGTCGCCCGACTCGCGCGCCAGCCTCTCGGCCACCGGCAGCAGGATCGCCGCGCGCGGGTCGAGCACCCGGTAGACGCGGTGACCGAAGCCCATCACGCGCCCGTGCGGCTGCGCCAGCACGTCGAGCACGTACTTCTCGACGTTCTCGACCGAGCCGATCTTCTCCAGCGCGCGCATGACCTCCTCGTTGGCGCCGCCATGCAGCGGCCCCTTGAGCGAACCGATGCCGGCCGTGATGGCGCTGTAGGTGTCGGTCAGGCTCGACGCGGCGGCGCGCGTCACGAAGGTGCTGGCGTTCGAGCCGTGCTCGGCGTGCAGCACCAGCGCCACGTCCATCACGTGGGTGGCGGCCTCGGTGGGACGCTCGCCCGTCAGGGTGTAGAGGAAGTTGCCGGCGATCGACAGCTCGGGATCGGGGTCGATCGGTGGCTTGCCCAGCCGATGCCGCTGCATCGTCGACACGATGGTCGGGAACTGAACCAGCAGCCGGTGGCCGATGCGGCGCACGTTGTCGAGGTCGATGGCGTCGGGGTGGGGGTCGTGGCAGGCGAGGTTCGACACGGCCGTGCGCAGCAGGTGCATCGGCTCGGTGGTCGGCCGGGCGCAACGCAGCCGGTCCAGCACCTCGAACGGCAGGGCACCGAGCGGCGCGATCTCGTCGCGGAAGGCGGTCAGCTGCGCCTCGTTCGGCAGCTCGCCGTTCCACAGCAGGTACACGACCTCCTCGTAGGACGCCTCGGTGAGCTCGCGGATGTCGTAGCCGCGGTAGCTCAGTTCGCCCTTCTCGCCGTCGATGAAGCTGATCTCGGTGGTGTCGATGTTGACACCGACCAGGCCGCGGTGGATGGTCGTCTCCTGCATGGCGCCTCCGGGGACGGCACGGGCACGCGGTCCAGAGGGCCACGCCTCGCGCCGGGGTTCACGTGCGGTGGTGTCGAGGGCCGCGTGTGCGTGGGGGCTCCGGCCCGATCCAGCGTCCGCAGTCTAGCGCGACGCGGGGGGCGACTCCGTCACCTCGCCCGCCGTTCCGTCGGTCGCGCCGCCGCCGCCGTCGGCGACGACGCTGTCGTCCGAGACGACGCTGTCGTCGGTGTCCTCACCGGTGCGCCGCGGCTGCCTCACGGGCGGCGGGAAGGCCCCGGCCTCGCGCCGCCGCCACAGGATCAGGGCGCCGGCGACGATCAGCAGCACCGCGAACCAGGCCGAGCTCAGGGCGCCGGACGCGGCCAGGGCCAGCACCAGGCCGACGACCGCCAGCCCGAGCCCGACGATGCGTGGCCAACGCGGCTCGCGCGGATCCACCGCGTCGATGGCGAACAGGCCCGCGCCCAACGCGATGAGGAACACCCCGTCGCAGCGCGGGAACAGCTGCTGCAGCAGGATGCCGACCGCGGTACCGGCCAGCAGGCCGCCGACGACCAGCAGGCCGTAGGTGCGCTGGCTCGCGTAGGCCGCCAGCAGCGCCACGGCCACCAGGGCGATCCACAGCCAGCCGGCGCCGTCGGTCAGGCGCGCCAGCAGCGCCAACGCGCCCAGGCCGATCAGGCCGTAGGCCACGAGTTCACGCCGGATCATGCCCGCAGTGTAGCCCGAAGCGCCCGCTTCGTGGCCCGCGCACGCCACGCGCCCGACGCCGTCGGCGCGCGCGCCCGGGCCGCCAACCTCTTCCGCGACGAACGGTTACCGGCGCGTCGGAGGTCCTCTGCTAAGATGCGCCAGTCCGTAGCGAGAGGAGGTGGGTCGTGATCGGGAACCTCCGACGGTTCGAGCCCTTCGGGGCCGCGCCCGTCCGCGTCATCGACGAGTCCGGTCGCTGGGTCGCGCCGTTCGCCTGCGACCTCGAGGACGACGCGCTGCGGGCGCTCTACCGCGACATGCTGCGCTCACGCCGCGTCGACGAGCGGCTCTCCACGCTGCAGCGCCAGGGCAGGCTGAGCTTCGTGGCCTCGGCCGCCGGGCACGAGGCCGTTCAGGTGGGGGCCGCCCACGCGCTCGAGGCCGGTCGCGACTGGGTGTTCCCCTACTACCGCGACCTCCCGCTGGCGCTGGCGTTGGGCTGGCCGCTGGTCGAGGCGGTGGCGCAGCAGATGGCCAGCCGGCTCGATCCGGCCCGAGGTCGCCAGATGCCGGCGCATGCGGGCAGCGCGGCGCTCCACATGTTCACGGTGGCCTCGCCCATCGCCAGCCACGTGCCGCCGGCGGTGGGGAGCGCGATCGCCCAGAAGCTGGCCGGCCGCGGCGACGTCACGCTCTGCAGCTTCGGCGATGGCGCCACCAGCGAGGGCGACTGGCACGCCGCCATGAACCTCGCCGGCGCCCAGGGCGCCCCCGCCGTGTTCCTCTGCCAGAACAACGGCTACGCCATCAGCGTCGACTTCCGCCACCAGTCGGGCAGCGCCGACGTGGCGATCAAGGCGCATGCCTACGGCATGCCCGGGTACAAGGTCGACGGCATGGACCCGCTCGCCGCCTACTACCTCACCCGCCAGGCCGTGCAACACGCGCGCGAGGGGCTCGGCCCGGTCCTGATCGAGGCCCTGGTCTACCGCTACGCCGCCCACTCGAACGCCGACGACGACAGCCGCTACCGGCCCGCCGACGAGGTCGCCGCGTGGCGCCGTCGCGATCCGCTGCCGCGCTACCGACGCTTCCTCGAGGGGCGCGGGCTGTGGGGCGACGCGGCCGAGGCCGACCTGCTGGCCGAGATCAAGGCCGAGCTCGACCGGGCGGTGGCGGCGGCCGAGGACGCCGGCCGTGCCCCGCTCGGCTGGATGTTCGACGACGTGCTGTCGGCGCCGCCGCTGCAGCTGCGCAGGCAGCGCGAGGCGCTCGCTCGCACCCGCGACCTGGAGCGGGACGCCCACTGATGGCGATGCAGACCATCGTCCAGACGGTCGCCCGCACGCTGGCCGAGGAGATGGCCCGCGACGAGCGCGTCGTGGTGCTGGGCGAGGACGTCGGCAAGCGCGGTGGGGTGTTCCTCGCCACCGACGGCCTGTTCGACCGCTTCGGGCCCGACCGGGTCATCGACACGCCGCTCTCGGAGGCCGCCATCATCGGGGCCGCCATCGGCATGGCGGTGCACGGCCTGCGGCCGGTCGCCGAGATCCAGTTCGCCGACTACGTGTTCCCGGGCTTCGACCAGCTGGCCTCGCAGGCGGCCAAGCTGCGCTACCGCTCGGGCGGCGCCTTCACCGCGCCCATGGTCGTGCGGATGCCGTCCGGCGGCGGCGTCGGCGGGGGGCACCACCACTCGCAGAGCCCCGAGTCGCACTTCGTCCACACGCCGGGGCTGCAGGTCGTCTACCCGTCCACCCCGCGCGACGTACGCGGCCTGCTGCGCAGCGCCATCCGCGGCGACGACCCGGTGGTGTTCATGGAGCCCAAGCGGCTCTACCGCGCCGTCAAGGAGGACCTGGCCGACGACGACGAGACCATCCCGATCGGCCTGGCGACGCTACGGCGCCAGGGCGACGACGTGGTGCTGATCAGCTACGGCGCCACCATGGCCGAGACCCTCAGGGCCGCCGACGCGCTGGCCGGCCAGGGCGTGTCGGCCGACGTCATCGACCTGCGCTCCCTCATGCCGTGGGACGAGGCGCTGGTGCTCGAGCGCGTCGCCCGCGTGGGACGCGTGGTGATCGTCAGCGAGGCGCCGCGTACGCTCTCCTTCGCCAGCGAGGTGGCGGCCACCATCGCCGAGGAGGCGCTCGACCTGCTGGAGGCGCCGCCGGTGCGCGTCACCGGCTTCGACACCCCCTACCCGTACGCCCAGGACCGGGCCTACCTGCCCGGCCCCGACCGCATCCTGCACGCCGTGCAGCGCGTGCTCGACCACTAGCACGCCGCGCGGCGGGGCCGGCCCCATCCGGGGCGCGGCCGCGCCGCCCGCGAGGCCGCGCCTCGCCTGGAGGAGCCGTGCTCGAAGACGTCAACCTGCCGGAGCTCGCCGAGTCGGTCGTCGAGGGCGAGGTGGTCCGCTGGCTCGCCGCGGTCGGCGACGCGATCGCCGTCGACCAGCCGCTGGTCGAGGTGATGACCGACAAGGTCACCGTGGAGCTGCCGTCGCCGTTCGCGGGGGTGCTCGTCGACATCCTCGCGCCGGAGGGGGCGGTCGTCCCCGTGGGCGCGGTGCTCGGGCGGATCGACGCGGGTGCGGCGGGGGCCGCCGCTCCGCCCGACGTGGCCGGCGGCCCCGACGACGACGGCGAGGACCACGGCCTGTTCCGCGCCAGCGACGCCTCCTTCGATGCGGCGATCCCCGAGGTGCGCCGGCGGGCGTCGGGGGGCGGCGCGCCCGGGGCGTCCGCGCCGGACGGCGCGGCTGCCGGGAGCCCGCCGCCCCCCGACGCCTTCGCGGGCGGCGCCCTCCGCGGCGCCTACGGCCGGGTGGTGGCGGTCCCCGCCGCGCGGCGGCTGGCGCGCGAGCTGGGCGTGCCCATCGAGCAGGTCCTCGGCTCCGGGCCCGCCGGGCGGGTGCGGGTCGACGACGTCCGCCGGCAGGCCGCCCACGTGGCGCCCGCCACCGGCGGCCTGCCGGCGGCGGTGCGCCCGGTGACGCCCAAGGGCTACGAGGACCGCGAGCGGCGCGTGCCGCTGCGGGGCGTGCGGCGCGCGATCACGAACCAGATGGTGGCGTCGCACCTGCACAGCGTGCGGACCCTGCACGTCGACGAGGCCGACGTCACCGAGCTCGTGCGGCTGCGCGAGCGGCTCAAGCCGCGGGCCGAGGCGCGGGGCGTGCGGCTCTCCTACCTGCCGCTGATCATGAAGGCGATCGGCCAGGTGCTGCCCGCCTTCCCGGCCCTCTCCAGCGCGCTCGACGACGTCACCCAGGAGATCGTGCTGCGCGGCTACGTCAACCTGGGCATGGCGGTCGCCACCGACGCCGGCCTGCTGGTGCCGGTGGTGCGCGACGTCGACCGCAAGCCGCTCATCGACGTCGCCGAGGAGCTGCAGGGCCTGGCGGCCAAGGCACGCGAGGGCAAGCTGGCGCCCGACGACGTGCGCGGCGGCACCTTCACGGTCACCAACATCGGCAGCGTGGGCGGCCTGTTCAGCTTCCCCATCATCAACGTGCCCGAGGCGGCGATCCTCGGTGTCCACGCCATCCGCAAGCGGCCCGTCGTGCTTCGCGACGACACCATCGCGGCGCGCCCGATGCTCTACCTCAGCCTGTCGTTCGACCACCGGCTGGTCGACGGCGCCGACGCCGCCCGCTTCACCAACCAGCTGATCGACCTGCTGCAGGCGCCAGAAGCCATGTTGCTCGATGCGTGACGGGGCGTGGGTGGGGTGGGGCGGCGCCGGAGGCTGAGGTACCTGCGGTTCCAACGCCTCCGGCGACGCCCCACCCCACCCACCCCGCCAGGCTTCGTTTCGCCGGGGCGTCGACGTTCGCGGTCAAGGTGACCTCGGTCGGCGGGGCGCTGCTCACGTTTAGTGGAAGGGTGGGGGGTTGGGGTGTCGGGGCGTCTGCACCGCAGGTGCAACAGCCCCGACACCCCAACCCCCCACCCCCCCGGTACGCTGACGCGATGAACGCCACCGACCTCCCCGTCCTGCCGCGCCAGCCGGGCTGCTACCTGTGGCACGGGCCCGCGGGGCGCGGCGGGGACGCCGACGGCGCGGGCGCCGGCGTGATCTACGTCGGCAAGGCCAACGACCTGCGCTCGCGGGTGCGCACTTACTTCGGGCGGACCGCCGGCGCCAAGGCGCAGCTGATCACGCGCGACGCCGAGCGGGTCGAGTACATCGTCACGGGGAACGAGGTCGAGGCGCTGATCCTCGAGGCCAACCTCATCAAGCGCTACAAGCCGCACTACAACGTGCTCCTCAAGGACGACAAGTCCTACCCGTTCCTCAAGCTCACCCACGAGCCCTTCCCGCGCCTGGAGTTCACCCGCCGGGTGCTGAAGGACGGCGCCCAGTACTTCGGGCCCTTCCCCAACCCCGGCGTCGTGCGGCGGGTGCAGGAGTTGGTCGGGGCGGTGTTCCCGCTGCGCGTGAACAGCGGCTCGCCGATGCAGGCGCGCAGGAAGCCCTGCCTGCGCCACCACATGGGGCGCTGCCCGGCACCGTGCATCGGCGCCGCCGATCCCGCCGCCTACGCCGAGGTGGTGCGGCAGGTGCGCGCCTTCCTCGAGGGCCGCGTCGAGGACACGGTCGCCATGCTCGAGACGGAGATGCGCGCCGCCGCCGGGCGGCTCGACTTCGAGTTGGCCCGCACGTACCGCGACCGGCTCGAGGCGCTCAAGCGCCTCACCGGCTACGAGTCGAACGTGGTGTCGTCGGGCGGCGAGGACCTCGACTTCCTGGGCGTGGCGCAGGCCGGCGATCACGCCATGGTGCAGCTCTTCCAGATGCGCCGCGGCCGCGTCGTGGGCCGCGACAAGCGCTTCCTCACCGGCGCGGATGGCGCCACCGTCGCCGAGCTGCTCGAGCCCTTCCTGGCCGAGTACTACGGGCTGGCCACGCACGTGCCGCCGCTCCTGCTGCTCCCCGCGAGCGAGCTCGACACCGCCACCTGGGGCGCGTTCCTCGAGCAGCGGGCGGGCCGCCGCGTGGAGCTGCGCACCCCGCGCCGCGGCGACAAGGTGGCGCTGCTGGCGATGGCCGAGCGGAACGCCCGCAGCGGGCTCGAGGCGGAACTCGCGCTG
>Ga0114946_10001426_pt1 | contig 16507 bp, 13 predicted proteins | sample WalLakDeSediment_FD_88676 | JGI IMG/M metagenome (GOLD analysis project Ga0114946, IMG submission 88676) | Lake sediment microbial communities from Walker lake, Nevada to study Microbial Dark Matter (Phase II) - Walker Lake 11/02/13 Deep Sediment | ecosystem: Environmental > Aquatic >... | reverse complement strand
TACGTACCGCTCGTGGTCGTAGTCGTCCAGACGAACTGACGGGAGAATGTCTTGCACGGTCAGCGGGGAGTCGGATGACCCATCCCCGTCTATGCTGTCGTCGGTGCTCACCGTTCCCGCCCCCGTCCCGGCAGGGCCTGTCGGCCCTTGAAGTCCGGTAGGCCCGGTGTCCCCCTTGGTCCCGACTCCGGTCATAGACCCAGCAAGGGCCAACCATGTGTCGGCGGAAATCCTTCGCAGCACCAATGCCTGCCACTGTTCCAGAACGAACGACCCTTCCTCCGCCCCGTTCAAGGTGACCCCAGGTGCTGCGACCAGCGTAAGGTCGTCCGCGCCGATGTTCTCCAGCAGCAGGGCAGCACCTTCAGGGAACTCGGGATCCGGCGACAGGGGGTCAGCCGGGATGGTGACCGTTACCGGGTCCGCGCCCTCTACGGTGAGCAGTTCCCGAGAAAACATCTCCGGGGTGAGTTCCGCGGAGCTTGCGAGTGCCCCGCCGAGGAGTACTCCTCCGGGTGTACGTACCGGGTCGCCCCCTGTACCTCCCCGGATAACATCTCCGAAAGCCGTCATTGGATTGGACATCCCTCCGCCGCCGGATGCCCGCTGTGTGCGCCAAACGGTGCCGTCGTAGATAAGCAGGTACATCGCCCCGGGATTGAGCACCATATCCCCGTCCGGGAGCTGGATATTGCCGGTGTCGTGCTTGAGCGTTATCGCCTCGTCGGTTGCGTAGAGGATGAGCATATCCGCAGGTGCCGATGCTGAAATGGTATCCAGGTCGTCGTCCGCAGAGCCTTCACCGCGTACCCGCATCAGCGTGGACGACCGGGTAAGCACTCCGGAGGATATCGTACCCTCGACAACTTCGGCGAAATTCACATCCCGACGCTGGACAAACCGGTCATCCGACTGCAGCGCGGTGTAGTAATCCGGCGTGGGCGACCCGGACGAGCTGCTTGTGGAGCTGTATACCGGACTGCACGCCCCGAACACCAGCCAGACGGTCTCGGACATCTTCCGGACCATAACAACATCCATCTGCCCGAGGATGTCCGCGTACCCTTCCAGGATTCCGTTCTCGTCGGTACCTCTCCCGGCCAGGTACACCCCGGAGTCCGCGAGCACCGTAGTCTTCCCGGCACCTTTCTGCAGGATGGTGGCGTAGAACCCTACCGGGATATTCGCGTCGTCGGGAAGTACGACGTCGTTGTCACCTGCGTTGAGCATCTCAAGGACAAGACCCAGGTCGGCGTTCGTCAGGGTGTAGGATGCGTCGGTGACCTCCTTCCCTATCCGGAGATTTTCAAAGGCAAGCGTAGGTACCGGTTGGACGTAACGAACCATCCAGGTGCCCGTAACCGGGACGAAACTCGATATCTGGATGATTGTCGTGGTAGGCGTGTACCGGACGCTGTCCGGGATGATAACGTATCCGTTGTTGTCCAGGACTCCGAGGACCCCGGCTCGACCGGAATAGATAAGGAGACCGTCCCCGATGATTTCGCTCTGGGTAAACGGCCGATCGGGCGCCATCTGCGCCTCTTCGCTGAAGCTGCCGATAACCCGCCAGTTATAGACCCCGGACGGGCCGGCGTGCCAGATGATGTTGTCCCCGGGACGGAAGGCCGCGGTTGTCACCGGGTCGACGGCGTACGCGAAGACGTAGTACAGGTAACCTTCCCGGCGCTGTTCCACGGGAGGGAAATCCCCGTTCCCCCAGATCTCGTGGTACTCTTCCCGGGTTGTTCCGATGATGGGTCCGCCCAAGGCCATACTGGGAATCTCCTTGGGGTTTTAGTATCCGCGGGTTACATAGATGACGTTGGACTGACCGCCGCCGCTTATCGCGCTCACAGGCCCCTGGTACATGTTCGTGAAATTGATTTCGTACGAAGCTCCCGGGTAGATAGGGATACCCTGCTCGGCAACGGCCGCGCCGGACGCCAGCTTCAGGTATACAGGGCCGGCGTTCGCCAGGGCAGCCGATATCCTTGCGTACTTCCGGGAGGGGGTGGAAAGGGCGGACGCCTCCGTTTCGTCTGCGAGAACCGCTACGCTGGTACCGGCAATCGTCATCTTCTCGGTAGGTCCACCGCCGTGTGCTGACATCAACATCGTGGTATATCCTTATCTTCGGCCGGTATCAGCGCCTGCCGATACCGGCCTGGGTTGATTACTTGACCGACTTCCGGCGGGCTTTCTTCGCCTTCGTCTTCGGAGCCGATTCCAGGGACGGCGCTTCCGCCGGGACCTGCTCGACAGCCTTGTCCTCCTGCACACCGGGTTCGCCGAACACGACTGTCCGGGTCGGGATGTTGGAAAGCGGACCCTCGATGGAGTCCTCGGCGTTCGGGAACAGGTCGACCGCCGGCGGAGGACCGTTCTCCGCCTCGTCCATCAGGGACTTGCGACTGAAAGGACTCTCCTTCTCCGGATTCGGCGGCGGGTGGATGACGATTCCGGAATCCGCGTGAACGGCCGGAGGCGCCTGGCGCTGCGGGGTCTCGACGGCGGGAGCCGTCTTCTTCGGAGGCTCGGCGACCTTGACGGGCTTGGCGGCGGGTACCGGAGCTTTCGGGGCCGGGGCAGTCGGACCGGAGTCCTTCCCGATCGGCATATCCGTGATAAGCTCGACCTTCACCAGACCGTTGGCAATCTCGTAGTCGAACTGACTCACCCGGGACATGCACTTGTCCGGATAGGCGCCCTCGACAATTCGGGTTTCATTCGGCGCGAACCGATCGGCGGGGATACCCAGCCAGCTGATCTGCCGGGGGTATTTGACCAGGTTGGTCACTTTGGTTCGGATTCTGTACATTGATACGCTCTCCTCTGGAATTCGTAGAAAGGGGTTGCCCCCCGCGGATGTTCAGCTCCGCGGGGGGCAGGGAATCGGGACTTAGGTCGGGTCAGCACGCCACGGCGTAGCAGAACCGGAGAAGTCCGACATACAGACCGCCGCCATGTTCTTGACGGTGCCGCCGATACATTCGGTGGCGAACATCTCGAACATGAAGTTCTCGGTCTTGGTGGACACGGTGACGTCTTCCAGGATGTAGAAGTCGCCCAGGTACCCGGGATCACCGAACTGGAACATTTCGGTGTCACCGACGAGGTCGGTCTTGATGGTAACCATGAACATCTTGCCCATGATTTCCCGCTGAGCGAACCCGTTGTTGAACAGGTCGAGCGTCAGCGAACCGACTTCTTCGTGCGCCAGAGCAACGATGTCCCAGATGAACACGTTGTTCACCAGGCAGCGAGCCGAGTTCAGATGCCGGTTCGTCGAGGGCAGGCCCTTGAACGAGTCGGTGATCTGCTTCTTCTGGGTCAGACTGCCCACGGTAACGGCGCCGCGTGCGCCGAGCATGTTCCAGCGCTCGACCTGGGTCGAAGCATCGTAAACGCTGCCGGTGATCGCACGGACAGGGGCCATGTACTTGCGGTCTTCCTCCGTCAGGAGGTCCTTCAGCATGAACTCGTTGAAGATCGTGCGGATGTCCAGGTCGTAGGTCATGAGGTTCATGACCTCGGCCGTGAACCGGTAGCTGAACAACCGGTCGAACATCACACGGTACCGCGGAGCGTCCATGTAATGGTTCATCGGGACGTTGCCGAAAGGCACCGAATACCCCAGCGGGGTGTTCGGCTCGACGTCTTTGACGATGGTGGGTTTGACGGTGTCAACCTGACGATCGAAATCGGCAGGGGTAACCGGGATCGGTTCCTGGATGTTCCGCGCAAAACCATCTTCCCGAGCACGGATGCGCAGGAAGTCGTTCACATCGGAAGCCGTCTTTTCCTGGCGGCCGGCGTCCTTGGACGTGATCCCGTTGAGCAGGTGCTCGTTGCGGGCTCTTACATCGGGGTCGAACATATTTCAGTCCTCCTTGTTAATGGTTAGCTGGAAGCTCCGGTCGTGTTGACGGCGGGGCAGTACACCGGCCAGAACCGGAGGATCTGCTGGTCGTACACACCGATCTCAGGACCCGAACTGACAACACCGACGACAGCAGCGTTACTGTACGCGGCTTCCGCAGGTTTCACCTTCCCGGCGTCGCTGCCGTCCGCATGCGTCAGCAGTGCGTTCGGGGTGTAGGCGCTCAGGTCGGAGACAACGAACTCGGTCGTCATCAGCTCGAAACCGCCGGTGGCGGGGAACGTGCCGATGGTGCCGCCGGAGAAGTTTCCGGTGTCGCCGATCACATCGAAGTCAGCGTTGGAGTTGATTGCCCAGCAAGCCATTGCAGACTCATTACCGACGGGGAAGCCGGGGATGAATTTGCCGGAGGCGTTGAGGGTTACCAGGGACCCGCGTTGGATGGTAACGGGGGTGTCATCATGCCGCCAGCCGGCGGGCGCTGCGTTGAACTGCAGATCGTGCATCGGGGAAGAACCCGAAACGATGTGGAGAACGTGATCGTAGTTCTGCACAGGGGTGGTACCAAAAAGAGCCATGATACTTTTCCTTTTGTTATTGGTTACCCGAAGATTCCTTCATAGAATCTGTCGCTTTCGCGAACACGGGCTGTTTGGGGTGCCTTCTGAGCGTCTTCCGGCTTCCCTGAAGTCAGAACGACGTCTTCTTTGCGGATCGCATTGCTTGCGAGCTTCTCCAGGAAGGGTACCAGGCATCCGGTATCCTCCAGGACAGCCCGGAAGGAGGCCTCTTTCTGCGAAGGCAGAATGAAACCGGCTTCCACAATCCGATCCAGCATCGAGCCTACCTCAGCCGGGTCAACCTTACGGTCGCTCGCGGATTTCTGAACTTGTTTCAGAGCCTGGTTCTCCTGGCGGAGAGCGCTGAGGCTCGTGTTCAGATCCTCGATCGTCTGACTGGTGACCTGGATGTATTCGGCAATCTCTGCTGCTGCGATTTTGTCCATGGTATGTTCCTTCTTTGCGCCCGACCCCCTTTCGAGGATCGGGCACGGGTGGTTGTTACTTGCGGAGATACTGCCGAACAGCATCCACAAGCTCCCGGTCGGAAGCCAGCTTTTCAGCCTCGACGGGGACTTCCTCGACGGGGACTTCCTGCGCGGCTGCTGCTTCCAGCTCCTCCGCGACAGCCTGCTGAATCACTTCCGGGGGAACACCTTGGGCAACAAGGGCCTCAACCTCGGCCATAGCCTCGGCAAGGTCCTCTTCCGTGACACCCTGGGACTCGAGGTCCGCAGCGAGGGCGTCGAGTTCGTCCATTGCGGGACCCTCTTCACCTTCGACGGGGAGCTCTTCGCCCATGTCCGCAACGGCCTCCTCCGGGAGGACAGCCGTGATATCGTCGGCAGCGATCTTGTCGAGCAGCCCTGAAACACCGCCGTATGCCTTGCACATCTCGTCGGTGATTCCGGCGTCCCGGACCTCTGCCTCGTCCTGCGCACGCTTCAGTCTCGCGAACACGTACGATTCGTAGTACTGCTGCGCCTTGTCCTGTGCTTCCTTCAGAAGCTCCCGATAAGCTTCCGGGAGTTCTTCTTCCTTCTGAGCCGCTTCCTTCTGAGCCGGGGCAGCCGCCGCTTCCTTGTCGAGGGATTTCGACAGGTAGTGCAGGATTTTGTCGCTGAGCGTGTCTGCCCGCTTGATGTTGCTGGCGATCTTCTGGTCGAGGATCTGCTTGCGCGGCTCGCCGATCTGACCTTCAACACCTTCCCCGACTTTCAGGGTGTTCGGACCGAGGGTGTCCACCATTTCATCCCCGTCGCCGTCTTTGATGGCGGCAACGGTGTCTGCGGTGCCCCCGCTCTCATGAGCGGCGTCGGTCTGTTCCTTACCGAGGTCGGACTGCGAGGTGCTTGCCTGCATCGGCTTCTGGAGTTCTTCCGGAGTGACGGTATCCATCTTCGAGGTCGCGGCCTCTTTCTGGATACGGTCCCGGACGGGCTGGAGATACTGGTCAATCAAGTTGAGCGTATCTTTGGTGGTGAGTGATTTTGCCATGTGTTCTGACTGTGTGCGTCCTGGCTGAAATGCGTAAGACGCTTCCGTGAGTCCACGACGGGTTGGCGGCCGTCTCGTCACGGCTTATGCGGTCCAGTCGATCCGCAGTTACCGGGTACTGTTTGCGAGTACGATTCGGTCGGAGAATTTCGCATTGTCACCGTATGTCAGGAAAGACAGCTGGTACTTTGCGTATTCCTTTGCCAGGACTTTCGCCTCAGCAGAAGGTTCCAGGCTCGATGCCTTCTTCTCCTTACCGGCCTTCGGTCCGACAACCACGCGAATCGTGACTCGTCGGCGAACAGGCTCATCTGCCAGCGATAGTTCCGGGATTAAGGTCTTCACCTTGTCATCCAGGGAGCCCCAGGATCCGGAACTCTTCGGCTCGTATGAGGAATCGGTAAGGATCTCCTCGGACGGTCCGATATCGCTGAACATACTCCGCAGCGCACATGGCATGGCATGCAGGCCCGGTATATCTCCGTCCTTCTTCCGAAGAATAAGACGGATAAAGTCTTCAGGTCCTAAAATACATTGATTCTTCGACATTGCAAGCAGAACATCCTCCAACGGATACTCCATCAGGCTTTCCAGGTCCTTGGAATGCAGATCGTCGCTTGCGATGTCCGGAAGGCCGGTGCTCGCTCCGCAGACCTCGACCGGTATCTGCTTTTCCATCTGAGCCAGCTTTTCCAGGAGCCCTGCGCGTTCCTTCTCCAGCCTCCCCCCGATCTCCTTGACCACGTGCAGCGGGAGGTAGAGGCCCTCGTCATCGGCAACAAACGCCTGCCCGTCGGATGCCACCTTCTCCAGGGTCAGCGCAATGCGGTCGGCAGCCCGGGGGACTTCGCTGATGTCGTGGAAATGCGGCCTGTCGTTGATTGCGAAGATCTGGTGGCCGTCGGTGTCTATCTGGAGCGGCTGCCGTCTGATGTGGCTGCAGATCTGCTTCCTGTCCGGGGCCGCGTTCCCGCAATACGAACAGTAATCTTCCGGAACCCCGCATCCCATGCTCCAGCTTATCTGCTGTCCGCTTGCCAACTTCTCCAGGGAGGCCAGCCACTCGGAATCGGGGACCTTGACGATCAGTTCCCCGCGGTCCATGATGTCGTTGTACCGCTGGTCGATAACCTCCCCGTATTTCTTGCCCTTCTTACGGCTGTTCTCATGGTTGCGGTATACCGCGGCGTACTTCATGAACGTCGGATGGTATTCCTTGAGACCTCCGGCAAGCTTCAGCACCTTGACGGAACCCTTGGGATGGGGGAGAACGAAATCACAGGCCTCTTTGTTGAAGTAGTCCGCCCTGGTATTCGGACCGTATTTCTCGCCGCAGCCCAGGGTGATGATATGCAGGAACGAGCATCCCTTCTCCGGACGGATATCCCGACCGAAATCCGAGTCGGATGCGATCTTCTGCATCTGACCCTTGTCGGTACCCTTGCTGTGGACCTTGAGGAGCTGACAGCCGGGTTCGCCGTTGAGCCAGACGTCGGGATATACTCGTTTTGACTTCATCAGGGGGTGCCCTTCTTCTTCTTGCTCCCGCCGGTCGGTGTATGCGGGTACATAATCTCGTTGTAAATCCGGAACTCTTCGTCGTTGAGAATCTCCGTACCGGTCTCCCTGATGCGGAGGAACTTTTCGGCGAGATTCCGGGCGAATACGTCGTCGACCGTCTCGCTCTTCGTACCCCGCTGGGCCGTGGGCGACAGTACCGGACCCACCGACGGGTCTTGGTAGTAGTCCTTGAGGGCCTGATAATTCGCACCCTGTTTCCCGGCCCGGGACCACTGGACCACTCGGTCGCGCAGGTCCTCCCGAGCCTTCTTGGCGGCTGCTTCCTCCGCCTTGAGCGCGGCCGCGCTTGCCTTGGTTGCCTCGTACCGCTTCTTCTCCCGCTTTTCGAAGACCTTGCTGAGACCTTCCCGGATATCCTTCTCCGACGGTAGGAACTGTTCGATAGCCGAGTGGGCCGTGACCCCTTTTGAGACGTAGTCCTCGCCGCGGGAACGGCGGCTTTCGATACCCTGGAGCGCCAATTCCTTGGCGGCCGATTCTCGAGCGTCGGTCTCCGAGAGTACCTTCCCGATCTCGGACTGCGTCTTAAGCTCGAAGACGTCCTGGACACCACCGGTCTGCAGATTCCGAAGAACCATATTCCGCAGCATGTTCGGACGCTTCTCGATTCCCGGAACAGATGTCACCGCGTCGTTGTACGCCTGGATGACGTCCATGTCGTCGTACTTTGAAATATCCTTGTCGAACAGGAGGAGATCGACGAACGCCTTGCGGGTCTTCAGGGCGCTGCGACGATTGTAGAACTCCGGGTCAAAGGACTCCTCTATCCCCTTGACCCGCTGCCTAAAAGGGGAGGATAGGATCTCCCCCAGGCGCTCGGCATCCAACGAACCTCCGGCAGTCATCGTCTCGGCCTTGGCTTTCCCCAGGAGTTCCGAGAGGAGGGTTCCGGTATCCGCCTTCTTCTGCCGGAACTGGTTCAGCGCCGTTTCCGCCCGGATGAGCTTGTCGGCGCTGTCGTACAGCCGGGTGATTGAGATGTAAGGCTCCTGCGCCGGGAAGACCGCGGCGTTCGCCGTCTTCTCCAGGCCCTCGACGTTTCGCCGGGTACGCTTTGCAAGAATCTGTACCAGCGCTTTCCCCGTGTCCGGGTACCCGTTGAGAACGCAACGGGCGATCTTCTGAAATTTGTTCGGGGAAACCTGGGACATGTGACTTACGCAGGTCTCCAACGTCCGGTCGAACTCCCGCTTGGCGTTCATGTGGTCGTTGTACAGAGCGGACTCCAGCCTGTCGCAGGCTTCCTTGTGCTGGTAGTACTTCCGGAACGTGTCCGTCCGGGCATCCACCTTGAACCCGGTGGCCGAGGTGCCGGCTGTAGTTTCCGCCGGGGGTTCGTATGCCGGGAAATCGATTGCCGAGAAGTCCGTATCCGGTAGCGTGCCCGATGCCTTCTTCTGCTTCTCAGGCGCTTTCGGAGAGGGGTACATCCGGGAGATTACCTCGGAAGTGTCCGCGAGAGCGAACGTCTGCTTGCGGGTATCCGCGGATGCGGTCTTGAAAATGTAGACGGATTTCGACTTGTTGAAGGCCTCGACCATCCGGGCCACCATCGCCGGACCGTAGTCCAGGTCGGATGCCACCTTGAAAACGGCATCGCTGGGCGAGTCCCCTTTCTGGGTATGCCGGATGACCTGCTCCACGGCGTCTATGAGATCCTGTTCACTCGGCATCGGAACTTTCTCCTTGTTTGTTTCACCTGTGCGCCTTGCCCGGCGCATCTACATCAATACGGGAGCCTTCGGTATTTCGGGTACCGGCAAACCGACCCTTTCCAGTAAACTATAATCGTATCCGGTGGAATTTTCAACCGGAGAGATGACATCCTCGACCTTAGGCGTGTTGTTCGGGTTCTCGACAATCATCCGGAGCGCGTTAAGGAATTGCTTCGGGACGTTATCCATGTCCTCCGCCGGGTCCTTCCCGTCCTCTATCTTCCAATGCGACTGCATCGTGTTGTACAGGATTATCGACTGGTCGATGTACTCTTTCTTCAGGTTGCTGCTCAGGGTATACGTGCGGTACAGATACCTGTCGTTGATCGTCTCCCGCATCCAGCCGCGCATATCCGCGCTTAGTCTCCCGCCCGCTCGGCATCGGATAAGCGACCGGAGTCCTTCCATACCCTTGAAATAGGCTGCCGACTTCCAGGAGAAGTCGTAGTCGCTGGTATCGACGGCCCGGTTAAGGGATGACGCCAGTACGGACGACATGAGAGTGAACTCGTTGGCCAGGTGCTCCCGGACGTCGAAGAACAGGCTGATGTAGGCATCCACGGTCGCCTCTCCGTGAGAGAGCGGGAAACTGTCGGCTATCTCCTCGCTGGACATCCCGGTCATCACCATGGCCTCCAGCGCCCAACGGAAACCGCACCCGGCGGCTCCGTTGTGGTAGATGACGAATGCTTCCAGAATCTCCGGGTACATCCGGGACATGAGGACATACTTGCCGGCCATTCGGTTTGTGTCCGAACGGAACGCCCGGTAGAAGCGGACCGTTCGGAACAGGACCGGGTCCCGGATGATGAACGCATCCGAAAGAGTCGGATCCGCCTGGTACGCCATGACCACGTTCCAGCGCCAGTTGGGCTGACGTACGTAGCCGGGGAATACTTCCAGGATTTCCGGGTTCATTCCGCCGATCCCATATCCTCGGACAGCAGACCGTCCATCGTATCGGAGGTATTGTCGTTTCCGATGTTCCGGTCCTTGATGAACAGGACCAGGTCACCCATCTTGATGAAGGTCTCCCGGAGATTCTCCTCCATGCTGATGGTGTCGTCCTCGCCGAAGCGCTCCTCGAATTCATCCATGTTCCAGTACAGCAGGAACAGCATGCGCCCGGTTGCGTCCATTCCCTGGGTCATCCGCTCGGTGAAATCCTTGCGGACGTCGGAAATGTCTGCGCTGTCCAGGAGGCCCTTGAGTACCTCGACGTCGAACACTTCCCGGATTCCGGCCTCTCCGGCGGCGGTCGCCTTGTCGATGACCTGCTGGGGGAGGACCGTCTGCTGCTTCGCCCCCGACTTCGACGCGGTAGAATCCTTAACGGCGTCGACCTGCTTAGCGGCGGTGCTCGGGACGATCGTCGAACCGGATACCTTGTCCTCGTAACCGGCAGCGTACTTGACCAGGTACCGTTTCCGATGGTCCTTGTCCCTGGATGCTTCCTTCAACATGTTGATGGCCTGCCCGGCGAAGATTCCGTGAGTGCGGGTAAGGTGCTCAACCGCCGCCTCGGTCCGCATCGGCTGCGTAATCCCGTTCGGCGCGCTGAACGCGGCAAGGCCGCCCTCCGAATACACATCCAGGACGGAAAGTCCTGCCGTCTTCTCGACTGCGTACTTGATGTCGGCGATGGTGCCGAAATGCGCCTTGGGCTCGACTACCCGGAACATACGGGAACCTTTCGGAATCGTGATGTCCGTCTCGTCGGAGGGCGAGCCCAGGCAGCCGTCTTCAGCGGTTACCCGGACCGTTCGGCCTCCCCCGGAGGCGATGCCCCCGGCCGGCGTCTCGTACAGGTCGATGAGGATTGAGGTGTCCTGGTCGCGAGTGACGAGGATACGCTTGCTCCATTCGTTGGTGGAATCGTCCTTCGCAATTTCCAGGAGACGCTTCTGACTGACGAATTCGCCCTTGTCCGAAACTTCCGCGGCCTCCTCTCCGTTGACCGGGGGGAGGAACTCCTCGACCTTCTGTATTGCCCTGCCGATGGGCTTGTCCGACGGGAGGATATGGCAGGTCTTCGGTTTCTTCGGGTCGATAAGCGCAATCACCCGGTCCGGGCTGTTCCCAGGCCTTACGGAGTATTTCGACCGGACCTCGGCCGGGAACAGCGCGATGTAGGGGGCAAACGTTCCGTCCGAGAGCAGAATCTCGTACATCCCCGGGCGGGAGATACCGGAAAGCTCTCCGGTCTTCACCTGGGTGTGGAATACCTTGGACAAGTTCTTCCGCTCGTCCTTCACGTAAATCCCGTGCTTGGTCAGGAGCTGCTTTTCCGAGTCCTCCAGATCTGCAGCATCCTTGTCCCGGAGGCTGTAAATTCGGAGAGCGTCCGGGGCGTCTTCCTTTGTGTCGGAACACAGATGGGCGCAGTCGTGAGCGATTTTCTGGAGGTCGTCCGGGGTGTAGAACGTGAACAACGCATTGGTGAAATCCGGTTTGGTGAGGAACGTGTCGAGGAATCTCCGGGAGGCCTCTTTCCCGAGCTTCGGTACGTCGAGGAGCGTAGGGTACTCCGTCTTCGTATTCAGCTTGCGCAGCATCGCCCTGCAGGTGGCTGAGTCGATAAGAGACTCCGGGTCCGAATCCAGGCCTGCAACCTTGTCACCGGCGAGTTTGAAATCCATGTCCGCCATCTCCGGCGGAGTATTCATCTGCGAGAGTTCTCCGATGTCGGCGCCCTCTCCGGACTCCTGCACACCCTTGCGGCGCAGATGCGCTACCCAGTTGTCCATTGCCGGGACGATGATGTCCATGTCCTTGACGTACATCATCTCGGAACCCTTCAGCTTCCCGTCCAGGAAGAACACCGGGATGTACAGCCAGCGGTTGTCCACGATGTACGCGGAGATACCGAATGCGCGGGTGTCGTCGTCGGTCTTGTCCAGTACCTGGTAGCCCACCTTGTACGGAGCCAACGTGGGGACCCGGTCGTTCAAGTGTACGTCCGCAACTTGGGCGAACTTCATTTCGAAGGATACGGTAGGCTCAGGCATGGTATGATTCCTTTGTTGATTCAGCAGGCTCTCCCTTCCGCGGAAGTCCGCCAATGTTGATAGAATATAACAGGTCCCTGCATGTATGGCAATGCGTTATCATAGTTTGGTCGGGTCCGCAAGCGAGGAAAAGTAAGAGGTTGACTCGTGCGGGCTGAAACTACCTTTGGCAGCTGCCTTGATGAAGTTGCGCTTCAGGTCGAACGCACCTGCCGCGGTCTTCCAGTCCGGGTCCTGACTTCCGATGTTCGCCAGGGGTATCGCTACCGACTCGAACCCGGGGGAATCCTTGTGAACGGTCAAGGCGCTGTATCCTGCCTTCTTTAGACCGGCTGCGACCTTCGGGGTAATCCGGGTACCTATCGTGTAATGGCCTACCGGCTGCTCCAGGTACTGCCCCACGGAGCTTTCCAGGGACGCCAGCCGGGAGCCTTCCCGCGGACGCCATTTCCGCTGGATATCGGAGTAGAAAACCAAGTCCTCCGGGCTGTAGTCCAGAAGGCCGTCCGGCTTGGTTATCCGAACCCGGTTGAACATGCCTCGGGTAAATGTCTCGATATTCCTGCGATGCCCCGGGATACCGTTGTTTCGGAGAATATCCGCGAACTTGTTGGCGAAGTACCGGCGGCCTTCTCCCAGTCCTTTAAGACGGACGATGTCCGCCGGATTCGGGACCCCGTCGCTGAGGATATCCCCGGCTTCGACTTCTTCGCCCGGCTTCACCAGAATCTTGCGGCCGGCGGGAACGTAGTACCGGGCGTCGTTGACGTGGATATATTCCCCGCCCTGGGGTGCCTTGGTGACGGAACGGACCCGGCCGTCAATCTCGGATACCGAAGCCCGTCCGATGAAGTTCTTCGGGAGGTTGAGGAACTGCTCGATTTCGTCGAACCCGGTAAGCGATTCGCCGCCGCTGTCCTCCGTTGCGAGTGTTCCGACGTGCTTGAACGAAAGGCCCAGCTTCTGCGCCATCGGCTCGTTAAGAGCTTTCGAGGATGTGATTCCTACGAATTCCCCTATAGCCGGGAAATCTCCTTTCTCCCGTATCCCCGTGCATTTCTGACAGACGCCTTCCGGCTGCTGGCAGGTCAGATGGCTGCGCACAGTGATGTCCTTGCCCCCTAGCTTGTTCAGGTCCTTGTCCGAGAGGACGTGACCTGCTTTGAATTCCCCGGCATCCCGGGCCAATACCATGCCTACGTTATCCGGGTCGTCTGCGGATACCGTATTGCCTACGTTCTGCGCACCGCAGTCCTCGCCCGTCACCCGAACCCGCTGCGATGCCATCGTCATCTGTTTACCGAGATACCCTGCCCGGGCTGTTGCAAACTGGACTGCGGCGTTACCCGCACGGGCGGAGTAGGTCCCGGCCCAGTACTCCACGGGGGATACTCCGGCTGAATATCCGGAAAGGCCCGGAACCGGGATAGGTTTGCCATGGTGGTCGGTCATCAGACGGTCGCCGAACAGAATCTGTACAGCCTGACCGGGGCTCCCTCGAAGGCCTTTCGTCACGGACTCGGCAAGCGAACCGGGCCGGGCTTTCATCTCATCCATGACGGCCTTCTCGATCAAAGGATTCTGTTTCACCATGTAGGAGACAATGGCCTTCTGCCGGGATTTGTTGTCCAGCATGGGGTTCTGCGCTATCTCCTGGACTTCCCGGCGAATCTTCTGCTGCAGGGCCTTTATTTTAGGAGACGGGATGTAGTCCTTCAGCCGGATGCTCGCGTCACCCCCGGCCGTTCCGCCTTCGGAGGACAGCCGGATAAGTCTCTCCGAGATATCCTCGTACTTCCCGGGATAGCGCCGGGCAATCTCCAGAAGAACCTTGTTCGTCTGCTTCTTATCCATCGGGCCGTCGACAGCGATATCCTCCGGAATCACCTCCCGGACAATCATCTTACCCAGAGTCGTTGTCTCAGCCATCTAAGGGTCCTCTATCTGTAGTCCAGTTCGTCGGAGCGGGTACCGCTGTAGAACGCTCTTCCGACATAGGGCAACCACGAAAGCGACTTGGACAAGGTAGCTCCCACCCCGGCACCAAACGTCCCCGGAGTAGCGTCGGTCGCCTTCGCAAGGAGTTCCCGATTCTTCTGTACCGCCAAGGCCATGCGTTCCTGGTCTTTCCCGCTCAACCGGCCCGAGGTCAGTACGCCCTCCATCAGACGGAGTCTGTTCCGGATGGTCTCTCTTCGGATAAGCGGGGACATGTACGAATCCGCAATAGCTCTGTCTGCGGACTTGTCCGACTTGAGGTTCGTCTTGATTCCGCCCGTAAGGACCGTTCGTTCCTCTTTCGACGGGGATGAGGTGAACCTGCCCGGGTCCTTCACGTACTGGTCGATCATTCCTTCCGGGGTGGTAGGATGCGTCGCCTGGTCATAAAGGGCGCCGCCTACGTACCCGGCACCCGCCCCGGTACCAAGGCCTATGGCGTCCGCCACCAGACCCCGGTTACGTACCGGAATTGCTTTCCGGGCGACAGCAAGTCCGATGACCGCACCGATAGGGGTAGTTACATAGGTTGCCGACATCAGGGTTCTCCTTACTTCACTTTTCCGAGACGGGACAGGCACATATCCAGCATATTGACCCGGGAATGGCTTCCGCGGCGGTCCGACGCCATCTTTGGCATCATCATCGGGTCAACCGGAGGCATCCCACCACCCATCATCGCCGGGTCCATCGGAGGCATTCCGCCGGCCATCGGGTCCATCGGAGGCTCCATCGGCATCGGCATTCCACCGGCCATCGGGTCCATCGGAGGCTCCATCGGCATCTCCGCGGATTCCTCCCCGCTGCCTACGTCGGAGGGTTGTTGCGGGATAGGAATGTCCAGGACGGAGGCCATCATGTGGATAATTTCCTGGAGCTCATCCAGTCTTTCCATCAGCTTCTTGTTGGTGACCCGCTTGGACTCCTCTTCGGATTCGCCCGGCTCTCCCGAGTCGCCCTGGGTCGCCATCTGGAGAATCGCCTTGAGGTCTTCCAGGTTGACCTGCACCGGAGGCATTCCGCCGGCCATCATAGCCGGGTCCATCGGAGGCATTCCGCCGGCCATCATAGCCGGGTCCATCGGAGGCATTCCGCCGGCCATCATCGCCGGGTCCATCGGAGGCATTCCGCCGCCCATCATCGCCGGGTCCATCGGAGGCATTCCACCGGCCATCGGGTCCATCGGAGGCGCTCCGCCGCCCATCATCGCCGGGTCCATCGGAGGCATTCCGCCGCCCATCATCGCCGGGTCCATTGCTTCCGGAGTCATACCTGCTGCCATCGGGTCGCCCGGGGGCGGGGGCGGGGGAGCGTACGCGAGTTTCTCCCGTACCTGGCGAAGAAGATCTTTATTCATGTCGGGTCTCCGTTTTCGGGTACCGGTTCATCCGGATTCCCTTTTGTTAGATTTTCTGGCCCGATGAAGGGCGGTACTTACAATTTACCGGGTACAAGCCCGTTTTTCAATACAACGCGAAGCGAATGGAGCTTACGCATCCCGGATGCCTGCTTCTGCCGGGGGCTGTCCGGGGCGAAAGGTTCCCGGAGGATTCCCCCGCGTACCCATACCTTGAGGGCTCCGACGGATATCGGGGTTATCGACTTCCGGCGCTTCGGACCGCTCTCGTCCGAGAAGCCCTTGTCGTACAGGTCCCGGACCTGGTCCTCGCCCGTGCATCCCAGGAAAACCTTGTGCTCGTCGAATTTCCCGGTAGCCGGGTCAATCTGGTCGACAACAAAGACCTTCTCGCTCTCCGGCACGGGACCGATGTACACGTCCACCTGGTCCCCGTCGACAGCGTCCGACGACCGGATGTATCCGTAATGTGCCGGCATCTTCACCTCCCAGGATTTGCCGTCCGGGGATTTGCCGCTGCGGGTGCTGCCTTTCGGGTTCTCGATCGTTATGCTGAGGCCGTGCAGCCGGATGTGACCTTTCCGGTAGTTGCCGCTCTCCTTCCGGGCCTCCGACGGGTCGGTATCGACCTTCTCGGCTTCACTCCGGATATGCGCCCGGAGAGGGTTGTCCGCTGCGTACTTCATCACCAGGGCTGTCCGCAGGGCGGTCGCCTTCCGGTAGGCCTCGTCGGAAGCCGTCTTCTGAGGCATTTCAACGGCCTGAGGTACCGTAAGATGGAACCGGAAATTCGTAGGAACGTGAGTAATTCCCAGGGTACGTTTCTGCGCGTCCTCGGAGTCGACAACGAAGGAATCCGGATTTTCCGAGTACATCTCCCGGAAGATACGCCGCTTCTCCTCGTAGTT